>Ga0070730_10006229_pt1 | contig 10224 bp, 8 predicted proteins | sample Coa_R1_3_FD_66447 | JGI IMG/M metagenome (GOLD analysis project Ga0070730, IMG submission 66447) | Surface soil microbial communities from Centralia Pennsylvania, which are recovering from an underground coalmine fire - Coalmine... | ecosystem: Environmental > Terrestrial > Soil > Unclassified ... | reverse complement strand
CCGCCCGACCTATACTTGCGCGTGGGCTCCGTGCGATAAGCGCTCATAGGACCACCGCCCGCCGCGCTTTCGCCATTTCCCTGCCAACCCAACCTCAAATACCGCGCGATGGAAGTCTTTCCGACCGACATTCCCGGCGTGCTTCTGCTCAAGCCGCGTTATTTCCACGACGCGCGCGGCTATTTCGTCGAGACCTATAATCTGAGCGGCGCGCGGGCGGCCGGACTCACCGCCGAATTCGTCCAGGACAACCAGGCGTTCTCGCATCAACGCGGCACGGTGCGGGCGCTGCATTTTCAGACGCCGCCGCATGCGCAGGCCAAGCTTGTGCGGGTGCTGCGCGGGTCGATCCATGACGTCGCCGTCGACCTGCGCGACGGCTCGCCGAGCTACGGCCGCTGGACCGCGGTGACACTCACCGCGCAGGGCGGCGAGCAGGTGTTCGTGCCGCGCGGCTTTGCCCACGGCTATTGCACGCTCGAAGCCGACACCGAAGTCGCCTACAAGGTCGACGATTATTATGCGCCAAACTGCGACCGCGGCCTGATCTGGAACGACCCGACATTGGCGATCGACTGGCCGGTATCGGCCGCCGAGGCCGTGTTGTCGGACAAGGACCGCAAGCTGCCGCGCTTTGCTGACTTTGCGTCGCCGTTCCGCTATGATCGCGGGGAATGAGCAAGCGGTTTCTGATCACCGGCGGAGCGGGTTTCATCGGGTCGGCCGTGGTGCGCCATCTGATCGGCGCCACCGCGCACCGCGTCTGCGTGGTCGACAAGCTCACCTATGCCGGCAATCTGGCGTCGCTGGCGCCGGTGGCGGATAACCCGCGCTACAGCTTCGCGCATGCCGACATCGCCGATGCCGCCAAGATGAAAGAGGTGTTGTTCGGCTTCCGGCCCGACGTGGTGATGCATCTGGCCGCCGAGAGCCACGTCGACCGCTCGATCGACGGACCGGCGGATTTCATCCAGACCAACATCATCGGCACCTATGTGCTGCTGGAAACCGCATTGACCTATTGGCGCGGCCTGCCCAAAGCCGCGCAGCGCGATTTTCGTTTCCATCATATTTCGACCGACGAGGTGTTCGGCTCGCTCGACGCCGGCGGCGCATTCGATGAAACCACCGCCTATGCGCCGCGCTCGCCCTATTCGGCATCGAAGGCCGCATCCGATCATCTGGTGCGCTCGTGGCACCACACCTACGGCCTGCCGGTTCTGATCACCAACTGCTCGAACAATTACGGGCCGTATCATTTTCCCGAAAAGCTCATTCCGCTGACCATCATCAACGGGCTCGAAGGAAAAAAGCTGCCGGTCTACGGCACCGGCAGCAATGTGCGCGACTGGCTCTACGTCGAAGACCATGCGCGCGCTCTATTGGCTGTGGTGGCGGGCGGAAAAATCGGCGAGACGTACTGCATCGGCGGCCGCAGCGAGCGCACCAATCTCGACGTCGTCAAAGCGGTCTGCGCGTTGCTCGACGAGCTGGCGCCGAGCGCCGCGATCGGACGCCGTGAGGATCTCATCAGCTTCGTGACCGACCGGCCGGGACACGACCTGCGCTACGCCATCGATCCGGCGCGGATTGGCGACGAACTGGGCTGGCGACCGCACGAGACTTTCGAGACCGGCCTGCGCAAGACCGTGCAGTGGTATCTCGCCAATCCGGCATGGTGGCAGCGCATCCGCGACAACGTCTACGCCGGCGAACGACTCGGGGTGCCGGCGTGATCCTGGTATTCGGCGGCAACGGCCAGCTCGGCCGCGAGTTATTTCGCGCAGCGGCTGAGCGCCATGTCGCGCTGCGGACGCTGACCCACACCGAGGCCGACATCGCCGATGCCGCGGCTGTCGCGGCGCCGCTCGAGCGCTGGACGCCCGACCTTATCGTGAACGCTGCCGCCTATACCAATGTCGACGGTGCCGAAAACCATGAGGCCGAGGCGCGGCGCGGCAACGAACTCGGGCCCGCCGTGCTCGCCGCCGCCTGCGCGACGGCTGACATTCCACTGATCCACATTTCGACCGACTATGTATTCGACGGCAGCAAAGACGGCGCGTACCGCGAAAGCGATCCGGTTCATCCGATCAACGCCTATGGGCGCAGCAAGGCGGCCGGCGAGGACGCGGTGCGCTGTGCGCTCGACCGCCATGTCATTCTCCGCACCGCATGGCTGTACAGCGAATTCGGCCGGAATTTTTTGAAAACGATTGTGCGGCTCGCGCAAACGCGCGACGAGCTGCGCATCGTTGCCGACCAATACGGCAGTCCGACCTCGGCGCGCGAGTTGGCCGAAGCCATCCTGCACATTGCGCCGCGCCTGATCGCCGAGCCGCTTCTGTCCGGCACCTATCATTTCACTGCCGACGGCGCGACCACCTGGCACGGCTTTGCCGACTGCATCGTCGCCGCCGCGGCGCCGATCAGCGGCCGCAATCCGCGGGTAACGTCGATCGCGACCGCCGATTATCCGACGCCGGCGCGACGGCCGGCCAATTCACGTTTGGACTGCAGCCGGTTTAAGCAAACCTTCGGCCTGACGCCGCGGCCGTGGCGCGAAGCCGTGCAGGCGACGACGCGGGCGCTCGTTGCAGCGCCGCAGCTTGCGGAACATCATGTCGCGTAAAGGCATCATTCTGGCTGGCGGCGCCGGTACGCGGCTGCATCCGCTGACCCTGGTGACGTCGAAGCAGCTCCTTCCGGTCTACGACAAGCCGATGGTCTACTACCCGCTGTCGGCGCTGATGCTGGCCGGCATTCGCGAGATTTTGATCATCACCACGCCGCACGATCAGGCGGCGTTCAAGCATCTGCTCGGCACCGGCAAGCAGTGGGGCGTCCGTTTCGAGTACGCCGTGCAGCCGGCGCCGAACGGGCTTGCCGAAGCCTTCGTGATCGGCGCCGATTTCGTGCGCGGCCATCCGTCGTGCCTCATTCTCGGCGACAATATCCTTTACGGCCACGGCCTGCCCGATGCGCTGCGCCGCGCCGGCGCGCGCACCGACGGTGCCACCATTTTTTCCTACTCGGTCGATGACCCCCAGCGTTATGGCGTCATCGAATTCGATGGCCCCGACGAGGTGCGCTCGATCGAAGAGAAGCCGCAAAGTCCGAAATCGAGCTGGGCGGCGATCGGACTTTATTTTTACGACCAAGCGGTGGTCGAGCTGGTCAAAGAGCTAAAACCCTCCGCGCGCGGCGAACTGGAAATCACCGACCTCAATGTCCTTTACATGCGCCGCCAGCGGCTCACTGTCGAACGGCTCGGCCGCGGCTTTGCCTGGTTCGATGCCGGCACGCCCGATTCGCTTCTGGAAGCGGCCGAGTTTGTGCGTGTGCTGCAGCGGCGGCAGGGTCAGCTCGTCTGCTCACCTGATGAAGTCGCCTTCCACAATAACTGGATCGACGCCGACGCGCTCAGGGCGCTCGCCGCCCAGCACGGCAAGACCCAGTACGCGCGGCGCCTCCTCGACAACCTGCGCTGAGCCGAAAGCCGTCGCTATCAGCTCGCGATCGCCTCGAGCCGCCGTTGCGTCACCGGCGGCCCAAAGCCGCCGATCACCACGAACACCACCAGCATGGCGCCGGCGATGAAGCTGAACACGCCGATCGTGCCGTAACGGCTGAGGAAGAAGGCGATGATGAAGCCGGAGAAGATCGCCGAGAACCGGCTCCACGAATAGACGAAGCCGACCGCCTGGGCGCGGATGCGGGTCGGATAGAGTTCGGCCTGATAGGCGTGGAACGAGAACGACAGCCAGTTGTTGGCGAGCGTGATCAACAGGCCGCAGACGATGACGCCCGCAGAGGTTTTCTGGAACGCAAACAACAGCCCGAACGCGGCGATGCCGATCGCCGCCCAGGCGATCTGCCATTTGCGCTCGAAGCGGTCGGCGAACATCACGCCGATCAGCGGCCCGATCGGCGCCGCTATCGCGATGATAAACGTGTAAGCGAGCGACCTGGTCACCTCGATGCCCTGCGAAATCAGTAGCGTCGGTACCCAGCTGGAAAAACCGTAATAGCCGATGGTCTGAAACAGATTGTAAACCACCAGCATGATGGTGCGGCCGCGATAGACCGGATTCCACATTTCAGTCCAGGCGCCGACCTTGCGCTCGGCCTCGCCGGCGACGACCTCCGGCGGCGGCAGCACGACGCCGTCGGCTTCGACTTTTTGCTCGAGCGTACTGACGATGCGCTCGGCCTCGTCGATATGGCCGTGCTGGGCGAGCCAGCGCGGCGATTCCGGCAGATTGCGCCGGATCCACCAGATCACCACGGCGCCGATCGAACCGAGGATGACGACGATGCGCCAGCCATCGAGGCCGCCGATCTTCATCGGCACCAGCTGCCAGGACAGAAACGCCACGATCGGCACGGCGGTGAACATGACGAACTGATTGTAGGCGAAAGCCGGGCCGCGCTGGTTCTTGGGTACGAGCTCGGACAGATACGTGTCGACGTTCACCAGCTCGACGCCGAGCCCGACGCTGGCGATAAAGCGCCACAGGTTGATGCTCTCCGGCGTGCTCTGGAACGCCATGATGAGCGCGCCGGCGGAGTACCAGAGCAGCGCAAAGGTGAAGATCGAGCGCCGCCCGAACCGGTCGGACAGCCAGGAAAACGCGATGGTGCCGACGAACAGGCCGGCGAACAACGCGGCGACGAAGCTGGCAAAGCCATGCAGGTCGAACAGCCCTTGCGTGGTCGGCGTGAAGATGCCGGCCTTGAACAGGCCGACCGCCACATAGGCGGTGAAGAACAGGTCGTAGAACTCGAACCAGCCGCCGAGCGACAGCAATGTCACCAGCCAGCGGGTATGACGGTTCGCCGGCAGCCGGTCGAGCCGCGCCGCTACCGTGACTGCGCTGTCCGTTGCCATGGCGTCCCCTCCCCTTGGCCCGAGCCGTTAAAGCTTAGGCTCCCGGCGCGCGGCGTCAACGCCGCCGTGCTCCGCCTATCCTATCCATGCGCGGCACGCGGCACGGCCTGCTCCGGCAACTGGAAGCCGTCGTAGAGCCAGGCCAGGCACTGAAACACATCGGCCTCGGATCGCTCGCTCAGCACCTGCCAGTAGACATCGCGCGCGATGCCCTCGGCGTGATAGACGTCCCAGATATAACGCGACTCCACGGTCACGCGCGCGGTACGCAGGCCGCGCGCACGCTCGAAGCGTCCAAACGCAGCCGCGAAATCGCCGCCGGCAAAATGAATGCAGTCGGCGAGACACACGCCATCCTCGATCGCCATGCAGGCGCCCTGCGCCAGCGATTGCAGGGTCGGATGGGCGGCATCGCCGAGCAGCACCACGCGTCCCTTGTGCCAGTGCCGGACCGGATCGCGGTCGCCGACCGCTTGCCGCCGGCTTAAGTCGAGCATCGCCAGCAGCGCTTTCATGGTCGGATGGGCATCGCGATAGACGCGCTCGAGCTCGGCCCGATATGCCGCCACGTCGCCGCGTTCGGCATGACCGGACCTGCGGAAAACCGCGACGATGTTGAACAGCGTGCCGTGGCGCAGCGGATAATGCACGATGTGAAAGCCGGGACCGGCCCATAGCGCAACGACGTCGCGCTGCACGTCCGCGGTCACCTCGGCCATCGGCACGATGGTGCGAAAGCCCATGAAGCCGTTGGGCAGCGGATCGCCGTCGTCGAACAACTGGGCGCGCGTGCGCGAGCGGATGCCGTCGGCGCCGATCAGTGCGGCGCCGCCAAAGTCGCGGCCATCCTGCGTCGTCACGGTGACGCCGTCGCGGCGATCGTCGAACCGCGTCACCTGCGCATCAGGCACAAGCGTGATCCGCGGCTCGCGCCGGCAGGCGTCGAGCATCACGTTATGCAGATCGACGCGGTGAATGATGAGGTAAGGATGTTTGAAGCGGCGGCGGAACGAGGCGCCGGTGGGGACACGCGTAACTTCCTTGCCGTCGAGCGCGTCGACCATCAGCACGGCGGGCGGCGAATCGCCGTTTTCCAGCACGGCGTCGCGGAGCCCGATGCGATCCAGCGCATGGAAGACATTGGGGCCGAATTGGATGCCAAAGCCAATGGCGCCGAATTCCGGCGCGCTTTCGAGCACCCGCACCGCGAAGCCGCGGCGCGCCAAGGCGAGCGCTGCGGTGAGGCCGCCGAGGCCGCCGCCGATGATGAGAATCGGACCGTTCGCACCCATCAGGGTCGCTGGTTTGCTGTCACCGCGGCGATCTTGACACGAGTCGGCAATAGAAACACCTTACGAGGCTCATTTAAGGTTGAGGGGTCATCCATGGCGATTGAGGAGGGTGGGATCGGAAAGGCGATCTTCACCGCATACAATTGCAATTTCGTGCTTCCGCTTTCCGCACAAACCGTGTCGTCAAAAAACCGGGTCGGAGCGCTGCTCGCCAACGTGGGGAAATCCGGACTGAGCGGACCAACGCAGGTATTCGACATCAACGCGGCGCATGAATGCGTGAACCCGCAAACGCCGTTATGGGAGCAGCTGCAGGCCGCAAACTTTTCCTACCGCACCGATACCGAGGCGGAATTGCAGGCGACGCTGTCGATAGAATCGTTCAGCCTCAAGGGGCTGGATGCGAAATTCATCAACGAAATCATCGTCAACATCACCAACGCCACGGTTTCGCAGCCGCCCGACAACTTCATCGGCGAGGCGGTCGCGTTTTGGCAAGGCGACCCGTTCTACAAAAAGAGAAATTATACCGACGTTGTCGTCAGCAACTGCTCGGGCATCGTCGACTTGAAATTTTATTTCGATGCATCGCTCGATCTCGGCAAGATCAACTTCACGATCGGTCAGTTGGCGGTCGCACTGGGTGGCACGCTCAAGGTCGAGCAGGGCCAGGAGGCCGACACTACGACAAACCCGCCGACGCAACGCAGCTATGTTCGATTTTCCAGCACCGGCATGCCGGCGACCGCGACGACGCCGGCCGAACCGGCATTCTCGGTGGTGTTCGGCTTGGTCCTGGCGAATCCGGCGGATTATGAGTGAGCCCGGCAAAAGCTGAGCGGCAACACGGCCGGAGCGGGTTGCCACAGATGCAAAGCCTGTCCGATAAACTTCGTTGCGCTCTATTATTGGCGCTGCTCGCACTATGCGGCTGCGCCCAACAACCGAGTCTGCGCTCGTACGTCTATACGCAACTCGACACCAACGCCGTCGTGGTATCGCCCCACGTGCAGCCGCCGCCATCCGGCAACGCATTCCCCTACATTCCCGGCAACCTGGTCCAACCGGCCGCTGCAAGTCCTGCCGATCCCGGCCGCTTCGAGGCCGCCGCCTGGAGCACCGGGCGATACTGCCCCATCAGCGCCAAGGCCTTTCTGTTTTCCAACGCGCACTATGATGGGGTCGGGCCCGACGTCACCTACAATTATGAATTGGATCCGCTGGCTTCGATCTTCGGCTTCGCCGAATCTGAAAAGCAGCGGGCGATGCGGGATTTGAACCTGAGCGACAACGACCTCAAATATGTCGATCGCATCGCCATCGTGATCAGAAACGTCAGGATTTTCACGATTCGCAGCGATCTCTTGACGCTGCCATCGTCCATACCGATCGACCCCGGCTGCGCCCGATACCGCAGCGTCTACCCGTTCCAGGTCGCCAGAATGTACGAGGCCGACATCGACGTGCAAATCCAATCGCTGCACGGCGTCGCCGCCGACGTGCTGCTGCTGCGCGCCAAAATCATGAAGCAGTACGTTTCGCGCGAGCAAGGCAAGGGGGTCGTCATCGCGGTTCTGCCGCGATCGGTCGCGGACTGATCGGCGCGGGCTGATCAGCGCAGCCTCTGGCGTTGGCAAAGCCGGACAGCGGGCGCATAAAGGCGGTCCAACGCGGACACGTCATGCCGAGCAAAATTTCCGCAGACGAGCTGACCGTTCTGGGCGAGCTGCAACGCAAGGTGCTCTGGCTCGCCAGCTGGACCGTTCACCACGCCAATCATGGGCGCGACCACGGCGACGGGCTGAAAGTCGGCGGCCATCAGGCCTCGTCCGCCTCGCTCGCCACCCTCATGACGGCGCTTTATTTCCGCGTGCTCCGTCCCCAGGACCGCGTCGCGGTGAAGCCGCATGCCTCGCCGAATTTCCACGCCATCCAATATTTGCTCGGCCGGCAGACCCGCGACAAACTGGAAGCGTTTCGCGGCTATCACGGCGCACAGTCCTATCCGTCGCGCACCAAGGACACCGATGATGTCGATTTCTCCACCGGCTCGGTCGGTCTCGGCGTCGCGCAGACGCTGTTCGCCTCGCTGGTCCAGGATTATGTGCGCGCCCATGGCTGGGGCCTCGAGCGGCCGGATGGCCGCATGGTGGCGTTGATCGGCGACGCCGAGCTCGACGAAGGCAACATTTTCGAGTGCATGCTGGAGGGCTGGAAGCAGGGCCTGCGCAATTGCTGGTGGATCGTCGACTACAACCGGCAGAGCCTCGACGCAGTGATCCGCGAGGGCCTGTGGCAGCGCTACGAGGAGCTGTTCCGCAATTTCGGCTGGCAGGTCGTGATCCTCAAATACGGTGCGCTGCTCGAAGCGGCGTTTACCGAGCCGGGCGGTGCGGCGCTGCGGCAATGGATCGATCAATGCCCGAACCAGCTCTACTCGGCGCTGGTGTTTCAGGGCGGCGCCGCCTGGCGCAAGCATCTCAACGACGCGCTCGGAGACCAGGGGCCGGTGTCGAAGCTGATCGCATCGCGCAGCGACGACGAGCTGGCGCGGCTGATGACCAATCTGGCCGGCCACGATCTGCCGACGCTGCTGGATGCGTTCGGCCGCATCGATCACGACCGCCCGGTCTGTTTCATCTGCTACACGATCAAGGGTTTTGGCCTGCCGTTCGCCGGGCATAAAGACAACCACGCTGGCCTGATGACGCCGGCGCAGATGGAAAATTTCAGCGCCGCAATGGACATTCGCCCTGGTCACGAGTGGGACCGCTTCGAGGGCCTCCATCTGCCGGCCGATGTGTTGCAAGAATTTCTCGATGCCGTGCCGTTCGCCGCCGGTGGTCCGCGCCGGCTGACCGCGCCGCATTTCGCCGCGCCCGACGACCTGAAAGTCACCATCCAGCCGGAAATGTCGACGCAGACCGGCTTCGGCGCGCTGCTCAACGAATTGGCGCGGGAAAAATCCGAGCTGGCGGCGCGCATCGTCACCACGTCGCCCGACGTCACCGTCTCGACCAATCTGGGCGCGTGGGTCAATCGCCGCGGTTTGTTTGCCCGCGAGGCCCTTGCCGACACGTTCCGCAGCGAACGCATTCCCTCGACCTACAATTGGGATGCATCGGCCAGCGGCCAGCACATCGAGCTCGGCATCGCCGAAAACAATCTCTTCATCCTGCTCTCCGCGCTCGGCCTGTCGCATGCGCTCAACGGCGAGCGGCTCATTCCGATCGGCACCTTGTACGATCCGTTCATCGCCCGCGGCCTCGATGCGCTCAACTACGCCTGTTATCAGGACGCGCGTTTCATCCTGGTGGCGACGCCGTCCGGCATCACGCTGGCGCCCGAAGGCGGCGCCCACCAGTCGATCGCCGAGCCGCTGATCGGCATGGCGCAGGACGGCCTCGCCGCGTTCGAGCCGGCGTTCGTCGACGAACTCGCCGTCATCCTCGCCTTTGCGCTCGACTACGTGCAAAAGGACGCCGGCGACGGCGAAGTGTCCGAGCGCAACTGGCTGCGCGACGAGACCGGCGGCTCGATCTATCTGCGGCTGTCGACGCGGCCGATCGAACAGATCCAGCGCGCCATGACGGTATCGCTGCGGCAAGCCATCGTCGACGGCGCCTATTGGCTGCGCGAGCCGGGCCCGAATTGCCAGGTGGTGGTCGCCTATACGGGCGCGGTGGCGCCGGAAGCGATCGGCGCCGTCGGCCTGATGGCCGAGGACCGCCGCGATGTCGGTCTCCTCGCCGTCACCTCGGCCGACCGGCTCAATGCCGGCTGGGCCGCGGCGCTGCGCGCCCGCGAGCGCGGCCTCGTTCACGCCCGCTCGCACATCGAGCGATTGTTTGCTCCGCTGCCACCGCATTGCGCCATGGTCACCGTGCTCGACGGCCATCCGGCGACGCTGGCCTGGCTCGGCGCCGTCAACGGCCACCGCGTGCGCCCGCTCGGCGTCGAGCATTTTGGCCAGACCGGCAGCATCGCCGAGCTCTATCGCGCCTACGGCATCGACGCCGACGCCATCATCGCCGCCGCCCA
>Ga0070730_10006228_pt1 | contig 10224 bp, 13 predicted proteins | sample Coa_R1_3_FD_66447 | JGI IMG/M metagenome (GOLD analysis project Ga0070730, IMG submission 66447) | Surface soil microbial communities from Centralia Pennsylvania, which are recovering from an underground coalmine fire - Coalmine... | ecosystem: Environmental > Terrestrial > Soil > Unclassified ... | reverse complement strand
GATCCGTCCGGATACGCGACTCGTCTTCGGCGAAACGCTCGGCAATCCTGGACTCGACGTACTCGACATCGCACGCGTCTCCGATGTCGCCCATGATGCCGCCCTGCCGCTGCTGGTCGATTCGACGTTCACGACGCCCTATCTGATGTGCCCCTTCGACCTCGGCGCCGATCTGGTTTTCCATTCGGCGACCAAATTCCTCGGCGGCCACGGCGTGGCCATCGGCGGCGTGCTGGTCGACAGCGGTAAATTCGACTGGGACAAGTCGGGGAAATTCCCGACGCTGACCGAACCCTATGCGGGCTTCCACGGCATGGTGTTCAGCGAAGAATCCACCACCGCGGCTTTCCTGCTGCGCGCGCGGCGCGAAGGCATCCGCGATTTCGGCGCAGCGATGAGCCCGATGAACGCCTTCCAGATCCTGCAAGGCGTGGAAACGCTGAGCCTGCGCATGCAGAAGCACATCGCCAACACCCGGGCCATCGTGCAATTCCTGGCGCGACACGATGCCGTAGAGTCGGTGTCGTATCCCGAGCTCGCATCCCATCCGGACCACGAGCTGGCGAAGAAGATCCTGCCGCGAGGTTGCGGTGCCGTGTTCACTTTCAGCGTAAAGGGCGGCCGCGCCGCGGGGCGCCGATTCATCGAAGCATTGAAGGTATTCTCGCACCTGGCCAATGTCGGCGATGCAAAGTCACTGGTCATCCACCCGGCCACGACCACGCACTACCGCATGGATGCGGCCGCGCTGCGCGCCGCGGGCATTACCGAAGGTACCGTGCGGCTGTCGGTCGGCCTTGAAGATCCCGATGACCTGATCGAGGATTTGAGCCGGGCGCTGTATGCTTCGCAGAAAATCTGATCGTGCGCGCGAAATGGTTGTAAATCCCGTCATGCAATCGGAGATCGGCAAGTCGATGAAGCTACTGGCAGGCTGCCTGGTCGCTGTGTCTGCGCTCGTGCTGGACGGGTGCAAACAGGAACAGGCGCCGGGCGTCTACGTCGAAATCTCCCTGAAGAACGACACGGACATCGACAAGTATGTCGTCTTCAATCCGAATATCAGGACCGTCGAGGAATGCGAGGCGACTTTCGCGGCGTCATTACCCGCCGTGATGGCCAACCTGCCGCAGGCCATTCCGAAGAACTCGACGGCAACGGGATGGAAGTGCTCTTTGAAGGATCCTAGCAAGAAGAAATGATGCAGCAAATCCGATGCGGGACCGGATGCAGAACTTCATGGCGAGCCCTCGTGTCGAAATGCACTGTAAGTCCAGTAACCTGAATGACGACCATGATCCGCGTAAGCATCGACAATGAACTGAGCTACAACGTCCTGCAATCCAGCGACTTCATCTTCAACATCGAGGCGGCGAAAAATCAGTACCAGATGATCATCGAGGAATCGCTGGCCTTCGATCCACCGCTGCCCTTCGAGCAATTCACCGATCCCACGCTGGAAAACCGCTTCGTGCGCATTCGCTCGAATCCTGGACCGCTGAAAGTGATCTACCGCGCGACGGTCGAACTGGACTACATGGTCGGCGATCCTTCTTCCATCCAGGAGTCGCCGATTGCCATGCTGCCGATGGAAACCATTCCCTTCATCTTCCCGAGCCGTTATTGCCAGTCGGATCTGCTGATGCGCATGGCGCAACGCGAATTCGGCAACCTGCCGCCCGGTTACTCCAGGGTCGAAGCCATCTGCGGCTGGATACGGGACCATATCCAGTACCAGATCGGCAGCTCGAATCCGAATACATCGGCCGCCGACGTCGTAGTCCACCGCGCCGGAGTGTGCCGGGATTTCGCGCATCTCGCCATCGCCTTCTGCCGGGCGCTCAACATCCCCGCGCGATTCATCGCCAGCTACGCCAACTTCCCGGATCCGCCGCCCGATTTCCACGCCATGTTCGAAGCTTTCCTCGACGGGCGCTGGTACCTGTTCGATCCCACGGGCCTGGCGCCACGCAACCAGGTTACGCGCATCGGCACCGGCCGCGACGCCACCGACGTGGCGTTCGCCACAATCTTCGGCACGGCGCAAATGACACATCTGAGTCCGAAAGTCCGCATCCTCGAGCCCAGCGTCGAGGACGTCGCAGCGGCGATTGTAACGAGTTGAGGCCCGCTGCCCGGTCGGGCCCCTCCGGGCAAACCTGCTATACGATTACGGCTTGAAGACGTCGACGGCAATCACCATCACCGGCTTGTCGCTCTTGTTCTCGGCCCAGTGATTCGTATTGTGGTCTTCGGTCCAGGATTCGCCCTGCGGGTGCTCGCGGACATCCCCGTTTTCCAGGTGCTCGATGAGCGTGCCCTGCAACGCGTAGGCCACGGCCGGACGACCATTGTGGCTGTGCAGTGCGACCAGTCCACCCGGTTCGATCGTGACAACGCGCATGCGCAACTGGCGACCCGCCACGCTGTCAATTTCGTTGGCGAGGTCGAGGAAAGTCGGCGCACCGACCTTGACGCCCTTGTTTTCCGTTGGCGGCGCATTCTGTCCGACCGCAACGCCGACTGCGAATGCCAGGGCCATTCCGGATGCCACCGCGACTGCTATACGCTTCTGAACCATGACGAGTTCCTCCATGATGAATTGACTGTAAGGCGCCGGATTTGCGTTCTTCGGCGCATATGCCGAAACCGCATGCGCCTTGTTGTCGCCAGGTTGCACGCGGCTGGCATCAGTGTATATCCTTGCGCTGACCGCTGCCGCGGCACGATGGAAAGTCTGCAATGTATCTGACGGTCGACAACAAAAAAACCTACGCCTACACGGCCAACCACTCCTTTCTGGCAACCAAGCCGACGGTCGTATTCATTCACGGCGCCGCCAACGATCACAGCGTCTGGTCGCTGCAAAGCCGCTACTATGCCTATCACGGCTGGAATGCGCTCGCCGTCGATCTTCCCGGTCACGGCAGATCGGCGGGACCGGCCTGCAAGTCGATCGGCGATCTGTCGGCGTGGCTCATCCGCTTTCTGGACAACGCAGGCGTCGGCAACGCAGCCCTCGTCGGCCACAGCATGGGATCGCTGGTCGCACTGGAAACGGCGGCGCGCCATCCGCAACGCATTCGCAAGCTGGCAATGATCGGCACTTCGGTACCCATCCAGGTCTCCGAGCCGCTGCTGAACGCGTCGAAAGCAAACGATCATGTCGCTTACGAAATGATCAACGCCTATGCGCACAGCAACACGGCGCAACTCGGCGGTAACCGCGCGCCGGGCATGTGGATGATGGGATCGGCAATGCGCCTAATGGAACGCTCCGGCGACGGCGTGCTGCACGCCGACTTCAGCGCCTGCAACGACTACGTAACCGGACTCGATGCCGCGCACGATGTGAAATGCCCCGTGCTGCTGGTGCTCGGCAAGCGCGACCTGATGACGCCGATGAAAGTCGCAAAGGACCTTGGCTCGAAATTGTCCGATGTGAAGGTCGTCGCCCTGGAAGGGACCGGGCATGCGCTGATGTCGGAAAGACCCGACGACGTTCTCGACAGCCTGATCTCCTTTCTTGCCTGAGGCACACCATGGCCGATGCACTTCCGATCATCCTGCACCACTTCGAAAAATCGCCGTTTTCCGAAAAGGTGCGCATCGTCTTCGGCATCAAGAAAGTCGCCTGGACCTCGGTGCTGATCCCGCGCATCATGCCGCGCCCCGACCTGATGCCGATGACCGGCGGTTACCGGCGCACACCGACTCTGCAGATCGGTGCGGATATCTATTGCGACACCCAGATCATCATTCGCGAACTCGAGCGGCGCTTCCCCGAACCCTCTCTTTTTCCCGCAGGCAGCGCGGGCATTGCCTGCGGCCTGGGCATGTGGACCGACCGGTCGTTTTTCCAGAACACCGTCAATCTCGTGTTCGGCTCGCTCGCCGACCAGGTACCGAAAGAATTTCGCGAGGATCGCGAGCAATTGCGCGGCCAGAAATTCGACGTCGATGCCATGAAGGCGGCGATTCCGCAAATGCGCGACCAGTTACGCGCGCATGTCGACTGGATCGAAACCCAGCTGCATGACGGGCGCGCTTTTCTGGGCGGCCCGCTCCCGGGACTGGGCGATGTCCATGCCTACATGAACATTTGGTACGTGCGCGGCAACCTGCCCGATGCAGCGACGCTATTCGGACGCTTCCCGAAAATGCAGGCGTGGGAAGAGCGCGTGAAAAGCATCGGCCATGGCACACGCGAGCGTGAGCTGACTTCCGCAGAGGCGCTGGAGATCGCGCGCAATGCCACGCCACAAACGCCGATTGCCCCGGACCTCGGCGACCTGAACGGGCGCAAACCGGGCGATCGCGTGCAGGTCACCCCGGACGACTACGGCAAGATTCCGGTCGAAGGAACGATCGTGTCCCTGTCCGCCCAGCATATCGCCATACGCCGCGACGACGAGCGCGCCGGCGAAGTCGTCGTGCACTTTCCGCGCGCGGGGTTTCTGGTAGTACCGATGAATCGAAACGGTCGGCGGTAATCACGACCCGGAGCCTGTCCTTCGCCGTCGAAAGCTGCGCAGGCGTGGACCGTCACGTCGAAACCTTCTTCAGATCGATGGTGAAGCCGAATGGGGCGGATCGCCTGCTTCATCCGCCCCGTTTCGATGGGTTTGCGTGCTCCGCGCAAGCATTGCCACCAGCATCGCAGCAGCGGCGGAGTAGACCATCAACGGCGATGTTGTGACCAACGAAGCCAATCCATCGATGGTCTCGGCGCTGGACTGTTGGACATACTCCACCAGAGCGATTACGTCGATACCTTGCACTGTTTTCGCATCTTCTGGTCGTATGCGCAAGCTGTGCCATCCGCCGCGAAACCATATTTTCGCGAAGATACCATCACATACTCCAACGAGGGCCAGCGCACCAAGCGGTTTCATGAGGTGTTCAAGCAGGCGACAGCGCTCGGTCATAGGTGCGGCGTCATAGATCTTTCCGACCAATTCCGCAATCGTGGTGCCCCGCGCGTGGTCGCCTGCTGTGGTTGGTGAGATGGCTTCCAGACTGTCGTGCGCGTTCATGGCATTCAATTCCTGGTTTGAGAGGTCTGTCCACTCGTGCCCAGCACTATTCGCGCCCAAGGTCGCGGGCCCAGTCAAGGACGCCAACCTTCCCGCCGTGTGGCGGGGTTAGAAGTTGGTTACGTGGCCCCGGTTGTGTCGCCGCGCCCTGGCTATACACCTCTTGCGGATCGAGTGGAAACAGATTCGGCGCCTCGAATCCCCACTTTGCCGTCTTTACAACCTGGTATTGCTCTGCCAGCGCGGGCGGGACTTCGATGTTGGTCGTGCCTGACTCCGGCGTTGAGGATGCCGCTTGCAAGGGTCCGGCAACACACATCGTGCCAATCAGGATTACGAATGATTTTCCCATGATGACCTCCAATGTAGATTCCCTCCCAAGCGCGAAATCTAACTCTCGGCCCGCCGCATGTAAGCTGCCGAAAGTCACTTTCCGGGACTGCAGGAAGTCACGACATGGATGTGACCAAGACCATGAAGCGTACGGCCCGAGGAGCTCATTGGCATTGCGTCGCTGCCAAGATAATCGATCATTGATTCCTAGGACCCGGGCATTGGCCGCGCCACGCTATTTGTTGAGCGTATCGAGTAATTTCTGATCGGCAAGCATGTCCTGCAGCGCCATGGATACCACCGCGTTTACCAGTCGCGTCGTATCCCCCGTGTACGCCGGCCCGACGGTGTTCATGGACTGGCTCGCGGTGTACTTCTCATCCAGGAACTCGCTGCCATTGCGCGCGTGTGCCGCAACCTCGGCATGAAGCGTGGTCAGGAAATCGAAGGCCCGCTTGTCCGAGTCGAGCTTCAGGGTCGTCACATCAATCTTGAGGCTGGGTTCCATGCCCTCGGTGTAGGGCACGACCTTGTAACCGAGTTTGGAAAGGGCGTTTGAAACCCGTGAATAGATAACGGGGCTCGGATCCTCGTTGACCGAGATCGGGTACAGCTCACGGTTCGGGTCTCCGACTTCACCCAGTTTCTTGGACTCGAGCGTGTCGGACACCGCGACGCCGATCGTCCTGGTACTGCCCACGAGCGATTGCGGCAGATCGATCGTAGGATCGACCCGGATATTCTCAGGTTGCAGGCTGCAACCTTGAATGACTGCCAAAACGCCGATTGCCGCGCATAGCCACTTCATCCGCTGAATCATGAGGCTCTCCATATTGGTGTGATTGCTGCCGTTAAATTGCGATGGATAAATCGAGTTCATGGCTGGACCTGCGGGCACCCCGGGAGCGCTTTCGTTACCGGACAAGTTCGCGCAATCCTTCGACTGCCGTGTACAGCTTCTTCAGGTCGGTGCTCGATCGGGAGACGCTGACGCGACTCAACGCATCGTCGAGAGCGCGCACCTTGCTTGGCGGCTCCTTGTCCAGTTCGTCGCGCAGCACCTGCCACAGGCGCTTGAAATCGTCCTGCGCAACGCGAAACCCGATGTCGTCCTGCCATACCAGCGCCCGGCGCATGCGCCGGGCAAGGAACAGCAAAGCCTCGACGCGCGGGATGAGGACGTTGGTTTGTTCGGCGAAGGGCTGTGATAGCTCGCCCGCGCGCGCCGCGATCCGGTCGGCGCTGCTTACGAGCCAGCGCCTGTCCTTGACCGACAGCGCGGTCTTTGCCTCGATGAGGTCACCAGTCAGGTTGTTGCGCGCCTGAAAGAAGTTATTGATCTGGCCTCCGGCGCCGACGTAGGCCGATTCCACGGCGCCCGTCGCTTCGGCCGCCGTTCGGGCACGCTCCAGCGCCTGCCGCGCGACCGCCCAGCGGCCGCCTTCGGCGGCATCGAACAAGGCCATCGCGGTCATGTCGAGGTCACGCACGGCGGACGGGATCGCGCCCGTTGCGGCGCGAGCGCGGGTGGATAGGCCAAATGTCGCCGCCAGTGCCACCAGCGGCAGCGCCGCCGTGCCGGCCAGCAGACGACGACGCATGACGACGACTCCGGCGTTCGATGTCGCTTTCATCGCGCGCCCCGTCATTGCATGAACCAGCCGTGGCTGACCAGCAGGGACTGGCCCGTCAACGCATTGGACGGAAAGCTCGCGAACAGCAGAGCCGCCATGGCCACGTCCTCGGTGGTCGTGAACTCGCCATCCACCGTGTCCTTGAGCATGACATTCCTGATGACATCCGCTTCGGAAATGCCGAGAGCCTTCGCCTGCTCGGGGATCTGCTTGTCCACCAGGGGAGTGCGCACGAAGCCGGGGCAGATCACGTTGGCGCGCACGCCATGCTTCGCGCCTTCCTTGGCAAGGACCTGCGCCAGGCCGATGAGACCATGTTTGGCAGTAACATACGGCGCTTTCAGCGCCGAGGCTTCCTTCGAATGCACCGAGCCCATGTAGATGACGCTGCCACCGTGACCAGAGGCGTACATGTGCGGCAAACAGGCCTTGGTGGTGAGAAAGGCGCCGTCAAGGTGTATCGCTAGCAGCCGTTTCCAGTCGGCGAACGGGAACGCTTCCAGAGGATGAATGATCTGGATGCCCGCATTGCTCACCAGCACGTCGACGCCGCCCCAAGCGCGCACAACTTCATTCACGCCGGCATTGACCTGTTCCTCGTCTATGACATTCATCACGATGCCCATCGCCGACGCACCGGTGGCCGCGATCTGCGCTGCCGTGGCGCGTGCGGCGTTCCGGTCGAAATCGGCGATGACGACCTTGCCGCCTTCCCGAGCGAAAGTCAGCGCGATCTCCTTGCCGATGCCGCTGGCAGCGCCGGTAATGAGGCAGATCTTGTCTTTCAGTTTCATAGTGCGGTTTCTTTGGGTTTGACCAGATAGTCGAAGGCAATTGCGCCAAGGCCGAGAGTCAAGTCGCTTACGATATGGGTGCCTGAAATGACCTCCAACACCGGCAATTGCGCAACCGGCGCTAGCGCGTGGTGTGCAAGCTCCAACGCCGCGGGGCCGGTCCAGGCGCCTTTGACGACCACATCCTCGAGGTAATAGCGCACCAACTCGCAAATGCGCGGTGTGCCATCCACGCGCGGGATGATCTTGAGCACGAAGCTCGGCGCCATCAGGGCCTCGCGGACGGACCCCGGATCGAGGGCCCGGTGTTTGTAACCCATGGTGGCGGTGGCCACCCGCACCGGCCCGTAATCGAGCGTGCCGAGCAGCGTGTCCTTCTCGACGCCGAGCGTCGGTGACGCGAGCTTCTTCGGGAATCCCCACAGTTCTCTGCCACCGGCGATCGGCGCGTCATCGTTCAGATACATCGCATGCACATAGCCGCCGCGCTGGGCCTCGAACACGACCGGGATCACCTGCCCGGACTCGGTGTAATCGCCGAAGCCGGTGGAGTCGGGCATGGCGAATGCGGTCTTGCGAACGTCGTCGATCTTCACGGGCGGTCTTTCGGTGGGAATTGCGCGGTACTGCGTGTCAGGTCCAGAACGTGGACTCCGTCCTCGGGTGGCGTTCTGGCGAGCCAGTCGGGGTGGCTGAGGGTGTGTGCCATGTCGGCGAGCCCCGCCTGCCAGTGCTCTTGCATCGAGGCGCGCGAGAACTCGTAGTCCTTCGACTGTGTTTCATAGCGCTTGCGCCGGTGGATCAGATGCACCACGGTAACCGCGGTTTCGCGGCTGGCGGCGTTCAAGGCCTGCACGTCGGGATCATCCGCCAGTTTGGACGGCAACTTCGCGATCAGTCTGCGCGCAGTCTTCGCCAGGGTCTGGCGGGCAATGGCATTGGTGGTGTTGAGCCGCGTGCGACTGGAGAACCGGATGTCCTTCGCGCGCTCGGCGACGTGGGCCAGGTCCGTGGGCATCGGCCCCTCGGCCACGAACAAATCCACCTGGAATACCAACCTGCAAACTGATTCGTCCTGGTCGAGCACATACTGCAGCGGCGTGTTCGACACGAGACCGCCGTCCCAGTACCACTCGCCATCGATCTCGACGGGGGGAAAGCAGGGCGGCAATGCGCCGCTGGCCATGATGTGTCGCGCATCCAGTCGCTGATCCGCGGTATCGAAATAGGTGAAGTTGCCGGTGCGCACATTAACCGCGCCGACCGACAAGCGCATCGACCCGCTGTTCAGCATCTCGAAATCCACCAATTGCTCCAGCGTGGCGCTCAGCGGTCCGGTGTCGTAGAAGCTGAGCGAGCCTGCGGTGCCCGGCAACTGAAACGGCGCCGCCGGAAACCGCGGCACGAAGAAGCCGGGCAGCCCGAACACGGCCCCCATCGCCGCGCAGGCCTCGTTCAACACACTGCGCAGCTCGACAGCGGGCGCGACGAGGGGCGCCAACAGGGAGAATGACGACGTTACCGTGTCCCAGAATTCGTGCAGTCGCTGCATGCGCCGATCGGGCGGATTGCCGGCGATCAGCGCGGCGTTGATCGCGCCGATCGAGATGCCGGCCACCCACTGCGGCATCTCTTCCGACGCCGCCAGCGCCTCATAGACTCCGGCCTGATAGGCACCCAGCGCCCCACCGCCTTGCAGCGCGAGAATGCGCTCTTCCTTGGGTTGCGCTGCCGCAGAGGGTTTACATTTCTTCACTGCTCGCGTGCTCATGTTTTATTTTTCTCCATTCATTTCTACTGGCGATTACGCGCACGGTGAACGAGCAACATCGTGGCGCGGTCCACCATCCACGATGTGCATCCAGCTCTGGTGGGCGCGAGACCAGGTCGCAATCAGAGAGGCCCATCAGGCAAGAACCGCCCGGTTCGAGACACGCAAACCTCAAGCCTTCAGCTTTCCTTTCCAGTAGAAATACAGATCCTTGCCGTTCTTTCCATCCTTGCGGGCGAGCGTGACTTCCCGCGATTCGGTCAGGCCTTTGAACTTGGCACTCACTTTGTATTTTCCGTTCGGCAGCCTTACAAAGAGCATCGGGCCGGCCTTGGAGAGTTCGAATACCTGTCTGCCGTGTCCATCGACGATGACAACCGGGACATCGGCGACGAACTCGCCGTCCTTGCGCTCGGAGAATGTCATGCGCAGCGGGTAGTCCCCGGACATGCGGCGCATGGCGGCTTCTTCCTCCCTGCCGATGCCGCCGTTTAGGTAGGTCGTCGCGTTGATGATTCCGGCAACGATGGGGTCCTGTGCGCTGGCTTCGAGAGGCAGCGTTGCAAGCAAACTGGCGCCGATCGACAGACCAGTCAGAGGCGTTCCAATCTTCATGACTCAGTCCCTTTCAGAATTTATGGAATTCAGTGCATCTG
>Ga0070730_10006227_pt1 | contig 10224 bp, 8 predicted proteins | sample Coa_R1_3_FD_66447 | JGI IMG/M metagenome (GOLD analysis project Ga0070730, IMG submission 66447) | Surface soil microbial communities from Centralia Pennsylvania, which are recovering from an underground coalmine fire - Coalmine... | ecosystem: Environmental > Terrestrial > Soil > Unclassified ... | reverse complement strand
GCGCGGCAATGTTGGCCAGGTGTTCGGCGAGGCGCTGGGGCAGAAATTCACGCAAAGACTTCAACAGCGTAGCTGCATCTCGGCGATTGCCGAGCAGCGGCGCTAGTATCTCGCGATCCGGCGCAAAGTCGATCTCGATGGGCTGGCCCGGCTTCCAGTACGAAGAGATTTGCAGGATTGCGGGGCCGCTCAGTCCGCGATGGGTGACCAGCAGCTTTTCGACAAAGGATGTTTTTGTACCCGGAGTGCCGACGCGGACAAGGGTCGAGACTCCGGCAAGCTGTGTCCATGGCGCTTCTTTTCCGCCCAGGAGTAGCGGGACGAGCGCTGGCCGGGGCTCAATGATTGCTAGACCGAACTGGCGCGCGAGATCGTATCCGAAGCTTGTTGCGCCTAGCTTGGGTATCGACAGGCCGCCGGTGGCGACTACCAGGGATTCCGATTGAAATTCGCCCTTGGCGCATTGAATTCTGAAGCCACCGCCGTTCCGCTCTACCTGAATGCTGTGCGCATCCGATACAAGCTCAACGTGGCTGCGCTCGCACTCGGTCAGGAGAAGATTGAGGATCGCGTGCGCCGAGTGATCGCAGAAGAGCTGTCCCAGTGTCTTCTCGTGATAGGGGATGTTGTATTGGCGGACTAGTTCGAGGAAATGGCTGGGCGTGTAGAGCGCCAGTGCCGACTTGGCGAAGTGGGGATTGGCGGAAAGGAAGCGGCTGGGCTCGCAGTGGATGTTGGTGAAGTTGCAGCGGCCTCCGCCGGAGATGAGGATCTTGCGCCCTGGAAGGCTGCCATGATCGAGCAGGGCTACGCGGCGTCCGCGCTGCCCGGCGACTGCGGCGCACATGAGGCCGGCGGCTCCTGCTCCCAGGACGATGACGTCAAATTTTTGTGGCGTTCGGCTCATTCCGCTTTCGCCGTTGCAGGCGGGAATTGCGAACGAACCAGGGCGAGCGCCTCTGCGGGAGAATGAATGGAGCCCTCGAGCTGGGCTTCTTCGACGGCGTGCAGCATGGTCTTGAATGCCTCGCCTGGCTTGTAGCCTGCCGCGATAAGCTCACGGCCTGTTAGAAGCGGGGTTGGGCGCACCTCTTCGGCGGGCATGTTGCGGTAACGCTCTTCGGCGAAGTGATAGTGATCGAGGTTTCCGCTGGAGGCCATGCAGTCCATCTTGTGGAGCGCCAGGTGTTCGGGGAAGCGGTCGAGACGGAAGAATCGCTTCAGCGTCGCAGTCTTCATGTGCGGTGTATCGGCGAACCGCATATGGTTTTGGATGAGGGTGAGAATTTGCGCGGTTTCTTCGTTGGAGAAGCGAAGACGGCGGCAAATCTCCGCGCCGATCTTCACGCCGACTTCGACGTGACCGTTAAAGCGGATGCGATCCCCAGGACCTGAGGGAGCTTGATAGGTTGCGGGCTTGCCGATATCGTGCAGCAGAGCGCCCCATGCTAGGGTCATCGAGCACCCTGCCGCAAGCTGGTCGAGCAGCATTCGAGTGTGGATCCACACGTCGCCCTCGGGGTGGTATTGAGGCGGCTGGGCTACGCCTTTGAGCTTCGCGACCTCAGGCAGTACCTGGCCGAGGAGGCCGGTCGCGTCCAGCAATTCGAAGGCGCGGCGGGCGTGGCCCTCGGTCAGCATGCGCGTCAGCTCGTCGCGAACACGCTCGTTGCTGATGGCTTGAATCTTGTGGGCCAGCGCGCGCATGGCTGCCTGTGTAGCCGAGTCGATCTCGAATCCGAACCGTGAGGCGAAGCGAACGGCGCGCAACATGCGCAGATGGTCTTCTTCGAAGCGGCGGACCGGATCGCCGATGGCGCGGATGATGCCGGCGTCCAGGTCGGCAAGTCCGCCGATGTAATCCAACACTGACTCGCGGAGGTTCGATGGGTCGGACAGGTTGTCGGCGAGACCGTCGAGAAGGAGGCCGTTGATGGTGAAGTCGCGGCGTTGAACGTCGTCTTGGGCACTCTTTGTGTAGCGGACGACGTCGGGATGGCGGCCGTCGGAGTAGACGCCGTCGGAACGGAAGGTCGCAACTTCGGTCAACGTTGCAATGGAGTCAAATTCCGCCGAAACGAGTACCACGCCGAAGTGTGCGCCGACAGCGAAGGTTCGCGGAAAGAGGTCGAGAATGATGCCGGGCGTGGCTGAGGTGGCGACGTCGTAATCCTTGGGCTCACGGCCGAGCAGCAGATCGCGCACGCATCCGCCGGCGAGATAGGCCTCATGGCCCTCGTCGCGCAGCTTGCGCAGGATAGCTTGGGCGGCGGCGAATTGCGGATTTGTCGGAAACATGACTCCTATATTGTCGCTTAGTGAACAGGGACTCGATTTATTGAAAGTTTTGCCCTGGGATGTGACCAAGGTTGAGCAGGCATCCGGCGTCTATCTGCTTATCGTGGAAATTAGCAGAAGACGCGGGCGGCGCATAGTCGGCTGTAGTTGATAATTGCCGGCGTCGCCATGGCAACTCCACGTTCTCAAAGGAGACCTGCAAGCCAGGAAGGGGTTAATTCCTATGACTCTTCTGATCATTATCTTGTTGATCTTACTTCTCGGCGGTGGCGGCGGATACTACGGATACGGCCGATGGGGCTATGGCGGAGGAGCCGGCATTGGGCTTGGCACGATCCTGCTGATCATCCTCATCGCCTATTTGCTCGGCGCGTTTTAAGTCAGCCTACTTCCGGATCCTCTTCGGAAATCCTTCAACGCGCGCGTTGCAAGAGGCCGCATTCCATCGAGTTCTCTTGCGATCACGCCGCGTCGCTGGCTTCCCAAAAGCTGGTTCGCCCACGGCCCTCACTTATAGCTTCGGTCTTGAGTAAACTGGAAGCTTATGGGCAATGGGCTTATTCTGGGCATCGAATCCTCATGCGATGAAACGGCGGCGGCGGTGGTGGAGCGAGGCGTGTGGACGCGCTCATCGATCGTGGCTTCGCAGATTGCCATGCACGCGCCGTATGGGGGGGTGGTTCCTGAGCTGGCGAGCCGGGAGCATCTGCGCAACATCGTACCCATCGTGCGGACGGCCCTTAGAGAGGCTGGCTACGGCATTGCCGATCTCGAAGCCGTGGCTGTGACCAGCGGGCCGGGTCTGGCGGGCGCGTTGCTGGTGGGCATTACCTATGCCAAGGCGTTGGCGTTTGCGCGGGATATTCCTTTGATTGCCGTGAATCATCTCGAAGGGCATATCCACGCGGTGTTGCTTGAAGATCGTCAGCGGCGAATTGGGGCGCCGGGTCAATTATTGAGCAATGATGAGGGCGCGTTGCCTATGCCTGCACTGGCGCTGGTGGTGTCGGGCGGGCATACGCATCTCTATCTGGCGCATCCTCCGGTTGCCGGTGAGGCGATGGGCGCGTGGCAGTACTCGCTGGTGGGGCGAACGCTCGACGACGCTGCCGGGGAAGCCTTTGACAAGGTAGCCAAGCTGCTTGGCCTAGGGTATCCGGGTGGTCCGTGGATCGATCATCTGGCGCAGTATGGCAATCCGAAAGCGGTGCCGTTTGGCTTTGCGCAGATCAAGACCAAGGCGCACCTTGAGGGCAAGGCTCCGCGGACGAAGGCGGCGCGCACTGCTCCTATCGCGGAGTTGGACCGTCATTTTCTTTTCTCCTTTTCGGGGATTAAGACTGCGGTGCTGCGATACGTGGAGGTGCATGGTTTGCGAGCCAGTTGTGAGGCACGGCAGCGGACGCTGATGGCGATGGCGAATCCGACCTGGAGAGATGCGCTGGCGCTCTGCGACCAGCAAACGCTGGACCTGATTGCGAGCTTTCAACATGCCGTGGTGGGCGATCTGTTGCGCAAGACCTTTTCGGCTGCTGAGGCGGTAGGCGCGGTTTCGGTGCTGGTGACCGGCGGGGTGGCTGCGAATCGCGAATTGCGGGTGCGGTTTACCGCAGAGGCTGCGGAGCGCGGATTGCCGGTGGCGTTCCCGACGCTGGCGCTGTCGACGGACAATGCCGCGATGATTGCCGCGGCAGCATGGCCGCATTTCCTGGCGGGGAATTTCGCGGCGATGAGCCTGGAGGCTGATCCGCGCCTGGCTTTGGGGTAGGATTCACAGAGATTGGTAAAAGGAAAGGGCTGCTCAGAAGAGCAGCCCGCTTAGTTTGGTTCGGAGGGCGAATGCGACTTACTGCGCTCCGGGTTCGGTTTCCTGGCGAACGCCGATCACATCGCCCGTGACTACCAGCTCGACACGCCGGTTTTGCGCGCGTCCTGCATTGGTAGAGTTATCGGCAATTGGCTTGCTCTTGCCATATCCTGCGGCGCGAATGTTAGCGTCCTGGACGCTCTGCGATACCAAGTAGTCGCGAACACCAGCCGCACGTTCTTCCGATAGCTTCTGGTTGTATTCTTCCGATCCGATGTTATCCGTGTAACCCTCGACCTGGAGCTTCAGGTTTGGGTAGGAGAGAAGAATTCCAGAGACCTTGGCGAGCTTTTCGCGGGCTTCCGGTTTCAGTGTGTACTTGTTGAAGTCGAAGAGCACGTCCGACATGTTAACGATCAGACCGCGAGCTGTCTCCCTGGTTTGAAGAACCTGGTTCAACTGTTCCTTGAGTCGTTCGCGCATCTGTTCTGTCTGCTGAGCGGCTTGCTGTGCGTTTGCTTCAGCTGCCTGCTGAGCATCGCGAGCCTGCCGGGCGCGAGCTTCAGCATCGGCTCGTTGAGCAGCTTCCTGTTGCGCAGCTTGTTGTGCCTGCTGTGCATCGGCCTGTGATTGCTGTGCAGCCTGTTCAGCGCTCTGCCGCGCCCGTTGCTGGGCGGCGTCATCTTCTGCCTTCATCTTGCGAATGGTGATGATGCGTGCATCTTCGGCCGACTGCACTGCCTCTCGCGCAAAGGTAATGGTTTGTTTGCGGTTGTCCTTGCGCATATCCAGATCCTGCGCGTTCTTGAGTGCGGTCTTGGCTGTTGCGAGGGTATCGGCGGCGTAGTGATCCGCTCCGGCTGCCTCTGCGATCTGCACCGCATTTACGGCTTCGTACAGTTCCAAGGGCGATCGCTCATCGCGTCGAATCGGATTCAGCACGGTGTGCTTTCCTGCTGTCTCGGCATAAGCGCCGCGGGGCAGCAACGAATAGTGTGCGTTGACTTGTTCGATGACACCTTCGGTCTTGTCGTCGATGACGTAGTTCTGCATCACCACTAGATCGCTAGGCATGGTGACTGCATAGTACGGCTCGGCGGTGATAATCAAGCCGAAGGCCTGCAGGTTTGCCGTCACCGTGATGTGATTTTTGTCTTTGGATCCTGTTGGCAGCACTTCGCCCAGGTTTACTGGGCGGCCTTCAGGAGTGATGGCCCAGAGAACGTAAGTCATGTACTCATTTCCGAAACCGTTTGCGGGCGAAAGCCCTTCGAACTCAGCGTTGATCACCGTGCGTCCGCCAAGTCCCTCAACCTTCGCTGTACCTTTGGCTTGTGGGAGGAGACTTGTGCCCTGGAAGCCGATCTTGGTGGCACTCTTGCGATGAAAGTAATTGACTGCAGGAATGGTGCGGCCAACTACTTGAATGCGGAACAGCGGAACGCCATTTTGCATTTCCGCCTGAGGTTGCTGTGTTTGATCTTGTTGCTGAGGTTGAGTGGCGGTTGGATTCGGCTCTTGCGCACTTAATGTCCCATATCCAACCAGGAGTGCAACTAATGCTCCGTAGTGCCAATGTATCTTCATCATAACGTTCGTGCTCCTTTGTCATGGAAGAGTTCCAGCCTGGCAACGATTTACTGCAAGACCTGCAACTCACAACATTCCCAATCTAAGTAGATGCCATATGTTATCGTGTAGTTGTTCTCGGGGATAAATAAGAACCTAAGTTGAATTGATAGAAGATCTTAGTTTGCCAATCTTTTGATCTAATGCCAGTAATTAGGACTTGCGGGCAGCCATTTGAGCACTGGAATACAACAGAGTTGGCCGATTTTCTCCCTTTCTCAGGCTGCGTGGAGGTATTCGAGCGCGCTTGGATGGGCGCCGTATATGCAGCTCTGGTTCCGAATCTGCCGCTGATACAATCGAAAAGGCTCTGAACGTTTGGATTCCGATCGTATTTCCGGGCAAACTTCTGAATGATGAGTAAGCTTCCTACCCGATGACTTTTCGCTTGTACAACACACTCAGTGGACAACTGGATGAACTGGCTCCCGCAGATGGTAACGAACTGCGGATGTACGCCTGCGGACCGACTGTTTACGACTATGGACATATTGGAAACTTCCGGACGTTTCTGCAGGTCGATGTTCTCAGGCGGTTTTTGCATCTGCAGGGCGTCAAGATCCGGCATGTGATGAACATTACGGATGTGGATGACAAGATCATCCGCAACGCCGCGGCTGCGGGGGTGCCGATCGGTGACTATACACCGCAATTTGAGCAGGCGTTTCTCGACGATCTTGACGCGCTACAGATCGAGCGGCCCGAGATTTTGGCCAGGGCGACCGAGCATATTCCCCAGATGGTGGAGCTGGTGGAGCGGCTGCAGCAGGCGGGGGCTTCGTACAAGACCGAGGACGGCTCGTGGTATTTCCGGCTGGCTGCTTTTCCTGAGTACGGGAAGCTGAGCAAGAAGGACCTCGACGGCATTACCGACGGGGCGCGCGTGGATGTGGACGAATACGAGAAGGATTCGGCGCGCGACTTTGCTTTGTGGAAGGCGAGCAAGCCGGGCGAGACTTCGTGGACGACGGCGATTGGCACGGGGCGGCCGGGCTGGCATCTGGAGTGCTCGGCGATGGCTATGCGCTATCTGGGCGAGAGCTTCGATCTGCATGCCGGCGGCGAAGACCTGATGTTTCCCCACCATGAAAATGAGATTGCGCAGTCGGAGTCGGTAACACACAAGCCTCTGGCGCGGCATTGGATGCATGTCCGGTTTCTGCTGGTGGATGGACGTAAGATGTCGAAGTCGGAGGGGAATTTTTATACGCTGCGTGACCTGCTGCTCAAGGGCTACAAGGCCTCGGCGATTCGGCTGGCGCTGATTTCCGTTCCTTATCGTCATCAGCTGAATTTCACCTTTGAGGGGCTGACGGAAGCGACGAATGCCATCGACCGACTGCGAACGTTTGTGGCGCGGCTCAGGAAGGCTGAACTCGCGGAAGGGACAACCGAGGCGCTGCAAACTGCTGCTGACAAGGCCGAGGCTGGATACCTCGAAGCGCTCGAAAACGATTTGAATACGGCTGAAGCGCGCGCACCGATCTTCGAACTGGTGCGGGCAGTGAATTCGGCGCTGGATGCAGGGACGGTTCGTGCGGGAGACCGGGGACGGGTCCTTGCTGTCCTGGACAAATTTGACGCTGTTTTTGCGGTGATTGCGGATCACGATGCGGAGCCGACGCGGGCGGCTTTGGCATGGGCGGAAGAGCAGGGGCTGCTGGATCGAGTGGCGCGGGAACTGTTGGTGCGGCAGGGATTGACGGATGAAGAGGTTGAGCATCTGATCGCAGAGCGGAACACGGCGCGAAAGCAGCGGAATTTCAGGCGGTCGGATGAAATTCGCGATGAGCTGGCTGCCAAGGGTATTGTGATTGAGGACGCCAAAGATGGGGTCCGTTGGAAGCGGAAATAGCGGGGGAGCCAATGGAAGCGAACGAAGCACACGAATTGCAGGAACATGCCGAGCATGGGGCGCATGAGGCGTCGATGCGTCCGGTGGCATTCACCATGTCTGTGCTGGCGGTGCTGGTGGCGATCACTACGGTGCTGGGACATCGCACACACACGGACGCAGTGTTGAAGCAGAATCAGGCGACTGACCAGTGGAATCTTTATCAGGCGAAGAAAATTCGATCGAGCGACACTGCGCTTGCGCAAGACCTGCTCTCGGTGATGACTATCACCAATCAAGACGCGGCCAAGAAGATCGCCAAGGGGTACGCCGATCACCAGCAAAAGTGGACCGACGACCTGAAGGAAGAGCAGGAAAAGGCTGAAGCGCTGGAAACCAAGGTGGAGCAGGCTGAGGCGCGCGCCGACCGTTTTGATCTGGGTGAGGCGCTGTTGGAGATTGCGCTGGTGGTCTCGTCCATCACGCTGCTGACGAAGAACCGGCTGTATTGGCTGCTGGGGCTGGTTTTTGGCGCGGCCGGGATACTTTCGTCTATGTCCGTGTTGCTGCTCAAGTAATTGATTTTCGAGTGGCTTGGTGCGCGTATTGCTTCCAAGACTGCCCCATTCGGGGGATCGGTCGTCTACCGGGGCGCTGTTAGTCTTGGGCTAGAATGACGGCCGGTAAGTCTCGTTCAGCAGGTGAAAACTACATTCCAACGCTGGATGGCTGGCGCGCTGTCGCCATTGCCGCCGTACTGGTTTGCCATGCGCTGAATCCGCAGGTGCATCCGTTTGCGGTGCAACTTGGATATGCCGGAGTTCTGCTCTTTTTCGCCATCAGCGGATTCCTGATCACGTTCCGGCTTCGCGCGGAGATGGTGCAGACCGGCGGAATCTCTTTTCGCGGCTTCTATCTTCGCCGGGCATTCCGCATTCTGCCGCCGGCATTGTTTTATCTGGCGACGATTGCTGTCCTGGGATTAGCCGGAGTCATTCCGTTTTCGGCGGGAGATATTCTGAAGTCGCTGTTCTTTGTTCGCAATTATGCGGCATTGAATTTTTCAAATGCGGGCAGCTGGTTCTCTTTGCATTTCTGGTCGCTGTCGGTGGAGGAGCACTTTTACCTGCTTTGGCCTGGGGTGTTGCTGCTGATTGGGTTGAAGCGGGCGCGTTGGGTCGCTCCGGGGCTTGCGCTGGCCACGATGGCGTGGCGGACTTGGGATGAGAAGCATCAGTTTCTTGCGCATTGGTCTCATGCGCCGAGTTTGAGCCATAACTTTGGCCGGACTGATTATCTGGCCGATGTGCTGCTTTGGGGATGTGCGCTTGCGCTTTGGCTGGGGCCGAGGCCGTGGAAGGCGATCCTGCCACGGCGGACGACTTCACTGGTGTGTCTCGGCGTTCTGACGTGGATAGGTTTCTACTTTGTCAGCAATGGGATGAGCCACGGGCGCTACTTTGTGTATTTTGCGATGGCTGCGCTGGTGGGCTTTGCGGTCACCGATCCGTGCAGTTTGCTGGGGCGATTTTTGGAGCTTGCGCCCGTTCGTTTTATCGGCAGGCTGTCCTACAGTCTCTATTTGTGGCAGCAGCTTTTCTTTCATGTGGATCACGAGCCGCTACGTTGGCAGCACTTCCCGTGGAACGTCGTCTTCATCTTCGCTTGCGCTTGCGCAAGCTATTACTGCATTGAACAGCCGTCGATTCGACTGGGGCGGCGGTTGCTTCATCGCTCCACTGCGATGCCGGTTCTTGGCCACATTGGAGTGACTACGATCGGTGAGTCATCGGCGGTGTGAGGCGGACTATCCTGCCGGGCGCTTGTAAAGAGCGAATCCCGCAGTTTTGCAAGGACAAGGCGACTCGGTTGCGTGATAGACTCGCCGCATTATGCGTATGACGCCGCTCCCGACCTTAGCCGCTGCTATTTTGTTGGCGAGTATCTTCGCTGCACATAACACTCGGGCAGTAGCGCAGGATACGAATCCTTCGTCCTCTGCCAAAGAGGCAGCCGCGGAACCCGCCGTATACAAGAGCGATCTTGGGTTCAGTTACGGCTACCCGTCTGACTGGGAGTTGGTCGATACCAAACCGATGCTTCCTTCGCTCAAGCTGCAGGAGCAGGAAAAGGCTACGAACGACAACGAGAAGCGAGGCGCGGCATGTACGCAAATCGGGTTGCTGCTGAGGCATGGCAGTCCGGCGTCTGTGATGATGACTATGGCTTTGCCGTATGACTGCTACGGGACGCATTTTGCTGCGAGTGATCTGGCGGGATTTGGAACTGGCGTTTCGTCGGGGTTGAAGCAGAGTTTCGACATCAAGGACGAGCAGTATTCGGCGTACAAATCCGGCAGTCACAATCTGTGGATCGAGCGCGCCAAGGGGATGGCCAAGAATAATCCTGGAGAGCCGTACACGATAGAGACGGTTTGCGCTTTACTCGGCAAAGGGGCCGTTTGCTGGATGGGCATGGTCAAGGACGACGCCGGATTGAAGATATTCGAGCAGGGGCTGGTTACCCTGGAGGGCGATGCTCCGACGGCACTGGTTCCGGCGGGTACTTTTGCTGCGGCGAAGCAATAGGCGGGTCGCTCTGGATGTCAACAACGAGCAACTGCGAGGGCAGCAGGTCCTTCGACTAAGCCAATCAC
>Ga0070730_10006226_pt1 | contig 10224 bp, 2 predicted proteins | sample Coa_R1_3_FD_66447 | JGI IMG/M metagenome (GOLD analysis project Ga0070730, IMG submission 66447) | Surface soil microbial communities from Centralia Pennsylvania, which are recovering from an underground coalmine fire - Coalmine... | ecosystem: Environmental > Terrestrial > Soil > Unclassified ... | reverse complement strand
GCAGGGAGCCTGAATAATGCACCCTTCCAACCGTTCTCGGACTTTGCCATCCACACCATGGACTCATCCCTGGCCGATGGCGTAACTCAGGGTGAGGCCGGTCCGAACCAGTTCCGCACGGCGCCGTTGTGGGGAATTGGCCAGCGGTTGTTCTTCCTTCACGATGGACGCGCCAGCGACTTGCTGACGGCCATCAAAGACCATGCTCCCACGGTCACCAGTACCACTGCATGCGCTGCCGCTAACGGTGAGGCATGCGAGGTGATCAAGCTTTTCAACGCTCTGCCCAATACCTCTGTCTGCACTGTTTCAGGCGGGGTAACTACTTGCACAGGCTCAAAGCAGGACATGCTCAATTTCCTGCGTTCACTCTAACCTGATTTACTTCTTCACGCGGCGGCGCCCAAACCGGGACCGCCGCGTGTTTATTTGCGAAACATCTAATGCGCGGGAGAGTTAGACGGCGCAATCAACGGCTTTCCGAGAGTGGCTCCGGGCATTCCCGCGCCGAAATACTCTTGATTGAATTCGGCAGGCGCGGCGTCGATGACCGCTTTCATCGCATCCTTGAATTTCTTCTGATAGATCTCTTTGGATATGTCCGCCTTGACCTGGGTTTCGGGTACTGCGTCTTTGCTGACTACCTTGTAAATCACATAGCTCTTAGGCTCGGTTGCGACCTGGCTGACCTCGCCGGGCTTCAAAGAGAACAGCTCGGTGGCTTCATCCTGGACTAACTCGCTGCGCCGCCGAATTCCCAAATCAGTAGGTGGAGGCACGGCCAAACCCAGGGCGGAATAGGTGTCTTTCTGTATCTGCGCGGGGTCCTCGCCGTTCACCGCGCGCTGCTGTGCAGCATTGGCGGCCTCACGGGCCTGCTTGTCGAATTCATTTTTGTCCTTGCCCGACGAGCTTTCTCTCGGAATGAGAATGCGGACAAGCTTTACTGTTTCATATTCAGGGAAATGTTGTTTGTAATAAGCTGTGATCTCTTCCTGGGTTGGCGTGCGATATTTTTCCTGGATCTTGCGGCGATAAAGCTCGGTGATGGTTCGTAGGCGTACCCACTCCATGAACTCGCGAAACTCGAGGGTATCTTCCAGGCCGGATGTCCTGGCGGTGGCCTCCACCGCCAGATATTCAGTGTAGGTCTTTGCCAGGTTCTGGCGCCCATTGGGCGGAAGCGTTTGGCCCTCGGGATTCAAAGCGGTCACCAGGCTGTCAAACTGCTCCCGGCTTATGGTTTTGCTGCACGCAGTTGGGTCATTTGCATTGGCCTGGCCAGCGTGGGCACACAGACCACGGACTGTAATGACCGCCTGGGTCGCTCCCACATTAGGCGCTACAGGCTCCCTTAGCTTGGTTGCGGCTTGTCCCGCCGTATCTGTCCCAGATTTCCTGAGAGAGGAGTTCTGCTCTCCCGGACTTGTGTTTGCGCTTTGTAGCAAAGAGAGAATCATTCCGCCGATTAAGACAAATCTTGATGGAAACCACATGGCTGGTCATCGACCTCGTTCTTGGATTTAGCTGCGCCATCCGACGGGATGGGAGCACAAGCGGCGTTAAGTAGTATACGAGAAGTGTGCGTTGAATAGACCGAAGCGCACCTGCGTTTTATACTCGCTGGATGACTCCGGGGATGGAATCGTTAGCGGCGCTGCAGCGTTATTGGGGCTACGATTCGTTTCGTCCGTTGCAGGAGAGGATCGTGACCAGCCTGATGGGAGGCCATGATACCTGTGTGGTCATGCCCACAGGTGGCGGTAAGTCGCTCTGTTACCAGCTTCCTGCTGCGATGTTGTCGCGGCAGACTGTGATTGTGATTTCGCCTCTGATCGCGCTGATGCAGGACCAGATGGCGCAGCTCTCCCTGATGGGAATTTCTGCTGGCATGTTGAACAGCTCACTCACTGGCGACGAACAATACAAAATCACTCGCAAGGCCATGGAAGGGAGCTACCGTCTGCTGTATCTTTCGCCGGAGCGTCTGGCCCGCGCCGATACCATCGCCTGGCTCAAGCGCGTGCCCATCTCGCTATTTGCCATTGATGAGGCGCACTGCATTTCCGAGTGGGGCCATGAGTTCCGCCCGGAGTATCGGCAGCTCAGCTCTCTGCGGGACCACTTTCCTTCCGTTCCCATCGCCGCGTTTACGGCCAGCGCCACGCGCCAGGTGCGGCACGACATTATCGACCAGCTCCGGCTGCTCAATCCGCACAAATATATCGCCAGCTTTCATCGGGCCAATCTTCGCTATGTAGTGAAGCAATGCGAGCCACGCACGCAGTCCACACTGCTGGTAAGAGCACTCAACAATTATCCGGGGAGCAACGTGATTGTCTACGCGCCTACCATCAGTAAGGTGGAAGAGACGGTGGCCTTTCTGGACGGGCAGGGAATTCCCGCGATTCCGTACCACGGCAAGATGGATAACGATGTGCGAAGGCGCAACCAGGAGCGTTGGATGTCCGATGAGGTACCGGTGCTGGTTGGCACGCTGGCTTTCGGGTTGGGAATCAACAAAGCCGCAGTGCGCGCCGTGGTCCATCTTGCGCTGCCGAAATCGGTCGAGCAGTATTATCAGGAGGCAGGACGTGCCGGGCGCGACGGCCAGCCTGCCGATTGCGTCCTGCTCTGGCAGAAGCGCGATGTGGGCTTGCTGACCTATTTTGTTGACCAGATCACCGATCCGGCGGAAAAGGAGCGTGCCTGGCAGCGCTACCACGAGGTTCGAAGGTATGCCGAGTCTGCTGCGTGCCGCCACCGCCAGATCTGCACACACTTTGGCGAAGTCCCAAAATGGAAGTCTTGCGAAGCCTGTGATATATGTGGCTTCGCTCCGGAGTGGCTGTCGGATCCTATTGCGGCTTCAGGCTCCAAGTACAGAAAATCCGATTTGCCGGTAGTGGGCGAGGGCCGTTTGCGGCGGGCTGAATCTGGAACGCAAAGACCAGCCGCGGATTCAGGTATCGACACCGAGTTGCGCGAGTATCTGCGGGAATGGCGCCGGGCTATAGCCAAGAAACTGGGCATTCCTGCCTTTGTCGTGATGCACGATACTTCGCTGGAACAATTATGCCGTGTCCGGCCCGATTCGCTGGCTGGCATCCGAGGAATTTACGGGTTCGGCGAACGCAAGACAGAGCTGTATGGCCAGGAGATATTGAAAGCCCTCAAGCAATTCCGTGGCAGCGCGCGCGCCCAAAGATAGACATAGCTCATGTGTCTGGGTGGAAAGCTTTGTTGATTATAAAATCTTAATTTTACCGCCGTGAACTTCCTTGTTGATCTATGGTCTAATAAATAATTGATAGGCCAATCTACCGATATTTGGATAAAGAAAGACCCTGGATTTACGACCGAATGGGCGTAGCATGGGTCCCCGGTGGCAGGTCATCAATCAGGGCTTAAATCCCTACATTTTGAGGCCATGCCTCCGTCTTCTGGCCAGCGGATTTCATCTTCGGCCAGGAGTTTCCTTAGCTTGAGCCTATCTGAACATTAGAGTTTCTGAAAAATGCCTTCTGAGAAAGTTGTATCAAGAAAAGACCATGCGGAAGAAGAGCGGGAATTGTTGCGCCTTCTCTTGCAGAAGGAGGGCATTGATTCACAAGGCAGGGACATCGCCTCGGCGGAAACAGGGGAACGCTTACCTCTTTCCTGGGCGCAGAAGCGACTGTGGTTCCTGGACCGTCTGCGGCCCGGCAGCGATTTCTATAACGTCGCGCTGGCGTACGAACTTCATGGAGATTTGGCCGTGGCGGCTTTGGAGCGGAGCTTACAAGAGATCATTCGACGGCACGGGGCCTTGCGGACTCGGTTCGAGGTGGTCGACGGCGAGCCCATGCAGAGAGTTGAGATTTCCATCGACTTCCGGCTGCAACCGCTGGATTTGAGCAACCAGCAGGGCGTTGAAGAGAGAAGAAAACGGGCGCGGGAGATCGTAGCGCTGGAGGCTGCCAAGCCCTTCGATCTGGGAATGGCGCCGTTGCTGCGCGGCGTACTCATCCGACTGGGAGAGCACGAACACATTCTGGCGCTGACCGTCCACCATATCGTGGTAGATGAGTGGTCGCTGGGGGTATTTCTCCAAGAGATGGCCCTCCTGTACGCGGCCTATGCGCAAGGGCAGGAATCGCCGCTGAAGGAGATGCCAATCCAGTATGCGGACTACACACTGTGGCAGGCCCAATGGTTCCGGGGTGAAGTTTTGGTCCGGCAGATGGACTACTGGAAGAAACAGCTCGCTGGAATGCCAGGGCATTTGGAGCTGCCCACAGACAAACCACGGTCGGCCCTGACGCAGCATCGGGGCGGCACGGTGGGGGGAACGATTCCAGCAGAGTATTGGGAAAGAATGAAGTCGTTCAGCCGGCAAGAGGGCGCGACTGTCTTCATGACGCTCCTGGCGGTGTACCAGGTGTTGCTGCAGAGGTATACGGGACAGACGGACTTCGGAGCCGGTACGCCGATCACGAACCGCAATCATGTGCGGGCCGAAGGCATGATCGGGTTCTGCGTGAACACCCTGATCATGCGGGCCGATCTTCGAGGCGATCCGACGTTCCGGGAGGCGTTGCGGCGGGTGAGAAAGGCGACGCTGGAAGCATTCGATCACCAGGATTTACCTCTGGAGAAGCTGGTCGAAGAATTGTCGCCGGAGCGGCGGATCACCGGCTCGCCGCTATTTCAAGTGATGTTTTCGTTCACGACCGGGCCGGGCGCGCCGCCTCATCTCCCGGGAATCGAGATGCGTCCCATGGGGTCGGAGGTCGCCACCGCCAAGTACGATTTGACGCTTGCCACAGGGGACGGCACGATTCCCAGCGTGGCGTTCAATTATGACAGCGGGCTGTTCGATGCGGCCACAATTGAGCGCATGCTCTATCACTATGGGTTTTTGCTGGCCACTGCCACCGCCGGAGAGGATCTGCGAATTTCGGACTTGACGATGCTGAGGCAGGAGGAAGCCCGGCAACTCCTGGTGGAGTGGAACCGGACGGAGACTCAAGGCACGCAAAAGTGCGTCCATGAGTTGTTCGAGGAGCAGGCCAGGAGACGTCCGCAATCGCCGGCAATCGTGTTCAAGACCGCGTCTTTGACCTACGAGGAGTTGAACCGCAGGGCGAACCGATTGGCGCATTATCTCCGGTCTCTTGGAGTGGGGCCGGATGCGCGGGTAGCGATCTGTATTGAGCGTGAATTAGAGATGGTGGTTGGGATGCTGGCCATATTGAAAGCAGGCGGAGCCTACGTGCCACTCGATCTTTCGTATCCGCAGGAGCGTCTGCGATTCATCGTGGAGGACAGTAGGCCGGTGGCGGTGTTGGCGCGGGGCGACTGGCAGGGAGTGCTGGGCGCAATCCATCCGGGCTTAATCAATGAAGATATACGCGTCGTCGATTTAGCAAAGGAAGCTGTATTTGCGAACCTGCCAGAGACCAATCTGGACCGTGTGGAGACGGGTGTTGACGCTGAATGCCTCGCTTATGTGATCTACACTTCGGGATCGACAGGTGAACCCAAGGGGAGCGAAGTCCCCCATCGCAGCATTCCAGGATTCATTTTTGATGCCGATTACGTTCGCTTCAACGAAGAATCGGTGCTGTTGCAACATTCTTCGGTGAGCTGGGATGCGCTCACGCTGGAGCTGTGGCCGGCCCTGCTGACAGGCGGACGGAGCGTATTGGCCCATCAGCGCATGTTGACCGTTGACCAAATCAGGAAGTATGTGCAGAACCACGAGATCAATACCCTGTGGCTGACGGCGGCATTGTTCAACTCGATTGTCGAAAGCGACGCGCAGTGCCTGCAAGGAGTGAAGTACCTGTTGACAGGCGGAGAGACCGCATCCGTGACGCACATCCGGCGGGCCATGCAGCAATTGCCGGAAATGCGGGTAGTGAACGGGTATGGACCTTCGGAGTGCACTGTCTTCAGCAGTTGTTATGTGGTACCGGCAGATCTGCCCGGCGACCTGGTTTCGTTACCCATCGGCCAACCGATCGGTGACAGGCGGATGTATGTGCTGGATCCGTCGATGAACTTGACGCCCATCGGAGTAGTGGGAGAGGCATTCATAGCGGGCGCGAGCGTAGCGCGGGGATATCTGCGGCGTCCGGATTTAACCGCCGAGCAGTTTGTGCCCGATCCTTATACCGGGCGGGGTGGAGGGCGTTTGTACCGGACTGGCGATCTGGTCCGGTGGCGAAGGGATGGGACGATTGAGTTTGTCGGGCGGAATGATTCCCAGGTCAAGGTACGCGGCTTCCGCATCGAGTTGACCGAGATTGAGGAGCGGTTGCTGGAGTTCGAGGGAGTGCGCGAAGCGGTAGTGGTTGCGCACGGGGACACCGCTGCGGAGAAGCGCCTGGTGGCTTACTACACCGAAGGCGCGAGCGGCTTTGACCAGAGCAACGGCAACGGCGAGGGCCGATTCGGAGCGGAAGAGTTGCGCGGCCATCTGGCGCAAAGGCTGCCGGAGTATATGGTGCCAGCCGCCTACGTGCGACTGGAGGCGTTGCCGCTGACGCTCACTGGAAAGCTGGACCGGAAGCGGCTGCCCGCGCCGGACAGCAGTGCTTACGTGACGAGCAGGCATGAGGAGCCGCAAGGGGAAATTGAGAAGGCGCTGGCGGCCATCTGGCAGGAGGTGCTCAAAACAGAAAAGGTGGGACGGCACGACAACTTTTTCGAACTTGGTGGGCACTCGCTGCTGGCTGTTTCGGTGATGGCTCGACTGAGAGAGGTCCTTGGCCTGGAAGTGGAGCTTAGCGACATCTTCGAGCATCCTCATCTGAGCGAATTGGCCATCAAGATTGCAGGCAGCAGGCAGGCGCAATTACCGCCGATCACAAAAGCTGCCCGCAACCAGCCTCTTCCTCTCTCGTATGCACAGCAGCGGTTGTGGTTCCTGGCGCAGATGGAGGGCGTCAGCGCGGTCTATCACATTCCCTTGGGAGTAGGCCTGGTGGGTAAGCTTGACCGGCGCGGGTTGGGCCTGGCCCTCGACCGAATCATACAGCGCCATGAAGGCTTGCGCACCACGTTTGCCGTGGTCGATGGCGAAGCGGTGCAGCGCATCGCAGCCGCAGAGGAGAGCCACTTTTCCCTGCTGGACCATGACCTTCGCGGACAGGCGAACGCGGCGCTTCGATTCCGGCAACTGCTGGAAGAAGAGGCGCATGCAAGCTTCGATCTGGAGAGGGGGCCGCTGATTCGCGGGCGTCTGATTCAATGGGCAGAGGATGACTATGCGCTGTTGATCACCATGCACCACATCGTCTCCGACGGCTGGTCGCTGGGGGTGTTGCTCGACGAACTCAGCGTGCTGTACAGGGCATTTATGCGCGGGGAAGCCGATCCGTTGCCGGAGTTAAGCGTGCAATATCCGGATTACGCGGTGTGGCAGCGGAATTGGATGCAGGGAGAGGTGCTGAGGCAGCAAGGCGAATACTGGAAAACCACTCTGGTGGGGGCTCCCACGTTGGTGGAGTTGCCGATGGACCATGCGCGGCCGGCCGAGCAAGAGTATGCAGGCGCACTGCACGAAGTGATGCTGGACAAGGAATTGACGGCCAAGCTCAAGGAGTTGAGTCAACAGCATGGCGCCACCTTATATATGACGCTGCTGGCGGGGTGGGTGGCGATGATCAGGCGGCTTTCAGGACAGCAGGACATTTTGATTGGGACACCGACAGCCAACCGGAGACAGGGTGAGCTTGAGAAGCTGATCGGATTTTTTGTGAACACGCTGGTGCTGCGGGTGAATTTACATGGCAGACCGAGCGTCGGGGAGTTGTTGGAGCGAGTGAAGGGCCAGTCTCTGGGGGCGCAGCAACATCAAGACATTCCCTTTGAGCAGGTCGTGGAAATCGTCCAGCCGGAACGTAGTTTGGCCCACAGCCCATTGTTCCAGGTGATGTTTGCCTGGCAGAACGCTCCCAGGGGCGCGTTGGATCTAGTTGGATTACAGACCATGGCCTTGGAGTCGGCGTCCCATCGCGTAGCGAGGTTTGATCTGACAGTGTCGTTGTGGGAAATGGAGGGGCGGATTGCAGGCGGCGTGGAATACTCGACGGCGCTCTTTGAGAAAGCCACTATCGAGCGGACCATGGAATATTGGCGGCGCATGCTGGAAGGGATGGTCGCTGAAAGCGGACGCGACCGCATTGTGGATTGCCTGCCCTTGTTGCCGGACGACGAGCGGCACCAGGTCTTGTACGAGTGGAACCACACAGATGCGGCCTATCCCCAGAAGTGCGTGCATGAATTGTTCGAAGAGCAGGTAAAGAGAAGAGCCGAAGCATCGGCGGTGGAGTTCGAAGGGCGGGCGCTGACGTACGACGAGCTGAACCGCAGGGCGAACCGGTTAGCACGCTATTTACGTAGCGCCGGAGTGGGGCCGGAGGTGCGGGTGGGAGTCTGCCTGGAACGCGGCCCGGAGATGGTGATCGGGCTTTTGGGAATTCTCAAGGCAGGCGGAGCCTACGTGGCACTCGATCCCTACTATCCTGCGGAACGTCTCAAGTTCATGGCGGAGGATTCGTCGATTGCAGTGCTGGTGACCCAGAGCAGCTTATTGGATCGGACGTCAGGACCGGCGAAGCTGATTTGCGTCGACGAAGATCTGGGTACGATAACGCGCGAGAGCGAAGAGGACCTTGGGCTTCCCATCCATCCGGAGAACCTTGCTTACGTGATTTACACATCAGGATCTACGGGCAAACCAAGAGGGGTGGCCATCGAGCATGGCAGCGTCAACGTGCTGCTGCATTGGGCGCGGGAGGTTTTCCCGGCAGAAGAGTTGAGCGGAGTTCTGGCCTCCACCTCCATTTGTTTTGATCTTTCGGTGTTTGAGATTTTTGCTCCGCTCAGTTGGGGCGGGAAGGTGATCGTGGCCAAAGATGCCCTGGCCCTGGCGGAGATGGGGCGGGCGCCGGGAGTAACGCTCCTCAACACAGTGCCATCCGCCATAGCGGAGTTGCTGAGCAGCAAAAGCTTGCCGGCTTCGATTCGAACCGTGAACCTGGCAGGGGAAGCGCTACCTCCGGACACGGTGGCCCAGATCTACCAGGAATTCAACGTGGAGAGGGTCTTCAACCTCTATGGGCCATCGGAGGACACCACCTACTCCACCTATGCATGTTTGGAACGCGAGTCCGCCGGTTTGAGATCGCCGATCGGAAAGCCAATCAGCAATACACAGGCGTACGTGCTCGACCGGGAATATCAGCCCGTACCTGTTGGCGTAACCGGCGAGTTGTATCTGGCGGGACAAGGGGTCGCGCGCGGATATCTCAATCGCCCGGAGCTGACCGCAGAAAAATTTCTTCCTAACTTGTTTGCCAAGCGCGGCGGAGAGAGGATGTACCGCACCGGCGACCAGGTGAAATGGGGGCGAGACGGGAATCTGGAGTTCCTGGGCCGGGTGGACCAGCAGGTCAAGGTGCGGGGTTATCGCATTGAGCTGGGAGAGATTGAATCGGCCTTGCAGACATGCGAAGGAGTTCGGGCGTGCGCGGTCATCGTCCGGGAGGATCAGCCCGGGGAAAAACGCGTGGTGGCGTATGTGATCAGGAATGAGGCTGCGAAGACGCAGGACTTCGCCGAATTCCTCAAGCAACGGCTGCCGGAGTTCATGGTCCCCTCCGCTTTTGTAGAGATGGAGCAATTGCCGTTGACGCCCAGCGGCAAGGTCGACCGCAAAGCATTGCCTGCTCCGGAAAGAGAATGGGGTGACAAAAAAGACTACGTGGGGCCGCGCAACGGAGAGGAAGAGATACTTTGCGGGCTTTTCGCGGAGGTATTGAACCGGGACCGGGTAGGCGTGCATGACGACTTCTTTGCCATGGGCGGGCACTCATTGCTGGCTACCAGATTGGTAAGCCGAATCCGTTCTACTTTGGGCGTAGATGTGCCAATACGCAGCGTGTTTGAATCGCCTACGATTGCGAAATTTGCGCTTCGCCTGGAAAGCGGCAGGAGAGCACAATCCTTGCTGCGGCGACGCGGACAAGTCGAGCATTTGCCGTTGTCCTATTCCCAGCAGCGGCTATGGTTCATTGATGAACTGCAAGGCGGGAGCACAGAATACAACATGGCGGAGGCGCTGGGGTTGCGCGGACGATTGGATGTTGATGCGCTGCGCCGCGCACTCCAGACCATCGTCGATCGGCATGAGAACCTGCGCACGCATTTTGGAGAAGAGCAGGGAGTCCCGGT
>Ga0070730_10006223_pt1 | contig 10228 bp, 9 predicted proteins | sample Coa_R1_3_FD_66447 | JGI IMG/M metagenome (GOLD analysis project Ga0070730, IMG submission 66447) | Surface soil microbial communities from Centralia Pennsylvania, which are recovering from an underground coalmine fire - Coalmine... | ecosystem: Environmental > Terrestrial > Soil > Unclassified ... | reverse complement strand
GAGCTCTATGATTTCTTCACCAGCCTGCCGGGCACGGTGGTGGTCGACCATATGGGCCGCCCCGATGTCACCCAGCCGGTGGACGGGCCGGAATTCGGCCTGTTCCTCAAGCTGATGCGCGAGAATCCCAATTTCTGGTCGAAGGTCAGCTGCCCCGAGCGCCTGTCGAAAGTCGGACCGGATGGCTATGAAGACGTGGTCCCCTTCGCCCGCCATCTGGTCGAAACCTTCCCCGACCGCGTGTTGTGGGGCACCGACTGGCCGCATCCCAATATGAAGTCGCATGTGCCCGATGACGGCAAGCTGGTCGATTATTTGCCCAAGATCGCGACGACCGCGGAGCTTCAGCGCAAATTGCTGGTCGACAACCCGATGCGCCTTTATTGGCCGGAGGAGGCCGCATGAGTCTCGACAAGCCCTATAGCGACATTCCGGATACCGTCGTCTTCGACGCCGACATGGCCCGTCTTGGCTATCACCTCAATCAATTCTGCATGTCGCTGATGAAGGCGCCGAATCGTGACAGGTTCCGCGCCGACGAGCGCGCCTATCTCGACGAATGGCCGATGAGCGAGGATCAGAAGCTGGCGGTGCTGGCCCGCGACTACAACCGGATGCTGAGCTTGGGCGGCAACATCTATTTCCTCGCCAAGATCTTCGCCACCGACGGCAAGAGCTTCCAATATGCCGCCGCCTCGATGACCGGGATGAGCCAGGAGGCCTATGCCGAGATGATGATCAAGGGCGGCCGGTCGCCGGACGGCTATCGCACCAAGAAGGAGCGCGAATAATGGCCAGGCTCACGGCGGGAATCGCCTGCTCCCATGTGCCGGCCGTGGGTGCCGCGTGGGACAATAAGAAGACCGCCGAACCCTATTGGCAGCCGCTCTTCGCCGGCTTCGAACCCTCCAAGCGCTGGATGGCCGAGAACCGGCCCGACGTGGTGTTCCTGGTCTATAACGATCACGCCACCGCCTTCAGCCTCGACATGATCCCGACCTTCGCCATCGGCTGCGCCGAAAGCTTCAATCCGGCCGATGAGGGCTGGGGCGCGCGGCCGGTTCCTGTCGTGCAGGGCCATCCGGAATTGGCCGCCCATATCGCGCAATCGGTGATCCAGGACGATTTCGACCTCACCATCGTCAACAAGATGGATGTCGATCACGGCCTGACCGTGCCGCTCAGCCTGATGTTCGGCGACGTGGCGGAATGGCCGTGCAAGGTCATCCCCTTCGCCGTCAATGTCGTGCAATACCCGGTGCCGTCGGGCCGGCGCTGCTACAATCTGGGCAAGGCGATCAGGAAGGCCATCGACAGCTTCGACCAGGATCTCAATGTCCAGGTCTGGGGCACCGGCGGCATGAGCCATCAATTGCAGGGCCCGCGCGCCGGGCTGATCAACAAGGAATTCGACGCCGCCTTTCTCGACGGAATGACCAAGGATCCCGAGGCGCTGGCCAGGATTCCGCATATCGATTATCTGCGCGAAGCCGGTTCGGAAGGTATCGAACTGGTGATGTGGCTGATCATGCGCGGCGCGATGGATGCCGAAATCCGCGAAACTTACCGCTTCTATCATGTGCCGGCCTCGAACACCGCGATCGGCCATCTCATCCTGGAAAATAATCGGAGCCCCAAATGAAGATCGTCCTCGCCGGCGCCGGCGCCTTCGGCCAGAAGCATCTCGACGCCATCGCCGCGATCGGCGGCCATGAGGTCGTGTCGCTGGTCGGCCGCGACCTGGCCAACACCCAAGCCACCGCCGAGAAATACAAGGTCGGTCACGCCACCACCGACCTAGCCGAAGCGCTGGCTTTGCCGGGCGTCGACGCGGCGATCCTCTGCACGCCCACCCAGATGCACGCAGCAGGGGCCATTCAATGCCTGAAGGCCGGCAAGCATGTGCAGGTCGAGATCCCGCTGGCGGATTCTTGGGAAGACGCCGAAGCGGTCGACAAGGTGCAGAAGGAGACCGGGCTGGTCTGCATGGTCGGGCATACGCGGCGCTTCAACCCGTCGCATCAATATGTGCACAAGAAGATCAAGGCCGGCGAGTTCAAGGTGCTGCAGATGGACGTGCAGACCTATTTCTTCCGCCGCACCAACATCAACGCGCTGGGCCAGCCGCGGTCCTGGACCGATCACCTACTGTGGCACCACGCCGCCCACACGGTCGATCTGTTCCGCTACCAGACCGGCGAGAAGATCGTCGCGGCGCATGCCATGCAGGGTCCGATCCATCCCACCCTCGGGATTGCTATGGACATGTCGATCCAGCTGAAGACCGCGGGCGGGGCGATCTGCACCCTGTCGCTGTCCTTCAACAATGACGGGCCGCTCGGCACCTTCTTCCGCTATATCGGCGACACCGGCACCTATATCGCCCGCTATGACGATCTGGTGACCGGCAAGGATGAGAAGATCGACGTCAGCAAGGTCGATGTCTCGATGAACGGCATCGAGCTGCAGGACCGCGAATTCTTCGCCGCCATCAAGGACGGCCGCGAACCCAATGCCAGCGTCGGCCAGGTGCTGGAATGCTATCGGACGCTGAAGCAGCTGGAAGATACGCTAGGCTGAGACTGGAAGCCCTCCCCCATCAAGGGGGAGGGCTATCTGTTCTTCCAATCTTCCCGGCTCTGGCCGTAGATATCGACCTCGGTGCCGAACGGCGCCGGCAGCAGGCCGGTGCCGCGCCGGGTGGAGCCGAGGCGCTCGGCGAGGGCGGCGGAGTTCTGATTGCGGGGATCGACGCAATGGATCACATCGGTCCAGCCGAGATGATCGAAAGCCCAGTCCATGGCGGCCGTCGCCCCTTCCAGGGCATAGCCCTTGCCCCAGGCATGGCGCGACAGGCCCCAGCCGACCTCTGGCCCCGGCCAGCCTTCCGGCTGCCAGGGGCCGAGCCGGCCGATCCAGCGCCCGCTGCTCTTCTCGATCACCGAGAACATGCCATAGCCGAGCAGCGCCCAATGACCGGTCATGGTGGCCATGACCCGGAATACGGCGGGCCGCGGCATGGCGCCGCCGACGAAGCGCGCGGTCTCCTCATCGGCCATCATCTCGCTCCAGCCATCGAGATCCTCGATCCGTGGCGGGCGCAGCAGCAGCCGTTCGGTCTCCAATGTCGGGCCCAGCATCTCGCTCCATTTTTCAATCGTCAGTAGGATGGCTCCAAGATAGGCTATGAGCATGAAAACACGCAAATTAGGCCCGTTCGACGTCGCCGAAATCGGGCTCGGCTGCATGAATCTCAGCCACGCCTATGGCACCCCACCCACGCCCGAACAGGGCAAGGCGGTGCTGCAAAAGGCGCTGGATCTGGGCATCGATCATTTCGACACGGCCAGCCTCTATGGTTTCGGCCGCAATGAGGAACTGGTCGGCGCGTTCCTCAAGCCGATCCGCGACAAGATCACCCTGGCCAGCAAAGGCGGCATGACCGGCATCGACGGCAAGCGCGTCATCGATGGCAAGCCGGCCAGTATCAAGCGCGATTGCGAGAATTCGCTGAAGCGCCTGCAGACCGAGGTGATCGACCTCTATTACCTGCATCGCTGGGACAAGTCGGTGCCGATCGAGGACAGTGTCGGCGCCCTGGCCGATCTGGTCACCGAGGGCAAGATCCGCGCGATCGGCCTGTCCGAGGTCTCCGCCAAGACCCTGGAGCGGGCGCATGCCGTCCATCCGATCGCCGCCCTGCAATCGGAATACTCCCTGTGGAGCCGCAATCCCGAATACGGCACGCTGGCGGCCTGCAAGCAGCTCGGAATCTCTTTCGTCGCCTTCTCGCCGGTGGCGCGCGGTTTCCTGACCGGGACCGATGTCGTTCCGAGTGCCCTCGTGGCCAACGATTTCCGCCGTACCATGCCGCGCTTCCTGCCGCCCCATTACGAGCTAAACCAGCCCCTGCTGGCGGGCTTTCGTGCCTTGGCCGCCGAATGGGAGGTCGGTCCGGCGGCGCTGGCCATCGCCTGGCTGCTCTATCAGGGCGATCATGTGCTGCCGATTCCCGGCACGACCTCGATCCGGCATCTGGAAGAGGACGTTTCTGCCTCGGTGGTTTCTCTCAGCCAGATTCAATTGGTCGCGCTCGAGGCGGTGGTCAACGACCGCACGGTCAGCGGTCCGCGCTACAACGAAGCGAACCAGGCCGACATCGATACGGAGGAAAAAGAGCCATGAAGAAGCTGGTCGCCCCAATCTGCGCCTCTATCTGTCTGTGTCTCGGCCTGTCGGCGCAGGCAGCACCACAGCAGAAGGTAGATGTGCTGTGGGACCGCTTCGCCGCCGAAGTGGCCGACACCGAGAAGGGCCTCGACGGCGTTCTCGGCGTGGCGATGCTCGATCTGGCCTCCGGCCGCACCTTCCTGCTGCATCCCGACGAGGTCTTTCCGCAGGCCAGCTCGATCAAGATCACCGTGCTGGCCGAGCTCTATCACCAGGCGGAGCAGGGCAAGCTCAAGCTGACCGATCCTTATGTGGTCCAGCAGTCCGACATCGTGCAGGACAGCGACATCATGGGCGGGCTGACCCCGGGCGTCACCACGCTGACCTATCGCGATCTCGCCACCATGATGATCGCGGTCAGCGACAATGCCGCCACCAATGTGCTGATCGACCGGGTCGGCATGGACAATGTCAAGGCGCTGATGGACAGCCAGGGCCTGCCTGAAACCAGGCTACGCCGCAAGATGATGGACTTGAAGGCGGCCGGCGAGGGGCGCGAGAACGTCTCGACCCCGCGCGAGATGATGACCCTCCTGGAGAGGCTTTATCGCGGCAAGCTGCTCGGGCCGACCAAGGACGATTTCTTCACCATGCTGGCCACCCACAAGAACAGCTGGATCCCGAGAGGCCTGCCCGAGGGGCTCAAGATCGCCGATAAGCCCGGCGAACTGGAGGGCGTGCGCGCCGATTCAGGTGTCATCTTCCTCGACAACCGGCCCTATGTGCTGTGCGTGATGACCACCTATCTGGGCAAGGAGCGCGACGGAGAGCAGGTGATCAGCCGGATCTCGGGCGCCGCGTTCCGACTGTTCGACCATCTGGCGCGCAGCTCGGACTATGGCCGGGTGATTTCCGTCAGCAATGGACATTGATCTCCATGTACTGCGCCTGTCCCGTTTCGACGGGCGCAGCGAAATGGAGCTGGTCGAGCAATTCGGCGGGCTGCTGACCCCCGCGGAGCGCGAACGCCAAGCCCGCCCGACCATCGAGAAAAGACGGCGCGAAGTGCTGCTGACCCGCGCCTTGGTCCGCACGGTGCTGTCGGGCTATACCGGCGCCGATCCGCTGTCCTGGCGCTTCGGCGCGGGCGAGCATGGAAGGCCGTTCATCGAGGGAGCGGCCGACTTCGATTTCAACCTGTCCCATACCGAGGGGATGATCGTCTGCCTGGTGGCCAAGGCGCCGATGCTGGGCGTCGATGTCGAATTCATGCCCCGGCGCGGCCGGCTCGACGAGGTGGCCGAGCATTTCTTCGCGGCCCCCGAATGCGCTGCCTTACGGGCCGTGCCGGAGGCCGAGAAGCGCCGCCGCTTCTTTACCTATTGGACCTTGAAGGAAGCCTATATCAAAGCGCGCGGCACCGGCCTGGCCCTGCCGCTCGACGCTTTCTGGTTCGATGTCACCGGCGAAAAGCCAGCCATTGCGTTCGATGCGCGTATCGACGACGATCCATGCAACTGGCGGTTTGAAAGCCTGGCCCTGTCGGAGGACCATCTCTGCGGGATCGCGCTCAAGACCAGGGAAACAGTGGCCTTGAGGATGATCGAGGCTGAGATCCTTCGATAAAGGGGGGGATATGAAGCGTTTGCTCGCCGTCGTCCTGGCGGCGCTCGCCTGCTGGCCTGTTCTGGCCGCCGAAGCGCCGTTGACCCTGGTGCTGACGTCGATCCCCGACGATACCCCGGCCGAGGCCACGATCTATGTCACCGGCAGCTTCAATCACTGGAACAATGGCGATCCGCGCTATCGGCTGAGCAAGGATCCGGACGGCCAGTACGCCATCACTATTCCGGCCCAGGGCAAGGTGGAGTTCAAATTCACCCTCGGCACCTGGGATAGCGGCGAGCAGGAGGCCGACGGCAAGGAGACCCCCTGGCGCAATTTCATCATGCCCTCCTCGGGCCCCGCCACCTATAGCGGCAAGGTGGCGAAATGGTATCGGGCGCCGCGCTCGATCGAGGAGTTGAAGGGCCGGCTCGAGAAAATACTCGCCGATACCCACACGCCGGGCCTGCTGGTGGCGATCGTCAATCGCAACGGGCCGGAATGGACGGCCGGGATGGGCCTGGCTGATGTCGCCTCGAACCGCCCCGCCACCGCCGACACGCTATTCCGCATCGGCTCGGTCTCTAAGGCTTTCGCCGGCATGGCGATCTTGAAACTGGCCGACGAAGGCAAGCTGTCGCTGCAGGACAGCGTGCGCAAGGTGGCGCCGGAGGTCGCGTTCGAAAATCCCTGGGAAGCCACCGATCCGGTCCGCATCGTCGATCTGCTGGAACACACCACCGGCTGGGACGACATGCATCTGGCGGAATATGCCAAGGACGGCACCGGCCTGACCACGCAACAGACGCTGGATTTCTACAAGGGCTCGCGCGTCTCGCGCTGGCGGCCGGGCACCCGCTGGTCCTATTGCAATACCGGGCCGGCCGTCGCGGCCTTCATCGTCGAAAAATTGACGGGGCAGCGTTTCGAGGACTATGTAACGCAGAACCTTTTCCTGCCACTCGGCATGAAGAGCGCGACCTATTTCGAGCCGAAAGTCGGCGATGATGCCGCGACGCTCTACAAGCAAGACGGCAAGACGCCTCTGCCTTATTGGAACATTATTTTCCGCCCGGCGGGGGCCATCGACGCTTCGGCCAACGACATGGCGGCCTATCTGTCCTTCTACCTGCGACGCGGCGCGCCGGTGCTGGCGGCCGCCGATGTCGAGCGGATGGAAACGCCAACGCGCAGCTGGGCGGCGCAGCAGGGATTGCAGCTGGGCTATGGCATCTATGACATGTCCACGCCGGACGACGGATTGGTCTTCGACGGCCATACTGGCGCGGTGACCGGCGGCTTCACCTCGATGGCTTATCTGCCGGAGCAGGGCGTCGGCTTCGCCTTCAGCACCAATAGCGGCAGCGGCGACGCTTTCGGCAAGATCCGCCACGAGATCCGCGCCTATGTGGTGCGCGATATCGCCCGGCTGCGGCCGCCGCCGGAAGCGCCGCTGCCGGCCGATGCCCTGAATTACGAGGGGTGGTACGAGCCGGCGGCACCGCGCAGCGAGTTCGCCCATTTCGCCGAGCGCTTGATCGCTCTCACTCATCTCGGCGCCGAGGATGGCGTGCTGATCCGCAAAGGCCTGGTTGGCCCGCGGAGTTCGCTGGTGCCGATATCGGGCGAGATGTTCCGCACGGATGGCGGGGCGGTCGCGGATACGATCCTGCTGGCGCCGAATGACGAGGGCCGCTTCATCGAGACGAATTTCACCACCTGGCGCCACATCCCGACCGTGCTGGTTTGGGTGGAGATCTGCCTGACCGCTCTGCTCGTCCTGGCCCTGGCGACGGTGCTGCTCTATGCGCCTTTCTGGCTGATCGCCAGCCTGCGCAGGAAATGGCGCAATCCGGCGGAGGTCTGGATCAAGCTGTTCCCGCTGCTGACCCTGGTCGGCTATGTCGCCTTGCCGCTGATCCAGATGAGCGCCGGCGAGGATGCCATCAGCCGGTTCGGCACGATGACCCCCTGGTCGGTCGGGTTGTGCATCGCCAGCTGGGTGATCGGCTTGGCGCCGTTGGCGGCGGCGGTCGCGCTGTGGCAGGCCCATGGCACGGCGCGGCGCTGGGTCTGGCGCTATTCCGCCTGGGTCGTGGCGATGCTGCTGATCGGGGCGGGCTATTTGGCCTATTGGGGCGCGATCGGTATCCGGATCTGGGCCTAGAACACGCAGTTCAACGCCGCCAGCGGCATGAATGTCCCGTGTTGCCAGACCGGCACCTGCACGCCGACGATCAGCCCGGTATCGGCGGTGAAGTTATATTCCAGCGCCGGCACCAGATTGGCGGACTGGCTCATCCTCGAACCCGCCATGCCGTCGATGCGGGTCTTGTCGCTTCGGCCATAATCGGCATCGAGCGCCACCGCCCAGCGGGTGGACAGGCTGTATTCGAATGCCAGGGTCGCGTCATAGACGGCGCCGGGGCGGGCGTGGCCGACAAAACCGTCCGGCGTGCCGTAGACGCTGCGATTTTTGAGGCCGACGGAACGCGATATCCCATAGGACAAATCGAGGCGCAGCCGTAGCGGCCGGCCGGCGATGGTGATGTATTCGTCGGAGAGCAGGCCGAATTGGGTGAGATAGGCGCCGTTGCCGGTGCCATTCGTTCCGGCGCGATTCAGATCGTCGAATTTTCCTGTCGGCAGGGTTTCGTTCAGCACCAGCGCCAAAGCCGGCATGCCGCTCGCCGCATCATACCCGGTGAAGCGATATTGCAGCCGCGCCGTCAGATCGCCGACGCCTGCCTGGTCGCGCCAGGAGAAGCGCGGGATCAACCCGAGCGTGACCTCGTCGGTGAGGCCGTAGAGCAGCAGGTTGAGCGATTGCACCCTATGGCTTGCCTCGCCGAGATAGGGCTCGACCAGGAAATGGCCGCCCGGAACCGCGCTGGCGCCGTTGGAATTGAGCGAGCCGGTGAACCAGGCTTCCGCATGCAGGGTGTCCGGCACGCCATCGTCGGCGCCCGCCGCGAAGGGCAGGATCAGCAGGATCGATCCGAGAAGGGTACGCCATGAAAGGGTCATGGCATTGATATTAGGAACTGGTACACTTGTTAGAAGTTCCAATAGTGTCACGAGACACTTAATCGGAGATTCCCCGGATGTTGCTGCAATCTCCCTGGCAGGCGCGTTTGGCCGACGGGGCGGGGCCGCCCTCGGAACGGCTGGTCGCCGCCTTGGCCGACGACATCATAGAAGGACGGTTGGAGGCGGGCGCGCGCCTGCCGGCCCATCGCGACCTGGCGTGGGAATTGAAGATCGGCGTCGGCACGGTGACCAAGGCCTATGCCGTGCTGGAGCGGCGCGGCCTGACCCGCAGCGTCAAGGGGCGCGGCACCTTCGTGGCGCTGGTCCAGGCGCGCAGCCCGGCGGCGATCGATTTGTCCTACAATGTGCCGCCGGCCATTCTCAGCGAGCGGCTTTTGCGGCGGACCTTGGCCGGTATCGCCCGCACCGTCGATCCCTGCCTGTTCACCGACTATCCGCCGCCGAGTGGCCATGACGAGCATCGCCGCCTGATGGCGCGCTGGCTCGACGCGCTCGGCATGCCGGCCGATCCGGCCCGCGTCGTGCTGACCGCCGGGGCTCAGCAGGCGCTGGCGGTGGCCTTCGCCGCGGCGCTGAAGCCTGGCGGGACGATCTATTGCGACTCGCTGACCTATCCCGGAATCATCACCCTGGCTCGCTTCTCCCGTTACAAGCTGGTGGGGCTGGCGATGGATGGCGAGGGGATGATGCCGGCGGCGCTGGACGCGGCGCTCGCCGCCCGAGCGGGCGGGGTTCGCTCGGCGCTGGTCTATGTCATGCCGACCCTGCAGAACCCGACCACCGCGACCATGAGCGCGGCCCGGCGCCGCGAGATCGCCGCTTTGTGCCAGGCGCATAAGGTCTCGATCGTCGAGGACGATGTCTATTCCCTGTCGCCGCTGCCCGACCGGCAACCGATCGCGGCTTTGGCGCCGGAGCGGACCTTCTATGTCAACAGCCTGTCCAAGACGGTCAGTCCCGGCCTGCGCATCGGCTCGCTGGTGGTGCCGCCGGGGCAGTTGGACCGTGCCATCGCCGCCTTGAGCGCGACCCTGGTCAATGTGCCGCCCTTGTCCTGCGCGGTGATGGAACGCTGGATGATGGACGGCACCGCCGAGACCCTGCGCGGCGCCGTCCGCATGGAGGCGGATCGCCGCACAACTCTGGCCCGCTCGATCCTGGGGGATGCGCTGGTCCGTTCCGAGATCGTCGGGTTTCACGCCTTCATGCCGATGGAGCGGGCTGAGGCCGACAAGCTGGCAGCGGCCTGCGCCGCGGCCGGGGTGTCGGTGACCGCGCCGCGCGCCATCGCGGCGAACCGCGGAGACAAGGAGAGCGGCATTCGTTTGTGCCTGGGCACGCCGCCGCTGCCGGACCTACGCGCCGGCCTGACCAAGATCGCCGCTTTGATGGCGGAGCAGGG
>Ga0070730_10006222_pt1 | contig 10229 bp, 10 predicted proteins | sample Coa_R1_3_FD_66447 | JGI IMG/M metagenome (GOLD analysis project Ga0070730, IMG submission 66447) | Surface soil microbial communities from Centralia Pennsylvania, which are recovering from an underground coalmine fire - Coalmine... | ecosystem: Environmental > Terrestrial > Soil > Unclassified ... | reverse complement strand
ACCACGCGTCCTCGTCCTGGACATGCGGGATCGTCCGGGAGTTGACCAGGGCGCGGTAGGTGGACTTCGGCGCGACCGAGCACCACCCGGCGACCTGGTCATCGACGTAGGCTAGGACGCCGGGGCCCGGGTCGCTCTCGCACAGCGCGCGCATGTGCGCGACACGGCCGGGCATGTCGAGGCTGGAGTTACGGTACGAAATACAGACGCATCCGCGGGCGCCTGGCTTGCGCGGCACCATGAACGACGCGAAGTCATCCCATCGCCCGGTGGCCGGCCGCACCTCGATTCCCATGCGCCGAGGATAGGTCTCTGCTCCGCGGCTGCGGGTTCTCGCGGTGGCCGGCTCCTATATCTGGCGCTTGTGGAACTGGCCTTCCTTGACGATGGCCATCAGCTTGTCCGGATGCTGCAGCAGGACGATGTCGGCCAGCGGGTCGCCGTCGACGACGAGCAGGTCGGCCCGCTTGCCGGGTTCGATCGTTCCCGTTTCGGCCGCGATTCCGAGTAGTTCGGCGTTGGTCTTAGTCGTGGCGATCAAGGTCTCGTGGGTTCCGAGCACCGGTGCCTTGATGGCAAGTTCACGGGCCTTGTGCCGGGCCAGCGGTCCGAGCAGGTCAGAGCCGGATCCGATCCGCACGCCTGCCGCGCGAGCCCGGCGCAGCCCGTCGAGTCCTTGGCCGAGCACCAGGTCGAGCTTGGCCAGCTGCGCAGCCGTCAGGCCGCGCTCGCGGCCCTGCTCGTGCAGCTTCTCGTACGTGACGAACGTCGGCACCAGGAAAGTCCCCTTCGCCGCCATGAGCTTTGCTGTGGCCTCATCGAGGAAGTTCCCGTGTTCGATCGACCGCACGCCCGCCTGGACGGCGTTGCGGATCGCAGCGGGCGTGTAGGCGTGCGCAAGCACATAGGTATCCGCCGCTTCGGCCTCGGCGACGGCGGCACGCAGCTCGTCGGGCTGGTACTGCGAAGACTCAAGCTGGTCGGCCGGCGATGCCACGCCGCCGCCCGCCATGACCTTGATCGCGTCGGCACCCTGGCGCAGCTGGGTACGCACGGCGCGGCGGACCTGGTCGACACCGTCGGCGATATTCGGCACCATGCCGATCTCCGCGCCGCAGCCGCAGCCCGCATAATTCTCGGCCCTCCGCGCCCGTGCAGGATAGGACGGTGGCGTGACGGAAGCTGATCATAGGGCTCTCCTCAACTCCAGTAGGGCCGGGCTGGCGGCGTTACTGGCCGCCGCGGACGGCCTGGTTGCAGTCTCCCTGGATGCTGCCCTGGTCAGAGGTGATCGACCCGGTTGCTGATCAGAACGGATTCGCCGATGTGGTGTCGGTGCACCGCGGCGGTGAGAGCGAATTCGCCCGGGCCTATGGCCTGGGGGACCGCGAGCACCTGCTGGCCCACCGGCCTACCTGCCCATCGCGGGCAGGTCGCGGACCAACGTGTCACCTGCCGGTAAAGGGCAGCGGGGACGGCGGGATCTACTCAACGGCCGCCGACATCACCACGTTGTGGCAATCGCTGTTCGCGGGACGGATCGTGCCTGCCCGTTGGGTAGCCGACATGGTGCGCCCCCGCAGCGACGTCCCGACAGAGCAGGTCGCGGACTCGGTGGGCCGAGTCCGCGCGTGTAGCCTCTGGACCATCGGCTTTCATCATCGTGGCAGGCGGTGAGTGCGACATGAGCGTATTCTCTGACGCTGAACTGACCTACCTGGCTAAAGGCAAGCTCGGCCGGCTCGCGACCATCGACGGTACCGGGATGCCGCATGTCGTTCCTCTGGGCTGGCGTTACAATCCTGCGCTGGACACCATCGATATCGGCGGCCGCGATTTCGCCCGGACCCGGAAATTTCACAACGTACAGCGCAACCCGAACGTCGCGCTGGTGGTCGATGACGTACTGCCACCGTGGCGGCCTCGGTGCGTGCTAATCCGCGGCAAGGCGGAGGCTCTCGCAGATGCGACCGGGCCGGACGGCGAGCCAGCCGGGCCTATCATCCGGCTGCATCCCACCGAGGTGATCAGCTGGGGAATGGAGTCCGCGGCGGAATAGCCGGGTAACCGTCACGCCGACCCGGCGTTCTAGGTCGGGCAGCGATAGCCTGCGGCATAACCGGACATCTCCGCGAAAACGTGTGCACGATCAGGACCAGCGGGACGTCACCTCGAGCTCGGCGCCGGACCGGGTGCTGGGTGAAGTGATCAGCGCCGCACTTCACGCAGGTCTGGAAGCCTTCCATCAGGTCGGCCCGCGCCGCGATACCGGCCCTCACCGCATCAGCGTTGCTGCTGATCCGGCCCGGCCCGGCCCCGGCGAACGCACCGCCCACGGACTTGGCGGACATCCCGCGGATCCCCCGGCGCGCGATCGACCGCGGCACCCGCCACGTGTGGCCGCATTCCAGGCAGGCGCGTTCCCACTCGCGCGCGAAAAACCCGAAGGGAACCCTGCATTGTTCGTCCGCATGCCGCCGACGGTCAAACGATAAGCAGTAGCCCGATGGCGGATGACTGATCAGCCGAGGCAGTACGCATTCCCGCACGCTGGCGCGGATGAGCGCCGCCGGCTGGAGCTGTTCGCGGAGCGTCTGGATCCGCTCACGGTGCGCAGGATCACGGCGCTCGGTCTGGCGCCGGGCGCACGGTGCCTGGAAGTCGGCGGCGGTCGCGGCTCAATTGCGCGCTGGTTGTGCGAGTACGTCGGCCCGGCTGGCCGGGTGACGGCGACGGACCTGGAGACCGGCTTCCTGGCCGAGCTATCGCTGCCGAATCTTGAGGTTCTCCGTCACGACGTGACCAGCGACGAGTTCCCAGACAGGTCCTTTGACCTGGTGCACGTGCGCGCTGTGCTCATGCACATTCCGGACCGGATGCGCGTGCTGCGGCGGATGGTTTCCTGGCTGGCACCCGGCGGCTGGCTGTTGGCGGAGGATTGCGATTTCGGCATGTGGCTGGGCGATTTCGATCCCGTCTGGGCCGCGCATCCTGGTGCCTGGCACGAGGCATTCCCGAACGGGTCGCTGGCGCAAGGCAGGGCGGTTCTGCGGCAGGTCCGCCAGCTGGGGCTGGAGGATACCGGCGCCGACGCGGAGCTCGACATCGTGGAGCCGGGAACCGCGCTATCGGAGTTCTACCGGCTCAGCATTGCCGCCATGGCCGGGCCGCTGATCGCCTCGGGAGTGATGACCGTCGCCGAAGAAGCCAGGCTCGAGGCCAGACTCGACGAACCGGATTTCCTGGGCTGCGGGTTCGCGTTCATCGGCGCCGGGGGACGCCGCCCGGCTGAGCCGAGGCAACGGGAACGTAGTAAGCCGAGCGGTCCCGGCGCGGCGAGCTCCGACGAGATGCATTGCTTAGGGCTCGGGGCTGGCCGGGCCCTTGCCGGGGTGGGGCGCCGGGTCGCCGGCGGTGCGGACGACGGCGATCACGCCGAGCAGCGCGGTGAGCGGGACGACCAGGGCGATGAAGTCCGCTGCGGTGAGGTTGCCCAGGGCGTCGAGGGCCCCGGCGAAGCCGATGACCAGGATGGCGACGACGACCAGGCCCCAGCCGTGCAGGAACAGGCGCAGCGGGAAGGGCGACGCGGCCGGGGTCATGTCGGGCACGGCGGTGACGGACTTCGTCTCGCGCCGCTCGGTGAGGCCTTCGCGGACCCGGACGTGGAGCATGAGGCCGCCGGGCCGGTCGGCGATGAGGAGGAGCTCGTCGGGGTGGGTCGGGTCGGGCGCCTGGGAGACCGAGCCGCCACCCGCGGCCCAGGTCACCGCCGTCCCGACGGCAATCGGGCGGACGCGGTAGCGGACCTGCTCGCCGACGACAACCGTCTCCGGACCTTCGATGACCAGCTTCGCGGGCCGGGCGGTCGCGGTTCCCCGGCCGCCGTTTCCGCCGTTTCCGCCGTGGCCTCCCTGAGCACCGTGAGCCTTCTGGCCGGCCTGGGCCTCCCGGGCTCCGACCGTTTCCAGGGTCTCCTGGACCCCGGCGAGGGCCGTCTCGGGACCCGCGTGACCGTTGAGCTGCTGCTCTGCCGCGGCCGGCTCTCTGGTCAGGATGAACTGGCGTCGGACCAGCAACTCGGCGAGCCGGAGCTGGCGGGCGTGCACGCTCCAGGCCATGGCCACCACCGCCCCGCCGAGTCCCGCGGCCCCGAGCCCGAACAAGGCAGCGATGGCGGGCTGGCTGGCACCAGCGGTAGCAGCAGCAGCGGCGGCGAGCATGTCGTCTCCCTGATCGGACCGGTCGCGGCCTGGCGAGGCTCCCGGTCTCAGCGGTGCGTAGGTCCGGGCCGGTGGCGGCCGGGAGGCTCGTCAGCCTGAATAAATCGTGCTGCTATTAAAACATACAATCGAAGAGACTGGAAACCCCGAGTGCGTAATCGAAACGGTCTAGCACGGAGGCGGCGGCCGGTTCGGTCGCGCCCGGTGGCCCGGGCGCGGCCCCCGTGAGCCGGCTACCGGCCCGCCTGAACGAGCCGGGTGGGTCCGGTGCTTACCCGCGAGCAGCCGCGACCGCGGCCCAGTGCTGTTCCAGGTGCGGCACGAGGTCCATCGGCCGCTCCTCCGGGAAGAACAGCCGGGCACCGTCGACCATGACCACGCGGGTAGTGCCCGGGATGGTGTCCCGCAGCCAGTAGGCCCAGGAGACGTCGAAGAACGCGTCGCCGGTACCCCACACCACGAGCGTGGGGACGGTGAGCTCGCGGAGCTGCGGCATGACGGCCTGCAGGTCGCCGACCTCCAGCGAGACCAGCAGCCGCTCGAACTGGCGGGCCCGCTCGATGGTGCCGAAGCAGGGCTGCAGGTAGGAACGGATCACGTCGCGGTCGATCTGGTCCAGGTGCTCGTACCCCGAGGCGAACGAGATCTTGGCGGCGGCCTCGAGGTTGGCGAACATCGCGACGGCGGACGGCGCGAGGTTGCCCGCGGCGGCGAGTTCGACCATCGGCTTGGAGGCCTCCGGCGGCAGGTTGTCGACGGTGTCGCAGTTGGTGAGGGTGAGCGTGGCCAGCCGGTGCGGATGGCGGGCGGCGAAGATCTGGGCGATGGCGCCGCCGGTGTCGTTGGCCACGAGATCCACCGCGGTGAGCCCGAGCACGTCGCAGAAGTCCTCCAGGCTCGCCGCCAGCGCAGCCAGGGATAGGTCCTGCTCGGCGGTCACCGGGCTCTGGCCGTGCAGCGGGAGGTCGATCGCAATGCAGCGACGCTGACCACTCAGCGCATCCATGACATGCCGCCACAGGTAGGCGTTGGTGGCGATGCCGTGTACGAACAGCGCCGTAGGCCCGGCGCCGAGATCGAGGTAGCTGATCTCACCGAAGCGGGTGGCGGCGGTGTGCCGGTGGGCGTTGAGCTCGGATAGCTGCATTACGCTCGCCTTTCTAGAAGATGCATGATTTTACTAGACCGACTGTCGGTTTATACTAAACGGACCGACAGTCGGTCTGTCAATAGTTTTGGGTCGGGACGAGGAGCGCGATGGACGGACCGGACGCTGCCGATCAGCTGGGTGCGGCTGGCCGCGGGAATCCCGGGGAGCGGCCGAACCGGAATGTGACGCGCGGGGAAGCCACGCGTGGGCAGCTGGTGACGATCGCGACGCGGATGTTCGCCGAGCGTGGCTACGAGGACACCTCGATCGAGGCCGTCCTGCGGGAGGCCGGGGTCAGCCGGGGCTCGCTGTACCACCACTTCGCGAGTAAGGAGGCCCTGTTCGAGGCGGTCGCCGAGGAGGTCGAGACCAGCGTCGGGGCGCAGACGATGGCCGCCGCGAGCGGATCTCCCGGCCCGGTGGAGGCGCTGCGGGCCGGGTTCCTGGCCTGGATCCGGCTCGCAGGCGATCCGGTGGTGCGGCGGATCCTGCTGATCGACGGGCCCTCGGTACTCGGCTGGGAGCGCTGGCGGGCCATGGAGGAACACCACGCGCTCGGGCTGATCCGGGCGGTGCTGCAGCTCATCGCGGACGAAGGGAAGCTGCGGCCGGAGTCGGTGGCAACGCTGGGCAACATTCTGCTCGCGTCGGTCAACGAGGTCGCGCTGCTGGTCGCCCGGTCGGACGACCGGGAGGCGGCGATGCGCGACGGCACCGACGCCATTGACGAGCTGCTGCGACGGCTATTCGCCTAGCGCCATACTGGCCTTAACTGACAAAATTCGTAAATTACTAATTTTCGGACATTTAGCCGCGCACACTAATCGGCCAAATTGGCCGTTAGCTTGTTATTCGTCACTATGCCGTCGCTTAGACGATCGGTGGCCTACGATGTCTGCGTACCGGTCCGCCAGCTTCCCGTCGTCTCCGGTCAGCCTGTTGCAGCGCCAGAGAGAGCAGTAGAGAGGAAGCGTCCTTGATCCTGAATGAGGCCGAAGCGGTACTCGACCCCGTTGCGGACATCGAGGGCTTCCTGCTCGGCTGCCTAGTCGACGCATCTACCGGAATGATCTTGGCCTCACGGAAAGACCAAGGCGATATCAGCCTGCCCACCGCGGCGGCGGGAGCAGCCGATATCGCCAATGTGCTTTCGCTGCTGGCGGGCGAGCTGCCGATCGACGGCCTTGAGGACGTCATGGTGACCTTCCGGAGCCAGCTGTACGTCATCCGCCTGATGTCCGAGGACCTGGATCCGAATATCCTGCTGCTGGTCATCCTGGACCGGGCGCGCGCCAATCTGGCCATGGCCCGCCGGGAGATCCGCAACTTCTGCGTGAACTTCGCCGCATGAGCCAGGTCCCAGGGCTGCGACGCGCCCGGCAACTGACCGCCTCGGTCTTGCCGACCAGGGCGGCGGACGCCTACCCGAGCCTGGCCGCCGGCCGGCTGCGCAAGCTGGGCACCGCGGGCAGCACCGGCATGCTGCCCTTTTCCGGTAGCGGCGACGGGGCGATCTACTTCCGGGACGGCAAGGTCATCTACGCCGAATCGGACCGGACCCCGGGACCAGCCGCCAGTGCCTACAAGGCGTATGCCGACGGCCTTCCGCCGTTAGGCCGAATTATGGCGGTCCGGGCCGTTACCGAGCCAATTATCGACGCGGCGCTCGAATTGTTCACGGCCCAGGCACGGCACGCCAAATTCCGGTCGGCCCGGCTTCCGGACGTGGGGCTGGTCTCGGGCATCGAGGTGGAAACCCTGCTCGCCGAGATCGGCCGGCGGCAGCGGCTGATGAAACAGATTTCGGCTGTGCTCACGCCCGACACGGTCATTTCACGTAATCCTCACCCGCGCTCGGATTCGGTCCGCATATCGGCCGGGCAATGGGCGTTGCTGATCCGGGTCACGCACGGTTCCACGCCCCGGAACGTGGCCTGGGACCTGGGCCGCAGCGTCTTCTGCACCGTGACCGACGCTTACCGGCTGCTCGTACTGCGGCTGCTGCTGGCGGCGGGCCAGGTTCCCGAGCACGGCCTGGCGGTCATGTCGTTCGTCCGAGCCGCCTCCCTCAAGAAAGGGGACACCATGCCTGTCATCAACGCCAGGACCGCCGCAGAGGACACCCTCTAATGCCGGCCTTGCGTAAGGGCAGCCCGTCCGTCGAGGACAAGGTCCGGGCCGAGCTTGCGCTGATCAGGACCCAGGTCCCCGGGGTACGGGGCAGCCTGGCCGCGACCAGCGACGGCCTGGTCTTCGCCCACGACGTGGCCGATGTCGAGCCGTCCCAGATCGCGGCGATCTCGGCCGCCACCTTGGCGCTGGCCAGCCGGGCTACCGTGACCACGGGCTGCGGGACCTTCCATGAGGCGGTGGCCCGCGGCAGCGACGGGTACCTGGCGGTCTACGCGGCGGGCGACAGCGCGATCGTGGCGGTCGTGGGCACGAGCAGCCTCAACGTCGGAATGCTGCAGTACCGGGCGCGCGAGATCATCGACCGGATCGCGGCGTATTCGACGCAGATCGGAGCATGGGCCGCGCCTGCCCGGCCGAGCACCAGGGCCGCCACCGCGACGCCGGCCAAGACCCGCGGGGCCGACGGACCAGCCCTGCCGCGCCGACGACCCGCGGCGTCCTAGGTTTTCCGGAGCCCTTCCAGAACGCGGCGCAGCAGGTCCTGAGGCGCGGCGGCGACCTCAAAGCTCGCGGGCATCCCGTCCGCAAGGCTGACCTCAGCCGCCATGACGGGCGGCGCCGACAGCATCGGTCCGGGGCGCGCGCGGCGGGGCAGCGCGGCTTGCGGCGGGATGGGCCCGGGCCATTCCGTGGGCGGGCTGGCCGGGGCCGCCGGCAGCGGTCCGGCGGAGGTGGCCTGGAGCGGGCCGATCCGGGGCGCCGCGACTTCGGCCGCGTCCGGCTGGCACAGGCCTGCGGCGATGAGCGTGCCGAGGTTCTCGATCGCCTCGTAGAGGGCCAGGCCGCAGCGCCAGGCCAGGTCCTGGGCCGAGGCGGCACCGTCGATCGCGCAGGTCAGCGCCCATTGCGGGTGGCTCAGCACGGCCCCGGGGCGGTCGAGGTCGTGCAGTCGCACCGGCGTGGTCCGGCCCAGGTCGTAGCGGGCCATGCGATCAGCCCGGATCCTGGCCTCGGCCAGTACCGAGGCCACGTCCAGACAGGAGAAGGCGGCCGCCCAGTGCGCGCCGGCGGGCGCGAAGCGGATGTCGGAGATAAACGCGTCCTGATCGGCCAGGCCGGTCAGCGCGATCACGGTGTCCACCACCACGGACCGCAGGATCGTGGCCAGCTCGGCGATGGAGAGGTAGTTCCGCTGGACCAGGAACGTGCCGATGTCACGGTCCGGCTCGTCGGCCCCGGTGAGCAGCTCGAGCGATTCGGCGGGCGGCTGGAGCACGCCGAGCAGGCGGGCGCCGATGTCGGGAACCCAGGATGCCCGCGCGCAGGTGATCTGCCCCTGGTCAAAGTAGACGGTGCCGGACGGGTCCCCGTCGATCTCCAGGATGCCCGAAGCCCGGCGGGCGGCCAGCGCCTCCAGCGCCCGGTTAACTCGCGTTGTCACAAGCTCATCTGAACTGGTCAGCTTAGATCACTTCCCTGGCCAGGCCGGACATGAACGTCATAAAGGATAATTCGACGGAAACACCCATACCAGCTCAAACCATTAATCGTCGCTGGAAAAATGTAACTGAGCCGAGTCTACAGATTTGCCCGGGCGGGTCGGCCTTGCTCCCTGGTTAGTAATTAGTAGCGACCGGGCCAATTAATACTGGCGGCAGTGCGCATGACCTAGGACGCACAGAAAACCGCAGTTCAGTACCTGTTACGCTACTTTAAGTAGTTATCTTACTACTCATCGTAAAAACGTGGTGCGCCATTCTCCTGCCGGTCATCTCCGGGCTTCACTATGGTGACTACGGCCCATCAGGGAGAAACGGAAAGGCGGGGTCATATGAACATGGAGACGGCTCTCAAAGAAGCCATGACTATTGACGGCGCGGTAGGCGTTTGTCTGGTCGACTGGGAAAGCGGGATGTCTCTCGGCGCGCTCGGCGGCGGGAAGTACCTCGACCTGGATGTCGCCGCGGCCGGCAATACCGAGGTGATCCGGGCCAAGATGCGGACCATGGAGTCGCTGCGGCTGGACGACACGATCGAGGACATCCTGATCACGCTCAACAAGCAGTACCACCTCATCCGGCTGCTCAAGAACTCCCGCAACGAGCAGGGCTTGTTCCTCTACCTCGTGCTCGAGCGGTCCAAGGCTAACCTGGCGCTGGCGCGGCACAGCCTCAAGCGGATCGAGTCCGAGCTGACCATCTGAGGGCCACCGGAAGGGAATGAACCTGGGCTTTCACTGCCCTCTAGCGTGGTGAATCCCGGGGTTCATTCTGGTGAGGATCAGGTTCGTGGCGCGGATCAGGGTTCTGGGGTCAGGACATCCGGTCGAGGATCTGGCGGACCAGGTCCATCGAGGTCTGCGGGTGCAGGAAGGCGAACCGGGCCACGGTCTCGCCCTCCCAGGCAGACGGCGGGATGAACGCGACCTGGTCGGTCAGCAGCTGGGCGGCCCAGCGGTTGTACTGAGCCGCATCCCAGCCGCGGCGGCGGAACAAGACGACCCCGAGCTCGGGCTCGCGGATCAGCTCTAGGTGATCCCGGGCCCGGATCTCGGCCGCGGTCTGGCGGGCCAGCTCGATCGCCGCCTCGATGGCCGCCGTGTACGCGTCCACCCCGTACACGGCCAGCGAGAACCACAGCGGCAGGCCCCTGGCCCGCCGGGTCAGGTGGTAGGCGTAGTCGGTCGGGTTCCACTCCCCCGGCGTGTCGTGGATGACGTCCAG
>Ga0070730_10006221_pt1 | contig 10229 bp, 10 predicted proteins | sample Coa_R1_3_FD_66447 | JGI IMG/M metagenome (GOLD analysis project Ga0070730, IMG submission 66447) | Surface soil microbial communities from Centralia Pennsylvania, which are recovering from an underground coalmine fire - Coalmine... | ecosystem: Environmental > Terrestrial > Soil > Unclassified ... | reverse complement strand
CGGAGCAAACGCCTATCCGGTGATAAACACCACTGGATTTAGGTGTGTTTGCTACCTAATGCCGGAATTCAGCGGCATTAGGTAGCAAATGGGACTGGGGGACTGGCCCCTTTAGCGCCGCATGATGTGCGCCGGGAGCCCCCTAGCTGAAGCTCGGCGCCGTGATAGGAGTCCAGCATGGGCAGCCTTTCCACACTGCTGGTTCACCTCGCCGAGATTTTCTTGGCGATCGCTTTTGTCGTGGCGACCTACATCGTGACCGCTTTGCACAAGCGAATGAGGTGGTCCGCTGGGATTATTGCTCTCGGGATAGCGGCCACGTCCATTGTCCCTGCTGCATGGGATCGCCAAACCCACGACCCATGGTGGGAACGGCTTATCGGTACGGGCCTATGGGGTATGGTGATTGGTGGCGCAATCGGCTTTCTTCTCCTATGGGTGCGCCATGAGGTAAACCCACCCTCACAGGGTGCATCAGATGACGATCAGTCCTAGAAGGCACGGGCCGCAGGTTTTAGCAGCAGCACTGGTAGGCGCCGTCGCGGTGTTTGGCATCTCGGAGGTTGGTCGCTTGTTGTTTCCTGCCTATAGGGGCGACGCCCACGCAGCGCCATCATCGCCGAAGGTCTCCTCTCCAGCGCCGAAGGGGCCGGGGATCGACTGCCACATAGGCGGAAACGCGGTTGTTGGGGGGCACGCGTGCGGCGTAGACAATTCGGTTCACATAAGGCGATCCGTCTACATCAAAGACGACAACGTGGGGAAACTTTATCCAGCTAACGATCCGTTCCCCTCGATTCAGCTTTCCCCAGATGTCATACCAGAGATGAGGCAAACTTTAGAACAGTGTTTTAACTACCCGAACACTTCAGACGCAAAAGAGAAGCATGTTATCGCAATAATATTCGGGCATAATGTTGTGTCGAGCGTTGCCGATAATTTTACATTGCTAAGTCTCGGGGGAAATTCTCTCATTGAAGTTCAACGATTGAATGGCCATATCGCGATAACGCTGAGGGCAATAGACGATAGGGATAATCGGGTCGTAGAGATAGTTCATGACGGATATAAAGTAGACAAATACTCTCACGCGTTTGTGAAAAAGCCCGATAAGAGTACTTTATTGGTTGAAGATCACTTAGGGAACATCCTTGTTAACATACGATTTTTGAATCCGAACGCTATTTCTCTCCAAGGAGTTTTTAGGTATCCGACATATCCAACTCTATCCATTAAACAGGACGAGGTCGAGATTGGCAACTTTATATTCGACTATAACTGTCACCACAATATCGGACCCAACACGCCGATTATAAATGTTGATAAAAACGGCTGCCACTTTGCTTAGATTTTCCTACTCCGCATCATGCAGTCGAACCGAGTGCGCCCCGATAGCGACTAGGGTTTGAACGAAGAAAGCAGCTGAGAATCCCCCTCGGCTAATCTTATTGCGAAGATTCGCCTCTGTCTCCGTCACGCCATGCGCGGCGAGCTTCTCGACCACGTCCCTGTAAGTCAGATGGCGCCGGGCGATCTCAGGACCCCAGAGCCTCTATTGACTCGTCCGAGCCCCCGGGACGGTCGTAGGTGGCGTTCCTGGCGCGTCGCTGAGCACACCTACCGCCTCACCGCTTCGCCCGCCACGCGCCCTGCTCGAGTCAGCGGCGGCCCTCGACCTCTGGCGCTCGCAGGGACCTCGAGGCGCACTGGTCTGCGAGCGGTGCAAGATGGACCCCATCAGCACCTTCGGTGACCCCGACGGGGCCGCCTGCATCGAGGTTCATCACCGGAAAACAGGGTCGAGGAGGTGACGCCCGAGCACGCCACGCGGTTGGAGGATCTCGATTGCTTCTGCGGGAACTGCCACCGGCTCGAAGGCGGGTGGCGCACCCTAGCCGACGTGCGCGCCGAGGTGGCGCGCCCCGGGGGCGGCGCGGGGACCCGTGAAGCGGATCGACTCGGGCAAGCCCATAGGGCGTTCAGGATGGCTACGTTTACCGACTCAACTGGGCTGGTAAGATCAAGGCCAATGAACGTGACCGACGTCGCTCCGTATGTCGCCAACCTCGGCCTCTCTTGGGTGGGTGCCGTGGTCGCGGCCTGGGCGTCCTTCCGCTTCCTGGGCAAGCGCTGGATCGAGGACAAGTTCGCGCGGGAACTGGAGACGTTCAAGCACGCCAAGAACCGCGAGATCGAAGAGCTTCGCGGTGAAGTAAACGCCCTGCTGGATCGGACCGTCAAACTTCATGCGAAGGAGTTCGAAGTTCTGCCGGAGGCCTGGGAAAAATTGTCGAAGGCCTACGGTGCCGCTCGACAGGTCGCCAACCGCGGGCAGCAGGTTCCTTCGGTCCAGTGGCTACACAGCGAGGGATTAGAGGTTGTGCTTAACAAGACCCCGCTGGAAGATCATGAACAGAAGGAGATAAAAGATTTACCTATAGGTTTCGAGAGACAAACTAGATTTAATGCTATGTGGTATAGACACCAATTATTGGAAGCATTCCAAGTGCTAAAAATGTCGCACAACTATTTGATCTCCAAAGGTCTCTTCATCCAGCCCGAGCTGAAGGATAAATTCTACCGGCTTGGCCTCATGATTCGGGAGGCTGTGGATGAACGACAGTTGGACGATGAGTTTCCGAAGCCTGGTGCTGAGGGTCGATGGGAGAAAGCGGACATACTATCTGGAATCGGTGCCGCGCTCTATCGCGAGATCGAGCGCGACGTCCAGGCCCGGCTATGGGAGCGCAAGCTATTGCCTGAACGACTGGAGGGCTAGGAACGACCGTCTTGAAGTCGCTTTGCCGGAGGCGATGGTGCTCGACGAGCCGAGGTAGCCGCTCTGGGTGGTGCTAGCGAAGGTGACCTCCAGGGCGGCCGTGTAGGGCGGCGCCTCGCGCAGGGGCATGACCTTGGAGGCGGGGAGGGTGTGAGTATTTCTCCCGGCCCGCGTGTCGCCCCGACACACCCTTCGCGCTAATTCGGCCCACTCTCCACCCCTGGCCCTTGGGTATCACCGGGAAAGCCGGCGAGGTGTCGAACCGCCGGCCGCCGCCCCGTGGACATGGCGCGGTGACGTAGCTGGCGACGGCTTTGATCCCCGTTCCCGAGTCGCCCACGCCGCGCGCCCGGAGCCGGCGGATAACAGGCTCAAGCGGGAGGTCGCGGCGGTCCATGCAATCCAGGCACGTCAACCGGACGCCCGCGTCGTGGTCGCGGTAATGGGCGAGTGGGACGCCAGGATCGGCCGCCGACTTCATGGGGCGACCCTGCGCCGACTAGGACGCGAGAGTCGAGCCGGCGGGATCGGCTGGCGGCGGCAGGCCGTGACAAAGCTTTCGCCGTCCCGGTCCGCGCCTGGGGGCGAAGGGCCAGGATTGCGAAAGGCGGCCAGAAGGCGCTTCCTAAATTCCCACGGCCTGACGTCATGGCGGCGTCAAGCCCACGCTAAAGGGAGGCTCTGCATGACCCCGATGAATTTGATGGTCGGCGCGGCGATGGCCGGGACCCTTGCATTGCCTGGCTCGGCGGGGGCAACATACTTCGTCGTCAACGTCAATTCGACGCCAACCATCAAATATCATGCGGATGGCCAAATTGAGCTTGTTAGTGATATCGTCTACTTTTCTGATATATTTGTTCAACAAGGTGACACATTCACCATAAACGTGAACTTTATTCCTCCAATAACTCAGTTCTCCGTGGCTCCAGGAAGAGCAGCGGCTTTTTTATGCGAACCAAGGGGTTCTCCCTGTTCAAATCATCACGGTCTAGAGTTATCCTGGAATGAAAACCCGACGTTTTACAGTGATGGCTTTTCTGTTGACGGTTCGGCATCTGGTTACGGCCATAACCCTAAAGCTGATATCGATCTACGATTGATCGACTACTATTTTGCCAGCTCACCCGAACCCGCCACCTGGACAATGATGATCCTGGGCATGGGAGCGATTGGAGTTGCGCTGCGAAGGCGGCGCATTCCAGCGGCGGTCTGATCAGTTTGTCGCGCCAAGGGTTGCACTCGCCGGGTCGAGCTTGACCCGAAGAACCTGTGCGGCGAGGGCCTCGGCGCCCTCTCCATGCGCCAGGTGCAGGCGCTCTGGCTCTGCCACCGTATCGACGGGTGCAGGCTGGACTTCCACGCGGAGAAGCCGCTCGTCCCGCTGACCCTCGGCCAGTTCGTCGGCCGGCCCAACGTGCGCGTGCGGCTGAAATGCCGTGGCGATCGGTGCAAGTTCCACCGGCTCTGGCGCGTCGAGGAGATGATCGCTGGCCTTGAGAAGCGGGGCCAAGGCAGTAGCGGCACTGAGGTCGACGGCTTGGGGGCGAAGATGACGACCGCGTGCCCCCGTGTGCAAGCGGGTGAACTGGGCCGCGGAGATCCTCTGGGTGAACACCGACAACTATGGGGTGGAAGGCGCGTGGCGAGCGATCGTTTGAACCGGGAGCGGCCGAGTGACGTGCATCCGGTCAGCACGACCCCGCGCCATGTTCACGGTAGTGGGCGAGTTCCACGCCAGGATCGGCCGCCGAATTCATGGGGCGACCCCGCTCCTATAGGGAGGGGAGAGTCGAATCAATGGAACCGGCCGACGGTCGGGCGAAAGCTTGACTTGGGGCCGTCTCGGGCATTCCCTTTGCGCCATGTTCCTCACTCCGCCACGGCGCGTGTTCCCGCAGCGTCGAATATGGGTTCGTAGTCTCCGAGATAACGCTCAGTAGAAAGGTAGCACTGACACAAAAGGAGGGCGAGCTGCCTAAATCAAACAAGGCTTGTATCATTGGCACTTTGGGCCTGGGAAGCGTAACTGGTACAGTCGGCATGATTTTCGGCGTCGTACTGGGTGCGTCGCTTGGGCCCCTTGGCTCAGCCGCTCCCTTTGGCGAGGCGCACGCTCTCTGAGCTAGAGCCCACCTAGAGGCCCGCCTTTGGCCACGTCCGAACCGGCCAACTGTGGGGCGGGCGCGTTGTCAACGTCGGCCATTCCTCGCGCGCGTTTTCTGAGGACTAAGCCGCGCTCGCGGCCGAGCGGGTCCTGAGTTGGCTGGGGAAGTCGGCCACCCGTGCGCAGGGTTAGTCAGTCTCCAGGGTCGCCGCCTCCAAAGCCGGACACCACCCCGCGCGGCGAATGTCAACGCCCACGACCCGGCGCCAAACAGGCTTGAATAAACACCATATGTTGGACCGCCAGCACTGATCACCCGCGGTCGAAATGTCCCGATAGGTTTCGCCGGTTTCCGGATGTTCGCGCCGAGAGCCCCTCGAACCGGAAGTTCCCAACCGCCGACGGGAGTCCGATTTTCCCGGTCAGGGCTCGCATCCCCTGACAATCGTTGTCGACGGACCGTTCGTCGCACCGGGCGTGGTCAGCCGCAAAGTGAACCGGCAGCCCGAGACATCGAAATGGCTGACGAGCATGTAGGTCCCCCCCTCGACCGATTCGCCGGTGCGCGTGAACCGTTTGGTTTTGAGCGCGGTAGTCATCTTCAGGGTCGCAAGTTCGAAGCCCTGATCCTTCGGTTCCACTGAGGCAATCCAGCACCCGACCAAGACGCCCTCGGCCGTAAGGCTGCAGGCGGCTGTTGCTTTTCCCGACAGCTCCATCCTGAGTGCTCGGTCGGGCCAATAGCCCGCAAGCTGGCCTATGGGCATGACGGCCCAACCGGCATCGATAAGCCGTGGAAAGGCCGGCGGTCCGAGCTCGGCAGATGGCAACGGATCACTCCCCCCTCGGGGGACTCGTCGCACGATGGTCGTGACGGTGGACCCGGGTGGGGCGCCCGGCAAGAATTCCGGACGTGCGGCCACATCGCCCAGCACAGCCTCCGCTTCCCCGGGCAAAGGAGGGCCGGCGGGAAATGAGACGCGTCGACAATCGCGCGTCTTCGACTCCTGATCGACCCCGCACGTCAACATGACCGCAACCGTGCCGGGAAGTGTGTTCGGCGGCTCCCAAGCCTTGGCAGGACTGGCGCCAGGCGTGACACAGAGCCACGCGGCTGCGCCCCACCCCGCAAAGCATCGTCGAAACTGCGATTCGCCGTACCCTACTGACATGACACGCCCTTTCCCCCCGCACCTAAACCATCTGCCGATGGCCCCACCTGGGTTGTCAATGGGTCTCGCGAGACCACCGCCGGCCGAGCCGCCGGTCATCCCCAGCGGGCCGACACACGGCGGCAGCAAGCAGACCCGCCGAGATGGTGGTGTTGAGGGTAGATTGCGACCGCTGGCGCCGCGTCGCACTCAGGCCATGCAATCAGGGGCCGCCCGAGGGCTCAGCGCTTCAGCAGCGCCGCGTCCAACACCTCGCCGTTGACGGGCTCCCGCTCCAGCGTGATCGAGCCGGCGTCGCCGTGCTCGGCCAGGAGGCCGAGGCTCGCCCCACCTGCGAGGAGCGCAATTGGCACACTTTAGTATAGCACTGTGACCATGCAATATAGGGTTATCGCCCCTAAGCGCAACTATCGCCCGCTCCTTTTGCGTGCGAAGACAGAGTCATGGAAGACGCAGCGAACCAGACTCCAATGACCGAGACGGCGTCAAAGCCAATTTGGCCGGCGGCTGATCTCACGCCGGTTGCGTTCCGTGCCTCACCTCACCAGGCGGCCGGTCACATCAGCAGGCGCCGGCACGCTTCTCACGAAGTCTTCGACGGCCGGTTCGACCAAGGCGCCCACGCGAGATACGCGGCGATGCCGGAAGACGACCGGGCGTCCGATAGTCGACCTTATACTTCGCGTCCGATCGGTTATTTTCTGAAACATCTTGCCGATTTCGCCAACTAGAAGAATGTGATCGCATACGTATGAACACCTTTCGGGTACTTATAGTGGAAGACGAGCCCCTCATCGTATTGGCGCTGGAGGACGTCCTCTTGGACGCCGGTTTCGAAGTCGGCGGCGTAGCGGGCTCGCAAGCGGAGGCTCTCAGAATCGCCGCCGCCACAAGGCCGTCATTCGCGGTGGTGGACGTGCAATTGTTCCCAGGGGACGGGCTCTTCGTGGCCCGAGAGCTCGTTCGCCGGTATGGGACAGCCGTGCTCATGGCGACGTCCTGCAGCCAGGAGGTCGAGGTCCTGGCGGCCACGGGCGCCCTGGCGTGTCTTCCGAAGCCCTACGACATAAGGGACGTTCCGGCCGCCCTGCGAGGCATCTCGGATCTGCGAGATGGCCGACCGGGCCCCCGGTTCCCCGCGAACATGTTCAGCCTGCGCGACCTGGAGCCGATGGCGGCCTAGCAGCTTCACCCTTTCCTTTTCGATGTGATAGCTCTTGGGACTTGCTCGGCGCCGCCTCGATCCGGCCTGTTCACTGGCCTTGCATTATGCTAAGCTCACACAGGGGCGCGAAGAGTGGGCCGTGTCGGCGGCCCGGCCCGGCTCAATCCGAAGCGCCTAGGCCCGGATCGGACAAACTGGCGCCGATCAGTCGCAGAAAATCGCTTCTGGTACGCGTTCGGATCGGAAAGGGTCCTTTTGGTCGCCGAATGGACGCTTGCGGATCGCTCGCCTCACCGCCTGAACAGGCCAATCAAAGACCTCGCCACCCGCTCGGGGCCGGGGGAACTCACCGTATCTACGGGCGACTACGGTGAATCGGCGGGCGTCTCGGGTGCGCCAACGGGGGATCGCGACCTGTAGGCCCGTCTCTGAAGCCTGAGGAACGCCGTCTACTGGCGGACTTGGAGCCCGTGCAGCCGCACCATCAGCTTCGTGTACCCCAGGATGAAGTTCGACGTCGTCCGTTCCGGCTCGCCGATCACCTCGATCCGGGAGAAGCGCTTCAGGATCTCCTCCCATAGCACCTTCAGCTGCAGCTCGGCGGCGCGGTTGCCCATGCAGCGGTGGATGCCGAACCCGAAGGCGACGTGGTGGCGAGGGCGTTCGCGGTCGATGAGGAATTCGTCGGGCCGCTCGATCACCTCGGGGTCGCGGTTGCCGGAGGCGTACCACATCACCACCCGCTCGCCCTTCCTGATCAGCTTGCCGCCGATCTCCACGTCCTTCAGCGCGGTGCGGCGCATGTGGGCGACGGGGGATTGGTAGCGGACCATCTCGGAGACCGCGCCCATGATGAGATCCGGGTTGGCCTTCAGCTTGGCCAGCTCGCCGGGATTCTCGTGGAAGAACAGGACCCCGCCGGTCATCGAGTTGCGGGTGGTGTCGTTGCCGCCCACCACCAGCAGCATGATGTTGCCCAGGAACTCCATCGGGTCGTTGATCATGTCCGCCGTGCCCGGGTTGTGGGCGAGCAGGGAGAGGAAGTCGAACTTCGGCGGCTGGGCGGCCCGCTCGCGCCATAGCCGCGCGAAATAGTCGTGGCACTCCATCATGATCCGCTGGCGCTCGGCCGCGTCGACGTCCTCGGCGCCGGTCTGATCACTGGTGGTGGTGACGTCCGACCAGTAGGGGAGCAGCCGGCGATCCTCCCACGGGAAGTCGAACAGCGTCGCCAGGAACTGGGTGGTAAGCTCGATGCTGACCTCGTCGACCCAGTCGAAGGCCTCGCCGACGGGCAGGGAATCGAGCACCGCGGCGGTGCGCTCGCGCATCAGCCGCTCCACATCGGCGAGGCGCGCCGGGGCCACGGCCGGGGTCACCGACTTGCGCTGCACGTCGTGCACCGGCGGGTCGGCGGCGATGAAGTTGCGGATGGCGAATTCCGGCGGCTGGTCGCCGACGGTGATGTCGCGGTCGGACGAGAAGTCGCGGTGATTGCTGTCGACCGCGACGATGTCGTTGAACCGGGTGATCGACCAGTAGGGGCCGCTGGGCCCGGTGGGCGACCAGTGGACCGGGTCCTCCCGGCGCAGGCGCTCCAGGCAGTCGTGCAGGCGGTTGTCCCGCCAGAGCGTGCCGTCGCTGGGGTCGAGCGCCTCCAGGGGGGTATCCATCATCGGCGCCTCCAGTCTCTGGCGAGGGAGGCTAGCGGAACTCGCGGCCCTTGAACACCGACAGCAGGCGGATCCCCTGTTCGCCCAGGGCTTCCGCCGCGCCCTCCTCGCGGTCGACGAGGACGAGGGCGACGTCCACGTTCGCGCCCGCGCCGCGGGCCGCCACGACCGCCTTCATGATCGAGCCGCCGGTGGTGGCGACGTCGTCGGCGATGAGGACCCGCGCCCCCTCCAGGGACTCGCCCGGGCCGAGGCCTTCGATGACGTCGCGGGTGCCGTGCTGCTTGGCTTCCTTGCGCACGAAGAAGGTCTTCACCGGCGCGCCATGGGCGTCGCTGATCGCCGCCAGGCTGGCGATCATCGGCACGGCCCCCATCTCCAGGCCGCCGACATAATCGACTCCCTCGGGAAGCACGCGGGCCAGGAAGGCGCGGGCGGCGAGGTGGGCGCCACGCGGGTCCATCATCGTCGGCTTGAGGTTGAAGTAGAGGTCGCTCACCGCCCCGGAGGCCAGGGTGAAGGTGCCGAGGCGGAACGAGCGCGCGCGGATCAGCTCGCGCAGTTCCGGCTCGCCGCCGTCGGCCCCCGACTCGCCGGCGTGACGCATCCTTGCGACCGAGGCCATGACATCATCCCTCCGAACCGGAAGCCTGCGTCGGGCGGGCGCGCGACGCAGGGCGGGTTTTGGAGTGACGCGCCGCCGGAGGCAAGCGCCTCCACGATATCCTTCGTCCGGGTCAGTCGTTCGGCTCGACGTAGATCACCCTGGGACCGCGGCCCGCCATCAGCAGGCCGAGCAGCAGGCCGGCGACCGCGACCATGCCCATGGTCGCATAGGGCTTGCCCTTCACGTAGGGGTCGACCTGTTGGACGACCCGGCGGGCCTTGCCCGTGACCTCGCCGTAGAGGTCCTTGGCCTGGCTGCTGGCCTTCATCGCCGCGTCACTGATGGTGTTGGCCGCCTCGCCGATCTTCCGCTGCGCGGAGGAACTGGCCGATTGCGCGGTGTCGCTCACCTTGTGCGCCAGGTGGTCGGCTTGGTAGTCGATGTTGTTCGTGGACATGCTTAAATCTCCCGAAGGCTACGCACGAACCGCCCGGCCAATGTCGGAACGGCCGGCGGGCGGTCCTCAAGGGAACACCCCGCCGACCAGGGGGTTTCAGCGGCTCCCGAGATTCTTCGCGCGGCCGGAGCCGCCCCTCAGCGCGCCGTCCAGCCCGGCTGGCCGAGCGCGCCGACCCGGGTCCAGCGCGAGATTCCCTTGAGGCGGTTCGCGCCGCCGGTCGTCCTAGATAATGCGCTCATCGCCCCTCGAGCGCCTGGCCACGGCGG
>Ga0070730_10006220_pt1 | contig 10231 bp, 9 predicted proteins | sample Coa_R1_3_FD_66447 | JGI IMG/M metagenome (GOLD analysis project Ga0070730, IMG submission 66447) | Surface soil microbial communities from Centralia Pennsylvania, which are recovering from an underground coalmine fire - Coalmine... | ecosystem: Environmental > Terrestrial > Soil > Unclassified ... | reverse complement strand
CTTGAAGGGGGGAACGGTCTGCGGGGATTGGTTCGGCAACCATCAGGCGTTTCTCTCCCCGCCCTACACTAATTTCGAGACTTCGATTGTCTCACCTTAGGTTGGCAGAGAGGGCGGTCGCATTAGGGCTTCGAGCAAGAATACTGATGGGACATTCGGAGAGATAGGGCGCACGACTACGAGATCGAGCGATGCAACCAAGATATCGAATTGCGGCGTCGCTCGGACTCGCGCAGGCCGGCCGAGAACCTCTGCCTTCTGTGTTAGATCAGTTTGGGCCACCACGATCTCGCCAGGTAATACTATCTGCTCTGGTCGGTAGGCACCGGCGTAGCTTTTCAGCCCACTCGGCTGATAGCCACCTCCGCGCTCGATCGACTTGAGAGTTACCAGCGCAGTTCGCGATTCGTGCAGATCGTCGCTCTTGTACGATGCCCCCTTGGAAAAGGCGGCGAGTTCGGTTAGTGGAGCGACGCGCCACCCGCGCGGGATCGGACCCAGCGCCGAGTCCTCGAAGCTGTCCGGGAAGAGCGCGGCAGTGACGGCGTCCATGCCGGCGGGCTGGCGGCCCTGCGCCTTCGCCCGCACCGGGTCGAAGTCCACGAACCAGGACTGAAACAGCGCCCGTGCCAGCGCCTCCAGCGTGGCGTTCATGCGCCGGTTCAGCGCGATGTTGTCGTCCAGCGCCCCGAGGATGGCGGCGATGCGGCGCTGCTCCGGCAATGAGGGCAGCAAAACGCGCATCGTGTGCAGATGATTGCGATTGACGCCCGGTACGCTACTCTTGTCGCTCACCGAGGTGTAGTCGAGTGTGCGCAGCAGATACGAGCAGAACAGCAGGTCGTTACCTTTGAAGTCCTTAACCCAGAGCGTCGTATTCAGCGGCCAAAAGTCGCGGTCCATGTAGAAGACCTGACCGATGGTGCCGTAGCGCCCGATAACCACGCCCGGCGCACGCACGCGGGCTTCGCTGTGCCGTCCGCTCGGGCCGGAGGACGAGACGATCGGAACATCGCCTACCTGGCGATCCTGTGCGGGCAGATCAAAGCCACGCTGGAGCGTCAGAACATCTCCGAGAGTGAGCGAACGCCAGCTACCAACTCCCATAGCCCTGCCCCGCGAGGTTCTGGCGAATCGCCGCTACGAGCCGATCGCCTCGGTCCCTTGAGATCACAGGTTGTGATCTCAAGGGGTCAAGCTCTGTCTTCGTCACGGGAGCATCGGCGCGACTATCGGCCATAGCCCAGCCCCGCGAGGTTTTGCCGGATCGTTGCCTCCAGGCGGGCGCTCTCGGCGAACTGCTGCTCCAGCTCGGTCACCAGCCGCGCCAGCTTCTGCTCGAACGGCTCGCCGTCGTCCTCGGCGTCCTCCGCCCCCACGTAGCGGCCGGGCGTGAGCACGTGGCCGTGTGCGGCGACTTCCGCCAGCGTCGCGCTCTTACAAAAACCCGGCACGTCGGCGTAGGCGCTGCCGTCCGCGTCGCCGCGCCAGGCGTGGTACGTGCCGGCGATGCGGGCAATCTCCTCGTCCGTCAGCTCGCGGTGCGTGCGGTCGAGCATCGCGCCCAGTTTGCGCGCGTCGATGAACAGCGTCCGCCCGCGCCGGTCGCGCCCGTCCGTGCCCGCCTTGTTCCGCGCCAGGAACCAGAGGCAGACCGGGATCTGCGTCTGGTAGAAGAGCTGGCCCGGCAGCGCGATCAGGCAGTCCACCAGGTCCGCCTGCACGATGCGCGCTCGAATCTCGCCCTCCACGCCGCCCGCGCTCATCGAGCCGTTGGCCAGCACGAAACCAGCCGTGCCGCGCGGCGCCAGGTGATAGAGGAAGTGCTGCACCCAGGCGAAGTTGGCGTTGCCCACGGGCGGGGCGCCGTACTGCCAGCGCACGTCGTCGCGCAGCCGCTCGCCGCCCCAGGCGCTGATGTTGAAGGGCGGATTGGCGAGCACGAAGTCGGCGCGCAGATCGCGGAAGCGGTCGTCGTGAAAGGTGTCGCCCTCGGCGATCTCGGCGGCGATGCCGCGGATGGCGAGGTTCATCTTGCACAGCCGCCAGGTGGTGTGGTTCAGCTCCTGGCCGTAGATGGACACCGCGCCGCGCCGGCCGCCGTGCAGCTCGACAAACGCCTCGCTCTGCACGAACATGCCGCCGGAGCCGCAGCAGGGGTCGTAGACACGGGCATTGGCGTGCGGCGCCAGCATCTCCACCAAGAGCCGCACGATCGGCCGCGGCGTGTAGAACTCGCCGCCCGATCGGCCCTCCGCCGAGGCGAAGCGGCCGAGGAAGTACTCGTAGACGCGGCCGAGGATGTCCTTCGCCCGGTTCTCGGCGTCGCCCAGGCCGATCGTGCTGATCAGGTCGATCAGGTCGCCCAGCCGGCGCTTGTCAAGGGCGGGGCGGCCGTAGTCGCGGGGCAGCACGCCGCGCAGCGAGCGGTTCTCCCGCTCCACCGCGTCCATCGCCGCGTCGATCGTCTGGCCGATACTCGGCTGCCGGGCCGCGCGCTTGATGCGCTCCCAGCGCGCCTCGTTGGGCACCCAGAAGACGTTGACGGCGGTGTACTCGTCGCGCTCCTCGGCGACCTCCTCGCGCGCTCCGGGGTCTTCGACGTAGTAGTCGCTGTCCGGGTCGGCGGCTGCACGGAACAGGTACGCCTGGCGCTCCTCGAAGGCGTCGGAGATGTACTTGAGGAAGATCAGGCCGAGCACGACGTGCTTGTACTCGGCGGCGTCCAGGTTACCGCGCAGGGCATCGGCGGCGGCCCAGAGCGTCGCCTCAAAGCCGAGGTCGCCCTTCCCCTTCGCCCCGTTCGCTGACGCTTTCGCCGTTCGTTTCGCTGTCCCCGGCTTCGCCACGGCAGCGCCGCGATGCTCGGTCCGCACCCGCATGCACGCCCCTCCATGCTGACAGTATCGGCAGCCCGACCGTTGGTGATGATTCCCGGTCGCGTATCGATCTGCGACACGCACGTGTCAGCATAGCAGCGTTGTTGCAGGCTGTGCTCAGTAGCCCAACCGCCGCAGATGGCCCCACGCCGACTGTGTCCTCTCGTTTACGTGCCACAGGGCATCTTGATACGCCGCGGCGACCGCGCGTACCTCCGAACGGTCGCGCATGGCGATAGTGGACCACCTACGGCCTCGGACCCATGCGCGAATGGCCGACGTTCGGCGGGAACTCACGCACCTGGTGTTCGAGTGCGCGGAGTGTAGCCCCGTCATGCGCGAGCGCGTCCGCGCCGGACCGGATCGCTTGCGCTGCCGACGGACTGCCATCCCGACCACCGTACGGCTGATCTCAGGTGCGGTATCGCTGGCGCGGCGCTTTACTCCACGAGGCCGTGGCGCACGGCGTACGTGGCGGCCTCGGTGCGGTTCTTGGCGCCGATCTTCGCGTGGATGCGGGCAATGTGCGTCTCCACCGTGCGAATGCTCAATACCAACGTCTCGGCGATCTCGCGGTTGCTCTTCCCCGCGGCGAGGAGGCGCAGCACCGCGCCTTCACGAGGAGAGAGGGCGACGAGTGGTCCAGGAGGCGCCGCTGTCGCCGTCTCTGGTAGTTCCGTCGGCTCCCGCGATTGCCTGGGGTCCTGGCGGTCGATGGACACGGCCAGCGCCTCCGCCACCGCCTGCGCCAGCGTCAGCGACCGGCCGGCCGCAACGGCGGCGGCGAAGGTCGCGGCGCCCAGCGCCGCGCGCACCCGTGCCTCCGCCCGCATCCAGCGCCGCTGGAAGGCGGCGTCGAGCATTAGCCCGTGCGCCTCGCGGGCTGCTGCGGCGGCCCCGAACAGTCGTGCCGTGTGCGCGGCGGGCCCGTCGGCGGCGCACACCACGGCCAGGCAGCTGAGGCCCCAGGCGAGGAGTGGGAGGTCTTCGGCCTGGCGACCGAGGGCGAGGCTCTCCCGCAAACGGGCGGCAGCCCCGTGTTTGTCTCCCTGCTGGCTCTGCAATACGCCTTCAAGCTGGAGCACCCGGGCCAGGCCACGCAGGTACCCCAATGCCCGAAAGTGGGCCTCGGCTTCGTAATACAGCTTGGCGGCTTCATCGAGCTGGCGGCGCTGTTGGGCCAGGACGCCTAACGCCGTGAGCGCCTGGGCTATCCTGCCGTGATCCCCCAGTGTCTGGCTGATTGCCAGCGCCTCGCCGAGGATCGTCTCCGCTTGCGCCAAATCCCCCCCCGACTGCACGGCACTGCCCAGGTGTAGCAGCACGCTGGGCATACCGGCGACATCGCCCAGCTGCCGGCGCAATGCGAGACTCTCCTCCAAGAGCGCCACGGCCCTGGGAAAGTCACCGCGCGCCTCTACCACATCGCCCAGCGCGGCCAGCGCCGCCGCGATGCCGGCCTGGTCGGCGAGCGCCCGGTAGAGCCGGAGACTTTCCTCCAGATGGGTCAGCGCCGCGTCAAGCTCGTGCCGTGATTCAGCAAAGGCCCCGGCCACCAGCAAGACCCGGGCCCGCAGCGCCGGCGGCACGGCGTGCGCGATGGCGACGGCGCGCTCCAAGGCGCGGGCCCCATCGCTCATCTGCCCCAGTGTTCGCCAGAGAAGGGACAACGCAACGGCCAGCCGCAATTCGAGTTCGGCCTCCCCGTGCTGCGCACACCAGGACAACGCGGCACGCAGATTCTCGTAGTCGCGAGACAGCCGGCGTAGTTCATGCGGCTGCGCCGGTCCGCGCAGCTCAGCCCCAGCCCGGTCAGCGAAGGCGACGTAGAATTCAGCGTGGTGACGCCCCAGCGCGTCGCCTTCGCCAGCCGCCGCCAAGCACTCGTGCGCGTACTCGCGCACGGTTTCCATCATGCTGAAGCGCGGCTCGGTCTGCGTCTGGTCGTCATCCGGCTCCTGGCGCACGAGACTGCGGTCTACCAGGGCGGTGATGCCATCCAGTGCCTCAAGCCCCAGGTCCTGCTGGGCAGTACACACCGCCGCCACAGCCTCCAGGGTGCAGCCGCCGACGAACACGGCCAGGCGCCGGAACAGGCGCTGCTCCGCTGCGGTCAGCAAGTCATGGCTCCACGCCAGCGCGTTCCGGAGGGTCTGCTGCCGGGCGGGGAGGTCGCGGGCACCACCTGCGAGCAGTGCGAGGCGCTGGTCCAGTCGGGCAAGGAGCGCGGGCGGGGGAAGGACGCGCACGCGGGCGGCGGCCAGTTCGATCGCAAGCGGCAGGCCATCCAGGCGGGCGCAGATGGCGACCACGGCGGCCACGTTTTCTGCTGTGAGCGCGAAGTCCGGACGCACAGTTTGTGCTCGCGCCACGAACAGGGTTACAGCCGCACTCCTGGCCGCCGCTGCGACGTCGCTGGCCGCCCTGTCCGGCAGGGGCAACGGTGGCACCGGGTATTGCCGCTCGCCGCGCAGGCCGAGCGGCTCCCGACTGGTTGCCAGCACGCGCAGGCCCGGGGAATCCGCGAGCAACGTGGCAATGAACGATGCCGCGGGCAGCAGGTGCTCGCAGTTGTCGAGTACGAGCAAGAGCGTTCGCTCCTGCACGAAGACGCGCAGCGTCTCGGTCAGAGGCCAGTCGGGCGACTCCCGCATGCTAAGGACGTGGGCCAGCGCGGCAGGCACATGCTCCGGGTCATGCAGCGGGGCGAGGTCCACGAAGAACACGCCGTCGGGATAGTCGTCCAGCGCCGCCGCGGCCACCTCCTGCGCCAGCCGCGTCTTGCCCGCGCCGCCTGGGCCGGTCAGCGTCACCAGACGGGCCTCGCGCACGAGGTTCGTAACGTCGGCCAGTTCCTGCTCGCGGCCGATGAAGCTCGTGAGCTGTAACGGTAGGTTGTTGGGGCGGGCATCGAGCGTCTTGAGTGGCGGGAAGCGAGTCGGCAGGTCCGGTGCCTCAAGCTGGTAGATGGTCTCGGGCTCGCGTTGGCCGCGCAGCCGATGCACGCCTAGCGACCGTAGGCTGGCGCCTGGCGGCAGCTGGGTGCGCACGAGCCGCTCCGTCGTCTGCGCGAGTAGGATCTGGCCCCCATATCCAGCAGAGCGGATGCGGGCACAGCGGTTGACGGCGCTGCCGTAGTAGTCGCCCTCGCGCAGGTCCGCCTCACCCGTGAGCAGGGCCATCCGCACGCGCAGCGGACCGACCTCACCCCAGTCTTCAGCCTGGAGTGCGCGCTGGCCCGCGAGTGCCGCAGCGACCGCATCGGTGGCGCGGATGAAGACGGCAAACAGGCTGTCGCCTTCACCGCGCGGGCGAACGACGATGCCATCGTGCTGCGCGAAGACCGCGGTCAGCAGGACATCGTGACGCGCCATCGCCTGGCGCATGGCCACGGGATGCTCGTCCCATGGCCCAGACGAGCCTTCGACATCGGTGAAGAGGAAGGTGATCGTGCCGGTCGGTAGGTCCGGCATCGTGCATACTCCGCGTGTCTGCGCAACAGCCACGGCGGCCGTCCGCCAGCGAGCGTACGCGCGCCGGCCAGGTCTGTGAAGGGTATCGGTTGGGCGCACACCGAGTCCCGCACAGCCACGGCCGCGCTTGCTAGCATGGCGGCCGTCCCTGCCATCCCCATCGCCAGTGCGACAGCGCGCCAAGGAGCGGCGCGATGCTCCTCCTCTGCAACGCTTGCCCCCGGATGTCGCCGTCCGCAGCCTCTCCACTGCCGAGCTGGCCGCCATCGCTGGGTTGGCCGTGGCCGCTGCTGCACGCGGCGGGCACGGCTGGGAGCGCGCCCAGGTGGCGCAACAGGTGCGCGCTCGGCTTCGTGGCGCTGTCGGGCACCCCCAGCGAGGGCGTGCTCTTCGTGCGCATCCAACGCCTGCCCTGCGTGCCCCCTTCAGCCACGGGTTCCTGGCGTCGAGACCAAGCGAACACACCCCAGCGACCGTTCGTCGGGAAAGGACCGCGCGCATGGCGTACACCAGGGGGCAGACCGACGCCCACGGCCCGCAGCGACCGCCGCAGACGTGCCCGATCTGCTATCGCCGGCTCAGTCCCGAGCAGCATCTCTTCCGTAATGCGGCTTGCGTGCGTCGCTGGCAGGTACGCAGCGGACAGGGGCCACGTGGCGACTGATGCGGCGATCGGTTCGGGCCAGCCGGCGCAGTCTTGGCTGGGCGGCGGCCAGGGCGACACATGCGGACCTGCCCCGATAGCCGGTGCGGAGAGTCGCTGTGATGCTGAAGCGGAGCCGAGCCCACGCGACCGGCGTCGCCCGGCGCACGCCCACGCAAGGAGCAGCACCGTGACACCGACCGCCTCGCCGCACTGTGCCATCTGCACCGCCCAGGCCCGCTTCCTGCACCTGCTGACCGCGCCCCAGCGTGAGTCAGCCGACGTACCCGTGCGACCCGCGGCGTAACCCCGGCGCGTTGGACTCCGTTCGGACAATGCGGAGGCCCGTCGGCCGCGCCTCGTCGTGCTTCGCGCCTGGCTGGTAGCCTCGGCCACGACGGCGCCGAGCCCATCAGCCCGGCAGCGCCAGCCGTGAGAACGTGACGGTCTGCGAACGGCGGTCGTAGTGGGCGGTGAACCCGGCGTGTGCCCAGCAGGCGCGGACCGCCGGTTCCTGTCGGTAGGACGGCAGGTGCGTACTCTGCGCCAGCCGTCGCCCGATGAGATCGTCCACCGTACGCAGGAACCACCGCACCGTCTGCTGCTCGGCTGGGAGGGCGACGAGGACGGCCGCGAGTTGCCGAAACCATGCCAGCGGCGGTCCGCTTCCCGGCCGCCGCCCCGTCCAGCGGGTAAAGGTTACGGTCCGAGCTTCGCGGTCGGGAACAGCGCGCCACCCCGCGCGCAGCCAGTGCGTGCGCGCCGCGTTCGATGCCAGCCAGTATTCCGGCCGGTACGCCTCCCGCCGGAACCGCCGTCCGAGCAGGGGTTCCAGCGCGGCGACGCTGAACGTCACCGTTTCCTGATCAGGCGGTAGCGCGTCCAGAGCGTCTAGCAGCACAGCGTACCGCTCGCGTGGACCCGGCATGCTTTGCCGGCGGCAGCCGTCCGCCTTGCGCAGGCCAACGGGGCTGTTGTCACCCGTCATGTTCGAATCCAGCAGGGCGACGCGGCGCGGGCGGCGTTCAACGCCGTTATAGCCCAAGAGGTCAACATACTGCCTCCCGTGCCGCTCGCACTTACCGTAGAGATCGGTGGCGAACAGGTCAGCGGCGTCTTCCAGACCACGCTCGACCGCGGCCAGCGGATGCGGATCAACGCGGGCGGCGCATGACTATGCCCGCGGGCGTACCGTTCTCAGCCGCGGCCAGACGATCGCTTGACTTACCACGCCGGCTGCTGCCGCATTGGGCCGGTCCAGGTGCGCCGCTTGTCAATCTGGGCCGCCTGCGCCTGCGCCGGCATGGGCGCTGGTGCGGGCGACGGTAGTCGGGCGGGTGGCTGCTGCGTGGACCGGACGAGCGCCTGCCCGGCGTTCTTCGCTTCAATGATGCACCAGCCCACGGGGAGCGACCGCGCCAGAGCGACGCGCAGGGCGGCGTCTTCGGTGGGAAAGCTCTCCGGTTCGATGCTCGGCCAGCCGAAGGCGCCGGTGGGGCGGTAGGCGATGAAGAACGGCACGTGGACTCCTGCCATTCACAAGATCGCGGCGCCCGCGTCGGTTATGTAGTAGGCAGTCCCCGGAGTTTTGGGACAGATCGGCCACGGCTAGCGTGATCGCCGAAGGGGAGCCATCTGCATCAGGACGCGAAGCGGGCGACGATGCGCAGCAGGAACTCTACATCAAAGGGCTTGGGCAGCGCGCCCTCAACGCCCAGCCGTGTCGCTTCGCGCACCGCCGATGCCCCGGCGGTCATCACCACGATCGGGACCTGCACCTGCTGGTCAACGAGTCGCTGATGCACCGCCCAGCCATCGAGGCGGGGCAGGTTCAGGTCGAGCAGCACCAGCGCCGGCACGGCCTCGGCAATCGCGGTGAGCGCCGCCTCACCGTCGCCGGCCACGCGCACGGCGTAGCCTTCCTCCGTCAGCACCATGTGCAGCAGGGTCTGGATGTCGGGGTCGTCATCGACCACCAGGATCTCGGCGGGCACGGGGACACTCATTTCTGGCGGGGTCGGGCCAGGGGCTATCGCCGAAAACGCGGCAGTCGGCCACCTGTTACGGCTAACGCGATTGATCATGGGGAAAGAGTGTGAGCGGACGACGCTGCGCGCCAGGGTGGCGTGCGTCACGCCAGCCGCGGCGGTGCCTGGTCGCGCGGCATAACGTTAAACCGTGCCTGCAAAGCGTTAAAGTGCCACGCGATCGGCGCCCAGCCAGCTCAGACACAGCGCCGCCGGCCACAGCCCGTGACGTAGCCGCAGCGGCACTGCTCCTGGCCCTGACACCGCCATGAGTGGAATCGGTAATGCTCGTACGCCTCAACCGAGCGAAAGCCGGAGTAGACGGCGAGCTGCTCCGTGTTCGCGCGCTTCACGTCGCGGCTGATCGTGGCCTCGCTCACCCCAAACGCCCGTGCGGCTTTGGCCCGCAAGCCCCGTGTCGCGATCTGCCGCGTGATACCAAACTGCTTTTCCAGGAGCTGACGGCGAGCGGCCGCGCGGAGCTGCCGCAGGCTGTTGTACGCCCGACGGCCGCCCGCACGCCGCGCGGCTTCGTCGTTCGACACCGGCTGTCGCCACGCCCACCCGTCCATCCCCGTCACTCCGTGTATCGCAAAAACCGGCTACATACGTGCGCAAGATTACCCTTGTTGTCGCCATCTGGGGCCGGCGGCAGGATGCCGTGATTCAACCACAGCACGGCTGCCTCAATCTCCGCTTCAGAGGCATCGGGGCGGAGCAGAAAACCACGCCCGTGCGCTGTCGGCGGCCACGGCCGGGCGCGCTGCTGCGGTTCCGGTGGTGTGCCGGACGGGGCCGTGGAGTCTGCCATCGCGCAACCTCAGTTCAACGAGAGATCGACGTGGAACCCCCGCGCCTTCAGCTCGTCGTAGCCCCAGGTCGGGCCGCCGTGCGTACCAACCTTGACCTGATAGAACTGCGCCCGGTGCGTGAGCTGCACCGTGAACCGCGTCACGCACACGTCGCGGCCGTTGGCGGTGCCCACGTCGGCCGTGCCGGTGGTGCCGCTCCCGATGATCGTGTTGTGCTCGTCCATTACGGTGACGGCGGCTCCCTCAATTGCGTAGCCACCATCGCATTGCGGCGCGGAGCTGCTGCCCGTGAGCTGCGAGCCGTCTGCGGCGGCGCTTGCCTTGTGTGATCCACCGCAAGCGAGCGACAGCGGGATGATCATCAGGAAGATAGCCCCGCACAAGCGACTGGCCCCCG
>Ga0070730_10006218_pt1 | contig 10232 bp, 10 predicted proteins | sample Coa_R1_3_FD_66447 | JGI IMG/M metagenome (GOLD analysis project Ga0070730, IMG submission 66447) | Surface soil microbial communities from Centralia Pennsylvania, which are recovering from an underground coalmine fire - Coalmine... | ecosystem: Environmental > Terrestrial > Soil > Unclassified ... | reverse complement strand
AGTGCGGCTGCGCAAAAGATGGCTAGCGCCACGCATGCGGCCAAGACCTTTGTTCCGGCAGCCGGCGAGTTGCTGCCTTTGGTCTTAACACTCAGAATAAAGGCAAGAACGAATGAGGCTGCAACCAGTACCAGCAAGATCGGAGGAGCCCAGCCAACCATCTTGTCGGCGGTTTTATCGCCATAAGCGACAGCCCAACCGAGAAAGTATGCAGCTGCAGCCGCGAAGGCAAGAGTCACGCCGCGCATCACTGCATACAATCCCTGAAACTGCTCGCTGTAAGCCTGCCTTCGGTCTTGAATCAGGAGGCTTCTGGCTTGAAAGAAGGCGACGTTGCGAAGATGGGCGATGCGTTTTCGCTCCTCCTCTGTGAGCGCCACTGGACTTGGCGAGGTCGCCAAATCCAGATGGAAGAACTTTAGGGAGAGCTTCGAAATCTGGTCTTTTGTCGCTTGGGTAAAGGTGTCGTCCGTGCTATCCAGCAGAAGGTCTGAATGCTGGCGGTCACGCCCTGCTTGATCTTTGCCGGTGAGAGGCAGCATCGCCCCGAACCCTTGGAGCAGATGACCTGCCACGTAAGCAAACAGAATCACCATCAAGGTCGAGGAAAAATCCTGAGCGGGCAAGCCATGGATCAGGCCAAAAGGCAGCCAGATCATGCCCGCCAGAACCAAGCCTGGAATAAAGTAACCGTAGATGTCGTAGAAATTGAATCTCTCGATCACGCTTGTGCTTTCAAGTCAGGATAGAGATTTTCGCATAAATTGGTGAATGGAACTGTCTATTTATCGATGCCTACGACGTGCAGGGCCGCAGACTCGCTGGTGACCGTAACTGCCATGGATGCTCCGGCGGGAACGGTCCAGAAATCGCCCGGCTCCCGTTTTTCTTCCTTGCCGTTGATGACAGTTGTGACTCTGCCTGAATGTAGCTGGATCAGCAGTTGGCCGGTGGCGGGAAATCTGTCCACCTTCTGCTTCCCATGCAGCAGCCAATCATGGACAGTAACGTGGGCAGAAGCCGGCTTTCCCTTGGTCGCGAGGGTCATCTGCCGGTTGTTGAAACGCTCGATGGGCTGCAACGCATTCTTGGCCGGGCCCTCTGCCGTGGTGTCTTGCTGCGCCTGCAGTGGAACCAGAAGGGTCAAGGAACAACAGAGTAAAATTATGGTCCGATTCATCTTGAAGTCCCTCCAAAATCAGTTGGTGTTCAACCTGAACAAGTGGCCGCCGTCGGTTGAGACATAGACCGAGCCGCCTGCGAGTGCAGGTTCTGTAGTAATCGTGCCGGCGCCAAGGGACACATCCGCAAGAACAGCCGGATCAGGCACCAGATGAAATCCGTTGGCCACACAGCTTGGAGTGGGCACAGCCGGATTTGAGCAGCGCCAGCCTACCGCAGGAGCGACGCTGGGATCAGCGATGGCTACCAGATGGCCAAGGTTGGTGCCAACGAAGGTGATGCCGTGGGTTACGGTAGGTGGTCCCAATGTATATCCAAATGAGCTGAACGACATGCCCGGCACATCCTTGATCCAGCGAATGCGGTCCGGTTCGCCGGCGCAGGCATTGAGCGCATACAAGTGCCTGAAACCGTCGCCGACGTCGGTGCTGACGTTCAAGCCTCCGGTTTGTACGATATAGACGTCATCCCATGCCGCTCCCGGACGCAGATAACGGGTGTCGCCATGAGTGGTACCGTCACCCGGAGTAAAGCCGTTTGGGAACCAGGATCCGGTCGGGAATGCCCATCGTACACTCGCCGGTCCGGGTGTGCCGTTGCCGGTGTTCACGGCCCATGTCCAACCATCTTTTTGCACGGAAATCGCAATTGTCCCGCAACTCCCGAGCACAATGGTTGGAGTCGCAGTCCAGTCCGGATCATTGTCCATGGAATAAGGTACGGGCTGGATGTTCCACACGATGGAACCTGTGTTTTTATTCAGCCGCAACAAACTCAAGGCATGGTCATTGGGAGGTTCAGGGTTGCCGATGTTCGAGTTTCCCGTAGTCGTATAAACGTCGTCCCAGCCGGCGGGAGAACCCCAAATGCCGCCACCCCTGGGCGGACCGCTGGCAAAGAAGCTGAACCCGGCATCAATGGTCCCGTCAGCAAGCCTGACCGCTACAATCTTTCCTCTCTGGATAGGATCGTCGCAGTGGTCCGCGATGCCGATATAAACGTGGTTGTTGAAAACCAGGGGCGAAGAGTAGCCAATCTGCTCGTGTGTGGTTCCGTTGTTCAACAAAACGGCCACCTCCGGAGACTTCCATATCTCCGCTCCGGTGCTTGCGTTGAGGGCGAAGAGCCGTCCGCTGCCTAACCCGGCGCCGATGGAGCGGTCGGGCGCGCCAAAAATGACCGCATCTGTGCCGTTCACCGAGCCAATCATCGCGCTGGAAGCGATGCCTTCACTGGAGGGATTGCAGGTGAACGTGGAGGTGAGAGCCGGCTGGCCGGGCGCAGGATATTGCCAATTCAACGCGCCGGTAGCAGCATTAATCGCATAAAACCGTCCATTGGAGTTTCCAATATAGATGACGCCTTTGTAGACGATCGGACCGGCGCGAAAGGGGCCCGGGGCAGGAGAAACGGGCGCTACGGGAAAATTCCACGCAACATGGAGCGTCGGAACTTTAGCTGGATCAGTCAACGCACTGCTATTGAGCTGCGCGCCGGTTCGCAGGCTGTTGTGCCGGAATGCCGGCCAGTCTGCTGAACACCCTGCAAGCAAAAACGAAAAGGCCAGCAGTCCTATACCTGCCGAAATCCAGGATGATTTTCTGATTACGCTCATGGATCAACCTCCACGCGAAAATGCGGGGCCTGTTAGCTGCCTCCGAGGATCTCAACTCGAATGCCGATTGGAACATCACTTTGGTTCTCGATGGTGAACGGTTGCCCTGATGGCACAGGTAGGACTGCTCCTGTCTTGATCGTCTGGGATTGGTTGGCAATCTTCAGAATGCCGTCGCCCGATCGAATCTCAAATAACGCTGTGCCCTGGAGTGTGTAACTCCCCGTCTTCTGATTGGGACCAACGAGAAAATCATGGACTTCAACCGCCGTCCCCACTTCCGGGCCGGTAGCGTGCAGCTTGCGGCCCAGCAGACCGGGCGCCAATTGCTGATAGGGATTCGCAGGCTGATAGGGAGAGAAATGAGTTTCGCCGGCAGGGGCTGCAGGCAGCAACCCGACTCCCTTCGCGCCCCGCTCCGACCAGCTCTGGCATCCAAGCGGAGCCAATGCCATGAAAAGCACCAGCAGAAAAAGAATACGAATCAATGGCCCTTTGTTCTCCATCGACATACTCCTGACAGCAATGTGATCGGGTAACTGCTTACAAAATACCCTTCTCGATGCGCGTGTCAATAAAATAATCGCATTCGCCTACAAATAAAATTATGGCGAGTGCCAAAATGAAACACAGAGAGTGTGCAGGTGAGGACATGTCCTGAAGGACAATAAGAATTTCTAAAGTCGGTTCATCCCAGATTGTGGTGGAAGAGCGGACCCCGGCCCGGAATTTCTACTTTGTGAGCAGGAATGGAAGAGAATACATTGAGGCTGCGGGACTCATCGCAATCCTTACCCAACAATGCGCACTTCGCCGGGCCTTATGACAAAATCCCCATTCGCTTTCCCACCTTCTTCAAAATCTCCAGAGCCCGGTCGAGCTGGTCTTTGGTGTGGGTTGCAGTCATGATGGTCCGCAGGCGGGCTTTTCCTTCGGGTACAACCGGGAATGCGATGCCAGGAGTGAATACTCCCTCGTTGAACAACTCGCGGCTGAACTCCATGGCCAGCCGCCCTTCCCCGACGATGATGGGAGTGATGGGTGTCTCGCTGGCGGGAGTGTTCACGCCGCCGATATTGAAGCCCAGAGTGCCCAGCTCTTTTTTGAAATAGCGGGTGTTTTCCCAAAGTCTCTCAATTAATTCCGGCTCCTGCTCCAGTACATCAAAGGCGGCGATGCAGGTAGCCGTGACCGAGGGCGGATGGGAAGTTGAGAAGAGAAAAGGACGGCCTCGGTTGTAAAGAAACTCAATCAGATCGCGTGAACCGCATACATATCCGCCCATGGCTCCGATGGCTTTGGACAAGGTGCCTACCTGGATATCCACGCGGCCATGAACGTTGTAATGATCGATTGTCCCCCGCCCATTGCGGCCCAGAATTCCGGAAGAATGCGCGTCATCCACCATCATGATCGCGCCATACTTTTCCGCGAGTTCGCACAAGGCAGGCAGAGGACCGATATCGCCGTCCATGGAGAAAACGCCGTCGGAGATGATCAGCTTTCGCCCTGGCTCGCCGGCCACCTCTTTGAGCAGCTCTTCGGCATGAGCGATGTCTTTGTGGCGGAAGACCTTGATGGTGGCCTTGGAGAGGCGCGCGCCATCGATGATGCTCGCATGGTTCAGCTCATCGGAGACGATGAAATCCCCTTTGCCAAGGATGGCGGAGACCGTGCCGGCATTCGCGGTAAAGCCCGACTGAAAGACCACGCAGGCTTCCACATTCTTGAAGCGCGCAATCTTCTCTTCCAACTCCATATGGATCGACATGGTTCCGGAGACGGTGCGCACCGCGCCCGATCCCACGCCAAATTTATGAATCGCCGCCAGGGCCGCCTCGCGCAGCTTGGGATGCGTGGTCAGCCCCAGATAATTATTCGAGGCCAGATTGATGACCCGCTTGCCGTCAAACGTACACTCCGGGGCCTGCTCATCCTGGAGCACGCGCAATTTGAAATTGGTGCCCTTCTTCCGGAGTTCATTCAGTTGATCGCCAAGATAGGAAAGCTGCGAGCGAGAAGCAGTCGTGGTCATAGAAGAATCCTTTTTAAATTTAGCAATCCGATGTTATCTCGCGCTCATCTGCGAAATCTGCGGCAAACCTTAGATTTTCCTTTGCGTCCTTCGCGTACTTTGCGGTGAACGTTCAGTTCTTCGGAATTCCATTTGGGTAGAGCAGTATCTTGCTAGCTGCGCCGGTCTTGAGCCGCTCCATACCTTTGCCGAAATCCGCCATCGACATGCGGTCGGTGATGGCTGGCCCGAGGTCCAGTTTGCCGGCTTTCAGCAGTGCGGTCATCTGGTACCAGGTCTTGTACATGAGCCGCCCATTGATCCCCTGCACCACCGCGCCTTTGAAGATGAAATCATCGGCAAGGTTGAACTCCACCGGCTTGGAGGGAATGCCAAGCAATGAAACCCGTCCACCCAGGCGCAGAATCTTGAACCCCAGGCGGATGGCATCTGATTTGCCCGACATCTCCAGCACCACGTCTACGCCGATGCCGTCCGTGGCTGCCATCACCTTTTCGTAAACGTTGTCAGTGGCCGGGTCCAGCACGAAATTGGCCTTCATCTTCTCGGCCAGGCTGCGCCGATGCTCGTTGACCTCCAGGGCGAACACCTGGGTAGCTCCACAGGCGCGGGCCACAGCGATAGAAAATAATCCGATGGGGCCGCAGCCTACAACCGCCACGGTCCGAGCGGCGATCTCGCCGGCCAGCACGGTGTGGACGGCGTTGCCCAGCGGATCAAGTACGCTGGCGTAGTCGGCAGGAATGCTGGGATCAATCTTCCAGATATTCGATTCCGGAATTTTCACGTACTCGGCGAAGGCCCCGTTGGCATCCACGCCGATGATCTTTACGTGCTGGCAGATGTGGGCCTCGCCCGTACGGCACTGGTAACATTTTCCGCAGGCCACATGCATCTCCGCCGAGACGAAGTTGCCTTCTTTGACTGTGGTTACATTTTTGCCCACAGCTACCACGTGTCCGCAAAACTCGTGTCCTGGAATAAGTGGAGGCTTGATCCGGTTCTGCGCCCAGGCGTCCCAGTTATAGATATGCAGGTCGGTGCCGCAAACCGAAGCTACTTTCACCTTGACGAGCACGTCGTCAGGGCCAATCTGCGGACGAGGCATCTGCCGCACATCCGCGCCCGGAGCAGCTTCCGGTTTTACGACAGCCAGCATTGTTTCAGGCATTCAGATTCCTGGTGTGATGAGAATCTCAAAGGCAAACTATTGATTTTAACAGAGTTGAAGGACTCAGATTCTGGCGATAGCGAGGCGGGTGGTTTCTCATTTCTCGGTTCGTTGCCTCAACAAATCTTCCATAACCTCCATTGGATAGCGAAAACTTGTGCGCCTGAGTCGATCAAAAGCGTCCCGTAGATCTACCAAACCTAGCTTGGCTGCCAAGTCCAGTACACCGATCGTCCCGGTGACAGCCAAACCTTTTCCCCGTGCCACAGCGACTCCTTGACGCTCATCCATCAACACCAGGTCGGCCCCCAAGAACACTGCCAGCGTGATGGCTGCTTTTTCTCCCTCGTCAAGGCTCTGCAAATCAACATCACTGTCGTCGCTGATTAATACTGATCGGACTTGCAGCCAGTCCGGAGGCGTGGTGATCCACTCGCGCACTGCAAACGGCGCTTCTTCATCTGCTAGTTCGTTCCGTACTGCTGCTGGCATGAAAACATTCTCAAACAATTGAGGAAGAATTTCCACGTATCCGATCAGCACCAAGTAGTTGACTGGGCTGGTATCGGCAACGATGAGCCGTTTAGCTGTTCGCGGAGTTGTGGGAACGTCAAGCATAAAGGCGTGTGCTCACTTTTGGTGAATTAATCTAAAGAATTAGCAATACCGAGGAACTGGCGAGCACAAAAATGGTCATTTCCAGATGGCCATCACAACTATTTGTTTATTCCACGGAAGACGGTTTAAAATCCTACGCGGCGCAGATCATGCCGTTCTTGTTCGAGGTCATCAAGAGTGTAATCCAGAAGAACTCCATGGGCTTTAAGAAACTCGTCCAGCGCGATACGCGTGCGAAACCCCAGTAACCGACGCAACTCGGTGCTGGTAAGGTGGCCCATTTTGAATTCTTCAATCGCCAGTGCTTCCAGAGCACGCCGCGACAGGTCACCCCCGGCAGCACTTAGCCGCTGGCCCAGATCGTCCGGGAGTTGGATCGTCAAATCCATGCTCTAACTTAAGCAGATTACCGACCGTGCGTCAATTAACTTCGCATTGCTAGATGCAAACTTTTGGACTAATTTTCAGCTTCCTGGAAACTTTGTCACCGATGACAAAACGCAGGTGCCTTGATCTGCCCGCGCTGGAGCGCGAGCAGACCCTCGGCATGACGATGTGTTTTTTGTAGTTTTTTGCAGAACTTGCATGTCGCCAGCCTCTGCCTGATAATCTAACTAACTGGTTAATTAAATGATCTCTTCAGGTCTAAAAGGCGTAAAGGCGGGTTCTCGCGGCGAGCCGGAAAAGACCCGCGCGGCCATTCTGCGAGCGGCCCTGGAAGAGTTTGCGCACGAGGGCGTTACCGGGGCGCGTACCGACGAGATCGCTCGCTCTGCAGGCGTGAACAAGGCTCTGCTTTATTACTACTTCAAGGACAAAGACGGCTTGTACAGCGCAGTGCTTGAGCAGGTTTTCACGGGTCTGTACGCACGGGTGAACGCTGTGCTGGATCGCGAAGACCTTGGCCCCAGGGAGAAGATGCTCGCTTATGTGGAGAACCATTTTGATTACATCGCAAGCTCGCCGGTCTATCCCCGGCTGGTGCAGCGCGAGTTGATGCGGACCGGACGGAATTCTTTATCCCTGGTGACGCGAATCATGGAGCGGCATGGGCGTCCGGTGTACTCCAAGCTGCTGAAGCTGATTGAAACGGGCAGCGAAAACGGCGATTTTCGAAGCGTCGAACCGGCGCAGGCGCTTACTTCCATTCTTGGAGTCATTGTTTTTTATTTCATCAGCCTGCCTGCCCAGCACTTGATGAGTTCAGGAGACCCATTCTCGCCGGAGCGTATTGCCGCCCGCCGCGCAGCGGTGTTGGACTTTATCTCCGCAGCGCTGTTTTACCCTAAGAATTTGACCAGGGGAAAACGCAAGTGAGCCCAAGAAACAGGTTTTTCGCATTGTTGGGAATACTGCTGATCATCGCAGCAGCCTATTATTTTCTTTCATTCGACCACTCTTCCGATGTGGTGCTGGTCGGCACCGTGGACGCCAACCAGATCGTGGTCAGCCCCAAGATCGGCGGACGCGTGGAGCGACTGGCCGTGAATGAAGGTGACCAGGTAAAGGCCGGCGACACCATCGCCGTGCTCGACTCGCAAGAGCTCAATGCCCAGCGGCAGGCAGCGCAGGCCATGGTCGACAGTCTCCGTTCCCAGGTGGCGCAGACGCGGGCTACTGAGCAGCAGACCTCGGGTGAAACTACCAGCGGCGTGGCCAATGCGCGAGCGCGGTTGTTGGCGACGCAGGCGACCTTGGCTCAGGCCCAGGCTGACCTTCAGCGCATCCAGGACGACGCCCGGCGCGCCATCGAACTGGCGCGGCAAGGCGTAGCCTCGCAACAGCAGGCAGACCAGGCCGCCTCACAGCTCAAAGCCCAGCAAGCGGCAGTGCGCGCGGCAGAAGATCAGGTACGGGCGGCCCAAGCCGATCTCAATACCGCAGTGGCGCGCACCAACCAGACCCATGCGGCCGAGAGCACGGTGGCCTCCACGCGCGCCCAGGCATTGAATGCCCAGGCGCAGCTTGAAGCTGCTGAAACCCGGCTCGGATATACCAAGGTCGTCGCGCCGGTCAGCGGCATCGTGACAGTCCGGGCTGCGCGGGAAGGCGAGGTCGTCAACATGGGCCAACCCATTGTCGTGATCACCGACTTGAACGACACCTGGGTACGGGCTGCTATCCCCGAAACCCAGGCAAGTCATATCGCCGTAGGAGATCAACTCCAGGTGCGCTTGCCCTCCGGCGATCTGATTCCCGGCAAGGTGATTTTCAAAGCCCCAGAGGCGGACTTTGCTACGCAACGCGACGTGAACCGGCGCAAGCGCGACATCAAGGCCATCGTAATCAAAGTGGCGGTGGAGAACGGCAAGAAGACGCTGGTTCCCGGCATGACTGCGGAAGTACTGATACCCAACTCTAAAGTGCAAGGCATCTGATGGCCGACAAAGCGATTGAGGTCCGCAACATCGTAAAGCGCTACGGCCAGTTCACGGCTGTCGACGGAGTTTCTTTCGATGTGGGCAAAGGAGAGATCTTTGGGCTGCTTGGACCCAATGGAGCAGGCAAGTCCACGCTTATCCGCATGATGACTACCCTGCTGGAGATCACGGACGGCGCTGCCATCATCGATGGGTTCGATGTCAGCAAAGAGCCCGATAAGGCCCGCCGCCACATCGGCGTCATTCCCCAGGCGATGACCAGCGACGGCGACCTGACGGTATGGGAAAACCTGAGCATCTATTCCAAGCTCTACGGGATCGGCGCGGTGGAGCGCGAACGCTCTATCGAGGAATTGCTGCAACTGGTGGACCTGGTCCAGTGGCGTGATTCTCCAGCGAAGAACCTCTCCGGCGGCATGCGCCGGCGGCTGGAGATTGCGCGCGGCCTGGTACACCGGCCCAGTATTTTCTTTCTCGATGAACCCACAACCGGCCTCGATCCGGTCTCCCGGGTCGCCGTATGGGAGATGATCACAAGCATCAAGGAGAAGCGCCATCTCACCGTTCTTATCACCACGCATTACATGGACGAGGCCGATCGGCTCTGCGACCGCATCGCCATTGTGGACCATGGCAAGCTGGTGGCCCTCGATAGTCCCAGGGCGCTCAAGAACAGCGTTCCCGGCTCCAGCGTGATCGAGGCCCAATTCCTGAACGCTCCGGCTGATTGGGAGCAAAGGCTGCAAACGCTCAAGGGCGTAACCTCTCTACAACCGGAAGGCGCGAGCATGTACCGCATTCTCACGCAGGATGGCTCGCGCACGACTACCGACCTGGTGGAAACCGCTGTCCATGCTGGAGTGGCGCTGAAATCGCTGACGGTGCAAAGCACTACTCTGGATGACGTCTTCGTGCATTACACCGGGCGCCAGTTGCGCGATCAGATTGTGGATGCGCCTCTGTACAAGTCTCCGGTGAACTGGGAGTAATTCATGGCTGCATTTTTCCAAAGCGCGCGCATGATGGCCATTGTGGAACGCGACTTGCGGAAGTTTTTCCGCTCGCCCGCATTGATGCTGGCTGCAATGGTCTTTCCGCTGGTGCAGCTGATCGTGCTGGGAAATGCCTTCGGGGGCAAGATTCGCGACGCCAAACTTGGAGTGGTGGACAACGACAACGGCCCTCAGGCCGTGAGGGTGCTTGAGGCGCTCCGGTCGGTACAGAGCAACG
>Ga0070730_10006217_pt1 | contig 10233 bp, 7 predicted proteins | sample Coa_R1_3_FD_66447 | JGI IMG/M metagenome (GOLD analysis project Ga0070730, IMG submission 66447) | Surface soil microbial communities from Centralia Pennsylvania, which are recovering from an underground coalmine fire - Coalmine... | ecosystem: Environmental > Terrestrial > Soil > Unclassified ... | reverse complement strand
GCTTTACGAAATTTTTAAAACATCGTGGTCTCCTGAAATCTTCTTATTGTGTAGTTCGTAAAAAGCGGGCAACCTGGCTCACAGTCTCGAGAGATTTTTGTTGGGCGCGCGAGCGAAATGGCGCAACGACGTGCAACTCGCGTGTTCTCAACGGGATGGCTTGAACTTTCCAGGCGTTTTCGGTATTCTCCGAGGCACAGTTTCGCCCGAACCAGAAGGCCCTACGGTGAGTCTCGAACCCTCCAAGCAGGTGAGCGAACTGCTTCTCCATTGGGGGAACGGGGATCGAAAGGCGCTGGAAGCTATCCTTCCTTTGATGTATGACGAGTTGCGGCGCTTGGCTCGCTACCACCTTCGACAGCAACGACCCAATCACACCCTGCAGACCACGGCGCTGGTCCATGAAGCGTATCTGCGGTTGGCCCAAGAAGAGAAACTCGAGGTCGAAAGTCGCGCGCACTTTCTGGGAATTGCCGCGCAGCTTATGCGCTGGATTTTGGTGGACTATGAGCGCAACCGGCGCGCGGCTAAGCGGGGCGCCGGGGTCACACGGTTGACGCTTGACGACGTTGCCGTGCCCGGTTCGCCCGGGCAGGACGTGGACATATTGGCCCTCGACGAAGCTCTCGACCGGCTGGCCAAAATGGATCCCAAGCAAAGCCAGATCATCGAGCTGCGTTACTTCGGCGGACTCTCCATCGAAGACACTTCGGAATTTCTGGGTATTTCACCGGCGACGGTGAAGCGCAGTTGGGCATCGGCGAGGGCCTGGCTCCTGCGAGAAATGAGCCGGCGCGAGGCGCGCGTATGACGCCCGAACAGTGGCAACGGGTGCGGCCCATTTTGGAATCCGCTCTGGAACTGGACTCCGCTCAGCGCACGACTTTCCTGGATGAAGCCTGCGCCGAGCCGTCGCTTCGGGAAGAAATCGAGTCACTGATTGACGCACACGAGCAGTCGGCCACAGACGTGTTGAACCGAGCGCTCGTACCGAGTCTTGGTCTCGAAGAAGAGCTTCAGTTCCGCATCCCTCCCGGCAAGCGCATAGGTCCCTACGAAATCATCGAGGAAATCGCAACGGGCGGCATGGGGGCGGTCTATCGCGCGGTCCGTGCCGATGGACAGTACAAACAGCAGGTCGCGCTGAAAATTGTGCGTGGGGATCTGGGTGCGGAGCTTACCGCAGGTCGCTTCCGCAACGAGCGCCAGATCCTCGCTACCCTCAACCACCCGAATATTGCCAAAATTCTGGACGGCGGCACCACCGCCGATGGCCTGCCCTACTTTGCGATGGAGTACATCGAAGGCGTGCCTATCATTGAGTATTGTGACCATCACAAGCTCACCATCGATACCCGGCTGCGGCTGTTCCGCGCCGTTTGCTCGGCAGTTCACTACGCGCATCAGCGGTTGGTGATCCATCGCGACATCAAGCCCAGCAATATCTTGGTCACCGCGGACGGCGTTCCGAAACTACTCGATTTCGGCATCGCCAAAATTCTCGATCCAGGATTGCTTCCGGAAAATGTGACGATGACTGCTGCGGGGCTCTGGATGATGACACCCGAGTATGCTAGCCCGGAGCAGCTGCGGGGCGAGGCGATTACTACCGCCACCGATGTTTATTCCCTGGGTCTAGTGCTTTACCAGCTTCTGACCGGTCACCAGGCCTACCGCTTTTCCAGCCGCATGCCGCACGAAATCGCGCGTGTGGTTCTGGAGACCGATCCGGAAAAACCCAGCACCGCCATTAGGCGCAACGAAGCCGACGGGCAAGGCGAACAGCAAGAAGGCGAGCCCCAGCTGCTGAAGCCGGAACGGGGTAGCGGCCTACGCTCCGATTCACCTGAAAAACTGCATCGCCACCTGTCAGGCGATCTCGACAACATCGTTTTGAAAGCCATTCGCAAGGAGCCACGCGAACGCTATCTCTCCGTTGATCAACTTTCCGAAGACATTCGGCGCCATCTGGAGAACTTGCCGATCCTGGCGCGTAAGAGCACCTTGGCCTACCGCAGTCGAAAATATGTTGTTCGTCACAGACTCGGAGCGAGCGTTGCTGCGCTCGTCTTTCTGTTCTTGCTCGCAGGCATTGCTCTTACCCTTCGCGAAGCCCGTATCGCTCGCGCAAATGAAATCCGTGCCGAGAAACGGTTCAACGATGTGCGCAACCTGGCCAATTCGCTGATTTTCGACGTCCACGATTCGATTAAGGACCTGCCGGGTTCCACGCCAGCGAGAAAACTAATCGTGGAGCGTGCGCTTCAATATCTCGATAGCTTGTCGCAGGAGTCGCGGGACGATCTCTCCTTGCAGCGGGAATTGGCCGCCGCCTACGAACGCGTGGGACTTGTGCAGGGTCACTATTTGCAGAATAGTTTGGGTGACACCCAGGGCAGCCTCGATAGCTACCGCAAGGCCCTGCAGATCCGTCAAGGGATCAGCGCGAAATCCAGCGACTGGAACGACCGTTTGGCTTTTGCGGGGGCTCAACGTCTGGTAGCCAATCAGCAATGGGCTATGGGTCAGTATTCCGATGCGGTAAAAAATATCGCTTCCTCAATCGCGACGTCCGAAGCCCTGAATGTCGCCAATCCCAAGAACCTGAAAGTGCTTCAAGAATTAGAAGTCGCCTATAACATGGCGTACAACATTTACGGGAGCGATTATGCGGGGCGTGTCGGCGATTCCGAGAAGAGTAAGGAGACTAGCCGTAAGGCCTTGGCAGCCGATGAAGCCCTCCTCGCAATCACTCCAAATGACGCTGACCTTCTACATGCCTATGCAATTGACCTTAGCCATTTCGGCGGCACTTTTGACGACGACCCTAGAGCTGCCCTGAAGTACTACTACAAAGAGCTGGAAATCGAACAAAAGCTGTACCAACATCAGCGGGAAACGCGCTACGCCCGTGGCATCGCCCATGCATACAGCCACATTGGACAGACGTATGACGATATAGGCGACAGTAGACGCTCGTTTGAGAACAGCGCGCAGGGTTTGAAGTTCTCCCAAGAGGCGGTTCGCGCGGACCCGAAGAACACATATTTTCAGCAAGGCCTTGCGATAGCGTACGCCAATAACGCGGATTCAGCGAGCAAGGCCGGTGCCAAGGCCCAAAGCATCGAGTACATCGGCAATGCTCTTAAAATCATGAACAGCCTCGTGGTCTCGGCCCCTGAAAATAGGCCGCAGAGAGGCAATTTAGCAAAGATGGTTCGAATGAAGGGATTCATTTTTCTGAAGCTGGGCGAACCGGAGGCCGCGATGAAGGAGTACGGCGGGGCCCTTTCCATGTACGAATCCTTGTACAAGATCGATCCCAATGGAGCGAAAGGTTTGGAAACCGATGTCGCGAGTTGCAAAGAGAAAATGGGCGAAGCCGCTTCGCGACTCGGTGATTCGAAGCTTGCTGAAGAATATTTCAGGCAGGTGCTGAATTTTGTCGAACCTGTGCTCTCAACACAAAGGCCCGATCCCGCGGTAATGTACTTAGCTGCGGATGCTTACTCCGGCCTCGGGAAACTTCGGTTGCGGGAAGCTCTGCAATCTCGTGACGAGCCTGCAAAGGGAAGAGAGAGATGGATTCAGGCTCGATCGTGGTATCTGAAAAGCCTAGATGTGTGGCACCGAATTGAACATCCCCGCCCTAACCGCTTTGACGCTGGCGATCCGGGAGAAGTGGCGAAGAAATTGCAGCTCTGCGAGGCCAAGCTTTCTAGTTCGAATTGATCGTGAGCAGCCCCGGGTCATTCCATGGCGAGGGCTTGGATCTGGTTGGCGCTGACTTTTACTTCGATGCCGTAGGGCGGGCGCGGATCGTAGCCCTTGACGACGGCGCCGCGGACCATGATATTGCCGGGAAGCTCCTTGAGTTGCAGGGGATCGAAGACCGAGCGGCTGCAGGGATTGACCACCATGGGATGCCTGGCGGCGAAGGCGTACTCGGAGGAAAGCTTCGCGAGGTCCTCGATATAGTCAAGCTGGCAGCGATCGAACGGAGCTTCCAGCGAAAATGCCCAATAGGATTCGGATTGCGCAGCAGGTCCAGGCAAGCGAATAAGGAGCGCGGGAACGTACTTGCCGGTGGTCAAGCTGCGGAAGAAGAATTTCTTGGAGGACCACGGCTCGGCGAACTCGGCGGTTGTGGCTACTTCGGGATTCGCCTGAGAAACATATTGGGGCCGCTGCGCTGGTTCGCTCTCTGCGCCTTGCGGCTCCGCGGGAGCAGGGCTTTCTTGGTGTATCGGCAAGCTCTCCGGAGAATCCGCGCGATTGCCGATCACTTTCAGTGCGGAAGGGCCGAGGACGAAGAGCAGGACCACGCCGACGCCAACGCCCACCAGACGCTTGATTAAGGGGAGCTTCGAGGGGGGTGGAGGTCCGGCGTAAATTCCCCGTCCCTCCATCTCGATCTCTTCGAGGAGTTGTTTGTCCGCAGCCTCGCTGGGAGCGGGAAACGCTTTGCCGCGCGGCGGAGTTGGCGGAGACGGCGGGGTGCGACGCGGTTCGACGCCAGGAATCTTTGGCATCTCCGCTTGGAAGCTTTTCTTTATCTCGCGAGCCGACACATCGCCTGCGGGCGTTTCGCGAACCGCGGGTGGTTCCGCCATGCGCTTGGCCGTAGGCGCGCTGTACGCGTTTTCCCCCGGCCGGTAGTTCTTCAAGTCGTCCAGGAATTCGCGGCAGCTCTCGTAACGCAGGTGCGGGCTCTTCGCCAGCGCTTTCATAATAGTGCTGCTGACGCCCTGAGGAATGCTGGGATTCAGCTTCTGCGGCGGCTCCGGGTCTTGGTTCAAGATGCGGTACAGAACGGTGGCCACGTCTTGCGCTTGAAAAGGTTTTTGCCCGGTGGTCATTTCATACAGCATGACGCCCAGGGAAAAAATGTCCGCCCGGCCGTCCACGGCTTTGCCCTTGATCTGCTCCGGGGACATGTAGCTGGGCGTGCCGGTTGCGGAAGTCTGCTGTGCGGCGCCGTATTGCATGATTTTGGCGGTGCCGAAATCGGTGATCTTCACGTGATCATCGGGGCCCAGCATGATGTTGGCGGGCTTGATGTCGCGGTGCACGACTTTGTTGTCGTGGGCGAACTGCAGCGCGGAGCAAACCTGCTCCATGATGCGCAGCAGCCGCGGAAGCTTAAATTTCTCGCCGGCGTCCAGCAGGGATTGCAGGCTTTTGCCGTTCACCAGCTCCATGGTGATGTAGTAGAGGCCGTCGGCCTCGCCCGCGTCGTAAATGACTACAATGTTGGGGTGCGTTAACAGTCCCGCGGCGCGCGCTTCCGTTTGGAACCGCTCGACCAACTGGGCGTGGGTCATCCCGGTACCTTCCTCGGACAGCCGGATGGTCTTGACCGCCACGGTGCGGCCAATTACCGGATCCTTGGCGCGGTACACGATGCCCATGCCGCCGCGGCCCAATTCGCCGAGGATTTCGTAGCGATCGACTCTGGTAGCGGTTTCCATTTCTGGCAATGAAAGACGAAAGACCCCTTGCTATGCACATTCTCGCGGTTCTCGGCGGAGGTCAATGCTCCCGCGGCAGCAGTGTTTCGCAGTAGCCACGGGTGGAACTGTGGCACAGACTTCAGCCGGTCTCCCGTCCTGATGAGGCTACGACTTGCGGCTGAAGAGCCGCGATACGAAGGATTTTTCCTGGGCCGCGTCGGGCTTTTTCTCGAGAGCGGCGATGCGCTCGAGGGCTTTGGTGTGCTCCGGATCGATTTCCAGGATTTTGCGATACAGGGGAACTGCTCGCCACGGCAGTTGCATGAGTTCGTACAGCTCGCCGAACTGGAAATAGGTGGAGGTGTTCCACTCGTCCTGCTCGATGGCCACGGAAAAATGGTGCACGGCCTCCTGCCGATACTGCGGAATGGCCGACAGGCTGCGCGCGAGCATGGCGTGATATTTGGCGACAAACGGCTCAAGCTCCACGCACTTACGCAGCCATAGGATAGAGCCAGCAAAATTTTGCGCGCGTACGCATTGCTTGGCCTGCGTCAGGCAGTCGTCTACGGTTTCCTGCACCTCCGTTTTTTCCTGGCCCAGAGTGAAGGCGCCCGCGGCGGCAATATGCTTGTCGTAAGCGGCGCGCTTTTCGTCGTCGACCAGCGTCTTGTACGCAATCGTGAGGCGGCCCATCAAATCCTGAAGCAAAGCGATCCACTCGCTCTGGCCCATGTGGCGGTCCGGATGGAATTTGCGCGCCAGATGGTGGAAATTTTCCTTGATTTGCGCCGGCGGGGAGTTGGCGGTCGCCCCCAGTAATTCGTAGTACGTGCTCTTTTCCGCGAGCTCCAGAAGCTTGCGAATTCCCTCTTCAAATTCTTTCTTGCCTGGCGATTCTTCGGCGGAAGGTTTCGCGGGCGCGGGTTCGGGTGGCAGAGCGGCTGCAGCGGCTGGAGCGGGTGCGACAGTTGCGACGTCCGCAGCAGGTGGAGCAGCTGAAGTGTCTGGAGCAGGTTGCGCCTGCTCGCTCACTTCCTTCGGAACGCTGACTACTGTTCCCAAAACCAACAACGCATAGAGCGCGCGGCCAGCCGCGGCAGCCGGCTGTCCCGTTTTTCTCAACAACTCGTTTGCGGCGATGGGTTGCGAAAACGCGCCGAGCATGGAGCGCTCCGCGTCATTCAGCTGCACAGCCTGAAAGCGCAGCATGGGGTCGGGCGAAAGATCGATCCATAGGTCGGTGTCGGCGGCGAGATGGTCGAGAGGCAAATCATTGGCGCGACGAACGGCCTCCAGCAGCATTTTTCCGAGGGGCACGGGAATAGCGATTTCCGGCACCACGTTTTTTTCGAGCGAGCCGAAGAAGTAATAGCGGCACGCGGGATAGTCCAGCACGGAGGAGGTGATCTGCGTGAGCTGGCGCTGCACCCAGCCGACCACCTCGTCGACGCTGAACAGGCACATCTCCGCGACGGCCGAGCCGAAGCGCTGCCCGGTCTGCACCAGTTCGGCAGCTTCCTCAAACTGGCTCTGCGAAATGGCTCCGGCGCGCAGCATCATTTCGCCCAAGCTGTCCTGGCGGTCGCTGCTGGTGGCAAAGACCAGTTGCCCGGCGTCGAAAAATAGCTGGCGTTCCACGCGGCCGCACACCAGTTGCAGCTTACCGGTGAGACGCGTGGAGTAGATTCTATGAAGCAGCACGAACAGCTCGTGATGCGTTTTGGCTTCGCCGGAATCTAGCGGCTGGCCATCGCGGGTAAACCACGCGGACGGCGCATCCGGAACCTGCTTGCGCTGCTCTTTCTCCAATTGCTGAAGGAAGCGATGCAAGCGGCCGCGCTCATCGGAATTCATGTGCATGAATTGCACGCCCATGCCTTTGCCGGGCCGCCCGTGACGCACCAGGCCGCGGGCGCGCACCTCTCCGCTCGGAACATCGAAAATCAGTTCGATGGAAGTTCCGGGAGACAGAGGCTGCGCGACCATCAGGAAAATGCCGCCCATGCTCAGCGTCTGCGACGCACAGACTTCGCGCCTGCCTCCGCCCTGCCAAGCGACAAGCGTCCCTTTGGGCAGCCGAAATCGCCGCTGGCGCCGCCGGTCTTGAGCTGTAGTTTCGATTGAAGGACGACCTTGTGTTCAGAGTATCCGGTTGGTTGGGGAATTAGTTGCTTCGTGTCTTATTGCGCACGGGTTCCGCCCCCGATTCTGAAGTTCTCGAGTTGCCAGTCTAAAGACCTGGCCACTCCAGGGTCGCCGGAAGCCACCAGGCGAAAGACTCTTGCGATGCTTGCGGAGATGTATGATCCTTTCGGAGAAAATTATTCATAACCGACGCGCGAAGTGGTACGTCCAAGACGAGTAGGGTGTCCGGCCCCAACCTTCTTCTGGGAGGGATCTATGAGGCGCAGAGAATTCATTCACCATGCGGCGTATGGCGCGGGAGCTTCTTGGCTCGGTTCGCGCGCATTTGCGCAGCGGGTGCTGGCGCTGCCGGCGCTTTCGCAAAAGTTCAGCGCGGCGGACACCGTGACCATCGGCAAGACCGGCATTCAAACCAGCCGGCTGGCCATGGGCACGGGCACCGTGGGCTCGGGGCACCACTCACACCAAACGGCGCTGGGCGTACAGGGACTTTCCGAACTTCTCTTGAACGGCTACGACCAGGGCTTGCGGTTCTTTGACGCCGCGGATTCCTACGGCAGCCATCCACACGTGGCGGAAGCGCTGAAGCATGTGCCGCGTGACAAAGTTACAGTGCTGACCAAGACCTGGGCACGCGATGCCGCCACCGCGAAAGCGGATATCGAGCGATTCCGCCGCGAGCTGGGCACGGATTACCTCGACATTTGCCTGATGCATTGCCTCACGGAAGCGGATTGGACTGATCGCTACCGCGGCGTGATGGACGTTTTCGAGGAGGCCAAGCAGAAAAAAATTATCCGCGCGCACGGCTGCTCCTGCCACACCATTGAAGCGCTGCGCACGGCCACGAAGTCGCGCTGGGTGGAAGTGCACCTTGTGCGTATCAATCCCATTGGCGCGTTCATGGACGCGGACCCGGATACGGTGGTCAGCGTAATTCGGGAAATGAAGGCCGCCGGAAAGGGCATCGTGGGGATGAAAATTTTGGGTCAAGGCGATATGCGCAACCGGCAGGATGAAGCGCTGAAGTTCGCCCTGGGATTGGGACTGCTGGATGCGTTCACGATCGGAGCGGAAAACCGTGCCGAGCAGGAAGACCTGATCCGGCGTATCGCGCTGGCGGCCTAGCGCACTTTGCTTTGTCCGTATGGGTGATGTCACAGCCGCCGAGTGGGGCGGGCAATCACCATTGGGGACTGTTTTAAGTTTTTAGTTGTTGGTTTTTAGTGAAAGATCCAACCCGGCCCGCAAAGGACGCCAATCTTGAAAGCCAGCCTGGCGGTTCGGTAACGGGCTAGCTGACGACTACCAGCGACTCGGTTTTCCTCGTTTCACGAAAAACTTACAACTAAGAACTTACAACTTTCCTCACTGGTTGCGGTTGGGGAACACCTGCCCGCTGAGGCAATTGACGCCATCGAGGAGCGACTTGAAGATGGAAGCATGGCAACCACTACTTCCGCCTCGCCACGCCGCAGTGGCCGAGTTTTCCACAAGATGCGCTTACAGGCGAAGGGTCGCGCTCATGACGGCCGCAAATTCAAGGAAACCTGCGAAACCGTGGTGGTGAGCGCCCACGGCGCCTTGGTGCTGCTGAAGCACGAGATTGACACCGGAGAAACGCTGGTGCTCGTTCACCCCGAGACGCTGGAAGAGCAGGAGTGCCGCGTCGTTTACCAGGGCGATCCTGGCGAGCGAGGCCAGCGCATCGGCATCGAGTTTCTGACGCCCGCGCCGCATTTTTGGGAGCTCGATCTCGAGGAAAAGCCGGCAGCGGCTAACGACAGCACTGACCATCACTAACGCACCACCACGGAACTAAACCGGCGCCCGCTGCACTGCGGGCTTTGCCGAGGCTGCCTGCCTCCGCCGCACCATCCAGTCCACCGCTCTCCATCCCAGCAATACAGCCACAACCGCGGCATACGTCAGCGGGCGGATTACCGCGGATTTCACCAGCCAATAGTAATGAATCACGCCGCAGACCGCGCTGACGTAAATCGCACGATGCAGCATCTGCCAGCGGCGGCCGCCAAGTCGGCGAATCCAGCCTGCGGTGGAGGTAATCGCCAGCGGGATGAGGAAAACAAAAGCGGTGAATCCCACGGTGATGAACGGGCGCTTGTACACGTCTTTCCAGATTTCGTGCGCGTCGAACAGTTTGTCGAACCACAGATACGTGGTGAAGTGCAGGCAAGCGTAAAAAAACGCAAACAGGCCGAGCATGCGGCGAAAACGAATCAGCTCTGGAAGGCGCACGAGCTTGCGCAGCGGCGAGATGGTCAGGGTGATGAGCAGGAAGCGCAGCGTCCAGTCGCCGGTGGCATGTTGAATGAATTCGAGCGGGTTGGGAATTGTGTAGTGCCGCCAAAATGGCCAGACGATAGCCGCGAGCGGCCCCAGCGCAAGAAGAAAAACGGCCACTTTCGCATATTTGCTAGCGAGGAAGGTGTGCACGCGGGGAGTTCCGGCTCCGGCTAATAATTCTTGCGCAGGTCCATGCCGGTGTACAGGCTGGCGACCTGCTCGTAGCCGTTGAACATCAGCGTCTTGTGCGTCTTGAAGAATTCGGGGAGGCGCCGCTCGCGGGCCTGGCTCCAGCGCGGGTGATCCACGTCCGGATTCACGTTGG
>Ga0070730_10006216_pt1 | contig 10234 bp, 9 predicted proteins | sample Coa_R1_3_FD_66447 | JGI IMG/M metagenome (GOLD analysis project Ga0070730, IMG submission 66447) | Surface soil microbial communities from Centralia Pennsylvania, which are recovering from an underground coalmine fire - Coalmine... | ecosystem: Environmental > Terrestrial > Soil > Unclassified ... | reverse complement strand
CCGGGACACGCCGAAAATTTGCCTCGAAAGCGGCGCCGGCAGCCTCGCAGCGGGTGGCCCCGACGCCGCCGGCATGCGGCGCGTGAAGCAGCTCGGCGTGGACCACGTGCTGATGGGCGGCCCGAAAATTCCGTGGGAGGAAAGCCAGATACGCGGCATCATGGACAATCTCAAATCCGGCGGGCTGACGCTGGGCAACATGATGATCGGCGGATTTCCCAACGCCATCTATGGAAGGCCGGGCCGCGACGAGGAGATCGAGAGGGTCCGGCAATCGATTCGCGCGGCGGGGCGCGCCGGGCTTCCCGTGGTCGAGTACAACTTTTATGCGCATCGCATCGTCGAGGGTTATTACGAAGAAGCCGGACGCGCCGGCGCGGGGCTGACGGCGTTCGACTACGACCGCGTGAAGGATCTGCCGCCGCTGCCCGAAGAGGGCGTCCACACGCTCGATGAGATGTGGGCCAACGTTACCTATTTCCTGAAAGCGGTGGTTCCAGTGGCCGCGGAGTCGGGCGTGCGGCTGGCGCTCCATCCCAACGATCCGCCGTCGCCGCTCAGCCGCGGATCGGGGCAGATCATGGGGACGCTGGCCGGCTGGAAGCGCCTTGTCGATATCGTGCCCAGCCCGTCCAACGGGATCACTTTCGATTGCGGCGTGACGCGTGAAATGGGCGAAGACCCGGTGGAAGTCTGCCGCTATTTCGGAACCAAAGACCGCATCAATCATGTGCATTTCCGCAACGTGCGCGTGCGCGTGCCGTACGAAAAATACATCGAGGTGTTCATCGACGAGGGGCAGGTCAACATGTTCGCGGTGATGAAAGAGCTGGTACGCCAGAAGTACCCGCGCCTCGTGTACCCCGAGCATCCGCGCGGTCTCGACTACGACCGCGAGAGGCCCGGCTTCAAGGTGTATTATCCCGGCGGCGGCGGATACGCCGGGTTCGCCTACAACGTCGGATTCGCACGCGCCATGCTGCAGGCGGCGCTAAGTTGATGAAGGGCCAATTCGCGCCTTGTGTTCCGAGGGGCCCAGCATATCTGCCTATTTTGGAGATGAATCTCTGGGTGGTGCTGGATCGTAGTTCGGCTTGACCTTACGAAAGACCAACTCAAACCGATTTGGCGGCACGAAACGGACGCCTGGCGGAATGATCGAATCGGTTGGCGGATCTTCCAAAGTGAATGCGAAAACGAAGTCCATCGTCCGGTCACGACATTTCGCGGCGAACTGGGATAAGTTCATCGCCACGCGAACTTCGCCTTGAAGGGCACGATTGCCGCCATCAAGCCGCAAGCTGGAAAGCTTGCCCTCCTTACCGATACGAGCGGCCGCGTGAACGCCCCCTGAACGCCCAGCTCCCGCAGCAAATAAGCCTCTCGTCGGCAGTTCAAGAGCGTCAACGCACGAGAGGTCCACATTAGATGCCCGTTCCCTGTCCATGGAGGACGGGGCCCCGCCAGCATAGAGAGGCCCGCCATTATTGCAGCGTTCATTCTCATATTGTTCCTGCGCTCCCGATCGTTTTAGCACAGCGCAGAGAAAATATGTTTGGGCTTCCAAGGTTCCCGCCGACTACTTGCCCGAAATCTGTTTCAAATAAGCGATAATCGCCGACCGCTCGCCGTCATCCACCACGCGGAACGCCATGTTGCTATCGGGGATGAACGCATCCGGTTCGGTCAGCCATTTGTCGAGCGCGGAAGCGTCCCAGGTAACACCGGACTTCTTGACGGCGTCGGAATAGGTGAACGTCGCGACGCTGCCGGCGGCGCGGCCGAAAATGCCGCCCAGGCGCGGGCCTTCCTTGTCAATGTTCAGCGCATGGCAGCCGGTGCAGCGCTTCTCGAAGATCGTCTTGCCGCGATCGGCATCCGCGCCGGCCGCAGGCTTCCCAAACGCCGTAAGAAAAGTCAGCGCCATTGCAAGCGCAATGCCGCCCGCCCAATGACGAGTCGAGACATTTCGGCTCTGATTTGTTTTCACGCGCATGTTGATCCCGAGAAGCTATCCCACCGCCTGATTGCCAACCAGCGGAGAATCGACAATCGCCAAGCTGTGTTTCTTCGCGACCAGGTTGACGTTGGTGATGCCCAGCACCTGGCGCAATCGCTCATCCGGCACCTTCATCGGGCCGGCGGCGGGCGCCGAACCGGGAGCCGGTTGCGGGAAAGCAGTGGACATTGCGGTGTGGAACGTGACATTGCCTTCCACTTTTTGCAGCACCTGATGAATGTGGCCGTTTAGCACGGTCACCGATCCGAAGCGCTTCAGGAAGCCGAGCGCCTGCTCGCTGTCAGATGTTCCCCAGCCCCACTGCGGATAGACGGCCCACAGCGGAATGTGCGCGAACACCACAACCGGCATGCTGCTCGACCGGCCGCGCAAATCGCTCTCCAGCCACGCGAGCTGCTCCTGGCCCAGCTTTCCCAAACCCTCGAGCTGCACCACATTCACGAGGCCGACGAAGTGCACGCCCTTGTGATCGAAGCTGTACCAGCCCTGCCCTTTGGTATTTTTGCCGTAGCGCTCGAGATACGCCTTGCCATCGTCCACTGACGTGTCGTGTTCGCCCGGCACGTAGAAAAACTGTTGTGGGCGTGCGCTTTTCAGCACCTGATCCATGGTGTCGAACTCGGCGGGCTTCGAAAGATGCGTCAGGTCTCCGGTGTGAATGATAAACTCCGGCGTCTTTGGCAGCGCGTTGATCTTGTCCACCGTCGCCTGCAGTGTTCCGGTGACATCCGGATTTGCTGGCTTGTTGAAACCGATGTGGCTGTCGCTGATCTGGACGAAGCTGAAATCTCCTTTCCCGCTGTGCGCCTCTTTTCCAAAGGCACGCGAGCTGGGAACGCCGCCGGTGATGGTCCAAATGACGCCCGTGCCGGCCCAGGCCATACAGTGCAGGAATCCGCGGCGGTCGATACCGTCGTCGCTAAGGTCGTGCGTGAGCAGCTTTTTCAAGTCGTCTCCTCCGGCTTTTCGCCGTTCACTGATCCATACCGGATGGCTGGCGAGTTTATTCCCGGCGCCGTACCGAGGAGGTCTGCGGTTTCGAAGTGTTACGAATTCTGTCGCGGAGGTGGTGAGAGATCTAACGCAGGTACACTAATCAGTACTCGCAGACGTAGCTCGTTGCCACCGACTGCTTGACCTTCTTCTTCGGACCGCCAGCGTAGTGGCAATCCAGGCAGATCGGCCCGGTGAGAACCAGCCGGTGCTTGGCCGTATTGTTATCGTGCAGTTTGTGGCAGCTCAGACAGGTGACGTCGCTCGCGTGGAGGACCACATCACGCGCGTTGGTGTAAATATGGCGGTCGTTGGGACTCAGGCTCGCGTCGTCAGCTCTCGCGAAATCGACCTGGAAATCGTGAAACAGGTCGTCACCGGCCACGAAGTTGTTGGGGTAAGGAAGGCCGCTCGATTTCGATTTGCCGCCGCGCAGATGGCACTGGCCGCAGATGGAGACAATCTGCTTCGGGTTATGGCTATGTTTCTTTGAGAGCCAGACGAGCGACGTGTCGTTGGGATGATTCTCGGGCGCCACGCCATGGCAGGTGTAGCAATCGAGCGAGGAAGCGGAAAACGTATGCGCCTTTGGATCGACCGCCGTGGTGTGGCAGCCCGCGCAGCGGAGCGCGAAAGCTTCCTTGTCCCACGACTTGCCATCGCGCGAGAGCAGGTCGTACTTCCCGTAGCCATCCTCTTTAAGACCGCGGTGCGGCGGGTGCGCGCCCAGGATGTACACGGCTTCGGCCGGAAGATTGTCCTCCGGTATTTCGTCTTCCGGGTGCGGATGGACGGTCAGCGCATGCGGATTCTGCTGCCAGGTATCCGCGACTTTCACGCGGTGACAGAAGAGACACTCGTCGCCGGTCACGTATTTGGGCACCGGCTGGCCTACGTGATCCTGGGCCGCGAGCGGCAGCGCGCCGGCCGACAGGACAAGCGCTGCTCCACGCACTAAGAGCTTTAACGATGCAAGGGACCACTCCCTGCGGTCGCGGCTAGGAAAGCATCCGCGGATTCCGGCGCTCTTGCCGAGCCGCGCGCGCAGCAAGCGGTTTTCGATCTCGCGGTACGAAAACCGCATAGCTGTCTAATCGTCGGCTCGCACCCAGCCGAACGCCTGGTTCGAACGCTCGCCGCCGTTATCGAGATAAGCGGTTTTCAAGCGCGAGAGCGCGTCGGCCGGCAACGGGTTGCGCTTGGCCTTGACGTCAATGTTGTAGATCTTCGCCGCATTCAGCCCGAAGATCTTCTGCTTATCTTCCTTGGTGATCTTCTTATAGCCGAACTTCTCGCACAGCTCGTCCGATATTTGGAAGCGCTTGAAGGCGTCGATCACCCATTGCGGCGAGCCCCACCACAGGCAGTCCGTTCCCCAAATCACGTGATCCACGCCGTACGTCTTGATGTTCTTGCCCATGCCGTGCATGGCCATGATGGGATCGGCGATGACCAGCGCGCCGAAGAAGCTGCCGATCTCCGGATAAACATTATTCATCTTCGGATTTCGCCGCTTGATGTCCATCAGGACGTTGTGCCAGGCGAAATCGCCGGTCACCGGATCGTATTTGTCGGATTCCTTCCAGTTGGGCTCGTTGGGGCCGTGCTGGATCGCCGAATGGTAAATTACCCACGTGATGTCGGGGTTGTTGAGCGCGGCTTTTTCGATGTCCTTGGGATTCGCCAGATGGCCCAGAATGCGCGACTGGTACGAGTATCCTTTGTGCACGCTGAAAATCTTCATGCCGCGCTTGCGTGACTCTTCGATAAACCACGCGGCGTTGTCGTCGTCGCACTGGAAGCCGTGGCCCGACTTTCCGGGATCGGTGTGGCAATACCATTTCCACGACGAAATCTTGTACAGGTTCAGCTCGCGCTCCATCTGCTCGAGGACGGCGGCTTTGTCGACGGTGTTCGTCGCGTGATTCCAATAGTGATTGGGCGCGAGATTGCCCTGGCTGATGGCGCGTTTCGATTGCGCCAGGCTGTTGATCTCGTCGCGCGCCTGCGCCATCAGCCAGCTGGGCAGGATGTTCAGGCCCGGGGTACGCGCCGCGCCTTCCAGCACTTTGCCCGACTTGTCGCGCTGCTCTTCGCGGCCCGGCACGCCCGAAATCACGATCATGTCGGTCTCGCTGTCGAAGAACATCTCCTTGATGAAATTGTGGAAGCTGTATTCGTCTTTGGTTTCCCCGAGCTTGAAGCCCATGTTGCGGAAAAATTCCATCTTGCCGATTTCGCCACGCAGCCCGATGGGAATCCCATTGGTGAAGTGCGCCTGCACGTCGAGCACGAAGTAGTCGCCCTTGGGCCATTTCTCGTGCGTCGCGGCCTCTTCGGCGGCCTCGGCTTCCTCCACGTCGAACACTTTTCCCCAGACCTTGTTGGCGGCGAGGAAGCAGGTGGCCAGACCCATGGAGCTGGCCATGAATTTGCGGCGGTCCATACCGAGCTTCTTAGATTTTTCGCCGGCGATCTGGCCTATCCAGTACTCGACTTCCTTCTGCTTGTCGCTCTGGCGGCGCGGGATGAACTCCTCGTTCGAGACCAGCTGGGTTGGCACGGGCGAATCGACGCCCTTCAGACGATCACGTTGTCCTTTGCGAATCCACATGGAGAATGCCCTTTCTCAGGTGGCTAGTATATAACGCCGCGCGGTTGACGGAATCAAACATGGCAAAGGCCTTTCACCGCAGGGACGCAGAGATGCGGAGAAATCCTTTCTGTAGCCCATCAATCCTGTAGCACCGCCATCGGTTCAGATCACACTCCGAGCCGTAGAACGCCAGTAGTTTCCTCCGCGTCTGTGCGCCTCTGCGGTGAAACGTTCATCGACCCGGCCTTCCTGATACAGTAATTCCGATGAACAGGCTCGAAGAGCTTCGCCGACGGCACGCGGCCGCAGAGCAGGGTGGCGGTGAAGCGCGGAAAACACGGCTGCATAAAGAGGGCAAGCTATCCGCTCGCGAACGCATCCATTTGTTGCTCGACGAAAATTCTTTCGAGGAGCTGGACAAGCTGGTTACCCATCGCTGCCGCGATTTCGGCATGGAGGAGCAGGTTATTCCCGGCGACGGCTTCATCACCGGCTGGGGCCAGATCGACGGCCGCCTCGTCTACGTATTCGCGCAGGACTTCACCGTTTTCGGCGGTTCGCTCTCCGAGGCGAACGCGCAAAAAATCTGCAAGATCATGGACCTTGCGCTCAAGAGCGGTGCGCCCATCATCGGACTCAACGATTCCGGCGGCGCGCGCATCCAGGAAGGCGTGCTCTCGCTCGGCGGCTATGCGGATATTTTCCTGCGCAACACGCTCGCGAGCGGCGTGGTGCCGCAGATCTCGGCCATCATGGGTCCGTGCGCCGGCGGGGCGGTCTATTCTCCAGCCATCACCGATTTCGTGTTCATGGTGGAAGGCACCAGCTACATGTTCGTTACCGGTCCCGATGTCATCAAGACGGTCACGCACGAAGACGTCACCAAGGAACGGCTGGGCGGGTCGATGACTCACAATGCGGTCAGCGGCGTGGGCCATTTTGTGGCGCACGACGACGCGGAGTGCCTGCGCATGATTCGCGAGCTCGTCAGTTACCTTCCACAGAACAACCGCGACGATCCGCCGCGCATTGAATCCCACGATCCTGCCGACCGTATGGACGCGGAGCTCGACCGGCTGGTCCCCGCGGAATCGAACCTGCCCTACGACATCAAAGAGGCCATCCGCCGCGTGGTGGACGACGGCCGGTTCCTCGAAGTCCACGAACACTTCGCGCAAAACCTGGTCATCGGATTCGCCCGAATGGACGGCCGCCCCGTGGGCATTGTCGCCAACCAGCCGGCGCATCTGGCCGGGTGCCTGGATATCAATTCATCGGTGAAGGGCGCCCGCTTCGTTCGCTTTTGCGATGCGTTCAATATTCCCATTCTGACGTTCGAAGATGTGCCGGGCTTTCTGCCGGGCACGGAGCAGGAATTCGGCGGCATCATCCGCCACGGCGCCAAGCTGCTGTTCGCCTACGCCGAAGCGACGGTCCCGAAGATCACTGTAATTACGCGGAAGGCCTATGGCGGGGCGTATTGCGTGATGGGGTCCAAGCACATCCGCACGGATATCAATCTCGCGTGGCCGACGGCCGAGATCGCCGTGATGGGCCCCGAAGGAGCGGTGAATATTGTCTACAAACGCGAACTGGCGGCGGACGGGGAGGCTTTGCGCGGGCAAAAGATCGCCGAATTCCGCGAGCGTTTCGCCAATCCGTTCATCGCTGCCGAGCGCGGCTTTATCGACGACGTGATCGAGCCGCACGAAACACGCCCACGCGTGATTCGCGCCCTCCAGATGCTGGAGAACAAAGTGGACACGATGCCCAGGAAAAAGCACGGGAATATCCCGCTCTAAGGAGACGGTGATCGGGCCGTGCCGAAAGCGGGCTTCCTCGCGGAAGATTCTAGAGACGCCGCTGAAACACCGGTGTGCAGGCAATAAATCCAGATGAGCGATTATAGACTTGAGCCGCTAATTCCGGCGTCGGACAGCGTGGTCATGATGATCGACATCGGGCTCAGCGCGTCACTCTGGGCTCCATTTGCCTGTAGAGATGCCAGAAATAGACTTAGGGGCTGGCTCGATGTGTTGCTGCTCGAACTGCTGCCGGCGCTGGAGCCTGCTTCAGTCGAGGGTGTGTGATGGTGGTGATGGTGGTGTCCGCCTACCGCCTGAGCCAGATCCTGCACGTTAGGCAGTTGGCCGTTCTTCGAAGCGGTGCCGAAGTCTGTGGCCAGCTGGTTGAGCTGGTTGGCTCCCGCTGAGTTGCCGTTCGCCAGCTCAGTTTGAGCCGCGGCCTGCAGGTTCGTGGCGATCTGCTGCGTGACCTGCTGGTACTTGCTTGGGTCCGATTGTTGAAGCTGCTTGAGCATGCTCATCAATTGGGCGAACGGTGAAAGCTGGCCGCTGTCCGAGGGGGAGCCAATGCCGCTCAGACGGTTCTGAGGCGTCTTGTTCGTCAGGCCGGTACCCTGGAGTGCGGTGCCGAGAACCGACTGTAAAAGGCTGCTGGAAAGGTTGTTGATTGCACTCATGGCCACCATATCGGCATTTTTGCATCCGTTTCTATTGCACCTCAACTCACTGAAAACAAAGCTTAAATGCAGATGGTTGCGCCGCTATATTTTTGACGCGTGTCAAGTTCTTAACACTATCCACCATAAAACAAGGGGCTTCCGATCGGCGGGACTCAGCCTGGGCCTGAGACGGCTATTCTAAGCGAAAGTTCAGGAATATGCTGACCGTTGCGCCGATCCCCCTTTGACGGCGACATAGTTCCTCGCCCTGGCCGGGGCCAGATTGTCATCGGCACATGGCGTGGCCGGCGCGGCAGCATCGGATTCGGCACCCTGGCACAGCCTTCAGCGGGGGAAACGCCCGAAGAAACTCCCGATGATCCGCCGGAGGAAACGAGCCCGGGTCGGGGAGCCAAGCCGGTCGCCTTGACCTACAGCGGCTGCCTCTAGACAGATCCTGATCTGTTCCCGCTCCAGCCGGAGTGCAGCGAGAATCAGGAAAATCTTTATGAGCAGCCGTCCACTCCGATACCCATCCGTATTCGAGCGAACTGGCAGGTTTTTGATGGTCAGCTCGGGCCGCCCCTTACGGGGAAGTGTCAGGAGTTATGCCGGCGATAGAAATTACAACCTGCCGCAAAAAAACATGGCAATATACCTTTTGTAACGGGGCCGCTGCGCCGCTGGTTCTGCTGTTATTGGCCGGCGGCGCAGCCATGCCCTCGGACCGCTATCCTGTCGACTGGAACCAGGTCCACCGCGAAACCCTCGAATACGACACCAACGTCCTCCGCCTGGACAATGCCAATCTGCCGGGAAACAGATCCAAGATCGCCGTTACGTCAAGGACGTTCTTGATCGCGAAGGCGTTACCGCAACTACTCTTGCGTGATTCGGAGCGCGCCCGCTCGCCTGTGTGAGAATCGTCTGATTCCTTCCGATCGGTCGTATGGACCTCGATACCAGCATGGGCGGCAACCAGAGCCGCTTCCCTGAAACGCGCCGCTCGGCTGTCATTGATTTCAATAGTGGCGATCCGGCGCTGCGCGACTGCGCGGCCGAGGCTTTGATCGCCGCGTACTGGAAACCGGTTTACAAATACATTCGCGTGCGCTGGCGCCGGTCAAATGAAGACGCCAAGGACCTGACACAGGGCTTCTTCGCCGCGCCTTCGAAAAAGAATTTTTCCGCGATTACAATTCGGAGAAAGCGCGGTTTCGCACGTATCTGCGGGGCTGTCTCGACGCGTTCCTGGCGCGCGAGGACCAGGCTGCCGGGCGCATCAAGCGCGGCGGCGAGGCGCACATCGTTTCGCTCGATTTTGGAACCGCCGAAGGCGAGCTCCGTCAGCACGACGTGGCGTCGGGCGAGCTGCCGCCGGAAGAATATTCCCATCGCGAGTGGGTACGCAATGTGTTCGCCATGGCGGTCGATGGGCTAAAGCGCGACTGCGATCAGCGCGGCAGAGAGATCGCGTATCGCGTCTTCGAGAGCTACGATCTTCGCGAAGGCGGCGACAAACCCACCTACGCCGGCCTGACCGCGGAACTCGGCATCTCCGCCGCAACCGTGACCAATCACCTTGCGGCTATGCGGCGCTCGCTTCGGCAACTGGTGCTGGAGCGGATTCGTGAGTCTACGGCTACCGATCGGGAATACAAAAGCGAACTCCGGGCGGTGCTGGGAATCGACGCATGAAAATGAGCTGGCTGCCCGATTCCGTGGTCGATCACCTGCGCGAAGCCGTCACTTTACCGGATTTCAGCGCGACACGTTACGAGCTGATCGATGAAATCGGCCGAGGCGGCATGGGCGCCGTCTATGTGGGCGGCGACACGCAGCTCGACCGGCGCGTGGCGCTTAAAGTACTGACAGTTGTCGACGCGGACGGGCAGGCGGCCGCGCGCATGGCCGAGGAAGCGCGCATTCTGGCGCGGCTCGAGCACCCGGGAATCGTCCCGATTCACGATCTGGGCCGGCTGCCGGACGGCCGGATTTTCTACGCCATGAAGATGGTGGAGGGGCAGCGGCTGGACGCCTACGCGCGGTCGAACGCCACGCTTCAAGAGAGGCTGCGCGTCTTCCTGCGCATCTGCGAAACGATGGCGTTCGCGCATTCCGAGGGGATCATCCATCGCGATCTGAAGCCGGAGAACATCAT
>Ga0070730_10006215_pt1 | contig 10234 bp, 10 predicted proteins | sample Coa_R1_3_FD_66447 | JGI IMG/M metagenome (GOLD analysis project Ga0070730, IMG submission 66447) | Surface soil microbial communities from Centralia Pennsylvania, which are recovering from an underground coalmine fire - Coalmine... | ecosystem: Environmental > Terrestrial > Soil > Unclassified ... | reverse complement strand
CGAGGCCGCTGCGGCCCGATGCAAGTGCAGAAAGAAGCAGCAGGTGCGAAAGATTCTCCGGCGGTTTGGAGCGGAGCGACAGATTTAAATGACTTCAGGCAAGAGAATCCGGGTGCTGGTCGTGGACGATTCGGCGTTCATGCGCAAGGTGCTGCAAAGCATCATCGCATCTGATCCGCAGCTTGAGGTGTGCGGCGAGGCACGCGATGGCCGGGATGCGGTAACGCAAACCGAGGTCCTGAAGCCCGACGTCATCAGCATGGACATCAACATGCCGCACATGGACGGACTACAGGCAACAGAGATCATCATGTCGAGCAATCCGCGGCCCATTCTGATTGTGAGCTCGGAGTCGCGCGAGGGTGCAGAGGTCACGCTGAAGTCGCTGGAACTGGGTGCGATCGATTTTGTGGCCAAGCCTACCGGCGGAATTGATCTGGACATGAGCTCGGTGAAAGACGAGCTATGCCGCAAGCTCAAGATGGCCGCCAAGGTCCGCGTGGTCCGAACGGCCACGCGCTCAAAATTGCAGCATGAAGTCGCGAGTTCAGCCCCCCGGGTGGAACCAGCCAGGAACGGCGACCACGGCTTGCAGGAAGTGAAAGCGGCGGTGAATGCGGCGGCCAGGAACGCGGGAAAATTTCCGCTGGTACTGCTGGCCTCTTCCACAGGCGGGCCGGCCACGCTGATGAAGTTCATTCCGCATTTTCCCAGGGACTTCCCCGGAGCGGTGATCCTGGTGCAGCACATGCCGGGGAATTTCACCTCGCAATTCAGCGCACAGCTGGAGGAGGTTTCGCGGATCAGGGTGAAGGAAGCCGAGGCGGGCGAGATCATCGTGCCAGGACAGCTGTATGTCTGTCCGGGATCGCATCACCTGCGCGTTTCGCCGACGGGAAGAATTTCACTGGATGATGGGCCGCGCATCGCAGGCTATCGCCCGTGCGCCGACCTCACGTTTGAAAGCGCCGCTGAGTATGCCGGTCCCATGACGATCGGCGTGATCCTGACCGGCATGGGCAACGATGGCGCCAAAGGCGTGCAGACGATTCGCTCCGTCGGCGGACACGTGATCGCGCAGGATGAATCGACGGCGGTGATCTTCGGCATGCCGCAGGAGGCGATCAAGACCGGCGCCGTGGACCAGGTATTGCCCATGGAGGCGATCTATCACGCGATCGAGAAACGCGTGCTGTACATTTTCGGCGCAGCCAGGGTGGGGGCGATTTGAGACTGGCGGCAAAATCACGACTGGAGCCATCGCCCAAAGCGGCGCGGGAAGACGTGATTGTGTTTCTGGTTGGCGGGTTCAGGTTTGCCATCTCGGCGGGGGCGGTCAAGGAGATTCGCAGCATGGAGGGGCTGCAGCCGTTCACGCTGGGCGGAATTTCCGCGCAGATTGCCAAGCTCAGGTACACGCTGGAGCGGGGCGGCGCGACCTACTTCGTGGTGGATGCGGCGCAGCATTTTCAGCTGCTGCCCGCGCAGCCTTCGCGGGTACTGATCTTGCGCAATTCACCGGCGGCGGTGCTGGTGGATTCGATGGACCGCATCATGGAGATTTCCGCACTGCATGCGCTGCCGCGGGCGTTTACGCAGGAAGAGCGCGGCTGGTATCGCGGCCTGGCCGTGGTGAACGGCGCCGTGGTGCCGGTGGTGAACCACAATGCGTTTTTGAATAAAGCGGAGTTGGAGATCCTGCGCGCGGGGCTGGAGCGGGTGCGCGGGGAAGTGATGGCATGACGGCGAGCGGTGACAAATCGTACGTGCTTTTTCCTCTGGGAAAGAAGCGCTTTGCTCTGCCTGCCGAGGTCGTCACGGAATTGGCCCGTCCGGACAGCGTGCAGACCTTTCCCCACCGCACGCCCATGCTGAGCGGCGTGCTGGTGCGCAGGGGACGCATTGTTCCGGTGTGCGACGTGGCCCAGGTCCTGGTTGGGCCGGCGGCGCCGCCGAGAAAGTTTTATTTGATTGCGAATTGCAAACGCGAATCGCGCCAGGAGCTGACCGCCGTGCCGGTCACGGGCGAGTGCGAACTGGCAAGCGCGCCTTTTGCGCCGCTTACAGGCCGGGAGCCGCACTACATTACCGGGCTGCTGGCGATGGGCGACGAGACGGTTGAGATCGTCGCGCTGGAGAAGCTGATTTCCGCGGAGGCGATGCCATGAACTCGACCGTCTCCACTCCGGCGAAAATCCTGCTGATCGACGCCAACGTGTTTCTGGCGCGGCGGATCACTGAGGCCCTCAAGCTGGAAGGCTTTGAGGTGGTGCACACCACGCAATCGGGCTACGCGCTGACGATGCTCGAGTACGACACGCCTTCAGCGATTCTCTGTTCGACCAACCTGCGCGAGATCAGCGCGCACGAGCTGCCGCCGATCATCCATGCTGATCCCAAAACCGCGCACATTCCGGTGATTGCGCTGGGCGATGGCGGCGACCACGCGTTGATGCAGGCCTTCCGCTCCGGGTGCGCCGATTATGTCGACAAACGGCTGGGACCGGAGCTGATCGCGGCGCAGATCAAGACGTTTTTGCGCTCCAGCGCCGATGGGTTCCATCCGGTGCAGATGCTTAGCTCGTCAGAAGAGGGGCTGAGCGGCAGCCTGTCACACCTGGACCTGCCCGGAGTGGTGCAGATGCTGGTGCACTCGCGCCAGACCGGATCGCTTTCAGTGAACGCCGGCGCCATCGATGGAATTCTCTTCTTTGAGAACGGCAACATCACGCACGCGGAGAGTGGCGACATGATCGGCGATGAGGCGGTGGTCCACATCGTGAAGTATTGCAACGGAGTGGAGACCGGATCGTATAAGTTCCTGCCCGGCGAAAGCGCCGCCACACGCACCGTGCTCCGTTCCGCGACGGAGCTGATGCTGGAAGCCCTGCGCCAGCTGGACGAATCGGCGCAGGACCCGGCCGACGGAGGTTTTTGATGAGCACCATTCCCACTGTCTACTTCATCGACGACAGTGCGACCATGCGCGAGGTGATCAAGATCGCCTTCCGGCGGGAGAACATCAACGTGGTGGCCTGCCACGATGCGGCAACGGCGCTGACGGAGATTGAGACCGCCAGGCCGGACGTTGTGATTACCGACGTGATCATGCCGGACAAGGACGGATACGACGTGTGCCAGCACATCAAGTCGCATCCGGAGCTGGCGAAGACGCCGGTCATCCTGATGTCAGGCGTGGTGAACCGCGCGGTCGCGGAGAGAGCGTTCGCCGTTAAGGCTGATGAACTGTTGCGCAAGCCGTTCCAGCCGCAGGACCTGATTGCGCGGGTCAAGCACTTGCTCAAGCCCAACGGCGCTCCGGCGCCGACGCCTGCGGCGGCGGCCAACGCTGCCGTGGCGTTGAGCAGCATTTTCTCTGCGGCGGCAGCGCCCATTCCGCCGCGGTCAGTCCCTGCGCCTCCGGCGACGGTCCAGCAGCGGGCCGTGGCCGCAGTTCCCACTCCTCCCGTTCCGCTTTCCGCTCCGGTGGCTTCAGTTCCAGCGCCAGCCATTGTTGCAGCGCCCGTGGTCACCCCGGCAGCGGCCAATGGATCGCCAGCCAGACCCGCACCACTCAATGACGCAGGCAAGCTGAAGATCGAGATCATGCGCCTGGAAGGCCTGGTGAAGAAACTGCAATCGGAGTTGCAGGCGGAGCGCGAGTACTCGAAGGCGCTCGAAGCGCATGTTAAGACATTGCAAGAGTCAGACCGGTAGCTTCCCGTTCGGTACAGCGCGGGCAGCGCCAGGGGTGGGCTGTTTTGTCCCGGACTCGTGTTAGACTCCGCTCCATGCCGACGATTCTGAGATTGCAGGTTGTTTTGTTGCTGGCCGTCTGCTCGGCTGCGGTATGGGGCCAACAATCGCCGGCCAAGGCGGATGACGAGAAGCTGAAGCCTTTGGCCGAGAACGCCCCTAAGGACCAACCCAAGGACCTGCATGGCAAGGAGGGTGTAAGCGATTTCGAGAAAGCGATCGCTCCCTACGTAGCCAAGGCGCGCCGCACGCTCCCGGAGACAAAAAAGCGGTTTCAAAAAGGATTGAAGCCCGGCGAGGTCCTCTCACTTACGATCCGAATCTACGATGACGCGGGAAGGTTTGAGCAGGTTTTCCTGCAGGTGAAGTCATGGAAGGACACGACGATCGTCGGCTTGCTTTCTACTCCGCCGGAATTGGTGAAGACACACAAGCAGGGAGAAAAAATGACGTTCGCGGAAAAGGACGTCTACGACTGGACGATATCCAAGCCCGATGGAAGCGAAGAAGGGAACTTCGTGGGCAAATTCCTTGATACGTACCATCCTTGATGTCGATTTTGAGCAATTTCATCTGCTAGTCTGGCCATGCCGCACCGCCTGTTTTGCGCGCGAGACGTCCGTGCATAACGGCACGGATGACCATCGTCGAACGGAGAGCTTATGGCACTAACTCTGACCGATTGGATCGTGATTGCCGGATACCTGCTGATCAATCTTGCGATCGGCATTTACTACCGGCGGCGCTCCGGTGGCAACACAGAAGAATTCTTCGTTTCCGGCCGCAATGTCTCGTGGTGGCTGGCCGGGACCTCGATGGTGGCAACGACATTTGCCGCAGATACACCGCTTTTTGTGAGCGGCGTGATTGCCACGCAGGGGATCGCGGGCAACTGGATCTGGTGGACCTCCTGTGTGGGCGGAATGCTCACCGTTTTCTTCTTCGCGCGTTACTGGCGCAGAGCTGAAGTCCTGACCGACGTCGAACTGACTGAGGTGCGCTACGGCGGAAAGCCGGCGGCGTTTCTGCGTGGGTTCAAAGCCGTCTATCTCGGGCTCCTCATGAATTGCCTGATCCTCGGATGGGTCACCAACGCGATGGTCAGCATCATCGCCGTGCTGCTGGGACCGCTGATTGCTGAAGGCAAGGCGATTCAGCTCACCATCGGCGGCCACACGCTGCTGCACTATACGCTCGGCGCTCCCAATCATACGGCATTACTCATCTGCGTTCTGGTGCTGATCCCGTTTACCGGCATTTACACTTCGATCGGCGGCTTGTGGGGTGTGCTGGTGACGGACCTGTTCCAGTTCATTCTGAAAATGTCGATGGTGGTAGTGCTGGCGTGGGCCGCGGTCGCGAAAATTGGCGGCATGCAGGCACTGAAACTCCAGCTTCAGGTGGTGGGCCAGGAGATGCACAAGACCGGCGCGCAAACGTCGAACCCGCTGGCCTTCTTTCCTGATTTTCACTCGGGGTGGACCTCGGGCGCGCTCTGGACCTTGCCCCTGCTCACCTTCCTGATGTATCTGGGCGTGCAGTGGTGGTCGGCGTGGTATCCGGGGGCGGAGCCTGGAGGCGGCGGATACGTGGCCCAGCGCATGTTCTCCGCGCGTGATGAGAAGAACTCATTGGGCGCAACATTGTGGTTCAACATCGCGCATTATGCGGTGCGGCCGTGGCCGTGGATCGTCACCGGACTGGTGGCGCTGGCGGTGTATTCACCCCACGGCGGGATGCATCCGGATGCGGCGTTCGGCGTGAATCCGGAGCAGGGTTATGTGATGGTGCTGCGCGACTTTCTGCCTCCGGCGCTGCGCGGCGTGATGGTGGCAGCATTTCTGGCGGCGTTCATGTCAACGCTGGGTACCCAACTGAACTGGGGCGTTTCCTACCTGGTCAACGATCTCTATCGCCGCTTTCTCGCCCGGGAAAAGAGTGAAAAGCATTACGTGGGGGTGGGCCGGCTGCTGACCATCGCCATGGTCCTGCTGAGCGGGTACGTCGCCAGCCAATTGACCTCGGTCGGCGAAGGTTGGAGGATCGTTCTGGGTCTTGGAGTCGGCACGGGAGCCGTCTATATCCTGCGCTGGTACTGGTGGCGGATTAATGCCTGGAGCGAGATCGTAGCCATGGCAGTCGCTGCCTGCGTCACCATTTTTCTCGGTAACGAGTCGCTGCGGACTTCTTTGCACCTCAGCAAAGTTCCGTTCGGCGGCAGCGCTCCCGTAATCTTCGCCAAGACCTCATTTGTCACTCTCGGTATTACGACGGCGGCATGGTTGCTGGCCACTTTCCTGACTCGCCCGGAGTCAGAAGGCAAGTTGCTCAGCTTTTACCGCCGTGTGCGCCCGAGCGTCTATGGCTGGAAGAAGATCGCCGCGCTTGCACCGGAGATCCCGCAGGTGCGCGATGCCGGCAGCAATGCGTTCGACTGGGTGATGGGCTGCGTGCTGGTCTATGCCTCGCTGTTTGGGATCGGCAAGATCATTTTTGGCGACTGGCTCATTGGGGCGCTGCTGCTGGCGCTCGCGGCCCTGGCAGGCTATCTCATCTTCTGGGATCTTTCCCGCCGTGGATGGCAGGCGCTCTCCGGCGCCGAGCCTGCGGCTGGTACACTCAAGATGGACTCGGCGCAGGCGCAGAAGAACATCCCCTGAGTTGCCGGGTCTAATCTCTGCACTTCAGGAGCTCGCGCTCAAAAATGGCCTTCAAGATCGAGTCTGTTCATCTGAATGACGTCATGGTCGTGCTACCGGAGGTCCGCGGCGACTCCCGCGGCTTCTTCATGGAGACGTATCGCGCCGACCAGTTTCGCGAGCTGGGGCTGCCGACGGATTTTGTTCAGGACAACCACTCAAAATCGAAACAAGGCGTGCTGCGCGGACTGCACTTTCAGTGGGACCCGCCGATGGGCAAGCTGATGCGCGTGACGCGCGGCGCGGCGTTTCTGGTCGCGGTGGACGTGCGCAAGGGCTCGGCGACGCTGGGGAAATGGTTTGGCCTGGAAGTTTCGGAAGAGAACAAGAGGCAGGTGTGGGCGCCCTACGGGTTCGCGCGCGGCTTCTGCTCGCTTACCGACGATTGCGAAGTCCAGTACAAGACGACCGGCGTTTACAACCAGAAGGGCGAGAGCGGGATCCACTTTGCCGATCCGGAGATCGGGGTGAAGTGGCCAATCGATTTGGCGAGCGCAGAGACTTCAGAGCGCGACCGCAAGGCGCAGAGCCTGCGGGAGTGGCTGGCCTCGCCACTCTCAAACAATATCGTCTACAAGTAGAACTGGGGTCACGCCACTACGCTGGGCACGGCGGCGCGGCGGGGAAGAAATTCTCCGATGCGGCGAATTTGCGCGCCGACGCTCTTCAACTTCTCTTCAATGCGCTCGTAGCCGCGGTCGATGTGGTAAACGCGGTCAATAATGGTTTCGCCATCGGCGACCAGGGCGGCCAGGACCAGTGACGCCGAGGCGCGGAGGTCAGAGCACTGCACTGCGGCGGAGCTGAGTGAAGTTTTGCCGCGAACAACGGCGCGGCGGCCTTCGACCTTGATATTTGCGCCCATGCGCGCCAGCTCCTGCGCGTGCATGAAGCGGTTTTCAAAAATATTTTCCGTGATGATCGAGGTGCCCTGCGCCTGAGTAGCCAGCGTCATGTATTGCGCCTGCATGTCAGTGGGGAAACCGGGGAATTCTTCCGTGTCCACGTCGGCGGCGGTGAGCTGATGGCCGTTGGTGATGCGCATGGAGTCGGCCGAAGCAGTGATGCTCACACCGCACTCCTCCAGCTTCTGAATCAGCGCGCCAAGATGGTTGGGATCGCAGTTGGTGAGTGTGAGATCGCCTCCCGTTAAGACCGCGGCGATGACAAAGGTACCGGTTTCAATGCGGTCAGGGATAATTCGGTGCCGCGCGCCGTGAAGTTCTTCAACCCCCTGAATGCGCATGGTCGACGTGCCGGCGCCCTCAATATTCGCGCCCATCTTGATGAGCAGTGCAGCCAGGTCGACGACTTCCGGCTCGCGCGCGCAGTTTTCCATGACCGTCTCGCCTTCTGCCAGCGAAGCGGCCATCATGAGGTCTTCGGTTCCGGTAACGGTGATCTTGTCAAAGATGATGTGCCCGCCGCGCAGCCGGTCGGCCGAGGCTTCAATATAGCCATGCTCCTGCTTAATGGTGGCGCCGAGACGCTCCAGGCCCTTGATGTGGAGATCGATGGGGCGGGCGCCAATGGCGCAGCCGCCGGGCTGAGAGACGCGCGCGCGTCCCATGCGGGCAACCAGCGGCCCCAGCACCAGAGTCGAGGCGCGCATGGTCTTGACGACTTCGTAAGCAGCTTCAGGGTTGACGAGATCGCGGCAGGAGATGGTGGTTCGGTGCGAGGCGCGGCCATATCCCAGCTCGACTTCAGCCCCCATGGAGACCAGAAGGTTGCGCTCAGTCTGAATGTCGCGAACGTCGGGAATGTTTTCCAGAACGACCGGTTCGTCAGTGAGGATGGCGGCGGCCATGGCAGGCAACGCGGCATTTTTCGAGCCGCTAATGCGGATGCTGCCCACCAGGCGGTTCCCGCCGCGAATGACGAATTTATCCATAAGACCTTCAGAGCAAGCCGCCAAATCGCTGATCCAGGTGCGTGTGACCGGCTTTTTGAGTTCTCCGAGTGCGCCAGGCAGCACCAGCTTGGCTGGATTCGGCCGGCGGGCGGGGCTCTTCGGAACAACCTTCATTGTAGTTCACTCGAGGGTGATCGCCCGTCGGACGTTCCCCTTAACGCTCTTGAGTCTTTGTGCTGCTTGTTTCCGGCCTAAACCGGTCTTCAACATGATGAATGCGACGGCTACTTGGTTATCTGCTGCTTTAAGACTTTTTGCGGCGGTCTGACGATCGACACCGGCTGCCTTCTCCAGGATAGCCAGCCCACGCTCAACCAGCTTCCGGTTCAGTCCCTGGACGTGGACCATCAGGTTGCCATAGACCAGGCCGAGCCGGGCCATCGCTCCGGTGGAGAGCATGTTAAGGGCCATCTTCTGGGCCGTGCCGGCCTTCATCCGTGTGGAGCCAGAAACTGCTTCGGAACCGACCTCGATGACGATCTCAATCTCGGCGAATCGTCCCAGCTCTGAGTTGCGATTGCAGACCACTGCGACGGTTTTGGCATCTTTCTTGCGTGCATACTCGAGCGCGGCCACGGTGTACGGTGTGCGTCCACTGGCAGCCACGCCAACGATTACATCTTTCTTGCCTGGTTTGCGCCGGGCCAGGTCGCGACGGCCGGCCGCGCGGGAGTCTTCACTGTATTCGGCGGCGCGAGCCAAAGCCTTAGGACCGCCGGCGATTACATATTGAACCGCGCGCGGGCTGATGCCGAAGGTGGGCGGAACTTCAGAGGCATCCATCGCGGCCACGCGCCCGCTGGTGCCTGCGCCCACGTAAATCAGCCGTCCGCCATTCATCAGGGCGTGCGCAATGGCGTCGATGGCTTCGGCGATTTCAGGCAGCGCCTTTTCTACGGCTGGCGCGATCTTCTGGTCTTCTGCGTTGATGACCCGCGCGATCTCGAGCGCAGACATGGTGTCCAGCGCGGTGGAGGCACGGAGGTGCTGCTCGGTTTCGAGCTCGGGAATGCCGGCCCCGGGATGGTCGTGATCGGTCATTCTGCAGCGAGGGCCTCAACGATGAGGTCGTGGAAAGCGGGCCGGAAGTTTTTGATGGCCTGCGAACTGCGGTCCGGCCAGGTGCGGTTCGTAAGCAGCGTAATTGAAAGCTGACGCTCAGGGTTAATCCATAGTGATGTACCGGTATAGCCCAAGTGGCCATAGGAGCGCGAGGAAAAATATTTTCCTGACTGAGACGGTTGGGAGGGGGTGTCCCAGCCCAGTGCTCGGGATGTTCCGGGTGGAAAATCTTCCCGACAGGTAAAAATTTCAACCGTCTTGGAACCGAACAATGGTGTCCCTTTCTGCAACATGCACTGTGCAAAAACAGACACGTCGAGAGCTGTGGAAAAACAGCCAGCGTGGCCGGCTACTCCGCCCATGACGAAGCAGTTCTCGTCATTGACCTCGCCCTGGAGGACGTGACCACGATTAGGTTGAGAGTCCTGGGTCGGCGGGATGAGAGGCTTCCAATCGTCCGGCGGGCAATATGTCATGCGTGAAAGCGCGAGCGGCGCATAGATCTCGCGCCGGCAGAAGCGATCCAGCGGCTCGCCCGTGATGCGCTCCAGGGCTTCACCCAGCAGGATGAAGCCAATGTCGCTGTATTCGGCATGCGTTCCCGGGTCGGCGACGAGTGGGACCGCCAGCGCCTGGCGGATCAACTCTTCCTTATTACTAGCGGTTTCGAAGAGCTTGACGTAGGCAGGCAGGCCGGAGGAATGCGCCAGCAGCATACGAAGCGTGACCGTGCGGCGGCGCTCGTCATTTTGCGAAGAGCCGGCGCCGGCGAATTCAGGAAGAATCTCAACCAGCGGCTGTT
>Ga0070730_10006213_pt1 | contig 10235 bp, 7 predicted proteins | sample Coa_R1_3_FD_66447 | JGI IMG/M metagenome (GOLD analysis project Ga0070730, IMG submission 66447) | Surface soil microbial communities from Centralia Pennsylvania, which are recovering from an underground coalmine fire - Coalmine... | ecosystem: Environmental > Terrestrial > Soil > Unclassified ... | reverse complement strand
TACGCGTTATCCCAGGTCGTCCTGACCAGGACCGATTCCGGCGGCACGACCTTTAACTTCTCTGAGGTTGTGGGGAATGGGATGGAAGCGGGGTTAGCCAACCTTTATTACCCACCCCAGGAGCGTAGCTTGCACAATACGGCGGTGAACTGGGCATCACAGCTGGAAGCAGCCAGCCTCAATAACCTCGTCAGGGAGTTCTGGCCGGATATTCGCCATAAGATTCTTCGACAGAAATAGTCAGGGCGTCTTCGCCCGTAAATAATCTATAAGAGGTCTCCTTCGGCCCCTTTGTGTGTAAACGCACGCATTTCTCGGCTATGGCTCGAGGCAGACGATTTATCCGAGGAAGAAGTTGGAGTGTGCCGCATGCTGACAGGTCGGTTTGTTCTGTTTGCACACCCCGGGCATGATGTCCAGGGTGTGAGGGGTGTTTCTGTTTTGATCGAATAAGAAGAGTACTTTGTTGCCCCACAGCGTACCCGCTGGGGACCGGCACGTCTGTCCTAGATTGCACACATTGAAGGCGCGCGCCTCTTTTATTGTTGGCCGCTACCCGCCCGCGCGGGCCGCGTCTTTCCGTAACCCCTGAACGTTAACCTAATCGTGCAGGACAACAGTCAGAAGGGAATTGTTGATGTGGATCTCGCCGTTGTATTCGATGAAGCCCAGGTCCCTGAATTTGTTCATGAAGTAATTGACCCGGGGCCGCGTTGTCCCAATCATCTCGGCCAGCGTCTCTTGCGATACTTTGGGAAGCACCTTTCGGGGTTCATCTTCCCTGCCATAGCGCGCGAGCAGCAGCAAAGCGCGCGCCAGACGTTTCTCGCTGGAGTTGAAGAGCTGATCGACCAGATCTTCTTCGACTCGGATGTTTCGCGAAAGCATGTAAGAGATGAAGCGGTCGGAGAACTCGTGTTCCTGATGGAGCGCGCGAATCATCTCTTTTTTCTCGATGACCAGCACGGTGGTGGGCGCCATCGCAGTTGCAGTCGCCTTGCAATTGGACTGACCCGCAAGGCACCCTTCCCCAAGAAAATCGCCTCGTCCAAGGATCGCGACAACACCTTCTTTGCCGATCTCATTGACCACACTAAGCTTCACACCGCCTTCTTGAATGTACATGACACTCTTCGCGGGATCGCCCTGCGAGAAGACGGTTTCTTTTGCTTCAAACTCGGCTACCGTTCTTCCCAGAGCGACCGAATCCAGAAATAATTTCACGTCAAAGACAGGCTTTCTTAAATTCGCTTTTTTGGGAGAGCTATGGATCTTGATTGATACTCCTCGAGCTGGGAGCGGCAACAAGCAGGAGAATAGCATCGAACCCGACCTTGCAGGCTGTTCAATATTGCACACGTTCATGCCCCTCCGGAGCTGGTGGAGAGAGGATTCTTTTTTTATTACTAACGGCGGGTCGGGCGAATCGTTAGGCGGATTGTCTCGTTCTGTACAGATTTAGACGCTTCGTTTCGACATGCTTCTACTTCCGTGCGCGGCTGCGAGATCAGTAATAGGAATTGAAGCGAAAGATGAATCCGATACTGCAAACCACATTTGCGCAGCATCCGAAGAAGCCAAGAAAGACATTTGGGTCCAAACCTGTTGCCCTCGTGGCTAGCTTGGTTTTGTTGGCAGGGCTCATTCTATCTTGTGGGAGTCTCAATGTCGGTGAGGTGCAGCCGGCAGATATCTGTAAATGTACGCCTCTTGAGCCAGACCTTGCCGATTACCGGCACGCCGAGAAACATATCCCCATCCCCGTCATGGTCGCCACCGAGATTACCATCGACACCATTTACACCTGGCCCCAGACCGATCCCGGTTCTCTCGACCCACCCCGAACCGGGAGCGAACTCCAAGTGTTCCACGTTGCTGTGGCATTTCTGCAGGAAGCGAGCGTTAACGGGGTGGACTGCGACATGCACCTTGAGATTTCCCAAACGGCGGATAAGAATGCCCGCCGAGTGATCATGGAAACTCCTGTTGACACCGAGTTTTGCAGCGCGCGAAAAAACATTCAAGCGCAATTGGCAAAACATGGATTCCGCCTTGACGCGGAGCATGGCGGGGAACTGCCGCAAGGTTTGCCCGCGGACGTCTTGGGAATGGCATTTGAAGATTTTGATCACAGCGCCATAGGTCTCCAACGCGGATCTGCGCAGGTTGCAACCGTATGGGAACTCCATCCGGCCACTGTGAATTTGGCCCCCTGAAGGCTCACTCATATACCGAGTTTATTCCCAAAGACCTATCATGGAAGTCGGCTTCGACTTAAACTCCCGTATTTGGAGCATCGAGAGAAACTTCGGGGAATTGATTCAGTACACGTGATTCTTATCTCGCGCCGAGAGCTTTCCGCAACGACGGGCGCACTTCTATTCCCTCACCGTAGCTTATGAATCCCTGTTTCCTGAACCCGTTCATGAACCCATTGACTCTTGAACGCGTGGTCCCTACCATTTCCGCCAGAACTTTGTCACTTAGGCGGGGTATCTCGATGCCTGTCCGGCCGTTCTTACCCAAATGCACGAGCCGCAACAGCACGTGGGCCAGCCGTTGTTCCGCAGAACAGATCAGCAGGTCTGCCACGTGTTCGCGGTAGTTCTTAATGTTGAACAGCAGATGGGCTACCAGAGACATTGAAGTCTTGTTTTTTTTGCGAAGTATCTGGAGCATCTTTGTCTTTTTAATGGTACGGATGGAACTTGTGATCAACGCTGTGGCCGTGCACATACGAAGGGGATAGTCTGCGAGGCAAAGCTCGCCAAAAAAATCACCCACTCCAAGGAGTGCGGTAACTGCTGCCGGTCGGTTGTTCCTTCGGGTCGAGAGCCGTACCGCTCCTCTTTGAATGTAGAAAAGCGTCTCGGCAGGCTCACCTTGCTTGTAGATGCTTTGCTTTTCCCGATAGGTCAAGACCTCGCCGCCCAGGTCGGTTCCCGAAGAGAAGTCTGCAAGAGGGGATGCTTTCTGGTTCACGCGCTTCAAAAGTTTCTCCACACCTGGGCAAACTGTTTCGAGATGTGAGGGCTAGACCCGCCTGACCGTTTGAGTGTAAGCAACAAAAAAACGTCTTGTCTGTCCCATATCGTACAGCCTAGGTAAGCCCAAAACGGGGCCCTTTTGGATGGAGAGCGATGGCCCCGGCGGCGGAAAGTCGAGTCTGAGCTACTCACATAGGACGACACGATGAAGTGAACTATCCACTCGGAAGTGACTCGATCTGCTGGAGCTGTTGGGAATTTAAGCGAGCGCCACTGTTCACTTTTGCGCAGTAAGTTTCTTTGCCAGCCGCCTAGAATAAAACATTAGAAAACGGCCGTCCGCACTGAAATAAGGAGGCCTTTGAATGAAACGCAGCCGATTCTCCGGATTAGCGAAAATTTGCGTAGCGGCAGTCCTGGCAACCTGCGGGACCGTCTTCAGCAGCGGCGGCCTGCAAACTGAAAACGGCAAGACTCCCGTCTTGGCTCCCGGTAAACATTTTGAGCGCGTACTGATCATCGTCCTGGAAAACCAAGACTATTCTTCATCGATGAGCAATGAGTTCTTAGCGAAACTGGCGGCCAAGGGAACCAGCTTCACAAACTTCAAAAACCTCTATCATCCGTCCTACCCGAATTATCTCGCCATGATTGCCGGCAGTTATTTTGGGACACACAGCGACCGGCAAATAAACTTCCCCGACGACCCTGAACATAAAACCATTGGTGACTTACTTGATTGGAAGAATTATGCGGAAAACTATCCCCCCGGCGTACAACCTTATCTTAACGCTTCTGAAGGGAAATATGCCCGCAAGCATGTACCGTTCTTGAGTTTCGACAAAATTCAAAAGGAAAGCTATCGCAACGTAGTTTCAGTCGACACGAGAGATCCTCACAACGCTTTCGTGGCGGAAGTCGAAATGTTCAGAAAAGACCCAAAGAAATTCCCTCTGCCTCGATATATGTTCTATACCCCCAACCTCGACGACGATGGACACGACCCTTTCTATAACGCCGGGAAGGGCTTGCAAAAGGGTTCGCGCTGGCTGGAGAGTTTCTTGGGGACATGGTTTCCCTGGGATCAGAAAGAGATGAAGGGGACTCTCGTCGTAGTCACTTACGATGAATCCGAGGGGAATGAGAAGAACGATCGGATCTATACCGTCTTCCTCGGAGACATGGTCAAAAACCAGACGGTAGACAAAGAATACAATCACTATAGCGTGCTAAGAACTGTTGAAGACAACTTTAGTTTGCCTCAGTTGAATTCCGGGGATGCGAACGCGGCGCCTATTACAGAAGCCTGGAAGTGAACGTGGGGCATCCTCCGACAGTTACACCTTAGCGCGACGCCCCAAACCAGCGAAAGCCAATGCTCACCCACAAGAGCCAAACTCCAACGCTCGCAAGAGCCGCGCAGATTCTCGCTGCACCGCTTCCCATGCACGCTAAACCAAGAAACGTGAAAGACAGCGTTACTCCCATCCATCCAATCACCGTGTGCCAGTAATCATTTTGGAGTATCACTGGAATAACCATAAAATCTGTCCAGAAAAGCGCGTAATTCGCAGCGATGCCCGCGATTCCAATACGAAAAGCTCGCTGTCGCCAGACCGTTCTGGAATCTGGGTTCCGTAAGAACAGTCTCCACGCCATTCCGTCCAGCACAAGAGGGAGAAGGACGAGTACCACGCGAAATAACATGAAGAGAGTGTTCATGCTTCTGGATGAGCATACAATTTTGGGCGGGACTTCTGTAACTAGTAATTTGAGGCACTTGGACGTATAGCGAGCTAATCGGTGAGCGATGCCAATCTGGGGTAACTTCGATTTTTGATTGGAAACACGACCGATGTTATTGTTGGCCTGCTCAGACGCATAGGACGGGGCCCGAATGCGACCTCATGTCTGTAGCCCTTTAAGGGCCAGCTCACATTCATTGCATAGACCTTATTCTTTCTGGCTTGAACCGTCTGTGGACCCCGCCGCTCATGAACATACTTGACCTCGTTGTCGGCAAGCCCATCAAGACGAGTGACGAACGCGCCGAAAAGATCGGTCCGGCGCAGGGCATCCCAATCTTTGGCCTTGACGGACTGAGCTCAGCTGCTTATGGCCCGGAAGCGGCCCTCAGTCTTCTGATTCCCCTGGGCCTTCTAGGCGTTCGCTATATCGTTCCGATCAGCGCCGCGATCCTCACGTTGCTTGTGATCGTGTACTTCTCCTATCGTCAGACCATCGCGGCCTATCCCTCCGGGGGCGGCTCCTATACAGTTGCACGCTTCAATCTTGGCGCACAAGCCAGCCTGCTTGCAGCAGCTGCGCTTCTCGCCGATTACATTCTCACTGCCGCCGTGGGCATTTCCGCGGGCGTCGGTGCCTTGGTCTCCGCTGTTCCATCTTTGCTTCCTCACACGGTATCTATCTGCGTCAGCATTCTGATCGTCATCACCGTCCTCAACCTCCGCGGCGTGCGCGATGCCGGGTTTGCTTTCGCAGTGCCCACGTATCTTTTTGTCGGCACACTTCTCATTACCATCGTCGGAGGCGTTCTCCGCGTCCTCCTTAGCGGCGGGCATCCCACACCGGTGGCTCCTCTTCCGCCTCCGCCGCCCATGACCGAAGCCGTCAGCTACTGGCTGCTGCTGAAGGTTTTCGCCAGCGGATGTACCGCATTGACGGGTGTTGAGGCTGTAAGCAACGGGGTGAAGGCCTTCCGCGAGCCCGCCGTGAAAAATGCTCAACGCACTCTTACCGTGATCATTCTTGTCCTGGCGGTGCTGTTGGCGGGAATTTCGTATCTTGTGAAGGTTTACGGAATCGCCGCAACGGATCCGGGCCAGCCCGGTTACCAGAGCCTGCTCTCCATGCTTATCGCAGCCGTTTTTGGCAAGAGTTATTTCTACTATTTGACCATGGGCTCCATACTTTTCGTTCTTTCGCTCTCCGCCAACACAGCGTTCGCCGATTTTCCCCGGCTCTGCCGCGCCATCGCGCAAAACAACTACCTCCCGCACGCCTTCGGGTACCTCGGGCGGCGGCTTGTCTATACCTACGGCATCGTTGTCCTGTCGGTACTCAGTGGCGGTCTTCTCATTCTTTTTGGTGGTGTCACCGACAGGCTCATCCCGCTCTATGCTGTCGGCGCATTCCTGGCTTTCACGCTCTCGCAGTCCGGCATGGTCGTGCACTGGCGGAGAAGTCGTGGGCCGCACTGGCTGAAGAGCGCCCTCGTCAATGGATTGGGGGCGCTGGTCACTGGAGTCACCGTTGTCGTCGTGCTGGTTGCGAAATTCGCTGAAGGTGCCTGGATTACGCTGCTTTTCATTCCGCTGACGGTTGTTTTCTTCATCGTGGTTCGCCGCCACTACCACTCTGTCAAGCTCCTTACCACTTGTAAGGTTCCCGTTCACACGCAAAGCCTCAGCCAGCCTCCCATTGCCGTCATTCCCATCGACCGCTGGAGCAACATTTCACGTCAGGGAATTGAATTTGCCGCACGGTTCTCACCGGAAGTGATCGCGCTGCACGTCGAACCCACCGAGCACTCCGAATTGCTTCAAGAAGATTGGGAGCGTTACGTTGAGCAGCCCTTCCGCACGGCAGGCAAGGAAGCGCCAAAGCTGCTGCTCCTGCCTTCCCCTTACCGCTTCATCATCATTCCCATCATTCAGTTCATTCTCGACCTTTCGAAGAAGCACCCCGATCGCAGCATCATTGTGGTCATACCTGAGCTCGTGGAAGACAAATGGTATGAATACTTCCTGCACAATCAGCGTGGCCGGCTTCTGCAATGGATGCTGCTCGTGCAAGGCAATGAACGCATTTTTACGGTGAGTGCACCCTGGTACGTCGGGGAGCGAACCTGATTTGACCAACCCGATATTCCAGTGCAAGAGAAGTGAGCGTTTTTATATCACAGGCACGGGTTGTGAAGCTGGACTTCCTGGTAGCCGGTGGACTCGCGCCGGCCGGCTGTATCGCTAACGGTTTGCCTCAATTCCTGCAGGGACGCACCTTGCTCTTCGGCGGCCGTATTCTGCAGCTATGTACATCTACTAGGATGGTGGCCGGGCTGACTTCGGACCCGGAAGGATGGTTCATCTTGAAAGCATATCTCAAAGGCTAAAACCCTGCCGTCGAATATGATTCGAATCACCTCGAGTAAGAATATTCCGGAGTCTCGATTTCGTCGAGGCTCGTCGGACTCTGCTTCGCCTCTAGCAAGCATCTGTGTTAGGATAAATCTCGCATGAGCGCGCTGATTTTTGTGGGCGGTTTATGGGCGGTTTTGGCAGGGACAGCTGCTACCGTATGCACCGCAAGCGAACAGTGCGCTGTATGCGAATCTCGCAAACGCCTTGTTTGCAAGGTTTTACGGTAAGTTGTTGATTCCACGGTTGGGGACGTAGTTCAGTTGGTTAGAACGCTGCCCTGTCACGGCAGAGGTCGCGAGTTCGAGTCTCGTCGTCCCCGCCATTCTTTTCAAGCACTTACCGGAAGTGCTCGATTTTCGCGCGGGCACAAAAAGGCACAAAATTAGGTACACGTGTCGGAATCTGTCCAAGCGGAGCCTACGTTTCTAGTGTTTTTTCTGGGAACAATAGCGCAACGACGGCCTCTTGCGCGGTACGCTTCTCGGCTGTGACCGCCTGCGTGTACGTATCGAGCGTCACGCGAATTGTCGAATGACGCAGCAGTTCCTGCATGGTCTTAAGTTCGGCGCCAGTAGATCGAAGAAGTGTGGAATAGGTATGGCGAAAGGTGTGCCAGCCGATTCGTTTCGTAATGCCTAGTTTTCGCGCAACAGGAAGGATATGGTGCCGCATGACTTGCTGCGCCAAGTAGGGCCACCGGCCCTGATTCGCTGGACTCGCGAACACCCAACTCTCTGACGATTGATACGGCGTCTGGCCATGCCATTCGCGCAGAGCCTCGACCAGATCATGGTGGGCCGGAACAGGTTTCTGCGAGCTTTCCGTCTTGCAGAAACCAACAACGTTCTGCACGAAGGAGCGCGTTACGTAAATCTGTTTGGTGTGGAAGTCTACGTCTTTTCCTGACGGGACTGGGACTACAATGCTCGTAGCACTCCAGGATGTCATGATTGTGAAGCTTTAGCCGGGTGGGTGGCGGCTAATGAAGACTGCTTCTGTTTTTCTTCTTGATACGTCCTTTGATTTTTGCTGTCTTTAGTTTGGATTTCAAGCTACTTTTTGGTCATATTTCACGAACCTAGGGAGCCGGTGAGAGTTCGCCAAGGTTCTCAGCGCATCCCATCAGTTTCGGAGGGCCCCGGGAGTTGCGCGCCAGCAAAAGGATGGTTCGTCAGAGCTATTTTCCCACCGCTGGAAATCACGACGTTCACGTTCTCCGCTCCCATCAGTTTTTCAAAGCGAGGGATTTGTAAGTGATCAGCCACGAGGTAGTACCGCTCTGGCCTGCGCCAGTCTTCTGCCAGCTGTGAGTCCGTGAGAAAGATGTCGGGAGCCCCACGGGCATAAGAGCCGTATTCCAAATTTTGCCGGCGCCCGTTCACAAGAGGGGCCGAGCGGTTCATATAGAAGAACATCGACGAAAACGTGTAGTAGTGATGATCCACGCAAGACATGCACATTATACGGACTAAAGCTTTTCGGCCGCCGCTGGCACTTCTTGCAGCGGCAATACTCGTCTGCACCAGCCACTCCAGTAGCAAGGTTCATGATAGTCCAAGAAACTCGATCGTACGCGTCATCGGTGCCGAACTCATTTCTTCGCCGTCGTGTGGGCCCTGATACAGAAAGATCCCGTCAAATTCCCAGGTCAAACCCTACATGCCCCAACGCATCTCTGTTTAACGCCAGATACCGAACCACCCCGGCGACGACGAACAGGATGGCGCGCACCTCTCGACGTCCGCCGCGCACCGGGCGTTTGCCTTGGCTTTTCCCGCTATCGCGGGCCAAGGGTGCCAAGCCCGCCAGTCGCTACGTCGATCTGGAGGAAAAGACTCTGCAGCCTCTCGACAACCCTTTTGGCCCAAAAGTGTAACCTATGTGTCCGGTACGATCTGTCACCCATGTCTCCGGGCCGGACCCCAAGGTTTCTGGAGCGGGCGATGGGAATCGAACCCAGGCCCGATTTCCGCTATGTTGCTGAAACTAGCGGCTATCCCGAAGACTGCCGTCCAAAACCGTCCACAATCGACTGACTGGAACGAAAAAACCGCGGCAGATCAGCTTGAATGGTTCCTGATGTGATGAGTGAAAAAAGGAGCAGTACGCCCATGTCCGAAGCTTGGGAGGTTCGCATGACCCGGTCATGACACAGCTTGATTGTGCCAGGTGATGTTTCATACGTTGCGGCGTGATGGGCGTCACATCGGTCGGCGACGGGACACGCGAGCATGGTTAGTGAATGCGCAGGGAGTTTACCTGCTAGACTTGGACTTAATGCGACGCGTACTTACTTTCGGTCTCGCGTTCAGCGTCTTTGCTGCTGGCTTGATGCCACTTTCGGCTTGTGCCTTGCTCTCTTCAAAAACGGCCGAGTGCGCGGAGGCGACAACCCCGTCGCCATGCGATCAGATGTACGCTCCCAGTCCAGGAACGCAATTGTCCAGAGGTTCGGATAAATCCTGCTGCGTTACGTCGCAAGCCCCACTCCCAGAATTGCAGTTCAAAGGGATTGAGGTTGGACCGGCCGTCACCATCGCCGTATCGCAGGATACACTTACGGTTCCGAGCGTCAAACCGCACAGTAGACTTCTTGTCGTCGAAAACCCTTCACCGCCATCCTTTCAATCCCTTCTTTGCACCTTCTTGATCTAAATCTGGCCTGATCACAGCTAACCCCCCGCACAGGTGTCTGGGTGCGCTTGTTTCCCATGCTTTGATTACCTGCGTCGAGGTCGCTCGACCCTTGACTCGATGCCGCGAAAGGACAGTTTATGAAGTTCACTTCGATTTGGATTCTCGGAGTCTCGCTCCTTGTATTTGCACCACCCCGCGCCCGCGCGCAAGATGCTCCAGTCGGGAAAGTCGCAAAACTCACGGATCTTTTGACTGAGGCGGAAAAGAACAATCCTCAGATACAGGCGGCGAGGCACGGCTGGCAATCGGCAAGGCAGATTCCGACACAGGTCGCCACGCTACCCGATCCCCAAGTGGTCTTGCAGCAAACGAACGTGGGGAGTCCCCGGCCTTTCGCGGGGTACACCAACAGCGACTTCGCGTACATCGGGGTGGGCTTTTCGCAGGACTT
>Ga0070730_10006211_pt1 | contig 10236 bp, 12 predicted proteins | sample Coa_R1_3_FD_66447 | JGI IMG/M metagenome (GOLD analysis project Ga0070730, IMG submission 66447) | Surface soil microbial communities from Centralia Pennsylvania, which are recovering from an underground coalmine fire - Coalmine... | ecosystem: Environmental > Terrestrial > Soil > Unclassified ... | reverse complement strand
GCGTTTCCGTGGATGACGTTTCTCGTGCTGCTCTGCGGCATCAAGTTTCCGCTGGCCATGTTTATCGGCGCGCTGCTCCTGATTTTCCGCCAAATGAACTACGGCCTGGAATTGGCGCGTAACCATTTCCCGTTTAAATTCATCATTTATTATTTGCCCGCGGTTTTTCTGTATGCCGCGGTGATGGCCGCTTCCTACCGGAGCTATGCAAACGGCAAAGTTGCGTGGAAGGGCAGGGAATATCCGGTGGGACTGCCGAATCCGTCCGCCAAAGGATGAACGACGCGGAGAACGATACTGAGTCGCCATGATCTATCTAACTCGTAAAATAGAATTCGCCGCTTCGCACGTGTATCACAATCCGGCGCTGTCGCCGGCGGAGAACAAGCGCATTTTCGGCAAATGCAATAATCCGCACGGCCATGGCCACAACTACACGCTGGAAGTGACCGTTGCCGGCGAGCCCGATCCCGTGACCGGCATGGTCCTTGATTTGAAAGACCTGAAGGAAATTCTCGAACGCGAAATCATGCAGCGAATGGACCACCGCCACTTGAATCTCGAAGTGCCGGAACTCCAGGGGCAAATTCCGACGTGCGAAAACATCGCGCGCGTGATCTGGAATTTGCTCGATGCAAAGATCACGCAGGGAAAATTGCACCGCGTGCGGCTTTACGAAAATTCCGATCTCTTCGCCGACTGCTATCGCAACGGCGGCGGAGCGCGCGTATGAAACCCGAAACGCTTCACATCGAGCTTGGCCGCCGTTATCGTTTTTCCGCGTCGCACCGTTTGCATTCCGCAAAACTCGGCGACGAAGAAAATGGACGCATCTACGGCAAATGCAACAATCCGCACGGCCACGGCCACAATTACACCGTGGAAATTCGCGTTTCCGGCGGCATCGATCCGGCGACGGGAATGATTTCCAATCTTGCGGACCTCGATGCTTTCGTGCACGAGCAAGTGATTGAACCGTTCGACCATCGCTATTTGAATGAAGAAGTGCCCGCGTTCCAGAACGCCGTGCCGACGACGGAAATTTTATGCATGGAAATTTTTGAGCGACTGAAATCCTTTCCGCATGCAAAGCTGGAAGCGGTACGCGTAGAGGAAACCGCGAACAACAGTTTTGAATATGCCGGAAACTGACCCGGGGGATACGAACGTGACGAAACCGACCGAAGAAATACTGTTGAACGAAGAAAAAGCGACCGACGGAAAAACGATCGCGTGCCACATGCGCGAAATCATCAAGCTGGCCGGCGAAGATCCGAACCGCGAAGGTCTGCGCAAGACGCCGGAGCGCTTTGAAAAAGCGCTGAAATTCCTGACGAGCGGATACAACATGAATCTCGACAGCGTGCTGAACGGAGCGACGTTCAGCGTGTGCTACGACGAAATGGTGATCGTGAAAGACATCGAGTTTTTCAGCCTGTGCGAACATCACGTGCTTCCGTTTTTCGGCAAGGCGCACGTCGCGTATCTGCCGACGAAAAGAGTTTTGGGCCTGAGCAAAGTCGCGCGGCTGGTGAATATGTTCGCGCGGCGCTTGCAAATCCAGGAACGGATGACGAGCCAGATCGCGCAAGCGATTGAAGAAAAAATCGCGCCGCAGGGCGTCGGCGTGATCATCGAAGCGCGCCACCTTTGCATGCAGATGCGCGGCGTGGAAAAACAGCACGGCCAGGCGGTGACGAGCGCGATGCTCGGCGCGTTTCGCCACAACAAACAGACGCGCGATGAATTCTTGGCGCTGCTGCACACGGGAAAGAGCTGAAGTTCCCGGCGCCGCGGGGCTGGTGATTCTGGCGGTGTTTCTTGTGGACCGGGGGATGGCGCGGATGGAGGAAGTGTAAAGTTGAAAGTTTGAAGTTGAAAGTTTTAAGTTGTAAGTAGGTTAAAACCTCCGAAAGCGGCAGGGCTGAAGCCCTTGCCCTACATGAGAGGAAGTTTGAAGTTGGAAGTTTTAAGTTTGAAGTTTTAAGTTGCGAGTAGAGGCGGGATTGAGATGATTCTGTTTTGATCGTCAGTCGTCAGTCTTCAGTCCTCTGTTTTCAGTACGAAAAACAGAAATAGAGAGCGACGCGTGGTTTGTTCCTCCGAAAGCGGCAGGGCTGAAGCCCTTGCCCTACACTTACCCTACACGAATCCGAAATTCCAAACCAGAAGCGGCAGAGTTACATTGTTGCGATTTCGACGGAGGCGATGGTGTTGTCCCAGGCCATTTTGAGGGTGCAGCCTTTCGAGTTTTTGTCGAGAGCGATGGTGAAATTTTCGGTGACGGCGCCGGTCGAGACCTTCATGTCGACGCGGGCGAGATCTTCTTTTTCGCCGGGATACGGCGTGCCCCATTCGCCGGTTTTTTTGCTGATGATGAGCGACCACTTGTCTTGATTGGGAATGGCGAAAATGGTGTAACTGCCGGCGGGGACGTGCGCGCCGCCGACCGTGAGGTCCGCGGTGGTGACGAAGGTGGTGGCTTCATTGGCGCCGGCGCGCCAGACTTGGCCGTAGGGAATGAGGCTGCCGAAAATGGGGCGACCGTTTTTGCGTGGGCTGGAATAGTCGATGGCGATGGACTTGCCGGCGGCGAGCTCGCACTTTGCGGTGGCGGGCGGGCTGGGGCGCTTGGATTTGTCCTGCTGCGCGCGCAGGGCGAAGGCGGCGACGGCGAGAGCGAGTACGGCCAAACTGCAGAGAGATAAAACTTTACGCATGGGTAATCCCTCCAAGGAGAGAACTGTAGCACGGAAGATGGATGGCGGCGGGGGGCGAGCGGTCGGGCGCGGGGAGAGTGACTGGTGATTCGTGATTGGTGACTGGTGACTGGTGCCTGGGGGAGAGGGGGCGCTCTGGCGGAGAAGGTGACGCGGGGGGGGGGGCGCTTCCGCGTGGCCCCCTGCTCGATCACAAACGTGGCTAGACTCTTTCGGTTGCGAAAGCTAAGGGTGCCGCGGCTCAGGCGGCACTTTTCTGTTGGGGGTGGCGGAACGGTTTGCGGCGAGCAAGTATTTATGCGTTGTAACGACTATCGTCGTAACGCATCTAATCAGACGGAACGAGCCGCACTTCGGACAGTTCGAATCGGCAAAAGGAGGATCAAATCATGCCTGCATTACAGGGGAAAATCGCCGTCATCACCGGGGGCAGCAGCGGTATCGGGCTGGCCACCGCGAAGCGCTTTGTGAAAGAGGGAGCCTATGTGTTTATAACGGGCCGGCGGCAAGCGGAGCTGGATAAGGCCGTTGCCGAAATTGGCAGCAATGTGACGGGCGTGCAAGGGGACGTCTCGAATCTGGACGACCTGAACCGTCTGTACAAGGAAGTAGGAGCGAAGAAAGGGAAAGTCGACGTCCTGTTTGCGAATGCAGGGATCGCCGAGCCAAAACCAACGGACGCGGTGAGCGCGGAGGACTACGACAAGACTTTCGACATCAACGCGCGAGGGGTGTACTTTGCCGTGCAAAAGGCGCTGCCGCTGATGAAAGAGGGTGGATCGATTATTTTGACTGGTTCGGGGATCTGGCAAAAAGGCATCCCGGTCTATGCGACGTACGGAGCAACGAAGGCGGCTCTGCGCTCGTTTGTTCGAACGTGGACGGCGGAGTTTGCCGGCAAAGGAATCCGGACGAACGTGATTAGTCCGGGCCCGGTCGAGACGCCGATTCTTGAAGGCCAATTCGGCGAGAACACGGACGCGATGAAGGAACGGTTCAAGACAATGATTCCGATGGGGCGGCTGGGGAAGCCGGAAGAGGTTGCGGCGGCGGCGGTGTTTCTGGCCTCCGATGAGAGTAGCTTCATCACGGGAATCGATTTGCCGGTCGATGGCGGCACTGTGGCGGTGTAAGCAATTCCGCTACGCGGGAACGCGGAGAACACACGCGCGGGACGTTTGTTGAAGGCGGATACGCTGTTTCGGAGCGGCGTTTCGCGCGTTTTTCGCTTTGCTCAGGTTTTTGCGCCGGCGTAAGATTGGGTTGTGAGCCTTCGGCGCATCGCGGTGCCGCTTTTTCTTCTGATTTGGGCGACGAGCCCTTTGCTCGAGTGCCTGCCCAATTCGTCCATGACGGCTGCGGAGATGGAATGCTGCCAGAAGATGGCGGGAAATTGCGATATGGGCGGAGGCGAGCACAAGTGCTGCGATGCAACAGTGAATCAATCGGCGCCGGCGGCGGCCGTTCAGCAAAATTGCGCGACGCAGGAACTGGCGCTTTCGCCTGCTGTTGAGTACGCACAAATTGAACTTGCGGCGCCACAATTTATTGAAGGTTTCGATTTTGCTTCCGTTGCGATTACGTTTTCCCCACCTGGTTTTTCCACCGTCCTAAGAATCTGATTCCATCCGGTTGGTACCGCTAGATCGAAGCCATCGCATAGATCCGTTTGGCTAGCGCGAGAAGTTTTTTTAGGGGCTGAAGAGACGACCTCCTGAGAAAGAGGGCGGACTGAAGTCCCGCCGCTACACGTGCTTTGCTGGAAAGCGTGTTGGAAGAGTTACGAACGGCGGGCGGCGGGGCTGAGGACACCACTTCTAAGAAAGAGGGCGGACTGAAGTCCCGCCCCTACACGTACTTTGCTGGAATGCGCTACTGCGCGAGCGGAGGGAATTGTGAAAGCGATATTGGGGCTGGTTTGCTTGCTTTGCTTTGCGCGGGGAGCGTGGGCGGATGGGCATGGACCGGTTTTTGGTTTGGCCACGCCGACGAATTCGCAAGGGGAATGGAGCTTCGATACGGGCGTGTTTGGCCGAGCGAACGACTTTGGTTCGGAAGCTTCGCTGCGAGAGCTGATTGGATACGGCTTTACGCCGCATGTGACGCTGTTTGTGACCGCGCCGGCGGTATTTGGCAACGAGCAGCTTACGCCGACGCGAATTCAGCCCGGAACGGATTTCGAAGCGACGGTGAAATGGCGCTTTCAGCACCGCGCGACAAAAGTGGGAACGCGGATCGAATCCACTTTTTTTGGAGGCGTGGTTGCGCCCGGGGCGCAAGCGGCGTTTCACAACATTGCGACGACGAATACGCCGGGGACGATGTTTGGAGCGGTGACGGGGCGCGCGTCGCGAAGCCATTACGTTTGGCTGGGCGCGACGTTCACCAAATTTTATGAACGCGCGGGGCTGAAACGCCCCGACGTGCTGGATTACAGCCTGGTGTATGGCTACCGACCGCCGAAGTGGCGGCGGCCGCCGGACAAATGGGATTGGCGTTTTTTTGCCGAGCTAGTGGGCGAACATTCCGACCGCTTTTTGCAGGGCGGCGTTGCGCTTGCGGGGACGCAGGCGCAGCAAGTGTTCCTTGGGCCGACAATGCTGGGCATTCATCGGAATTACACGATCAGTTTCGGGGCGCAGGCGCCGATTTATCAAAGCGTGGGCGCATTGTTTCCGAAAGAGAGAGTGCGGTTTGCGGTGAATTTCAGTTACTTGGTGTTTCAACATTCGCATTAGAGGCGGTTCGGGAGAAGGTTGAAAAATTGTCTCGAGCGCAATGAAAAGCGGATTCCTTCGGGCGCAAACCGCGCTCGGGATGACAAGTGGCGGGTATGTTTCAACGAGCGGTTATTTCGGATGAGGAGAAATCGCGATGAAAAAGATTGTCGTTCTTTTGTTACTGACGTTGCCGGCGGCGCGGGCGCGGGCGGAGATTCGCTCGATTGACATCACTATTTTTGGCATGGATTGAGAGGTGTGTGCACACGCCGTGCGCGTGTCGTTGCTGTCTGTGAGCGGAGTGGCTTCGGTTGAGGTGAGTCTCGAAAAGGGTTTGGCCAATGTGAAGATGAAAGCGGGGAATACCGCCACGCTGAAGCAATTGCAGGAAGCGATCACGAAAAATGGATTCACGATGAAGCAGTCGCACGTGGTCGCGGCAGGAAAGGTGATCGAGGAGGGTGGCGCCATAAAGCTTCGGATTTCGGGCTCGAGCGACGTGCTGAGCCTCGTACCGGAAACGCCAAGCGTTGCCGCGCCTTCCGGCAAAAGTGCGGGCACGTTTGTGGTGGAAGGAACGATTCCCGAATCGGCGAAGGGAAAAAGTGCGGACACGATTCGATACCGGACGTTGACCGAGGAGAAATAAGGCATGAAAGGGATGGAGAACAAAACTTCGTACGCGGCGCTGAGATACTTTTCGCTTTTTAGCTCGGTGGGAACGCTGCTCTGTTGTGCGTTGCCGTCGTTGCTGGTGCTGGCGGGGCTGGGCGCATCGGTGGCATCGATGCTGTCGGTGGCGCCGTGGCTGGTGGCGCTTTCGCGGCACAAGCTGTGGACATTTGGGGTTTCGGGAATTCTGATCGCGGCAAGCTTTGTGAATATGTACTTCGTGGCGCCGCGCCTCGAGAGACAAGTGTGTTCGGCGGAGAATCCAAACGCGTGCGAAACCGCTTCGCGATTCAGCCGAGTGCTGCTTTGGACTTCGCTCGTGATTTATGCGGCCGGCTTTTTTGTGGCATTTTTGTTGGGGCCGATTCTGACGATGCTGGACGGGAATTAGCGGGATGGGTGCGCGCCGCCGCGAAAAGTGAACGCCGAAGTGCTGGCGTGGATGGCGGCGTTATGAAGAGGCAGTGCGGTTGGCGCGTGAGAGGCGGCGGATTTCGAAGATGAGGTAGGCGACGACGGCTAGATTTACTAGGAGAAGGAGTACTCGCATGAGGGTTGGGCGCTCGACGAGTTCGTAGAATTCGAGAGGGATGAGGCCGGCGGTGGAGAGGACGGTGAGGAATTCGGCCCAGCGTTTGCGGAGGAAGAGGCCGGTGGCTTCGGTGAGGAAAAGAGCGGAATAGATGAAGGTGCCGAGGCTGAGGGCGTGGAGTTTGTGGGCGTCGACATTGGTGAGTTTTTCGAGGAGCAGGTGGAGGTAGCGATTGTGGGGATCGACGCGGAAGAGATCGACCCAATGTTGCGCTTCGGCGACGAGATTTTTGTTGGCGAGCATGTGAACGGCGATGCCGACGGCGAGAAGCGCGAGGCCTTTGATGAGTTTGAAGGCGGCGATGAGGAGGAGGCCGCGAGGATGTTGGCGCGTGCTAGGCGTATTGGGTGGCGGATTAGTTTGCATTTTGAGGCGTATTTTTGTGATTTAGGAAATTTGAATTGAGGCGGTGGCGCATTTTGAGGGAAGTATTGTAGCGCGAGTGGGTGGCGCGATGACGGGGAGATCGAAGAAGGGCCGACTAACGCCACGGCGGGCAGGCGGAAAGCTTCCCCTACAACGGCTCAGGATGGTGTAGCGGTTGGGCGGAAATTGAGATCGAAGAAGGGCCGACTCGGAAGTCGGCCCCTATAACGGCGCGGAAAGTTTGGACGATGACGGGAAGATTGAAGAAGGGCAGATTCCCGCCACGGCGGGCAGGCGGAAAGCGGCCCCTACAACGGCTGAAGAGAGCGGAGGCGAACTGTACTAAATTGCACTATTCATCGGGCGGACAGATGGTGGAAAATAGAGGGACGGTCCCGGCCGATCGGAGAATGCTTGTGCGAAGGGTGAATCGAGTTGGGATTGTGCGGTTGGGATTTTTTTGTTTTGCGCTGGCGATTTGCGCGGCGGCGGGGCGAGGGCAAGAGCGGACGAAAGAGTTGACGGCGGCTCGCGCGGCGACGGCTCCGGTTGAGACGATGGCGCCGGCGGGAGAATTCAGCTCTGCGGACCGCAGCGCGCAATTGCCGGACGCGCCGGCGGCTCGCGCGGCGCAAGACGACCTGGACGTTTCCTGGAAGACACTTCCGAAAAGATTAGCGCGCGATCAAAAAGACATTTGGCTTTTTCCGCTGCAACTCGCGAAAGGGCGGTATTTGATTCCGACGCTGGCGGTGGTGGGCGGAACGGCGGGGCTGATTGCGGCGGACCCGCACGCGACGCCGTATTTCCGAACGCACGCGGGGAATTGGGACGATTTCAATGACGCGTTCGACGGATCGATTACGGCCGGAGAGATCGCGATCGTGCCGGCGACGTTTTTGCTGGTGGGCGGTGCGCGGCACGATCCCTACGCGACGAAGACGGGGTTGCTGGCGGGCGAGGCGTACGCGGACAGCGAGATTGTGGACCTGGCGCTGAAGGCGATTACGCATCGGCAACGGCCTTCGGATGTGGCGGCGGGAGCGCCATTCAATGACACATTTTTCAACCGCGGAAATTCGGTTTTCGGAAGCAGTTTTCCTTCGGGGCACGCGGTGGGCGCGTTTTCCGTTGCGACGATCGTGGCGCGGCGGTATGGGAATCACCGATGGGTGCCGTTTGTGGCGTATGGATGCGCGACGGCGATCAGCCTTTCGCGCGTGACGAACAGGGCGCATTTTCCGTCGGATGTTTTTGTGGGGGCGGCACTGGGGTACACGATTGCGCGGTTTGAAGTGCTGCGGCGCTGAGCGGCGGCGAATGCGAGAGGGCGTGCGAAGCGAGCGGCTCTGCGCGAAAGGGAAAGATCTGGGTAAAAAGAGCGAGCGGCGACGATAATGGAGCGGCGCTATATAAGACTGCAGCGCGATGAGTACATAAAAGACCTGACAAAAACGTTTATGCGCGGCCTGAGATTTTTCCCGCCTCGAACGGAATAAAAGCGGAAGAGGGCAAGTCGATACGTACATGCACGTAATGCGTAGAGCGGAGGGAGAAGTCCGCTTGAAAATTGCGTGGCCGTTACGGAAAAACGGATAAACGAAATTTAATCAATTTTGTTTTTCGTGCAGGCATCCGCAAAGGGAAGTCGCTCATCGAAGTGGAAACCATGCAAAAGGCTGTACGTGGCGCCGAGGACAAGACACAGCCAAGCTCCGAATTCTGAAGAGGAATTCGGAATCTGGGTCGCAAATTTCCATAAAAAAGGGAGACCGAAAGTGAAAGAGACAGGCAAAGAGGCTGTGAAGAGCAATCGTCGTTCATTTTTGCGGAAAGGAATGACGGCGGCAGGAGCGGCAACGGCGGCCGGCATGGTGATTCCGGGGAAATTATTCGCGCAGAGCGACGACCGCCAAGAAGGAAATCTGACGCACGGCGACATCGCGGTATTGCGGTTTTTGTCGGCGGCGGAGCAGATTGAAACGGATCTGTGGCAGCAGTATTCGGAATTGGGCGGAGTGCAAGACGGGGAAGTATCGGGCGTAAACGGCGGAAATCCGCTGTACACGGCGGCGCTGTCGCTGCTCGATGGAGACATGGCGCAGTACATTCACGACAACACCGACGACGAATTCACGCATCACCGCTTTTTGAACAATTATCTGGAATCGAAGGGCGCGAAGGGCGTGGATTTGACGCCGCTTTCGGCGGGTCTGCCGAGCAGCAAAGCGACGGGCGCGAAGCAAATCCCGCGGCTGACGAACCTGACGCAGCTGACGGTGGACACGACCTGGTGGACGCGCTACCGGAGCACGACGAATCCGGATCTCGGCGCGAGCTTCGCGAATGCGGTGCCGAGCCTGGCGGGCGGAAAGTTCACGGCGATTCCGCGCACGGATGCGGATTTGGGAAACAGTTCGCTGACGGACAACAACGCGGGCTCGATCGACGACCGGCTGAAGGCGATTGCGTTTACGGCGGGATTCCACTTTGCATTTATCGAACAGGGCGGAATCAGCTTGTACGCATCGCTCGCGCAGAACGTGACGAGCCTCGAAGTGCTGCGCATTTTACTGAGCATCGGCGGCTCGGAGACGATGCACTTCCAGACGTGGCAGGACAAGGCCGGAAATGCGACGCCGCTGTCGTTTACGGACCCGGTGAACAAGTCCACGGTGACGTTCGAAGACCTGACGCAGAATCAGCCGGAAGAATTGCAATCGAATTTGATCATGCCGGAGCCCTGCGATTTTCTGGACAAGAAGCTGGAACCGGTTGCGATTATCCGGCCGACGTCGGTAAAGCTCGGCGGAGCGACGGCGACGGCGAAGAGCTTCTTCGATGACGGACTGTTCATCGGACAAACGCCGGCGTTCATCAGCACGTTTTTCCGTTTGGCGGAAGAAGCGGACGAGGCTCGCAGAGGATTCTAAGTGCGGGCGAAGTAGCGATTTGCAATTTGTGAAAACGAAGAAGGCTCCTGCCGGATGGCGGGGGCCTTTTTTCGTTTGAGGCTGCCGCGGCGATGGACGAAGGGTGAAGAGGAGAGAAAGGAACAGAGAACAGAAGGAGCGAAAAGAACGGAGCGAAAAGAACGGAGCGAAAAGAACGGAGCGAAAAGAACGGAGCGAAAAGAACGGAGCGAAAAGAACGGAGCGAAAAGAAC
>Ga0070730_10006210_pt1 | contig 10236 bp, 11 predicted proteins | sample Coa_R1_3_FD_66447 | JGI IMG/M metagenome (GOLD analysis project Ga0070730, IMG submission 66447) | Surface soil microbial communities from Centralia Pennsylvania, which are recovering from an underground coalmine fire - Coalmine... | ecosystem: Environmental > Terrestrial > Soil > Unclassified ... | reverse complement strand
AAGGAATGCTGGATTAAAGACGCCACCGCCGCCCGGCGCGCGGCGCTCGCCATCCTCCGCGACGTGTCGGTCGGAGCTCCCTTCGGCGTGGCGCGGGACGCTCACGTCGCCGGCCTCGCCGACCGCGACCGCCGCCTGGCGCACGAGCTCGCCGCCGGCGTGCTGCGCCGCCGCCGCGATCTCGACGGCGCCCTTTCGATCGATCGCGCCGACGCGCGGCTCCACGACATCCTCCGCCTCGGCGCCTACCAGCTGCGCTGGCTGACCCGCGTACCGCCCCACGCCGCGGTATCCACCAGCGTCGAGCTCGCGCGTGAGACAGCGGGAGAAAAAGCGGCGAAGTACGTCAACCAAGCCCTCAGACGGGTTGGGGAAGAGGGAAGGGGGAAGAGGGAAGGGGAATCACATCCGGACTGGCTCGTTGCACGCTGGACCGAACGATTCGGTGCTGCGGCGACGAAGAAACTCCTCGACTGGAACGACGCGAAGCCCGTGCTCACGCTGCAACCCGCGACGTGGAATGCGGAGACCCTCCGCGCCCGCTTGGTAGCGGCCGGCTTCAACACCGAGATTGCGCCGTTTTCATCGGGAATTCGCCTGGTCAAGGAAGGTCCCACTCCCCACACCCCACGCCTTCAGGAACTTCCGGGGTATTCCGACGGCGCCTTTATCGTCCAAGACCCCGCCCACGCCCTGGTCTGCCGGTTCGCCGCCGTCGCAAGGAGCGCGCGCGTGTTCGACGCCTGCGCCGCGCCCGGAGGAAAAGCGGTGACGCTGGAACGCCTCGGCGCCCGGGTGACCGCCGGGGAGGCGCGCCGGGAACGCCTCGCGCGGCTCGCCGACACGACGCGCCGCGCCGGAGTGGCAATTCGACTGGTTTGCGCTGATCTTCAGGCGGCACCGTTCGCGCCGGAATCGTGGGACGCGGTGCTGGTGGACGCCCCCTGCACTGCCACGGGCACGCTGGCGCGCCATCCCGATGCGCGCTGGCGGCTCACCGCTCCCGCGATCGCCCGGGCCGCCGCGCGGCAACGCCGGCTGCTCGCCGCCGGCGCGGAGCTGGTGCGGCGGGGCGGCGTGCTGATCTACGCGACCTGCTCGCTCGAAGCCGAGGAGAACACCGACGTTGTCGAGGACTTCCTGAAGCGCCAGGCCGAATTTTCGCGCGCGCCGGTCGCCGGCGCGGCGCCGGTCTCGCTGCTCACCCCCGCGGGCGACTTCCAGTCGCTGCCGCAGCGCGACGGCATGGACGGCGCGTACGCCGCGCGCCTGGTGCGGGAGCGCTGATGGAATTCCGCCGGCACATGCCGCCCATCAAAGACTGGAACGTGCCGCTGCCGGCGTTCGACCGGCGCAGCGTGCGCCGCTGGGCTCTCTACGGCGCGGGCGCGGTGCTCGCCGGATACCTCACCGCCTATCTCCTGCTTTTTCCCTCGCCGATGTTCCGCGGCAGCCACGTGGTGCCGCGCCTGCTCGGACTCACCGTCCCCGAGGCGACGCACCAGCTGCAAACGGCCGAGATGTCGATCCGGGATTCGGGCTCGGACCCGCACCCCACCGCGCCCGCGGGCACGATCATCTGGCAGGATCCGCCGCCGGGCGTCGCCGCGAGCTCGGGGCTGCGCGTCACCGTGATCACGAGCGGCGGACCGACGCGCATCGCCGTGCCCGACGTGACCGGCCTCGACGCCGCGCTGGCGCAGCGCATCGTGACGGCGGGCGGCCTCACCGTGTCCCGGATGGACTCCGTGCAGGCGCCCAAGACGCTTCCCGGCATCGTCGTCGTGACCCGGCCGCCGGCCGGCAGCGTGGAGCCGCCGGGATTCGGCGTCATCCTGGTGGTGAATCGCGGCGCGCCCACCATCCCCGTCCCGGATGTGGTGGGGCTGACGCTCGCCGATGCGCGCACCAAGCTCGAGGACGCCGGCCTCACCCTCGGCAGCGTGACGCGCCGGCGAACCTCGGACGCGAACCCGGGCACGGTCATCGCGCAGCAGCCCGGCGCGCAGACGCTGGCGCCGCCCGGACTGCTCGTCGATATCGTGGTCGCCCGGAGTCCGCAATGAGCGGCGGCGTCCGCATCGCGCCGAGCATTCTTGCCGCCGACCTCACGCGGCTCGCCGAGCAGGTGCGGCAGGTGGTGGACGGGGGCGCCGATTGGATCCATGTGGATGTGATGGACGGGCGCTTCGTCCCGAACCTCACGTTCGGCGCGAACATGGTCGCCGCGCTGCGGCGGCTTACCGACAAGCCGATCGACGTCCACCTGATGGTGGTGGAGCCCGAGCACTACATCGCGCCGATGGCGGATGCGGGCGCGACCTCGTTCACCTTCCATCCCGAAGCGACGATCCACGTGCAGCGCCAGCTCGCCGCCGTGCGCCAGCGGGGAATGCGCGCCGGGCTGGCGCTCAATCCGGGCACGCCCCTCGCCCTCGCGGACGAGGTCGCCGCCGACCTGGATCTGCTGCTGGTGATGACCGTCAATCCCGGCTACGGCGCGCAGACCTATCTGCCGGCGTCGGACGAGAAGATCCGCCGCGCCCGCGCGCTGCTCACCGCGCGCGAATCGGCGGCGGCGCTCGAAGTGGACGGGGGCATTGCGCGCGACACGATCGCGCGGGCGCGCGCCGCGGGTGCGGACACCTTCGTCGCCGGCAACGCGGTGTTCACCGCCGCCGATCCCGCCGCCGAGGTGCGCGAGCTGCGGCGCCGCTGCGCGGCCCGGGCGTGACCGCGCGGCGGCAGTGGGGGCTGGTGGCCGGCATCGTGACGACGATCGCGTTCGGGGTGGCGCTGGCGATCAAGATCCGGCCCCAGATCGCGCTGATCGGCGTGGGCTCGCGGGCGCCGGATTTTCACGCGATCGACCTGGCCACGGGCCGGCCGGTGACCCTCGCGGACTATCGCGGGAAGGTTTTGCTGATCAATATCTGGGCGACGTGGTGCCCGCCCTGCCGGGTGGAAATGCCCGCGCTGCAGCAGCTGCATCAGCTGGTGCCCGACACCGCGTTCCTCATCCTGGCGGTGAGCGTGGATAAGGACCCGCCGGCGATCGTGACGCACTTCGCCAAGTCGCTCGGGCTGACGTTCGATCTGCTGCACGACCGGGCGGGGGACATTCAGGAGATCTACCAGACCACCGGCATCCCCGAGAGCTTCGTGATCGACCGCGATGGACGCATCGTGAAGAAGGTGATCGGCGCCGCCCAGTGGGACGGCCCCGTCAACGTGACCCTCATCCGGCGGCTGCTCGATGCGCATTGACGTCGCACCGCTCTTCACCCGCAACTGGCCCATCAAGCTGGCCGCGCTCTTCCTCGCGCTGCTGCTCTACGTGGCCGTGGCGGCGCAGCAGCCGATCAGCCAGGCCTTCACCCTCCGGCTCCGGGTGCAGGTGCCCCCGGGGCGCGCCCTCCTCTCCCAGCCGCCGGCGGTCTCGGTGCAGGTGGCGGGGCGCGGCGGCGAGCTGCTCAAGCTGCGGGCGTTCCCCCGGTTCATCGGCATCGCGGTGCCCGACACCTTCTCGGGCACGGGCTTTCACCTCACCCTCCGTCCCACCGACATCGCGATCCCCAAGGGCGTGGACGTCACGGTCACGGACATCTCTCCGCGCGACCTGACGTTCACTCTCGACTCGGTAGCGCGCAAAGACGTGCGGATCGTGCCGCGGGTGACGGTCGTGACGGACTCCGGCTTCACCCTGCGGACCGGCCTGTCGATATCGCCAAGCGTGGCGCGCATCGTCGGCTCGGACCGCGCTCTCGCCGGCATCGATTCGGTCACCACCGTGCCGGTCGAGATCTCGAACGTGACCGGCTCGTTCACCCGCACCGTCGCGCTCGACACCACGCCGCTGGGCATCGTGCGGGTGGGACCGAAGACCATCGAGGTCTCGGGGGACGTCGGGCCCGTCATCCGGCGGGTCTTCGGCGGCATTGCGGTCGAGACCGGCGCCGGCGGCGCGCCCGCGGGATTCACGCTCAATCCCGCGCACGTGTCGGTCGAAGTCCGGGGCGCGGAAGAGCGGCTCGCCACCCTGACGCGCGACAGCGTGAAGGTGATCGCCCGCCTCTCGGGCACCGCGGCCGACGGCGTGTACGCCCACCTCACCGTCCTCGGCCCCACCGGCACCACCGCGCGCGCCGTTCCCGATTCGGTCCAGCTCAAGAAGAAATCGAAACGTGGCTGACGTCGTTCTCGGCATCGAAACGTCCTGCGACGAAACCTCGGCGGCGGTGCTCGTCGCCAACGGCGCCGCGCCTCCCGAGCTCGCCGGCCTCGTGATCCTGTCGCAGGACATCCATCAGGTGTTCGGCGGCGTCGTGCCCGAGCTCGCGAGCCGCGCGCACCTCTCCACCCTGCCCGCCGTCGTCGATCGCGCGCTCGAGCAGGCCGGGGTGGCGTTCGGCGCGGTGGACGCCGTGGCCGTCACCGCCGGACCGGGACTCGCCGGCGCGCTGCTGGTCGGGGTCGCCTACGCCAAAGCCCTGGCCTACGCCGGTGACCGCGACCTGATCGGCGTCCATCACCTCGAAGGCCATCTCTTCGCGGCCGCGATTGAAGATCCCGAGCTGGCGCCGCCCTTCGTCGCCCTGCTGGTCTCCGGCGGACACACGATGCTGCTCGACGTGCCGGCGTGGGGCCGCTACCGCCTGCTGGGCGCCACGCGGGACGACGCGGCCGGCGAGGCCTTCGACAAAGTCGCCACCCTGCTCGGCCTGGGATATCCCGGCGGGCCGGTGATCGAGCGCCTCGCGGCCACGGGCGACCCCGCGCGGTTCAATTTCCCCCGGCCGATGCGCGACCAGGGATTCGAGTTCTCGTTCAGCGGATTGAAGACCGCGGTGCTGCACGCGGCGCGCGCGAGTAGCGATCTCGAGCGCGACCGGCCCCACCTGGCCCGCGGCTTTCAAGACGCGGTCCTCGACGTGCTGGTGACCAAGCTCGCGCGCGCGGTCGAGCACACCGGCTATCGCACCGCCCTGCTCGGCGGCGGCGTGGCCTGCAGCAGGGCGCTCGCCGCCCGCGCTGCGGAGCGGCTCTCCGGCAGCGCGCGGGTGGCCGTCGCGAGTCCGCGGCTCAACGCCGACAATGCGGCCATGATCGCGCGCGCCGGATGGTGGCGCCTGGCGCGCGGCGAGCGCAGCGACTTCACCCTCGACGCCCGCGCCGATCTGCCGCTCCCGGGGCTCGAAATCGGCGAATCCGTTCCGAACTCCACATCTCGCAATCCCAATTCCCCATGATCGTCTACCCGTTCGTCTTTCACCTCGGACCGCTGACCATCACCGGCTACGGTCTCATGATGATGGCCGCCTTCCTGATGTCCGGATGGGCCATGCAGCTCGACCTGCGCCGCCGCGGCCTCGACGAGGAATACGCCGCGAGCATCGTGTGGTGGGCCGTGATCGGCGGCCTCGTGGGCGCCAAGATCTGGTACGTGCTGCTCACCGGCGAATGGGACGCGTTGTTTCGTCGCGGGGGATTTGTGTGGTATGGGGGGTTCCTCGGCGGCGCGACCGGCGTGCTGCTCGCGGGGTGGCTGCGGAAAATTCCGCTCCGGTTCACCGCCGAGCTCTGCGCGGCGCCGCTGGCACTGGGGTACGCGCTGGGTCGCGTGGGGTGTTTCCTCGTCAACGATGATTACGGGATTCCCACGTCGCTGCCGTGGGGAATGAAATTTCCCAACGGCCTGCCTGCCACGACGGTCGAGAACCTGAAAGGTCTCCACGTCACTTTCCCGCCGGGCACCAATCCGCTGCAGCTGGTCGCGGTGCATCCGACCGAGCTCTACGAAACGGCGCTGATGCTGGGCGTCTGCTGGTGGCTCTGGCGCCGCCGCGGGCACGCGCACGGGACAGGATGGCTCTTCGGCTGGTATCTCGTGCTGGCGGGGGCGGAGCGATTCCTGATCGAGATCTTCCGGGCCAAGGACGACCGGCTGCTCGGGTCCTTCACCCTGGCGCAGGCGACGAGCGTGGGAATGGTGCTGCTGGGGGCATACCTGCTGCGCCGCTGGATGGCGCCGGAATCGACGGTGCTGGCCGCGGCGACGGCCGCGCTGCCGCCGCCGAAGGCCGCGGCGCCCGCTAGCTGACGGTCCGGCGCCGCGCCGCGTCCACGCGCATCCAGACGAACGCGACGACGAACAACAGCACGAAGACGCCCTGCAGGGCGAGTGACTGCACGGTGGGATAGACGCCGAGGAACGGCACTCGCGGACCGCCGTCCACCGGTGTCATCCCGATCACGCCGGCGTTCTGCAGCTCCGCCACGCCCTTCCCCGCGAACACGAACGCCATGTAGTAGAGCAGCGCGCCGGTGAGGCCGAAGAACGGGCGCAGGGGAATCCGCAGCCCGAAGGAATTGATGGCGATGTAGATGATGACCAGGCCCACCGCGCCCAGCGCGAATCCCGCGATCACCGCCGCCGCCTCTCCGGTGCCTCCCGACGTCAGCAACGCCTTGTAGAACAGGATGGTCTCGAAGCCTTCCCGGTACACGGCGAGGAACGCGACGCTCACCAGCGCCGCCCGCGACCCGGAGGTGACCGCATCCTGCATCTTGCCGCGCACGAACGCCGTCCACTTGTCCGCTTCGATTTTCGAGAGGAGCCAGTAGGAGACGTAGAACAGCACGCCGGTCGCGAGGAGCATGGTCCACCCCTCCAACGCCTCGCGCTGATTGGAGGTGACGGCGAAGAGCAGCTGCACCAGCACGAACGTGAGCAGGCTCGCGGCGACGGCGGCCCACGCCCCCCAGGCCACGTCGCGGCGCCGCTCCGGCGCGCCGGCCTTGGTGAGGAACGTCATCAGCGCGCCGATGATGAGAATCGCTTCGAACCCTTCGCGCAGCGTCAACCCGAGCGACTGGACGAAGAGATTCGCGCCGGATTCGCGGTCCGCCACCTGTCGCTCGGCGCGCTCCAGCTCGGCGAGGATCCGCTGCTGCAGCGCGGCGAGCTCGGCCGGGCCGGCGCCCGCGGTGGCGCGGCCGCGCAGCGTCGCGAAATCGTCCTCGAGCCGGCTCGCCAGCGCGTCGTCGTGCGCGCGCACGGCGGTCTCCACTTCCTCGAAAGCGAGGTAGGCGTCCACCGCGTCCTGCGCCGAGCGGCGCACCACCGCCGAGTCGACCTGGCGCCGCACCGCGGTGAACACCATCGCGGTGCGCGAGCCGCCGTAGGGCAGGGTCGCGACGTAGGCGGCCGCCGCCCACCGGTCGGAGTCGGGCACGGTCTCCTCGAACGCCGGCATGGCGGTGCCGGCCACGCCCAGCATGATCTTGCGGTAGATGTCGACCATCGTCACGGAGCCCATCGCGACCGGGTCGGTCAGATCCGCGGGGGGCGGACCGGTCAGCTTCTTCGCCTTCGGCCCGTCTCCGTGTCCGCCGTCGCCGTGACACTGAACGCATTGCTCGCGGAACACCTGCGCGCCGCGAGCCAGGGAGGGCGGCCGGGCGGGGAGCGGCACGATGGCGCCTCCCACCGCGCCCGCGATGCGCTGCTCGAGCGCGTCGACGATCCGCTGCACCTGGGCCGGCGCCGCGGCGTGGTCGAAGAGCGCGCGCATCGCCTTGAGCGCGCTGTCCCCCGCCGCGCGGACCGGCACCGGCAGCAGCGGAATGTCGAACCGCGCCAGGTCCACGAACTGTCTCGCTTCGTCCACTTCTTCGGGGCGCTCGACCCGCCCCCCGGCGGCGGGAACGCCGTTGGCGTATTCCTTGGCCGCGAGGGTGGTGGCGGCGACGACGCGGCGGGCGGCGGACAATGAATCGGTCGCCTGCCCCACGCTGGTGCGCGGCATGCAGGCGGCGACGATCAAGGTGAAGAACAGCTTACCAGAGATGCGAGAGAATCTCGGAAAGGGTGACGCGAATTTTAGAAGGAGAGGAAGGCGAATGCAATCGCGCGCGGCGCCGCTCAATCGGCCGCGAGCAATGCGACGGCGACGGCCGCCAGGTGGGTGTGCGACAGCGACAGCATCACGCGGCGCACCCCCAGCTCCTCGGCGCGCCGCGCCGCGAGTCCGGTGAGCGCGACCTCGGGACGGCCGTCTTCGGTCCGCACCACCTCGATGTCGCGCCAGCCGATGCCCCGCGCCGCCTCGCTACCCTGCAGGGCCTTGTACACCGCTTCTTTCGCGGCGAGGCGCACCGCCACATGCTCCGCCGGATCGGGACGCGATTGGCAATACGCGGCCTCGGCCGGCGTCAGCAGCCGGTCGAAGACGTGGGTCCCCTTCTGCGAGATCATCCGCCGCGTGCGATCCACTTCGACGAGATCGACGCCGACGCCGAGGGCGTTCATGCCGTCAGAATCCGAGCCATTGGGCGAGCCATACCGGGGCGTCAAGGTAGCCGCCCAGGACGAGCCCGAGCCCGAGGGCCGCGGCGGCGAGCGGCGCCCACAACGCGAACACCGGCCAGAGCGGCGGACGCCACGCCGCGATGCCGTCGATCTCCGCCGCCCAGCGCTCCCGCTCGGCATCCACCGCCGCTTCCAGCGCGAGCCACGCCGCCTCGAGCCGGCGGGCCGCCGTCTGCAGCGCGTCCTGCCACGCGCGGTGGGCGGCGTGGTCGAGGACGTTGGCGTCGGCCGCTCCCGCCGCCGCGGCGGCCACCTGATCGAGCGCGTCGACGAATCCGGCGCCGCCGGCGCCGAGCCGCGCGGCGATGGCCCGCCGCTCGGCGGAGGCCACGAGGCGGCGGCGCCAGCGGCGTCGCGGCATCCGCGCGGTGCGCGCCGCGTATTCGATCGCCCCGTCGAGCGCGTCGGCGACGCGGTCGGCCGCGCGCCGCACCGCTCGCTCCCACGCGGCCAGCCAGGTCGCGCGTCCCAGCGCCTCGAGCACCTCGGTCCGCGCCTCGCGCCCCGCGGCGCGGCGCGCCTCGCCCCCGAGCTCGATCACCCGCGTCGCCAACTCCTCGCGGATGTCGTCGAGCGGCACCCAGGGAGCGGCGAGCCGGCGCGGCACCACCACGCGGCCCAGAGACGGCGCCAGCTCCGGCACGCGGAGCGGCATGGGGATGTGGTTCGTCGCGCTCACCCGACCGTCCCCGCGATCCGTGCCCGGCGGCCGGTGCGCCGCTCGTAGGCCTCGACGAAGGTCGGCAGCGAGGCGGCGAGGAACCGCTCCCGGCCGAGGCCGGTGGCGGCCACCGCGCGCTCGAGGGCCGCCGAATCGTCCACGCGCGCCTTCACTTCCAGCTCGTCGTGCGGACCGCTCATCGCAGGAGCGCGGCCAGCACTGCGGCGGTGTCGGAGAGATCGGCGAAGACGTGCTCCGCGCCCGTCGCGCCGAGCTCCTCCGTCGAGTAGTGCCCCGTCGCGACGGCCACGGCCCGGGCGCCGATGGGACGTCCGCAGGCGACGTCGGCCGGCGTGTCGCCGATGATCACGACGTCCGCGCCGGCGATGGCGCGCCCCGTGTACTCCCGTGCCCGCGCCAGCGCCACCGGCGGCAGATCGGGGCGGTGATGTCCATCCGAGCCGAACGCGCCGACCACGAACCGGCCCGCATCGAGCCCGGCCGCCCGCAGCTTCAGCGCGGCGCCGTTCACGACGTTGCCCGTCAGCAGTCCGACCAGCGCGTCGCCGCGCGCCTCCGCGCCCCGCAGGGCGTCCAGCAGCTCCGCCACACCCGGCAGGAGGCGCGTCGCCGCGCCGGGGCGCTCGAGCTCGGCGGCCAGGAACTCGACGTAGCGCTCGCACACGGCGGCGACTCGATCAGCGCGCCCGGCGTCGGCATGGCCGGCGAGGGCGAGCAGCTCGCGCACGATTTGCGGGTCGGTCTTGCCGTCGAGCCGGTAGCCCTCGACCATCCCCGCCGTGCCCGCGACGTCAATCAGCGCGCGATGAATCGCGCGCCGGCCGGCGCCGTCGGTCCAGAGAATCGTGCCGTCGATGTCGAAGAGGAGAAGCTTCACAGTCGAAAAGATAGACGGTTAGGCGGTTGGGCGGCCACGGCTCACGGCTCTGGGCGGCGCACCCCTACCAGCTCACGCTGCAGACGCCGCGCCATCGGCGAGTCTCCGTAGATGCTGTCGATTCCCACGCCGCCACGCGACAGGGCGGAATGCACCACGCGGCCGCTCCCCACCCACATCGCGACGTGGGTGACCCGCCCGTTGCTCGCGAAATAGAGGAGATCTCCCGACTCGTACCGCGATCCGTCGGAGGCCGTCGCGACTTCGATGCCTTGCGCAAACTGCAGATCGCTGTCGCGCGCAAGC
>Ga0070730_10006209_pt1 | contig 10237 bp, 7 predicted proteins | sample Coa_R1_3_FD_66447 | JGI IMG/M metagenome (GOLD analysis project Ga0070730, IMG submission 66447) | Surface soil microbial communities from Centralia Pennsylvania, which are recovering from an underground coalmine fire - Coalmine... | ecosystem: Environmental > Terrestrial > Soil > Unclassified ... | reverse complement strand
GCGCTCACATAGGCGATGCCGGCGCCCATGAAGCCGGCGCCGAGCACGCCGATTTTCTTCAGCGCCTGTTTCGGGACGCCCGCCGGCCGGCGCGCGCCCTTGTTGATCTCCTGCAGCGACAAAAACAGCGTGCGGATCATCGCCGCCGCCTGCGGCGACCGTAAAATCTTGGCGAAATACCGCGACTCGACGCGCAGCGCCTGATCCATCGGCAGCTGCAGGCCCTCGTAGACGACCTGCATGATGGCGCGTGCCGCCGGATAATTGTCGTAGGTCTCGCGGCGATAGAGCGCGTTGGCGGGCGTGAACACCATCATGCCGGCTTTGGACTGCACCGGCCCGCCCGGCAATCTGAAACCCTCGGCGTCCCAGGGCGCGATGGCACTGCCGCCGTTGGTAATCCAGTCTTTGGCGGCTTTGATCAGCTCGGCCGCCGGCACCACCGCGTCGACGAGTTTTTGCGCCTTGGCGCGCGCCACGTCGATCTGATCGCCCTTGAGCAAAAACTGCAGCGCTTCGGCGGGCGGCACCATGCGGGGAACGCGCTGCGTACCGCCGGCGCCGGGAAACAGGCCGACCTTGATTTCCGGCAGGCCGAAGCGCGCCTTGGGATTATCGGCGGCGATGCGGCGGTGGCAGGCGAGCGCCAGCTCGAAACCGCCGCCCACAGCAGTGCCGTTGAGCGCCGCGACCCACGGCTTGCCGCAAGTCTCGATGCGCCGGCACAGTTGCGAGAATTTTCGGCTTTCCGCAAACAGCAGCGCGTTCGCCGCGTCTTCGCCCTGCGCGGCCATGGTCTCGGCGTACAGCCGGCTCATGGTCTGCAGGATCGCCAGATCGGCGCCGGCGCAAAAACTGTCCTTGCCCGACGTAATGACGACGCCCTTCACGGCCGCATCGGCGGCAACCTGCTCGACGATCGCCGACAATTCCGCAGTCGTCGTGGCGTCGATCAGGTTCATCGAGCGCCCCGGCATGTTCCAGGTGACGAGCGCGATGCCGTCGCTGCCGACCTCGAGAGTGAAGCGCGTAAAGCTCATTTGTATGGCTCGCCGTTCTTATGCGTATAGCGCGCGCCGGCCGCATCGCGCACCATCACCAGATCGACGTCCGGATAATGGGCGCGCTCGTGCCGCGACCGCGTGCCGATTTCCAGATAGACCACGTCCTGCGACGAACGATTGACGAGCTGATGACCGTTGGCGACGTTGGCCTTGAAGCCGGCGGCATCGCCCGGCTTGAGCACGGTCTCGCCGCCGTCCTCGACCAGCACGACTTCGCCCTGCACGACGTAGACCAGCTCGTCTTCCTGCTCATGCCAATGGCGCAGCGCCGACGCGGCGCCGGGCTTCAGCGTCGTCAGATTGACGCCGAACTGGTCGAGCCCGACGGCATTGCCGAGCCGCTTGCGGATGCGGCCCTCGACGCCGCGGTTGAGCGGCGGCGGATAGCCGGTGCGCGTGTCGGTCGGCAGAGTGGCAATGTCGATCTTCGGCATGGGCGTTACCGGTTTAAGTTTCCCGGATGCGGTGCAGCGCGAAGCGGTGCACCGCTGATCCGGGATCTTTACAAGCTCGGAGTTTGTAACGATCCCGGGTCTGCAGCGCACCGCTTCGTGCGCTGCAGACCCGGGAAACGTGATTTGTTATGCGCCCGCACGAGGGCATGAGACTTACACCCGCTCGATGATCGTCGCCGTTCCCATGCCGGCGCCGATGCAGAGCGTGATCAACGCGGTGGCGGCGTTGCGCCGCTCCAGTTCGTCGAGCGCGGTACCGAGGATCATGGCGCCGGTAGCGCCGAGCGGATGGCCCATGGCGATGGCGCCGCCGTTGACGTTGACCTTGGCGCTGTCGAGATCGAACGCCTGCAGATAGCGCAGCACCACCGACGCGAACGCCTCGTTGACCTCGATCAGGTCGATGTCGGCGAGCGTCATGCGGGCCTTCTTCAGAACCTTCTCGGTGACGTCGACCGGACCGGTCAGCATCAGCGCCGGCTCGGAGCCGATATTGGCGAACGCTCTGATCCTGGCGCGCGGTTTCAGATCGGCACGCTTGCCGGCGCGCGTATTGCCGATCAGCACCGCGGCGGCGCCGTCGACGATGCCCGACGAATTGCCGGCATGATGGACGTGGTTGATGGCTTCGACCTCGGGATGCGCCTGCACGGCGACGGCGTCGAAGCCGCCCTTGTCGCCAAGCTCGACGAACGACGGCCTGAGCGCGGCCAGCGACTGCATGGTCGTGCCGGGCCGCATGTGCTCGTCCTTGTCGAGAATGGCGAGCCCGTTGACGTCCTTGACCGTCATGACCGAGCGGGCGAAGCGGCCCTCGTCCCACGCCACGGCGGCGCGTTTTTGACTCTCGACCGCGTAGGCGTCGACGTCGTCGCGCGAAAAACCGTATTTGGTGGCGATCAGGTCGGCGGAAATGCCTTGGGGCAGAAAATAATGCGCCACCGCGATCGACGGATCGACCGACCAGGCGCCGCCGGCGGCGCCGATGCCGACGCGGCTCATGGATTCGACGCCGCCGCCGATCGCCATGTCCTGCTGCCCGGCCATGATTTGGGCCGCGGCGAAATTGACCGCGTCCAGGCCCGAGGCGCAGAACCGGTTGATCTGCACGCCGGCGACGCCGTTGCCATAGCCGGCGACCAGCGCCGCAGTGCGCGCGATATCGGCGCCGGCCTCGCCGATCGGATCGACCACGCCCATCACCACGTCGTCGACCAGCGCCGGATCGAGAGCGTTGCGGCTCTTGATGGCGCCGAGCGCCTGGCTCGCCAGAGCGAGCGCGGTGACTTCGTGCAGCGCGCCGTCGACCTTGCCGCGGCCGCGCGGCGTGCGCACATGATCGTAGATGAAGGCCTCGGGCATGCTGTCTCCGCAAGAGTCGGGTTTGGCAGCGCGGGCGCAACCATTCGCTGCCGCGCGCATACTAGCCAGTGGCGGTGGCGTGGACTAGCCTCGCCAAATGGGTCGCGTCGACGGCAAGGTTGCGCTGGTCACGGGCGGGGCATCGGGTATCGGCTTGGCCGTGGCGCGCCTGTTTGTGGACGAGGGCGCCACACTCGTCCTGACCGACCGCGATCAGCCGGCCGCCGATGCGGCGCTGACCGCGCTCGGCCACCGCGTCAAATTCCACCTGCTCGACGTCACCCGCGAGGATCACTGGATCGCGGTCACCGACAGTGTCGTTGCCGACTTCGGACGGTTCGATGTCCTGGTCAACAGCGCCGGCGTGGCGCTGCTGCGAGACATCGAGGCAACGACGCTCGAGGAGTGGCGTGCGCTGATGGCGGTCAATCTCGACGGCACGTTCCTGGGCTGCAAGCATGCGGTGCGCGTCATGAAAGAGCGCGGCGGCGGCTCGATCGTCAACATGTCGTCGGTCGCAGGATTGATCGGCAACGGCAATCTCGCCGCCTACAGCGCCAGCAAGGGCGGCGTGCGGCTCCTTACCAAATCGGTGGCGCTGCATTGCGCCCGCAAGGGCTACAACATCCGCTGCAATTCGGTGCACCCGTCGTTCGTCGAGACGCCGATGCTGCGGGGCATGATCGCCGCAGGTCGGGATCCGGCCAAGATGGCGGCCAATTGCGTGAGCGCCGCGCCGCTCGGCCGGCTGGCGCAGCCGATCGAAGTCGCGCGCACGATATTGTTTTTGGCAAGCGACGAGTCGGCGTTCACCACCGGCGCCGAACTGGTCGTCGACGGCGGCCTGACTGCAGCGTGATCGCCGACCGAAACATAATGACGCAGCCCGTCCGATCAAACAAAGCCGCGAAGAAGCAGGTCAGGCTCGAGACGACGCGCTTCATCGTGCGCAATGCGCGGAGCGAGGACGCCTCGGAGCAATGGGGCCGATGGATGGCGGATGCCGAAGCGAGCCGTATGCTCAACGCCCCGGCAAAGGCACTGACCAAAGCCGAGGTCGAGGCTTACATCCGGATGTTCGATCAACGCACGCACCTCTTGCTGGTGATCGTCGACAAGAACACGGACCAAATCCTCGGCTGCTTTCGCATCGACATCGACCAAAAACTCGGCCGCTTTCTGGTCAGCATGATCGTCGGCGAGCCGGGCTATCGGCATAAAGGCATCATGAACGAGCTGACGGTGCCGTTCCGCGATTATTTTTTCGAGACGCTCGGGCTAAAGACCATGCTCGGCATGGTGCTGTCGCACAACGTGCCGGTGATCCGCTATCTGGAAAAGACCGGGCTCAACCTCGACAGGAAAATCGAGCACCACGTCAAATCGCGCACCAGCGATACGATGCTCGGCATGTGCTTCTTCAGCCAGACCGCGGAGAGCTGGCGCGCCTGGAAACGCGCGAATTTGGCGGCGTTCCAGAAAGGCAAAGATTAAGGCCGGTGGAGCGGTTTAGGCCAAGGCGAGCTTTATCGCGCCAGCCAGCCGAAGTGATAATCGAGAATGACTTTGACTGCGTCGATTCGCTGACTGACGGTGATCGGTGCCGAAGGACCGCTGAGAACGGCAGGCACGTTCGTATCGGTCAGTGTCACGCTGTGGCTGCCAAAGCCGTAATGATCGTATTCAATTCCCACCGACCAATTGTTCGCGAACGCCCATTCAAGACCTAGGCCGACTGTCCATCCTGCCTGCGTATCAGTGCCGGAAGGGTTGCAGGCGAGGAATGCGGTGAAGTTGCTGTTCAGACACAGGAAGCCGGGATTTCCCCAGGCAAATAAGTTTCCGACGCTGTCCCTGCTGTGCTGCCAGGCGACTCCGCCCTTGCCGTAGAGCAGCCAGTGATCCCAGGCGTATCCGACGCGTCCCGTCGCTGTCGCCAACCACTCAGTCCTGTCATGAAGCGTGATAGGACCGCCATTCTTGCCCGCAAAGAGCGGGTCCGACGAAAATGGGTCAGATACGTTTCCGTCCAGGCTGGTCCAAGAAAAGTCTCCCGCCAGTCCAACGACCCAATTCGTCGCAAATTGGTAATCGCAGCCGATCTGGCCGCCGCCAAGGACGCCGTCGCCTTGATCGAAGCCCACGCTGCCGCCGGTCGGGGCGAAAAATCCGTCTCCGGTACCCCGGACGTTGTTCGGATCAGTAAAGTTGGTATGGCCCCAAGCGCCGCCGAGATGGCCGCCGACATAGCAGCCGGTCCAGCTGAAGGGTCGGGCGATCACCGGGGGGGCCTTAAGCGGCATTCGTGCCGGCGACAGGTCCGCCGCGAAGACGGGGCCGGCGAACGCCAAGGCGGTAGTGGCTAGAAGAATGCGCTGCATGGCTGCTCTCCAGCACGACCCTTGAGAATTATACGCCCGCCGGGCGATGACGGCTGTGGCCGCGCGACAACACTTGGCCAAATTGTGCCACCGGCTTCCCCGCGTCGGAATAAACGGCCGATCGGGCACCAGCCTGTTGATGCGGCCGCCAACCGCCCCGGTAAAGCGGCTTTAACCGCTTGTTTACCCTATTCCTTAACAGTCGCCCGAAGAGGCACTGAGGACCGCGCCGCTCGCATTGTCCTTGACGAGGGCCGGCTCGACATCGGGCACAGGCTGCCCCTGCGGTTTGGGCGCGAGAATGAAACCTGGCGGTCCGTGGAATCTCAAAGGTCGCCGTCCGCGAACCCATGAGACTGCCCGGGACAGCGGGCAGCGCCCCGGCGTTTCGGTCGGCGACTGGCTCAACAGCGTCATCGAACGCAGCGATGACGAAGACGAGCCGTACGGGCGGCCGCACCGAAATCACCGCGAACGCACTGCGTTCGGTGCGCCGCAGCGGCGCGAAGGCGGTCCGTACCGCGATTCGGAGCGAAACGGGTGGCATGGGCGTCGTGCCGATGGTGATCGGTATCGCGATGCTGACTACGGCCGCCCCGAGCGTCCGCACGAAGGCGGTCGGTATCGCGACAGCAGCCGCGACGACCGCGATGAGCGCGAGCACCAACCGCAGCCTGACGCCAAACCGTTTCGCAAAGCCGAGCACAACGACCAGGCTGAGCCCTCGCGCGGAGCCCAGCGCGAAGACAACTCGTATCGTGACATCGGCTACGCCGCGGCGCGCGAGCCCCGGCGCGATGATTATTCCTATGGCAATGCCGCAGGCGACGAGCCGCACGAGCGCCAGCGCGAAGCCAATCCCGCACCCATCGCCGCGCGCGACGCGCCGCGCGACCGCCGCGATCCCGGCGATGCGCGCGAGCTCGAAGGTGCGGCGCGCGAACGACCCCGCGAGGCGCTCGAGGAAACGCCTCGCCGCAACGAATTCAACGAAGTGAATGCGCGGCTCGATAAACTTGCGCAGCAATTGGAGCATTTGGCGCGCGTGGCAGCCAACCCGCCACCGCCGCAGCCGGTCGAGACGCCGCGCGAATCACCCGATCCGCCGCTGACCGGCGGGCCGACACCGGTGCGCAAGGTGCCGCGCGAGCCGCTTAATCCGCCACTTGCCGCCGCGCCGCCGCCAAGTTCGACAGTATCGAGCGAGCCGCCGCTCATCGCCGTACCATCGCGGCGGCGGCGCGCCAACGCCGAGCCGGCGATCTCCATCGACGACGCCGTCGCCGAAATCGCCGCACGCCAGCGCGCGCTTGATGCCGAGCCGGTCATTGCGGACGAAGCCCCCACGCAAGCACAGACGCCGGAACCCGCGCTCGCGGCTGCATCAGCACCAAGCGCGGTGCTCGATTTCGGCAGTCTGGAGCAGCAGCTGCGCCAGATCACCGCGCGCATCGAAGCGCTGCAGCCGTCGAACGAGATCGAGACAGCGATCGCCGCGGTGCGCAGCGACCTTGCCGAAATCGGCAAGCAGCTCAACGAGGCGCTGCCGCGCCGCGCGGTGGAATCGCTGGAGAGCGAGATCAAGGCACTGGCCGCGCGCATCGATTTCAGCCGGCAAGCCGGCGTCGATCCGACCGCGCTGGCCGGCCTCGAGCACGGCCTCGCCGAGGTCGGCGAGGCGCTGCGCGGGCTCACGCCGGCGGAGAATCTGGTCGGGGCCGACGCGGCAGTCAGCGCACTCGCCCAGAAGGTCGACATGATCCTGGCGCGCGACGATCCGGCGATGCTGCAGCAGCTCGAAGCGGCGATCGGCGGATTGCGCGGAGTGGTGGCGCACGTCGCCTCGAACGACACGCTCAACAAAGTCGCCGAAGACGTGCGTGTGCTCGCCGCCCAGGTCGACGCCATCGCCAACAACGCGGCGACCGCGCACGCGGTGGCATCGCTGGAGCAGCGCATCGACGCGCTGGCGGCGGCGCTGCAGGCGTCAGGCGACGCCGCTCAGACAATGCCGCGCGATAGTGCCGACAACGCGGCGACCGCGCACGCGGTGGCATCGCTGGAGCAGCGCATCGACGCGCTGGCGGCGGCTTTGCATGCGTCGAGTGAAGCCGGCCAGGCGGTGCCGCACGATCTGGAAAAGATGCTGGCGGGGCTGATCGACAAGCTCGAACGGGTGCAGCTCACCCACACCGATCACGCGGCGCTGGGGCACCTGGAGGACCGCATCGCCATGCTGGTGAAGCGGTTCGACGCGTCCGAGGCGCGTTTCGCCCAGCTCGAAGCGATCGAGCGCGGGCTGGCCGATCTTTTGGTCCACGTCGAGCAGATGCGCGGCCCCGATCGCGCGGCTGCGGCCACACCGCCGGCGTGGCAGGCGCCGGCCGCGCCGGCCTTCGAAGAGACCATCGCTGAAATCAAGCACAGCGAGCCGCGCAGCTACGATTCGTCCGCAACCATGCAAGATACGGTCGAACACGTGGCCGATCGACTGGCGATGATCGAGAGCAATGTCTACGACAGCGGCGCCACCGCGCCGGCCGCGACAGCGACCTTTGCCAAACCGCCGCAGGTGCCGCAGCACGCCGCCGCGGAGCCGATCGTTGCCGACGAAATCGTCTCGTTGCTGGCCGCGGCGCCGGCCGCGCCGCTCGAACCGGCCACTGCGATTGCGCCGCCAGCATCGCCGCCGGCCACACGGCCGCCGCTTGATCCCACACTGCCGCCGGACCATCCGCTCGAAGTGGGCTTTACCAGCTCGCTTTCGCGGCCGAACGCTTCGGCCGCCGAACGGATCGCGTCGTCCGAGGCGGCGATCGGATCGGCAAAACCGCCGGTCATTGCCGATGCCGGCCGGCCCAATTTCATTGCCGCCGCGCGACGCGCCGCGCAGGCGGCGGCGTGGGAGCCGTCCACCGCGAAAGCCCGACGCGAGCCGGAGCTCAACGCGAGCGACGGTCGGCCGAGCAAGCTGTCGCAACGCCTGCGCAAGCTGATTGTCGCGGGCAGCGCGCTGTTGATCGTCGTCGGCTGCGCGCGCATCGCGATGCGGCTGTTGGATGACGGCCGCACGATCAGCAGCGCGGCGCCCGTGCAATCACAGCAGAGTCCCGCGCCCGCTGTTGCGGCGCCGCCACCGCCGGCACAAAAAGGCCCGCCGGCAAATGCTCCGGCTGCGCAAGCTCCGGCGCTGCCCCTGCCCAATCCGCCCGAGGCCGCGACGCCAGCGCCGGCGCCGGCGCCGGCACCTGCCAAACCAGTGAAGCCGGAACAGCAATCGCTGCAGCAAGGCGGCGGCGAAACCGTTGCCAATGCGGCGCCGCCGGCCGGCGCACAACCCGCCGCCAACGAGCGGCCGCTGTGGGCCACGCCCGACATCACCGGCACCTTGCCTCGCAGTATCGCCGGTCCCGCGAAGCCGCGCGCGGCTGCGCCTGCTTTCGTTGCGAGCGACGACGATTTGCCGGCGGCGATCGGCGATCCGGCACTGCGCGCGGCGGCAATCGGCGGCGATCCCGCGGCCGCGTATGAGATTGCGGCCCGCTTTGCCGAAGGCCGCGGCGTGGCGAAAAACAGCGCCGCAGCCGCGCATTGGCTGGAGCGCGCCGTCCAGCAGGGCTTGGCGCCGGCGCAATTCCGCCTCGGCGGCCTCTACGAAAAAGGCATCGGCGTCAAAAAGGATCTCGCCCGCGCGCGCGACCTCTATCTCGCGGCCGCCCAAAAGGGCAACGGCAAGGCCATGCACAATCTCGCCGTGATTTACGCCGAAGGCGTCGATGGCGCGCCGGATTACACGAGCGCCGCCGAGTGGTTTCGGCGCGGCGCCGATCACGGGCTGAGCGACAGCCAGTACAATCTCGGCATTCTCTACGCGCGCGGCATCGGCGTGAAACAGGACTACGCCGAGTCCTACAAATGGTTCGCGCTCGCCGCCAACCAGGGCGATCAGGACGCGGCCGCCAAACGTGACGAAGTCGCCGGCCATCTCGACGCCCAAGCGCTCGCTGCCGCGCGCAGTACGGTGCAGAATTTCAAGCCCGAGCCGCAGCCGGACGAGGCGGTCAACGTGAAGACCGCGGCGGCGTGGCAGGCGCCGGCCAACGTGCAAGCGCCGGCGAAGTAATACCGCTCAATCCGTCAGACAACGCGCGCCGGCGATCGCGTAGATGCGGCGGTCGCCAAGCATATGCGCGATGAAGCCCTGCGCGCCGAACAAGCGCGCGAAGGCGCGGTCGCGGACGTTGAGACCGCCCGTAAAGGCGCCGAATGCAGGCATCACCAGACGTTCGCCGTCGCTGGCAAAACAGCGCCGGCTCACTGCGCGACCGCGACGCGCCACGCGCGCCACTGGATGCAAATGGCCGGCGATTTCGCCTGTATGCGGCGCGCTGGTCGGTTCGTGGCGAAAGATGAACGGACCGAGCGCCAGCATCTCCACGAATTCGCCGCCGATGTTTTCGGCCGGATCGGGATCGTGGTTGCCGGCGATCCAGAACCAGTCGCGGCCGCGCTGCAGCGCCTTGAGGGCCGCGCGATCGCTGTCGGCCATGCGCGCCGGCCCACCGCCGTCGTGAAAATTGTCACCGAGCGCGACGACCCGGCGCGGCGCGAAATGCGCGATGAGCGACGCCAGCCGGGCCAGGGTCTCGGCCGTGTCGTAAGGCGGCAACAACACGCCGCGCACCGCGAACGCCGAACCTTTTTCCAGGTGCAGATCGGCGACGACGAGGAGTTTTTCTTCCGGCCAATACAGCGCACCGGCCGCATCGGCGACCAGCGCGGCGCCACAAATAGCGATAGCGTGTTCTTTACCTTCCCCTGAAAGGGGGAGGTCGGTGGGCGAAGCACGCCGGGGGGTGGTCAGTCCACGCAGCATGACCCCTCCCCGGATCGCCTACGGCGCTTCGACCCTCCGCTTTCAGGGGAGGACATACAACGCCCCCTCACTGCATCGCCTCCTTCACCAGTTCGTCGG
>Ga0070730_10006208_pt1 | contig 10237 bp, 5 predicted proteins | sample Coa_R1_3_FD_66447 | JGI IMG/M metagenome (GOLD analysis project Ga0070730, IMG submission 66447) | Surface soil microbial communities from Centralia Pennsylvania, which are recovering from an underground coalmine fire - Coalmine... | ecosystem: Environmental > Terrestrial > Soil > Unclassified ... | reverse complement strand
CGGCCATGGCCAGGGCGGCGCTGCCCCAGTAGGATCTGGGAATGACGCGGCTGAGGAACGGGACGCCCGGCCCGCTCTTTCCGCCCTCGCGTGTCGGGAGGACCGAGAGCACGGCGAAGAACAGGAGGTTCAGCACCGGGACGCAGAAGAGGGCGACCAGCCCCGGAGGGAGTCCCGCGGAGCGCAGCCGGCGGATCGTGAGGACGACGCCCGACCACAAGAAGGGGAGCGAGGACAGCAGAAGCGTCCACCGGACGGCCGCCGCTTCGGGATCGCGCAGGAGCCGGCCGAACGTGTCGCCCGGCATCCAGTAGACCGACCAGCGCCAAGGATTCCCGTCGATCGACGCCATCGCGAGCCGGTCCAGGTTGTACTTGAGCGCCGTCAGAAGCAGGCCCAGCGCCACGTAGGGGCCGCGGTCGAGCGTCCCGTCCCAGCGCCACAGGTCGGAAACCTGGAGCTTCACCGGAACTTTCCTTTGGTTGGGGAAGCCTTGCCCTTCATCGCGTTGAGGATGAACCGGAGCGACTTGTCCAGGAGGATGAACGTGTCCTCCTTCTTCCTCGAGGCGTCGTTCATCCAGAACATCATGATTCCCAGGTGGAAGACCCAGAAGGCCGACAGCACCATCGCGTCGAAGCCCAGGGTCGAGAACTCACCCTTCTCCTTCGCGTTCTCGAGAATGCCGCCGACGAAATCCAGGTACTTCATCTTGAGCCGCTGCGAGTCGATGCTGAAGGGGTGGAGCCGCGACGTCGGCAGGACCGCGTGGGTGACGATCAGGTTGAGGAATTCCTCGTACGGGGCGATCTTTTCGAGCTCGATCGAGAGCAGCAGGAAGATCTTCTCCTCGAGCGGGGCGTCGGCCGGCTCTTCCTTCTTATAGCGCTCCATGACTTCGTCCAGGGCCTGCTCGAAGAAGTAGAGGGCGATGTGCTCCTTGGTCGGGAAATAGTTGTAGGTGGTGCCCAGGGCGATGCCGACCTTCTTGGCGACGTCGCGCATCGTGGTGCGGGCGAAGCCCATCTTCTGGAAGAGCTGGAGCGAAACGTCCAGGATCTTCTTCTTCGTGGCTTCCTTCTTGGTTTCTCGACGTCCCATGGTCGCCCTAATGAATGGATCTGTTTCGGGTCAGCGCCTTCCGGGCCAGCAGCCACGCGCCCCAGAGCACGAACGGCCAGGTTCCCAGGACCACGAGGCAGCCGTCGTAGCCCGCGGTCAGGAGCAGCGTCCCGCAGGAGATCAGCACCAGGATCGCGATTCCGAGCGCGGCCCAGGCGGCCCCCCCTCGGCCAGGGCCCCCGCTTTTATTCTGAACATGTTCATATTCTAGGGCCCTTTCCGCTGGATGTCAAGGGAACGCGCCGGATGCTTGATGCTTCCTGCTTCTTAATGCTTAATGCGTGTTGCCTAATGTTTCCGAGGAGCCCCATGACCCAGGTCCACTACACGGTCTCGCTTCCCGATCCCAATTCGCACCTCGTCCGGGTTCGCATGAAGGTGCAGGGTCTGCCGGGAGATTCGACGGACCTCGTCATGCCCGCCTGGACCCCCGGCTCGTACAAGGTCCGCGACTACGCGAAGAACATCCAGGACTTCTCCGCGGGCCGGGCGCCGTGGCGGAAAATCGACAAGAGCCGCTGGCGCGTCGCCGCCGGCGGAGACCTCCGCATCGACTACGACGTCTGGGCCTTCGAGCTCTCCGTGCAGTCGTCGCACGTCGACGCCGACCATGCCTTCCTCAACGGCGCCAGCATCTTCCTGTACGTCGACGGCCATAAGGACGCCCCGATTACCCTCGACTTCAAGATCCCCAAGCGCTGGCAGATCGCGTCGGGCCTCGAGGGTCGCGGCAAGACCCTGACCGCGCCCGACTATGACATCCTCATCGACTCCCCCATCGAGATCGGGACATTCACGAAGCGGTCCTTCAATGTCGGGGGCGTCCCGCACCACCTTGTCATCCACGGTGAAGGGAACTATGACGAAAAGAAGATGCTCGGCGACATCCGGAGGATCGTCGAGACCGAGGTGAGGATTCTCCGGCACATCCCGTATCCCCACTACACGTTCATCCTCCACAATTCCTCGGAGCGTGGCGGCGGTCTCGAGCACCTGAACTCGACCGCGCTGCAAGTCTCGGCGCAGGGGTACAAGCCGCGCGAAAAGTACGAGAACTTCCTCGAATTGGTCGCCCACGAATTCTTCCATCTCTGGAACGTGAAGCGGATCCATCCCGAGATGCTCGGACCCTTCGACTACGAGCGCGAGGTCTACACCACCCTCCTGTGGGTCATGGAAGGCTTCACCAGCTACTACGACACGATCGTCCCCTGCCGCGCGAAGCTCTTCACGCCGGACAAGTACTTCAAGAAGATGGCCGACCGCATCCAGAAGTACGAGGAGAAGCCCGGGCGCAGGCGGCAGTCGCTGTCGGAGTCGAGCTTCGACACCTGGATCAAGCTGTACCAGCCCAATGAGAACTCGACCAACTGCCAGATGAGCTACTACGAGAAGGGCGAGCTCGTGGGGATGTGCCTGGACCTGGAGATCCGGCATCGCACCGGGAACCGGAAGTCCCTGGATGACGTCATGCGCGCCCTCTACCGGGACTACGGCCGGAACGGCGAGGGCTTCCCGGAGGCGGAGTTCAAGCACGCCTGCGAGAAGGCGGCGGGGAACCTCGACCGCTTTTTCCGCGACCTGGTGGACGGCGTCGCCGACATCCCCTGGAACAAGTACCTGGGCTACGCCGGCGTCGAGTACGTCAAGGACGCGAAGAAGCCCGATGAGGGCGAGACCGCCCGAAAGGCGCGCGCCTGGCTGGGCATCGGGACGTCGAAGTCCGGCGGCGTGCTGTCGATCGCGCACGTCATCGAGGACGGGCCCGCCTGGAAGGCGGGCCTGTCCGCGAAGGACGAAGTCCTCGCGATCGACGGAGTCAAGCTCGGGGCGGACGACTTCGAGCGACGGCTGGAGGAGTTCGAGCCGGGAGATCGCGCGAGGTTCGCGATCTTCCGCTCCGGCTACCTCCGGGAGCTTCCGGTGACCTTCGGGTCCAGGGAGAACGTGACCTGGACCATCCGGCGGGCGAAGTCCCCTAGCGCCCTCCAGAAGAGGATCTACGAGGGGTGGCTCTGGAACAAATGGGAGCCCCCGAAGACGAAGTGAGGGCCGGGTCCCGCGTTCCTCGAGGCGTCCTAGCCTTCGGCGAGCGAGAGGGCGGGCTTGCCGCACTTCTCGCAGTGGATGGCGGTCTTCTCGAACTTCGGCTCGTTGAGGACGTGGCCGCACTCGACGCAGCGGAAGGAGCCCTGGGCGCGAATGATCTCCCAGAAGCCCGAGGGTCGGATCGCCTTCATCGCCAGGAGGATCTGGCCGATCTTCGTGTGCTTCCCTTCGAAGTCGAGCGCCAGCTGGCGGCGGATCGCCTCGTTGAGCTGCTTCTCGGTGATCAGGCCCACCTCGATGGCGATGCGCCCGAAGAGGCCGCTCACGGAGAGGGCCTTCTCGTATTCCTGGAGCGCCTCCTTCTGGCGCTTGAGGAGGCCCTCGAGCTGGGCCTTGGTGAGGAGCTTGTGCTCCAGCATGAGGGAGCCCAGGGGCTGGTTGAAGTTGCTCTTCGCCTGGACGGCAACCACGTCATCGAGCTGGTCCCGGGAGATCAGCCGATCCCGGACCGCCAGCTCCCCGATCACGAGCCCTCTCGTGTCCAGCATGGACGCATTATAGCGGAGGTCCGGGGGAGGATGGCAAGATTCAATTGTGGACCGTTCAGGATCCCCGATGAAGGGCGGTCCGGGCGTCCTTGACCGCGCCTTGTACCGTCTCCAGAAGCGAATGTCGCTTGACCGTCGCCAGATCGCTCTGGGCCTGCTCGAGGGCGCGCTCCGCCCGGGCCCGAGCGTCCGGCGCGGCGGAGTCGGCGAGTTTACGGGCGAGCTTCGCGTCCGCCCACGCGCGGTGGACCCGGAGATCGCTTGAAAAGGGGTTCAGCTCCAGAGCGGCCGACAGGTCGACGACTTCGTCTTCGACGCGCCCCAGCCTTCGGGCGATTTCCGCCCGCCCCAGGTGATGGGGGAGGGGGCTTGAGGAGACCTGGATGGCGCGGCCCAGGTCGTCGTAGGCGGATGCGTCGTCTCCGAGGTCCTGTCGTGCCAGCGCGCGGATCAGGTAGGCCTGCTCGAACGCCGGCCAGGCGTCGAGCGCTCGGGAGGCGATCGCGACGCGCTCCGCCGGGGACGGATCCCCGCCGATCTCGGAAAGGATCGCGGCCGCGCGCTCGCGGTCCTGCTTCTCCCGGGCCTGGGTGTCCCGGGCGCGGAGCTGGTCGCGCAGCCGCTCGGCTTCGCCGCTCGCGGCAGGCATCCGCTCGTAGATGCGGAGCGCCTCCCATAGCCGGCCGCCGCTTTCGAGCGTCCGGGCCTCCAGGAGCTGGGCCGTCGCCTGGGATTCCCGCCGGACGGCCGCAACCACGAGCGCGGCGACCAGCAGCGCTGCCAGGGCCGCGGCGGCCAGGATCGACGAGGTCTTGTTCCGGGCCAGGCGCCGCACGGTCGCGGTGAGCCTGCCCTGCGGCCTGGCGTGGACGGGCTCGCCTTCGAGGAAGCGCTGCAGGTCCTCCGCGAAGGCGCGGGCCGTCAGGTAGCGCTCCTTGCGCCGCTTGGCCATCGCCTTCATGCAGATGGCTTCGAGCGAGGAGGGCAGGTCGGGCACCAGGTCGCGCGGCCGGGGGGGAGTCTGGTGGATCACGGCCAGGGCGATCTCGACGGGCGTCCGGCCGCGGTACGGCTGCTGGCCGGTGAGCAGCTCGTAAAAGACGGCACCCAGGCTCGCGACGTCGCTGCGACCGTCCAGGGCGCGCTCGCCGGTGGCCTGCTCGACGCTCATATAGGCAGGCGTCCCGACGACGATGCCCGGCTCGGTGACGTCGCGGGCGGAGGTGACTTCCCGGGCCAGGCCGAAGTCGGTGACGACGGGGCGATCCTTGAGGTCCAGCAGGATGTTCTGCGGCTTGAGGTCGCGGTGGATGACGCCCCATTCATGGGCGGCATGGATCGCGGCGGCGACGTCGCGGATGATCTGGGCGGAGCGGCGGACCGGGAGCCGGCCCCGCTGGTCGAGCGAGCTGCCTTCCACGTATTCGAGGGCGATGTACGACACGTTGTGGTGCTTGCCGATCTCGTAGACGGAGACGATGTTCGGATGGCGGAGGCGGGCGGCGAGCTGCGCCTCGGCGGTGAACCGCTGGGCGGTCTCCAAATCCTCGGTGCCGCGCAGCAGCTTGAGGGCGACGAAGCGCTTGAGCTCCTTCTGGTAGGCCAGGTGGACGACTCCGGAGCCGCCGCGGCCCAGGGGCCGGACGAGGATGTACTTGCCGAACGCGTTGGCCGGGTCGAGTTCCGCCTGGGCGACTTCGGCGGGAAGATCCGAGGCGACCTCGAGGTTGAGGCCGTACGCGCTTTCGTCCGCCCGGATGCCGCTGCCGGGGGGCTTGGGGACCAGGATCGCGTCGCACTTCTTGCAGCGGTACTGCTTCTCGCCGCTGGCGTCGACCAGATTGTACTTCAGCGTGCAGCCGGGACATTCGTAGAGGGTCTTATACTGCAGCTTGAGCGTGCGCTGGATCTCCTGCTCCTGGGTGACGCCCATCTCGATCAGGATCTGGCCCAGGCGGGGGACGCTCATCTCCCCCCGCTCGGCGGCCTCGGCCTGAAGGCGCAGGGCGTCGTTGATCTCGGCCGAGGTCGCGATGCCCTGCTTGAGGAGGATCTGGCCGAAGAGGAAATCATCCTTCCGGATCTGCGCGAAGTTCGAGCGCTCGGCCAGGACGCGCTTCTGTTCCTCGAGGAGGACGAGCAGGTCCTCGTCCTTCATCAGGCCCCGTCCGACCATGATGACGCCCAGGGGGCGCTTCTGGCCGGACTTGTGGAGCGCGGCCTGCTCCGCGAGGCAGTCCTTGAGCTGGCCCGCCGAGATCATTCCCTTCTGGAGGGCGAGTTTTCCGACCAGGCCGTCGGTGGCGTATGGCATCCCCTGACGTCTCCCTGGGCGACCCCGGGCGCCCAGGAACTATAGCCCGGGTCCCCGCCCCCCGGGCGGGCGGCGGAATATTTCTTCCGCCCATTGACAGGCTTTATAACCATATCTATATTCGGAGATATGAAAGCGGCCACCGCGTTCTTCCGGCTCCTGGGCGACGAGGCGCGGCTGCGGATCCTCCGCCTCCTGGAGAAGGAGCGGCTCAACGTGAGCGAGCTCACCTCGATCCTGGGGATCGCTCAGCCGGGCGTCTCGCGGCACCTCCGCCTCCTCAAGGAGGGCGGCCTCGTCCAGGAGGAGCGCGACCGGGGCTGGACCTACTACGGCCTGGCTTCCTCCCCGGACGCCCCCGGCCGGGCCTGGGACCTGCTCCGGCGCGAGATCAAGGCCCTCGACGCCAAGGGGGATGACGCCCGGCTTCAGGAAATCCTCCGCCACCGCAAGGAGGACTTCACCCACGAGCGCGGCCTCGTCCCCGGTAAGAGCTGGGCCGCCTGGGCCCGCGCCCTGGGCCACCTGCTTCCCGCCCTTCGCGTCGCCGACCTGGGCTGCGGCGAGGGCTACCTCGCCCTCGAAGCCACCCGCTGGGCCAGGCAGGTGGTCGCCGTCGACGTCTCCGAGCGCGTGCTCGAGACCGCCCGGGAGCTGGCCCGGTCGCGCTCCATCCGGAACATCACGTTCAAGAAGGGCGAAATCGAGGAGCTTCCGCTCGAGGACGGTTCCGTCGATGTCGCCCTCCTGTCCCAGGCCCTCCACCACGCGAAGGATCCCGCGCGGGCCATTTCCGAGGCGGCCCGTATCCTCGCCCCCGGCGGCACGCTCCTCCTCCTGGATCTCAAGTCCCATAAGGAGGAATGGGTGCGGAAGCTGGGCGACCGCTGGATGGGCTTCGACGAGGACTCGCTCCGCAAGATGATGAAGGATGCGGGCCTGAAGGATCTCCTCTTCGAGATCGGCGCCAGCAAACGGGGGGATCCGTTCCAGGTCATCGTCGCCAGCGGCAAGAAACCGAAGTGAACAAAGCCACCGACGTCCCCCTGAAAGCCTCGTCCCAGGCGCTCGTCGACCGCTTCGCCGAGCGGATCCTGGTCCTCGACGGCGGCATGGGCACGATGATCCAGCAGCGCAACCTGGACGCGAAGGATTTCGGCGGGCCCGAACTCGAGGGCTGCAACGAGGTCCTCGTCGTCTCGCGGCCCGACGTCATCCGCGACATCCATGCGGAGTACTATGCCGCCGGATCGGACATGGTCGAGACGAACTCCTTCGGCGGGACGCCCCTGGTGCTGGCCGAGTACGGCCTGGGCGGGCGGGCCCTGGAACTCAATGAAGCCGCCGCCCGCGTGGCCCGCGAGGCCGCCGCGAAATTCCCCGGCCCGCGCTTTGTCGCCGGATCGATGGGCCCCACGACGAAGACCATCACGGTCACCGGCGGCGTCACCTTCCCGGAGCTCGTCGAGAACTTCCGCGTCCAGGCCCTGGGCCTCCTCCGCGGGGGCGTCGACTGCCTCCTGCTGGAGACCTCGCAGGACACCCGGAACGTCAAGGCCGCGATCCTCGGCATCGACCGGGCCTCGCGCGAGATCGGCTTCCGTGTCCCCCTCATGCTCTCGGCCACGATCGAGCCGATGGGCACGATGCTCGCCGGGCAGGGGGTGGACGCCTTCTACGCCTCGGTCGAGCACGCCCGGCCCCTCTCCGTCGGCCTCAACTGCGGCACGGGACCCGAGTTCATGACCGACCATCTCCGGACGCTGGCGGGGATCGCCTCCTGCTACGTCACGTGCTACCCCAATGCAGGACTTCCCGACGGCGACGGGAAGTACAATGAAACGCCGGCGATGGTGTCGGCGGCCCTGGGCCGCTTCATCGAGCAGGGCTGGGTCAACCTGGTCGGAGGCTGCTGCGGCACCACGCCCGCCTACATCCGGGAGATCGCCCGGGTGGCCAAGGCCGGCAAACCCCGCGTGCCGGTGAAATCGTCGCTCACCCACCTGAGCGGCATCGACTACGTGCCCTGCGAGGAATCCAGCCGCCCGCTCATCATCGGCGAGCGCACGAACGTGACGGGGTCGAAGAAGTTCCGCGAGCTCATCATGGGCGGGAAGTTCGAGGAGGCGGCGGAGATCGGCCGCAAGCAGGTGAAGGCCGGCGCCCACATCCTGGACGTCAACATCCAGCACACGGAGATCGACGAGTTGCCGGCCACCGGCGCCTTCCTCGAGAAGCTGATCCGGATGGTGAAGGCGCCCCTCGTCATCGACACGACCAACCCCAGGGCGATCGAGCACGCCCTCACCTACAGCCAGGGGAAGGCGATCATCAACTCCATCAACCTCGAAGACGGCGAGGAGAAGTTCGAGACAGTCTGTCCGATCGCGCTCCGTTACGGCGCCGCGCTGATCGTGGGCACGATCGACGAGCAGGGCCAGGCCATCACGACCGAGGCCAAGCTCAAGGTCGCCGACCGCAGCTACCGGCTCCTGACCGAGAAGTACGGCGTGGCGCCCCAGGACATCCTCTGGGACCCCCTGGTCTTCCCCTGCGCGTCGGGCGACGCGAACTACCTCGGCTCCGCGAAGCACACGATCGAGGCCATCCGGGCGCTCAAGGAGAGGTATCCCCTGACCAAGACCGTCCTGGGGATTTCGAACGTCTCCTTCGGCGTCCCCCCCGCGGGCCGCGAAGTCCTGAACGCCGTCTACCTGTACCACAACACGAAGGCGGGGCTCGACTTCGCGATCGTGTCCTCGGAGAAGCTCGTCCGCTATGCGTCGATCTCCGACGAGGAGAAGAAGCTCTGCGAGGACCTGCTCTTCAACCGCGGCGACGACCCGATCGCGAAGTTCGCGGCGCACTTCCGGGGGAAGAGGACGGTCGCCGTCGACCAGAAGAAGCTCTCCCTCGACGAGCGGCTCTCCCGCTATATCGTCGAGGGGACCAAGGAAGGCCTCGTCCCCGACCTCGAGGAGAAGCGGAAGGCGACGCCGCCGTTGGAGATCATCAACGGACCGCTCATGAAGGGCATGGACGAGGTCGGGCGCCTCTTCAACGCCAACGAGCTCATCGTCGCCGAAGTGCTGCAGTCGGCCGAAGCCATGAAGGCCGCCGTGTCGCATCTGGAGCAGTTCATGGAGAAGGCGGATGCGCAGAACCGCGGCAAGATGATCCTGGCCACCGTGAAGGGCGACGTCCACGATATCGGGAAGAACCTGGTCGAGATCATCCTCTCGAACAACGGCTACACCGTCGTCAACCTCGGCATCAAGTGCGCGCCGGAGACCCTGATCCGGGCGGCGCACGACCACCGGCCCGACCTGATCGGCCTTTCGGGGCTCCTGGTGAAATCCGCCCAGCAGATGGTGACGACGGCGCAGGATCTCCGGTCGGCGGGGATCAGGCTCCCGATCCTGGTCGGCGGCGCGGCGCTGACGAAGAAGTTCACCTACACGCGCATCCGCGCCGCCTATGAGGGATTCGTCGGCTACGCCCGCGACGCGATGCAGGGCCTCGACCTGGCCAACCAGGTCATGAACCCGGACGCGAGGAAGGTCCTCGACGGCAAAATCGCGGCGGAGGCTCTCCAGCTCGCGCAGACGGACGCCCCCAAGCCGGACGCCGTCGCCGCAGTGCCGGCGGTGCGGTCGTCGAGGGTGAGGGTGGACGAGCCGGTCCGGGTCCCGCCGGACCTCGAGCGGCACCGGGTCGACGTCCCGGACCTCCGCGCGCTCTGGCCCTACGTCAGTCCGTTCATGCTCTACGGCAAGCACCTCGGGGTGAAGGGAAACCTGGAAAAGCTGGCGGACGCGCGCGATCCGAAGTTCCTCGAGATCCAGGAGATCGTCCACCGGGTCCAGAAGCAGTGCGAGGACGGCTGGATGAAGGCGCGGGGCCTCTACCAGTACTTCAGGGCGAATTCCGACGGCAACCTGCTGCGGATCTACGACGCGGCGGGGAGGGAGATCGAGCGCTTCGACTTTCCGCGCCAAGCGCAGGCGGACGGTCTGTGCCTGTCGGACTTCGTGCGACCGGTCGGCGGCGAACCCGACTATGTCTGCTTCTTCGTGACGACGACGGGCGACGGGATCCGCGCGAGGTCGGAGGCGCTGAAGAACGAGGGGCAGTACGTCCTTTCGCACACGCTTCAGGCGGTGGCGATCGAGGCGGCGGAGGCCTTCGCCGAGAAGCTGCACCG
>Ga0070730_10006207_pt1 | contig 10238 bp, 7 predicted proteins | sample Coa_R1_3_FD_66447 | JGI IMG/M metagenome (GOLD analysis project Ga0070730, IMG submission 66447) | Surface soil microbial communities from Centralia Pennsylvania, which are recovering from an underground coalmine fire - Coalmine... | ecosystem: Environmental > Terrestrial > Soil > Unclassified ... | reverse complement strand
ATGTTCAAAAGCCAAAATGCGAAAAAGCAGATCCACGGCACGCCCGCGTGGCTCGCCCCGTTGGGCCATAAAACCGCCAGCATCGAATAAATCGCTTGCCCGCCAATCCAAGCTTGAATTCCAAACCACCCGCATGCCACCAGCGCGCGTAACACGGCAGGCACATTCGCGCCACGCACTCCAAAGGACGCTCGCACATACACTGGAAACGGAATGCCATACTTCGTGCCGGCATGCGCGTTCAAAATCATCGGCACCAGCACGATCAGATTTCCGAGCAAGATCGTTCCAATGGCCTGCTTCCAGCTCATCCCGCCGGCGATCAATCCCGATGCCAGCATGTACGTCGGAATGCACACGCTCATCGCTACCCAAAGCGATGCGTAGTTGTACGTTCCCCACGTTCGCCGTTCGAGCGGAATGGGAGCCAGGTCTTCGTTGTAAAGAGTTGTGTCGTGCGATGTGCCTAGCATTGTGTCGTGCGTGGCGCTCATGCCCATGCGCCGCCGCGTGCGGTCCGTCGCAGGTATGCGCCTCGCCCCGCCTTGCCAATATACTTCCCGTTTTCCACGATTAATTCACCGCGCGAAAAAACCTGCCGCGCATTTCCCCGCACGCGGAATCCTTCGAACATCGAATAGTCCACGCGCATGTTGTGCGTCTTCGCGCTGATTGTGTGTTCCGCCTTTGGATCCCACACAACGATATCCGCATCGCTCCCCGCCGCGAGCGTTCCTTTCTTCGGATACATCCCAAAGATTCGCGCCGGCGCCGTCGAAACAATTTCAACAAACCGGTTGAGCGACAACTTCCCTTCATTCACTCCATGGTGATGCAAAAGCTGCAACCGGTTCTCGATCCCCGGCCCGCCATTCGGAATCTTCGTGAAGTCGTCTTTTCCCAGAACCTTTTGGTCCTCAAAACAAAACGGACAATGATCTGTCGACACCACCTGTAGGTTGTCGTCTTTCAATCCATCCCACAGCTTCGGCAAATTCTCCTTTTCCCGCAGCGGCGGCGTAAACACATACTTCGCGCCCTCAAACCCCGGCCGCTTCAGCTCATCAATCGACAGCAACAAGTATTGAGGACAGGTTTCCGCGAACGCCGGAACTCCTCGGCTCCGTGCTTCGCGCACCTGATTCAAGGCATCCTCCGACGAAAGATGCACGATATACACGGGCGCATGCGCGATCTCCGCCAGGGCGATCGCCCGATTTACCGCCTCGGCTTCCGCACGCGTCGGCCGCGTCAGCGCGTGATACACCGGCGCGGTTTTTCCTTCCGCCAGCGCCTGCTGCACGATCACGTCGATCACGCTGCCGTTTTCCGCGTGCATGCAAATCAACGCGCCGTTTTTCGAGGTCTGTTGCAGCGCCTTGAAAATCGTCGCGTCGTCCACCATCAACACATTCGGATACGCCATAAACAACTTGAAGCTCGCGACCCCCTCGCGAACCATCTCGTCCATATCCTCGAGGCCCGCTCCGGCAAGGTCAGTCACAATCATGTGCAAGCCGTAGTCAATACACGCCTTCTTCTCGGCTTTTTTCCACCACGTATCGAGCGCGTCGCGCATCTTCGTCCCGCGAGCTTGAATCGCGAAATCCACAATCGAAGTCGTCCCGCCAATCGCCGCCGCGCGCGTTCCGGTTTCAAAATCGTCGCTGGACGTCGTTCCGCCGAACGGCATGTCCAGATGCGTATGCGCGTCAATTCCACCGGGCAGCAGCAACATTCCCGTCGCGTCGATGACCGTGTGCGCTGGCGCCGCCGCGATCCCCGTGCGCACTTCCCGAATCGTTTCTCCCTCGACCAAAATATCCGCGGCGAACGTTTTTTCGGCCGTGACCACCGTTCCGTTTCGAATGACCAGTCCCATCAGTCGCACTTCCTCGCTGGATTTGCAGAATTCGCCACTCGTTGCTCCCAGGATTCCGCTGCAATGTTCTTGTCCACTCGCTCCATCGTGATGCACCCATCCACCGGACACACCAGCGAACATAAATTGCAGCCGACACACTCATCTTCATCCACGCGGGGAATTCTCGCGAGCGGCGTCGCGTAGGGCTCTGCACCGCCGTTTCTCAACGAACCATGGTCCAGCTTCGGAATCGGCGTCATCGCAATTCGCTGCCGACTCACATTTTCCCGCTCCGCAGGCGTTGCGTGCCTGCCGTTACCGGAGTGCCCCTCGCCGACGCGATCGAGATGAATACATTGATGCGCGCCGTCCCAGCACGCCGTATAGCACAGCTCGCAACCGATGCACGTCTCTTCATGAATCCGCGCCACGATCTTGTAGTTTAAATTCAGGTGCTTCCATTCCTGCACGCGTTCGAGGCTCTTCCCTTGAAAATCACAAATCTTCCCAAACCCCTTTTCTCGCATCCAGTTCGCAAGCCCATCGCACATGTCATCCACAATCCGGTAGCCGTAGTGCATCACCGCAGTGCACACCTGCACATTGCTGCATCCCAGTAACAAAAACTCCACCGCGTCCCGCCAATCGGAAATTCCGCCAATCCCACTCAGCGGCAGATTCGCGTCCGCGTCGCCCTGCACTTGCTGCACCAGGTTTAACGCAATCGGCTTCACCGCCGGTCCGCAATAACCGCCGTGCGATGACCTTCCATCGACATTCGGCCGCGGTACGAACGTGTCCAAATCGATTCCCGTGATCGAATTAATCGTATTGATCGCAGACAGCCCGTCCGCGCCGCCGCGCTTTGCAGCCCGCGCCACCACGCGAATATCCGAAATATTCGGCGTCAACTTCACGAGCACCGGCGTTCGCGCTTTCTCTTTCACCCACGCCGTAATCATCTCCGTATATTCCGGCACTTGCCCGACCGCGCTGCCCATGCCGCGTTCGCTCATTCCATGCGGGCAGCCAAAGTTCAGTTCGAGTCCATCCGCGCCTGCGTCTTCAGCCTGCTGCACGATCGTGTGCCAGGCTTCTCGTTTCGACTCAACCATCAACGACGCGATCAAAGTATTTCGCGGATAGCGCTTCTTTACTTCCGAAATCTCGCGCAAATTCACAGCAAGCGGCCGGTCCGTAATCAACTCAATGTTGTTCAGCCCCATCATGCGCTGGCCGTTCCAATCAATCGACGAATAGCGTGACGATACGTTCGTGATTGGCTCGCCGAGCGTCTTCCACACTGCTCCGCCCCAGCCTGCGTCGAACGCGCGCATCACCTGTTCGCCGCAATTCGTCGGCGGCGCCGACGCCAGCCAAAACGGGTTCGGCGAATGAATCTTTCCCGCAAACAAAACCGAAATGTCTGGAGAAGTTTTTTTCTCAACCATGCTTCTTCTCCAAAAACCGGACAACCGAAACCGCCGTCCGCTTTCCGTCCGCTACCGCGTCCACCACTTCCCTGCCGCCATTCACGCAATCGCCCCCGGCAAAATATTTCGCATTTGACGTTTGCCCGGTCGCCCGATCCACCGCCACCCGCCCGTTTTCCAGTTTCACTCCCCGGCACGCCTGCAAAAACTCCAGGAGCGGCGACTGCCCGATCGCGGGAATCACCATGTCACAGGCCGTGTCCCATTCGCTGCCGAGAACGTTTTTCAGCTCGCCATTCCCTACGCTCTCCACTCGGACGCAACGAATTCCCCGAATCTTCCTTCCATCTTCGGACGCAAGCACTGCGACCGGCTGCGTCCACCAGTGAAATTTCACGCCCTCCGCCTTCGCATATTCATATTCAAACTGAAACGCGGAAATGCTCGCTTCATCACGCCGGTAAAGCATCTGCACTTCTTCTGCACCGAGCCGCAGTGCGGCACGCGCCGCATCAATCGCCGTGTTCCCGGCTCCCACTACGATCACTCGCTTTCCCACTGACAGGCGTCCGCCCGTTTTGTAGTCCGCGATGAATTTAAGCGCATCCACAACTCCGGCCAGCTCGCACCCCGGGATTTGCAGCTCCCGCATCACGCCGAGACCTATTCCAAGAAACACGTAGTCGAACTCTTTTTCCAGCCGGCCAAGTTGCTCTTCACTTTCAATTCGCTCGCCGAACTGAAACTCCACGCCCATTCCGCGAATCATCTCGATTTCGCGCAGACTGTCGCTCGCCCGCAGCTTGTATTCCGCCACACCGTACGTGTTTAACCCACCGGGCAGCGGCCGGCTGTCAAAAATAGTCACGCCGTATCCGCGCCGCCGAAGTTCCGCCGCGAAGGCCAGCGACGCAGGCCCAGCTCCGATACAAGCCACACGGCCTTGTCTAGTCTCTGTTGACTCCAATTCGATCGTCGCGCCATTCGCCAGAAACGCGTCCATCGCGTGCCGCTGCAGAAGCCCAATCTCAATCGGCTGCTTATTGTAGCGGTGCATCACGCACGCGCCTTCGCAAAGCACGTCCACCGGGCACACTCTCGCGCAGCTCGCACCCAAAATGTTTGCGTCTAATATGGTTAGCGCCGAGCCGCGCAAATTTCCTTGCGCGATTTTCTTGATGAATCGCGGAACGTCAATGTGCGTCGGGCACGCCGCGATACACGGCGCATCGAAGCAGTACAAACATCGATTCGCTTCTGTTAGCGCGGAAACCTGAGTGAGCGGCGGATGAATTTCCGGGAATCGTGCGACGAGCTCGGGGTTCGCTTCCTGCTTGGGGGCCGTGGACACACCACCCTCCTGGGCGATGCTGTCCCGATACTATATCGCTGACCCTACCGAAAAGCACTCGCACTCCGCCGCCGCAATTGCCCAATTCTCTCCTGCGGGCAATTTTCCGAGGATTATGCCCAAATTCGGTCGCATTCTTGGCATGCCCACCATTCAAATTTCGGGTTTCGGGCTCTGCCCGCATGTTTCGTTTATCTTCTTTTTGTTTCTTTTCTTATCGTTTCGGAGTAGGCTTTTCCCGTCGCCGCAATCACACCCGACTCCAGGAGCACGGCCAATGAACTTTCCCCTTCGCGTCAAGTTTCTCCGCACCGCTGCGTCTTTTCTGGCGATTTCCGCGCTCCCCGGAGTCGTTGCCGCGCAAGATATTCAGTACGCCCAGGATCCCAACGCGGACAAAAACATGACGCTTCTTTTGAAAGACTGGGCGCCCGTTCCCATGGTTCATCTCGCAAAGCACGAAATTGACCGCGCGAAGTTTTACGTTATCGACGTCCACAATCACGTCAACGATCCCGGCGGCGTGCACGGCGAAGATGTTCCTCCCGCCGAAGTCATCAAGGCGATGGACGCGGTCAACGTAAAAAGAATCGTCATTCTGACCGGACTGTGGGGCGATAAGCTGCAAGGCATTCTGGATAAAATGGTGAAGCCTTATCCCGATCGGTTCCTGGTTTTTGCCCAAATGGATTGGAGCAAAATCGACGATCCCAATTTCAGCCAGTTGATGGTCGCGCAACTCGATGACGCCGTGAAGCGCGGCGCGCGCGGCCTGAAAATTTTGAAGGACTGGGGCTTGGGCGTCCGCGATAAGAGCGGCAAGTTCGTATCGATCGACGATCCGCGGATGGATCCCGTTTGGGAAGAATGTGGGCGGTTGGGAATTCCCGTCGCGATTCATTCCACCGACCCGGAAGCGTTCTTCACTCCGACAGATGCAAAAAATGAGCGCTACGAAGAGTTGATGCACAATCCCAGTTGGAGTTTTTATGGGCCAAAGTTTCCCGGCAAGTTTGAACTCCTGGAACAACGTAACCACATCATCGCGAAACATCCGCGCACGACCTTTATTGCGCTGCACGTTGCCAACTGGCCGGAAAATCTCGACGCCGTTTCTGAATGGTTGAAGAAATATCCCAATATGTATGTCGAATTCGGAGCACGGGAAGCGGAACTCGGGCGCCAACCGCGCCGAGCCTTCAAGTTCTTCTCGGAATTTCAAGACCGCGTTCTATTTGGCACCGATGCCGAGCCTATTCCGGAAATGTACCGGAATTACTTCCGCTGGCTTGAGACCGACGACGAATATTTCCCCTACTGGTCGTATCCCGATCAGGGACGGTGGGAAATTTACGGCCTTGCGTTGCCGGATCACATTTTGAAGAAGGTCTATCACGAGAACGCCGAAAAAATCTTTGCGCAATTTCGCGGAGGCCGTCCATGAAATCCAGAATGCATGTCTTTGTGGGGTTTGTTTGCTTCTGCCTCTTACTCTCGTTTACTGGCTGTACGAAGCAAGCAGAGCCAGCCAGCAAAGAACCTGTCGCTTCCAGCATCTCCGTGCAGGCAAATGACGGCGCCATCCGGATTGTCACAAAGGCCGCGGAATTTCAGCTCTCGCCCGCGGGGAATCTGCAAGGTTCTTTTCGAGACGGCTCCTCAGTCTTGACGCTCGCGGAAAATGGCCCCGGCATTTCAATCAAGACTGCGGCTGGCCCTCTCTCCGACGTTATTCGTGATCTCAGACATGCGCAGATCGAAGACGCGACGGGTAAACTCGGAACCTTGGGCAAACGAGTCACGGTGAAAGGCAAGAGCGCCAGCACAGGCCTCGAAGAATCGCTCACCTTAGAAATTTACGACGACCTTCCTTCTCTCGCACTGATCTCGACCAGCTACAAGAACAGCGGCGGACAGCCGGTCACTCTTACCAGTGTCTCTCTTGGAGGCCAACGGCTAAACGCAAGCATGGCTGATCCGAAAGCCAAGCCGAATGAAGTGTATGCGTTCTTTGGTTCGAGCCTGAAGTGGGGCAAGGATGATGTCGTGGCGATTCCAGCCAAATTCAGCCAGGAGAACCCCTTCGGCGAGCCAGTCGAAACAAAAGACGACCTCGGCCGAGTCGGTGGCGGAATTCCTGTTGTCGCATTCTGGGGTCGCACCACCGGCGTTGCAATCGGCCATATCGAGACGCTGCCTTTGCCCGTTTCCATTCCCGTAAAAACCGCGTCTGACGGAAGAGTCGAGGCCAGTGTAGAAGTTCCGGCAAAAATCGCATTGAAATCGGGCGAAACTTTTTCGACCCCGCGCATCTTCGTCAATGTCTACCGCGGCGATTATTACGAACCACTGCACACTTGGTCTGAAGCCGTCGAACGTGAAGGCCTTACCCGTCCCAAGAACAACGACGAAAACTATGCGGTGAGTTGGTGTGGCTGGGGCTACGAATCAGACGTCACGCCCAAACAAATGGTAGACACGATTCCCAAGCTGAAAGAGCTGGGAATTCATTGGGCCACGCTCGACGACCGCTGGTTCGACAATTACGGCGATTGGCAGCCGCGAACCGACACGTTCGGCGGCGATGCAATTCAGAATCTTGTCAAAGACTTTCACTCGCAGGGAATCAAAATGCAGCTCTGGTGGCTGCCGCTTGCGGTCGAAGACGGCACTCATGGCTACGGCGGCCACAAATTCGTCACTTCGGAAGTTTTGAAAAAGCATCCGGACTGGCTTGTGCTCGACGAGCATGGCAAACCGGCGCGCATGACGAGAAATCTCGGCACGCTCTGCCCTGCCGTTCCGGAAGTCCGCGAATACTACAAGCAGCTCACTGAGAAATTCATCCGCACCTGGGATTTTGATGGGCACAAACTCGACAACATTTACTCGACGCCGAAATGCTACAACCCGAAGCACCATCATAAGTCGCCATCCGATTCCGTGAACGCGATGGGCGACGTGTACAAAACGATTTTCGAAACGACGCGCGCGTTGAAACCCGATAGCGTCACGCAAAGCTGCCCCTGCGGCACACCGCCAAGCCTGGCCTGGTTCCGCTACATGGATCAGGCCGTAACCGCCGACCCAGTAGGCTCCGTGCAAGTACGACGCCGCATGAAAATGTATAAGGCGCTGCTCGGTCCGGCCGCCGCCATCTACGGCGATCACGTGGAGCTCACGCAGATTACCCAGCCGAGCGGGGCCGACGAGCAGGATACCGGCAGCGATTTTGCTTCAACCCTCGGCACGGGCGGGGTCCTGGGAACAAAGTTCACCTGGCCGGATTACGGCAAGAAGCTTTCCAACGTGTACTTGAGCGCCGAAAAAGAGCCGGAATGGAAAAAATGGATTTCGCTCTACAACGAAAAGATGCTCTCGAAGGGCGAGTTTCTGGATTTGTACGTCTACGGCTACGATTCTCCGGAAGCCTATGCGATCGCGAAGAACGGAAAAATGTACTACGCGTTCTACGCGCCGGAGCCTGCCGGAAAAACAGGCGGAAAATCCGGAACGTATCGCGGCGAGATTGAACTGCGCGGCCTCGAAGCAAAGTCTTATCACGTAGTTGACTACGTAAACGGAAAAGACTTTGGCAACGTGCAAGGGCCAACCGCAAAACTTTCGGCCGATTTCCAAGGAAGCTTACTGCTCGAGGCAACGGCCGGGCAATAATCTTGGGCTGAAAAAAGCTATCGATTTAGAAAAGCAAGGCGATGGGGAGTATCACGAAACGCCTCGGTCCCGCCCTGTCGAGTGGTGGAAAGCGCGCCGGTCAAATTGCCGAAGCGCAAACACGCTTCGAGCGAAGCGCCCCGAATGTAGTTGTGCAGAAAGCCGGCATCAAAACTGTCTCCCGCACCGATCGTATCCACCGGCTCGGTCTTTACCGGCACTGAAGACACTCGCTCGGTGCCGCGTTGCGCAACAGCGCCATGTTCGCCGCGCTTCATCACAACAAGCGACACAAAGCCCGCGAGCGCGCCCAGCGCAGATTCCGGATCGTCGAGGCGCGCCAGCTTGCACGCTTCGCTTTCGTTCGGCAGGAGCACATCGACCGATCTCAGGACGCTGCCGAGATCCAGATCCCAGCTATTTCCGGGATCGTCGTTCGTGTCGAGCGAAGTCGTCAGGCCTGCTTGTTTCGCGAGGCGAAAGAGTTCCGCAATTTTCGGCCGCAACGCGCGTTGCAAAAAAAAGAAGAAATGTGCAGATGTCTCGCGGCAAAAACATGATCGAGATCCAGATCCTCGAACCGCATTTCCGCCATCGCGCCCGGATAGGTGAGAATGTAACGCTTCTGCGGCCGCGGCAAAATCACGGTGAGCCCGGTTTGCTGCGAAGACATTTTCTTTACGGCCGAAACGTCGGTGCCGCTTTCCTGCAAACGCTCGAGACACAGCTCACCGAGCGGATCTTCGCCGATGGCGGAATTGAATCCGACGCGATTTCCGAGCAACGCGAGGTTGTGCGCAAAGATTGCGGAAGAACTTCCGAGCGTGATGCGCATGTCGGAAGCAAGATGCTCGCGATCAAGCTCGAACTCCGGCGGAAGTCCGTAGAGCACAAGATCGAGATTTAGTTCGCCGACGACGCTGAAGTCGAATCTGGAGGCAGCGGCCATCTTCAATCGAGTATGACGACGCGGCTGAGATTTTTTGGCTCGTCGGGATTGAAGCCCTTTTTCACGCCGGTGTGAAAACCAAGCAACTGCGGCAGCACCAGGAACGGCGCGAGAAGCGAAAGTTCGGAAACATCCGCCTCGAGTTCAAAAAGAAAGTCGGCCGCCCTGCGGACAGACTCGGGCGCTCGATTGCAAATCGCGACAATCGTGCCGCCCAGTTCCTTCATTTCGACAAGCACTTCGCTCTCCGCTTGCATGCCGGCTTCACTCAACAAAAAAGTGATGCACGTTTGCGGAGCGACAATCGATTTTGGTCCGTGACGAAACTCGAGCGTGTGATACGTCTGCGCATACGAACACGACATCTCCGTCATTTTGAGACCTGCTTCCCGTGCGACCGCGAAAAACGGCCCCTGCGCAAGATAGATGTAGTCCGCGAAGTTATGAACGGAGACAAACGCTTCGGCGCGATCATTTAACGATGGAAGTTTTGCGGAAAGGGCCGCGGCCACCGATTCGATCGCGCCGTTGGGAAACTGCGCACTCGCAGTCGGCGTTGCGAGACGCAACAGCGCGAGCAGCATGGACGTGAACGAGCGAGTCATCACCATGCTGTGTTCGTCCGCCGACGGAACTGCAATCGTCATGTCGCACATTTTAGCCAACTCGGAATCAAGTGCGCAGGTGATTCCAACGGTCTCGATCCGGTGATTCTTTGTCAGCATTTCCGCCGCGCGAATTGCTTCCGAGGTGCGGCCGGAGCGCGAAATGACGACGATCTTCAGGCCAGGAACGTCGAGCGCACAAAGATTCGGAAAGAGAAGCAATTCGGAAGCGGGAAGGGCGCGTGTGGTCTTTCCGGAAAGCAACCGGCAACCCGCGGCGGCCGCTTCGGCCAGATAAAAACTGGAACCGCACCCGATGAAAAGAATTTCTGGCGCGGCGGAGAGACGATTCTGCGCGGCC
>Ga0070730_10006206_pt1 | contig 10238 bp, 3 predicted proteins | sample Coa_R1_3_FD_66447 | JGI IMG/M metagenome (GOLD analysis project Ga0070730, IMG submission 66447) | Surface soil microbial communities from Centralia Pennsylvania, which are recovering from an underground coalmine fire - Coalmine... | ecosystem: Environmental > Terrestrial > Soil > Unclassified ... | reverse complement strand
CGTCCGTCCAGGTGACCGAGCGGGAAGAGGCCGACCATCCTCCGTAATTTCCGCCCGAGCCGATGAGCGAGGCATCCGAGATCTGCCCGCCGCCCGAGGCCTTTCGGACGAGGGTGCCCCATCCGTCCCAGTAGGTCCAATCGGACGTCCCCGTCGAGGTCAGGTTGAATCCCGAGGAGCCGCCGCTTGTCCCCGAGAGCGCGCCTCCCCCGCCTCCACCGGTGGCGGCAGGATAGAGCTGGCTCTGGGGGACGGTCTGCTTGGGGGTGGACGGGCTCGACCAGAGAAGTTTCGCGACGGCCAAGCCGCCATTTTGATAATATTCCAACTTCAGGTCGGCCTTCGTCCCGGCGCTGAGCGAGAAGGAGCCGGAGTTCTCGGTCTGCGCGTGGTCGGTCCAGTTGTTGATCACCAGGACGCCGTTCAGCCAGAGCCGGATCCCGTCGTCCGATTCGGTGTAGAAGGTATAGGTCTCGCTGAACTGAGCCTGCACTTGGCCCGTCCATCGGACACTGAACGTGTCCGGGCCGATCGAGGGATCCGGCGAGCCCGTGCCCCAGTCGAAGTTCACTGTCGCGTCGGTCCGGGTCACTTTCAGATTCGTGAAGTCGATGTTGTCATAATACTGCCCGGTGAGTCCCGACCCGTTCCCGACGACCCCTCCGCCACCACCCCCCCCGCCGCCGCCGCCCGCCGGGAGCACGATGAATCCGTCGATCTGGGTGTAGTAGTTCAAGGCGCTCGGATTCTTCGACTGCGAGACGACCACTCTCAGGGTATGGCTCCCGGCGGGAAGTCCTGCCTTGGCATAGAGGAGAGTGTCGTTCGTGGAGTCGGAAAGAACGCTGTCCAGGAGGGGGTTGTATTGGTCGACGGTGGTCACGTAGGAGCCGTCGATGTACACGTCCATCATCCCGTCCTCGCCCTCGGGGTGACCGTAGACTTCGAAGCCGGTGCCGCTGAACGGAAGGGTCAGCGAAGCGGGAGTCGACCGGTCATTCGACCAACAGTAGGCCCCGGAAAGATCATTCGGACCGAAACTCCAGCTTCCGTTCTTGGTCACCGACCCGTTCTGGGGGGAAATCATCGGCAGGTTGAGCGGCGTGCCGCTCGTCGTAAAGCCGTCCATGACCTGATACCAATTGGAGGAAGCCGGATTCCTCGCGGGGCTGGGGTAGGTCCCGATCTTCATCTGGAAGACGTGCGGATTGTTGGCCAGGCCGCTCGTGCTGTAAAGCACCTGTTGATGGAGTTCCGTGGAATTGTATGCGTCGACGGTCCCGACCGAGTTGCCGTCCAGGAAAAGGCTGGCAATGCCGAAATTGGGGCCTTTCTTGCCGATCCATTGGAAATCCGTGCCGCTGAAATGCACGACGAAACTTCCGCTGTAGGCGTTGCTATAGTGCTCGCCTCCCCCGAAATCAGCGCCATCGGAACCGGTTCCCCAGCCATTGACGCCGTCTCCGTTCTGTCCTTGCGAATAGACGATGGCCGGATTCGTGTCGTCGTACATGGCCGCCCGTCGGTGGTGGGCGCTTGCCGTGCCCAGCGGGAGGACGAGGAAGGCGAACAGAACTCCCGACATCCCCTTCGGACTCCATCCGCTCTTAAGACCGGTCATGGCGTGTCCCTCCTGTTGGCTCGCCCCTCGGTGCATGCGGGGAGCGGGATTCTTCGACTCCCCGTCATGGGGAATCGACGACGACGGAAGGCTCGCCCCCAACTACGCCTCTGTATGTCCGGAGGAAGCACAGAGTTAGGAACATTCTTTGCAGGATCGGTAAGCCGAGGAAGTGATGGCGTCGACTCTACCCGACGGCCTGGGCCGGCTTGGAGATGGTCCGTCCTTGCTCTGACACAGTCGCTTCATCGGAACCCATCCGGGACCTCGAGCCGCAGGATGGCGCCGACCGCCGGTCGCTAGGGATGGAGGAGACTTTCAATGGCCGCGGAAAGATCCCTGACCACTCGGACGGACGCGGGCCTGCCGGTCGCGGCATAAGCCGACGTCACGGCTTCCGGTGCCTGTGGACCTTCCCCGGCGACCCAAAGCTCATGCGGAGCCGAGAGAGCGAGCATGCCCGGAAGATCACCGTATTTCACGGCGCCGGGAAGAAAATCCGGATGACGGAAAGAAGTGAGCTGGGCGAAGCGGAAGCCGCCCGTGTCGACGATCAGGCGGCTGACGGCTCCACCCGCCTGAGCCCGAGCCGCTGCCGCCAGTGGCCCTGCGCCGTGAACTCCAACGAGGATCAGCTCCCGCGGAGCGTGCTCGTCATGGACGATGAATGAGATGAGAGTCAGAACGTCGTGGACTCGCTTGGCAAAGAGAGGCGCATTATAGCCGTAAGTAAATCCCGCGAAATCCCGGGGATTCTTGACCTTGGGTTGCTCGACGAGGACTTTCCCGTCCGCCAGGAACTCTCCCTGGTAAAGAAGATCCACGCCCAAGACGGCGAAGCCTGCCCCCACGAGTTGATGAATCTCAGGCATTGGAGCGGCATTGGGACCAAACATCGCCGCCTTGCCGTTGCCATCCACCCAGAGCACGACCTTTCCGTTCCAGGGAGCGTCCTTCGGATGGAAGGAGATGACGGGAAGCTCCTCTTTTTCCGCAGGAAGGCGGAGGAGGTCCTTGAACTGCCAGTGGTCTCCGTGGTCTGTCTTGTCGACCTTCTCCCGCGTCACCGTCCCCGGAGGCGGCACGCGGCGGCCCAGGAGAACATCCATTCCCTTTCGGATCACCTCGAGGCGCTGGAGCGTCGGGAGCGAGGCGAGTTGGTCCTCGGATGCTTTGGCCATGGCCCGCAGCAGCGTCGCTTCGACGTCCTCGCCCGAGCGAGGCTCAGGGTGATCGGCATCCCAGATCCGAGTTTCTGCCGGAGTCAGCGGCTCAAAATCCTCCTCGAGCACCGGCTCTTCGAGTCCCAATCGGAGGTATTTGTTGAACCAGGAGTACATGAGGGCGCGGGTCACGTAGTTGTAGTTGTGCGGAAACTGCACCTGGGAGGTGCAGAGGACCCGATCCTTGGCGCCCAGCAGGGCATAGAGCTTCTGGAGCTCGGGAAAGCCCCGGGTCATCATCTCCTTCGTCCAGTCGTTCGCAGCGGTCATCCCGGATGGCTTGGGGGCGAACAGGGCGGCCAGCTCGACGTTCCCGGTGCCGATCCGGAGGCCGCAGGCATTTTCGCAGGTGCAGCCTCCCTGCATCGAGGTCGACACCATCCCCTGGGGAAAGGCTACGGCGGGGCGCGGGTCCAGAGCCCCAAGAAGAAGCGTCTGGGTTCCTCCTCCGCTCGACCCCGTGACGCCGATTCGGGCGGGATCGACGTCGGGCAGCGCGGAGAGGAAGTCGAGCGCCCGAAGCGCATTCCAAGCCTGCACGCCCAGAATACTTTGCATGCGGAGTTCCGCCTGGGTGCTGAAGAAGCCCCACCGCTCGGGAGTGTCGAGATTGGGGCGAAGCTTCGCGAAGCGGTGGGCTACCGTCGTGGGGATCTGGACGTTGTCGGCGTAGCCCAGCATATCCCAAATGAAGGTCACGCATCCCATTCTCGCGAGCGTGGCGCAGCGGGCCAGCTGCGGAAACCGGCCGGAGCGTTCGAAGCGCTCCTGGCCCGCCGCGATCATGCGCCGAACACCGCCCGGCGTGTAATCCCAAAGGCGTCCCTCATGGCCATGGGGCGAGAGGACGCCGGGCAGACGGCCGGGCTTTCCCTTCGGTCTGAATAGAAGCCCCGTCACCCAGAGGCCGGGAACGCTCTCGAAGGCCACCTTGTCCACCGTGAAGTCGGGCCGATCCACGCGGCCGAACACCTGGGCATTGAGCGGGGTGCGCTCCGGCATGGGCCAAAGCCCGGTTGCGACCTGGATCTGCGTGCGGAGCGCCTCGGCTCGCTTTCCCCAGGCCTCGGCAGTCGCGGGAACCTCGAAGGGAAAACTGCCGTCCAGGTCCTTGAGGGGGCCCAGTCGTGCGTCGGCCGGAACCTGCCCCGGAGGAAGAACGCGCGGGCTGGCACCTTCCTGGGGCGCCAGGACGAGTAGAATTGCGGCGAGGAAGCGCACTCCGGAGCTCCTTCTTCAAGATTTCGGTCGACTCGCTATAAGATACGCCCAACAGCCAGGACCTCGGACGAATACCCTAGAATGCATCCGTCGTAGACGGAGTCGCCGCTGACTTCGATGGATTCCATCTGGACCGGATTGCATTCCCGGCTCCGCTCGGATCCTGGAACGGGAATCCGACGCTGAGGTGAAAGGACCACCCGGTCTCACCCGCTCGACGCGCGGGATTCCAGGCACCATCGGCGACGGCCGGCCCGACGGGGGTGTGGCAGCGGAGTCCCGTCCCCACGGAATAGCGCAGCTCCGGCAGGTTGACCCTCGAACAGTCTGCCCAGACACCGCCCTGGTCCCTCAGGTCCTGATCGTTCCGCCTTGAAGGCCCGGTCCGCAGCCGCGGGATGTCGGCAGGATTACTTCGTAACCATCACTTGGACCTGTCCCTCGCGGTCGACGACCTGGATCTCGACGTCCCGCGAATTGCGACGAATGTCGAGATCGACTTCCGCGTCCCCTACACGCAGGCCCCGGATCGACAACTCTCCGAACCATTCGGGGAGTGCCGGATGTTTGAACGAGACAGTCTTGCCCGCGGCATCGATCGAGAGGCCGAGCGATGCCTGGAGGAGCATGAAGAGCGCCCCGCTCGCCCAAGCCTGAGGGGAACAGGCGACCGGGTAGAGGGTGGGCCCTTCGCCGTCCTCGCGCTTGAAACCGCAGTACAGTTCAGGCAGACGGTGGAGGTCCGTAAATACGCTCGCCTGGAAGAGCGCCGAGAAGATCTTCAGCACCGCCGTTTTCGGAAGTTCGTAGCGGGACATCCCGAGCGCAATCAGCGCGTTGTCGTGCGGCCAAACGGATCCGTTGTGGTAGGACATCGGATTATACCGGAGTTCGCAATCCGCGATCGTCCGGATGCCCCATCCGGAAAAGAAGACTTCATCCATCAGCTGATCCGTCAGGCTGGAGGCTCGATAGGGATCGGCGATTCCGCCGAAAAGAGCATGGCCGGCATTGGAACTGCGGACGCGGCAGAGCCGTTTGTTTCCGTCCAGCGCAAGCCCATAGAGATTGAGCTCGGGACACCAGAAGTCCTTCTCGAAGCGATTCCGGAGCGCTTCCGCCTGCCGCCTCTGGTCCTGCGCGAAACTCGTCTCCCGCAGGAGATCTGCTAACGCCGCTCCCTGAAGACGGGCGAGGTGGACATACGCCTGGACCTCGGCCAAGGCGATGGGTCCCTCCGCGAGACTGCCGTCGGCGTGGAAGATGGCGTCGCTCGAATCCTTCCAGCCTTGGTTGACCAGGCCGTTATCGGACTTGCGGGCATACTCCACGAAACCGTCACCGTCGGCGTCGCCGTACTGCTCGATCCATTCCAGCGCCCGCCGGATCCGGGGCCAAAGACCTAGGATGAAGTCCCGGTCTCCCGTGCGTTGGTAATAGGCACCCGCCAGGATGACGAAGAGGGGCGTCGAATCGACGCTTCCATAGTACCGTCCGAAGGGAATCTCACCTAGAGCCGCCAGTTCTCCTTTCCGCGATTCGTGGAGGATCTTTCCGGGCTCGGCATCCTGGGCTGGGTTGACGGCTTCCGCTTGGGTTTGTGCCAGGTAGGTCAGCACTCCCCGGGCCGGTTCCGGATTCACCCACAGGTACTGGAGGGCCGTGAGAATGCCATCCCGGCCGAAGTAGGTATTGAACCATGGAATTCCCGCGAAGGGGTAGATCCCGTCCTGGGTCCGGGTGAACATCATGTGGAGATCCGTCGTCGCACGCGCCAACCACGCATTGAAGTTCGCGTTCGAGGAAGTGATCTGGGTATCCGAGGCCTTCGCCGTGTCCATCTCAGCCCGATACCTCCCCAGCGCCTGGCGGAACGTGGGGGGAAAGGGGTCCGCGGCACCTTCCTCAAAGGAACAAGTCAGATGAATCGCTTCCTCTCCCCGCGGAGGTAGGGTCAGTTCGTAGCGGAGAGTTTTCTGTTCCGGGTGACAGTGTTTGGTGGAGTACCGGATGCGAAGCCTCCGAAGCTTGCCGTCAAGCCCCTGGTAGGAGAGGACCATTCCGTCCGGGTCGCTCGTCGCGGGGAGGACCTGGCCCCGCTTCGCACGGCGCAGGCCGCGGACTTCGAAGATGTCGGCGAAGTCTGCGTCGAAGGAGATCGAGAGCTTGACGTCCACGGGCGACGGCTCGTAATTCCGGATCCGCACGTCCTGGTAGTAGGCGTTCTCCCATAGCAGGCACAGTTTGGTCAGATGAAGCGCGTTCCTTCTCAACGTGACGAGTCCATCCTCGGCGATATCCGGATTCGTGAGATTCACCGAGAGCACCGGGAGCTCCTCCTGGACGGTGGAACTCAGGAGGAACGGTTGACGACCCTGAAGCCGCAATTCGAGTCGGCTCAGGTATCGGGTGCCTTCGTGGTAGAGCCCTTGTTCGCCGTGGCCAATCGGCAGGATGTCCCCTTTGGCTTCGAAGACGCCGAAGTTTTCACCATGCTTGAGGACTCGGACGCGGTCATTGAGCCGCGCACTTGTGGCCATGATGTAGTGCTGATTGTGGACTTGAATTATCTCGTCCATGAACCCGCCTTGGACATGGCACTCAGATAGATCTGTTCGTAGTCCTTCATCATCCGGAGACTCGAAAAGCGCTGTTCAAAGACCTCCCGACATTTGCGCCGATCGAGGTCGTCCAGAAGTTCGGCCGCTGCCACCAGGTCCGCGACCGTCCTGCCCAAATAGGCGGTGACGCCGTGCTCCAGGATTTCAGGGACTGAGCCGCAGGAAAAGGCGAGAACGGGCGTTCCGCAGGCCAGGGCCTCGATCATGACCAGGCCGAAAGGTTCCGGCCAGGAGATTGGGAATACGAGCGCGCGGGCTCCTCCCAGAAAGGGCCCTTTTTCCTTTTCGGAAATCTCGCCCAGAAAGTCGACTCCGGGTTCGGCGAGTTGCGGCCGTATTTTGGCCTCGAAGTAGTCGCGCTCGATCTTGCCGTCGATCTTTGCCGCAATCTTGATGGGGATCCCGGCCCGGCGGGCAATCTGGATCGCCTGGTAACACCCTTTTTCTGGGGACATCCGTCCCAGGAAGGCCAGGTAAGAGCCTGGCCCTTCATGGAAGGAATAGAGATCCTCGGGCAAGCCGTGGTAGATCGTTCTCTGCCAGTTGACGAAGCCGAGCGGGTGGCGTTGGGAGTCGGAGATCGAGACGAGCGGCATCTCCTGGAATTCGCGGTACAACGGGATAAAATCTGGAATGTCCAGGCGCCCGTGAGTCGTGGTGAGGTGTCGATGGGGGATCCGGCGAGTGGTGGGAAAGTGAAGGTAATCCAGGTGATAATGGACGAGATCGAAAGCCGCCGCTTCGCGGGCGACCTGCTCCAGCATCAGGAGGTGAGGGGCGAGCTGATCCCTGCAGTTCGGATCCAAGCGCAGGGATCTGGTGCAGACGGGCCGCAGCTCTGCGGTGGTCAGGGAATCCCCGCTCGCGAAGAGCGTGACCTCATGACCCTGGCGGACGAGATCCTCGGTCAGATACGAGACGATGCGCTCGGTGCCGCCATATAGCTTGGGGGGCACGCTCTCGTAGAGCGGGGATATCTGCGCAATCCTCAAGATCCAACCATCCCGCGCAATGCTCTCCGGACAACGGACCCCTGATCAGAATCTTGAGCCCCCTAGGGAAGACTGTGTTACGACCGTGTCCTCGTTCTCCAGTGCCCCCCCTGGAGGAGTTGTGAAGGAAGGCCCCTCGTCACGGCTCAACCGGCAGAACCGCCGGCGCGGTCCTCGTGTCCTCCGGGTCCCCGGAGTCCCGCGCGCCCCCCTTTAGGAGGCTTGGAGCTGCAGGGGGGGGCCGACCCGCGAGGTACAAGCTCCCCTCATTTCCGCCTCCGGCTATCGCGCTGCGGGATTGGATAGGCTCCTCGAAGGAAAGTTCCTCCGTATCCTGGCCGCGCTCGCCGGAGGGAATCGACTTCCCACTCCAAGGAGCGCTTCCAATGACGACCAGGATGGCCAGGTCCGTGCGTCGCCTGTAAGGTCCGCGTGCCGAATGGGTTCGGAATTGCACCGGAAGAACGAGAAGCACGTTCGGGATCAGGCCGTCGACCGTTTATCCCACGCCGTAACATCCGCCTCACGCGGGTGTTGAAAAGACTAAGCGAGCGGAGGAAGCATCATGCGGCGCATGCTGGCGACCCGGCAGTTCTGGTTCACCTGCTTCGGGCTCGTTGCCCTGAGTGGCGTCGGAGCTGTCGCTGTCGTCGTCCAGGACGGAAAGAAGAAGAAGGCGACCCCGGAGCCGGAGGTTCAGACGATCGCGGCTGCACGGTTCTCTGCCGGAGGCACCTACGACAATCAGCCATCCGTGGCGGAATCCGCAGACAGCACGACCTGGATGGCCTGGGTCCGCTACAAGAACCATGAAGCGGACGATCTGGTTGTGGCATCGCGGCAGAAGGACAAGATCTCGCCGCCGATCGTTCTGTCTCCTAAACCCGGCCAGTACATCCGGCCAGCTCTTTCGTGCAGCGGGAACGAGGTCTGGTGCGTCTGGACCACCTCCGAGCCTGACAAGGTCTCTTCGATCTGGTACAGCCGGCGCACCGCCGACGCGTGGTCTCCCGCCGCTCGCCTGCTTCCCGAAGAGCCCCGGGCTCATCAAAATCCCGAAATCGCCTCCACCCCGGACGGCCGGGTTGCGATCGTCTATCAGATCCACACGGGCAAGGCCTACGACATCTATCTTCGGATGTGGGATGGGAAGGCTTGGACGGCGCCCCAGGCGCTCAACGGCCCCGGGGTCGACGGCTGGGATCCCGCGGTCGCGTTCGACACGAAGGGCAACGTTCACGCCGTGTGGTGCGGATTTCAAGACGGCGACTATGACGTCTATTGGAAGCGCAACCAGGACGAACCCCGCAGGCTCTCCGCCCGCGGGGAATACGACCTTCATCCATCGATCGCCGCGTCCCCGGATGGCTCGGTCTGGGTGAGCTGGGACGTGGTCATCATCCCTGCCCACGCGACGTCCGGAAGAAGCACCATTACGGGCGCCAACCTGAAGAAGAACATGGACGAGACTCACGGCAGGGCGGGAGCGAGATCGTCGATCGAGGTTCGCGTTCTCGATGGGGACACGATCCGGACACCCGGGAAGCCCCGGGAAGAGATCACGGCGCCTGCGGGGTACCTGATTGCCAATTGCGGAATGGCCAAGGTCGCCGTCGGCCCTGGGGGCGAGGCCTGGATCTTCCACCGTGCCCTTCGGCGCGCGGCCAATGTGCCGGGCATCGGTTACTACTGGGACCTGGTGGGCCGGCCCTTCCGCCTGGGCAAGTGGCAGGATCCGGTGCGCTTCGCCGACGCGGACGGCTACCTTGAGGAGCCCGGGCTCGCCTCATCGGCAGAAGGGATCCGGGTGGCCTATGGGGGAGAACACCGGAGCGCCCATATCGGCCGGGGCGCAAAAGTGGCAGCTCACGATGAGTCGGTTCCCCATGATCATCATCGCGACTTCGATAGCCGACGGGGATGGAACGGGGAGATCTATCTGGCGACCGTCCCGAGTGGGGCTGAAAGCAACCCCGCTCGCCCGCCGCTCGCCGAATCCTCGAAGCCGACCGACAATCCATCCGCTTCGCGCGTCCGCATGGCGCCCTATACGACCGAAATCGGAGGAAAGCCCTCACGCCTCTATTTCGGTGATCTGCACCGGCATTCGAACGTCTCCCGGTGCAGCCAGGGCGGCGAGCCGACCCCCGACGACCTGTATCGTTACGGTACGGACATCTGCCGATACGACTTCTTCGGCCTCAGCGATCACGCCGAGGATCCGCGGCAAACCACCTACGATGTGATCGACTATTACTGGTGGAAGCAGCAGAAGCTCGCCGACCTCTACCACATCCCCGGCTTCATGAGCGTGCTCTACAACCTCGAATGGTCGCTCACGTTTCCTCACGGGCATCACAACACGCTCTTCCCGTCCCGGCCGACGCAGCGTCTCGACAAGAGCATTGCCGCGTCGTCGACGCTCGCCGGCGGCTGGAAGGTGCTGGACCAGGCGAATCTGAAGGCGATCACCATTCCCCATACGGGCGCGGATCCCACCATGGGCACGGCGTGGGAAGTCCAGAACGACCAGTATCAGCGTGTCTGCGAGATCTTCCAG
>Ga0070730_10006205_pt1 | contig 10239 bp, 8 predicted proteins | sample Coa_R1_3_FD_66447 | JGI IMG/M metagenome (GOLD analysis project Ga0070730, IMG submission 66447) | Surface soil microbial communities from Centralia Pennsylvania, which are recovering from an underground coalmine fire - Coalmine... | ecosystem: Environmental > Terrestrial > Soil > Unclassified ... | reverse complement strand
GACACCGGGCTCGATCTCGTCGCCTCGCTGGTGACGCTCTACGGCGTCCATGTCGCCGCGCAGCGCGCCGACGAGGAACATCGCTTCGGTCATGGTAAGGCGGAGGCGCTCGCCGCGCTGTTCCAGGTCGTGCTGATCACCGCGTCGGCGGTGGCGATCGCAGCGCGCGCGGTGATGGCATGGGTGCAAGGCGCATCGACCGCCTCGCCCGAGGCCGGCATCCTAGTCTCGGCGATCGCGGCGGCCGCGACCGTCGCCCTGCTCGCCTACCAGCGAGCAGTGATCGCGCGCACCGCCTCTGTCGCGATCGGGGCGGACCATCTCCACTACAAGTCGGATCTGGCGCTCAATGGCGCGGTGATCGTGGCGCTGGCGCTCGACCATTATGCCGGGCTGCACGGGATCGATGCGATGTTCGGGCTGCTCATCGCGCTGTGGCTCGGCTGGGGGGCGTGGAGCTCGGCCTCGCACGCGCTCGATCAGCTGATGGATCGCGAATGGCCCGAGGAGAAGCGCCGCGCCTTCCTCGATCTGGCCTCCACCATCCCGGCGCTGTCCGGCATGCATGATCTGCGGACGCGGACCAGTGGCATGCATGATTTCGCGCAGTTTCACATGTCCTTCCCCGCCGAGACGACGATCGGCGTCGCGCATGCGGTGATGGAGGATATCGAGGCCCGGCTGACCAGCGCCTTCCCGGGGCTCGAGTTGCTGATCCATCCCGATCCGGTCGGTCATGTCGATCAGGAGGGTGCGCTCCCCGCCGCCATCGCCGAGAGGAGCGAGATATGAAGATCCCTTTCCTGCAGGTCGACGCCTTCGCGGACAAGCCCTTCACCGGCAATCCGGCGGCGGTGATGCCGCTCGACCGCTGGCTCGACGATGCGAAGCTCCAGCAGATCGCGGCGGAGAACAACCTGTCCGAAACCGCCTTCATGGTGGCGGATGCCAGCGGCGAATCGGACTATGAGTTACGCTGGTTCACGCCCGCCGCCGAGGTCGTGCTGTGCGGCCATGCCACGCTGGCGAGCGGCCATGCGATCCTCGGCACCCAACCCGGCCGCAGCCGCGTCACCTTCCGCACGCGCAAGGCCGGCATTCTGGCGGTGGCGCGCGACGGCCATGGCTACAAGATGGGGCTGCCAGCCTGGAAACCCGATCCCAAGCCGCTACCGGTGATCCTAGCCGCGCTGGGGCTCGACGATGCGGTCGAGACGCTATGGCATTCCTCGCGCTACGGGCTGGTCGTGGTGGAGGACGAGGCGATCGTGCGCGGGCTCGCTCCGGATTTCCGCAAGCTGGCGGCGGAGGGCGACGTGCTCACCATCGTCACCGCGCGCGGGCGCGAAACCGATATCGTCAGCCGCGCCTTCGCGCCCGGAGCAGGCATCGACGAGGATCCGGTGACGGGATCGGCGCATGCGGTGATGGTGCCCTACTGGGCGGAAAAGCTCGGCCGCAACGAATTCAGCGCGTTCCAGGCCTCGGCTCGCGGCGGACGGCTCGGTTGCCGACTCGACGGCGAGCGCGTGATCCTGTCCGGCCGTTGCGTCACCGTGGTCGAAGGATGCTTCCTGCTCTGAAGGCCGGGCTCAGGCCGCGGCGAGCGCGTTCTCGGCCGGCACGGTCGCTTCGATCCAGCCGCCTCCGAGCACCCGGTCGCCCGCATAGAGCACCGCCGCCTGGCCCGGCGCCACGCCATATTCGGGCGCATCGAAAAAGACCGAACCGCCGTCGAAGCGTGCCGGAACCGGCTTCGCCATCGAGCGCACCTTGGCAGTGACCGGCCCCGCATAATCGCGGCCCAGCCAGTTGATCTCAAAGAGTCGCGCGGCGCTGACCCCGAGCGCGCGGCGCGGCCCGACAATCACCCGATTCGCCGACGCATCGAGCTTCACGACATAAAGCGGCTCGGGCGAGCCACCGATCTCCAGCCCGCGCCGCTGGCCGACGGTAAAGTGGATCAGCCCGCGATGCTGACCAAGCTCGCGGCCGGAAAGATCGACGATCGCGCCCGGCACCTCGGCCTCGGGGCGGATCTTGCGGACCACGCCGGCATAGTCGCCATCGGGCACGAAGCAGATGTCCTGGCTGTCGGGCTTGGCGGCGACGGCGAGGTTCATCTCGGCGGCGATTTCGCGCACCTGCGGCTTGGGCATGCCGCCCAAGGGGAAGCGCAGATAATTGAGCTGATCCTGCGTGGTCGCGAACAGGAAATAGCTCTGGTCGCGGGCGGGATCGGCGGCGCGGTGCAGCTCCGCACCAGCCACGCCCTCGACACGACGGACATAATGGCCGGTGGCGAGGCAGTCGGCGCCCAACTCGCGGGCGAGGCGCAGCAGGTCGGTGAACTTCACGCCCTGATTGCAGCGCACGCAGGGAATCGGCGTGCGGCCAGCCATATAATCGTCGGCGAAGCGATCGATCACGCTTTCCCGAAAAGCACTCTCATAATCGAAGACATAATGCGCGATGCCCAGCCGATCGGCGACCGCGCGCGCGTCGCGGATATCGCGCCCCGCGCAGCAGCTTCCCGCCCGGCCGACCACCGCACCATGATCGTAGAGCTGGAGGGTGACGCCGATCGTCTCGGCGCCGCTGCGCGCGGCAAGCGCGGCCACCACCGAGCTGTCGACGCCGCCCGACATGGCGACGACGATGCGGCGACCGGCGAGATCGGGGCCCAACTGGAAATCGGCGTTCATGGGCGCGGCCCATAGCCGATTCGCCCTTCTACGGCAAAAGCCGCCGTGCGCCGCGGCCTTGCGTTTACCGTTTCTTATCCATGTGCCGGCCATGCTTAGGCCCTTCATCCGTTTGAGTGGCGTGACGCACATGGAACCAAGCCGCCCCACCATCGCGTCTGTCGAGCCGATGCTCGATCACGCGCTGCTGATCGCGGGCGCGGCCGTGACGCAGGCTTCGACTCGCACCGCGGTGCTGGCCGAACGGATGAACCATCACCGCGAGGCGAGCTTCAGCGATTCGCTCACGGCGCTTGTTCAGGTGTTCGCAAGGCAGGATATGGCGGCGGCCGGGCAGCTCCATGGCAGCTTTCATCCGCGCGTGGCGCACGCGGCGGCTGGCAAGGTTCGATCAAGCTTGATGAAGCCGGGTTTTACCTTGGCGTTTTAGCGTTCTTTCAACCGGTGGTCCCTACAATGGGTAATACGATGGGGGAGCATCGGCGGCCACGGCCAGTTTGAGGTGTCAATGATCGAGAACCAGAAAATTCGCCCGGCACAGGTCATCGGGCCGCTCGGGGAGCCGCTGACGCTGGAGTCGCTGCCTCCGCCGGAGACCCAGCGGTGGGTAGTGCGTCGCAAGGCCGAGGTGGTCGCCGCGGTCAATGGCGGTCTGTTGACCGTCGATGAGGTGTGCGAGCGCTACCGGCTGAGCCTCGAGGAATTCGCGAGCTGGCAGCGCGCGGTCGATCGGTCCGGTATGCCGGGCCTGCGCGTCACGCGAATCCAGCATTATCGCTCGGTCTACGAGCGCCAGCAGAAATACTGAGCCTTTTTACTTGGGGCTTCCTGACGGCCGTCCGCGCCTCCGCGCGGGCGGCCGTTTCGCGTCCCGGCCGTCGCGCACAGGAACGGAATCGTTGCCCAAGCGTATCAAGACCATCGAACGCCGCCTGAGGGAAAACCCCTGCCACAGCGGCGGAGGAGGACAGCATGGCCATCATCATCTGGTTGATTCTGGGCGGCGTCATCGGCTGGCTGGCGAGCATCATCATGCGGACCGACGCTCAACAGGGCATCATCCTCAACATCGTGGTCGGGATCGTCGGCGCCTTCATCGGCGGCATCATCTTCAACCACAACATGAACCGCGGCGATTTCTCGCTGGTAGCGCTGATCGAGGCGTTCATCGGCGCAGTGATCCTGCTCGCTATCGTCAACCTCGTCCGCCGCGGATCGGTGCGCTAACGCGCCGCGTGAAGAAGACGAGGATGGAGCCGGCGCGCCCAAGCGACGCGCCTGCCCTTCGCTCAGCCGCTTATTGAAGCTCAAACGTGACCTGCAGCGAGACCCCGATCTTCTCCTCGCCCGGCTGGAGCGCGGTCGGCGCCTTGTCCGCCCGCGCCATCATGAGCACACGCGGTGGTGCCGGCTGCGGCGAATAGCCGCCGGTCTCGGCGATCGCGACGATGCGCTTCACGCTGAGCCCCGACGCCTTCGCATAGACCTCGGCGCGGGCCCGCGCCTTCTGCATCGCCTGCGCGCGTGCCTCGTCGAGTGCCGCGTCGGGGTGCCCCAGCGCGAAGTTCGGCCCGCTGATCTGGTTCACGCCCTGTGCCACCAGCGCGTCCAGGATCGGGCCCGTCCGCGCGATGTCGCGGAACACGACGCCCAGCTGGTTGCTCGCCTGATAGCCGGTGATCGTCGGCGCCTGATTCTCGGCATAGCGATATTGCGGCTGCAGGCTGAGCGAGGCGGTGCGGATATCCTTGTCGGCGACACCGGCCCGCTTCAGCGCAGCCGTCGCAGCCGCCATCCGCTTGGCATTCTCCGCCATGGCGGCGGCCGCGCTGGTCGCCTGCGTGACGACCCCGGCCGACAGTGTGGCGATGTCGGGCGCGCGCGTCACCTCGCCGTCCGCGCTCACTTCCAGTCGGGTGCCCGCGATCGGGACTGTGGCCGGCTGATCGGCGCGCGCCGCAGCCGGAACGACAGTCGCGGCAAGCGCCAGCGCTGGCAGCAGATATGATCTCATCAAACCCTCCCTATCCCGGACGAACCCGGCCCGGATACCACGCTCGATGCCGTGCGTTGGATCAACCCGGGATGAACGCATCCGGCAGTCACCGTTCATCCAGCATGGCTGGGCGGCTCCCGCCGGATGTGCCAGAACGGCGTTCAGGGCGAGGGCGCAATCGCTTGATGTTGGTGATCTATTCATATAATACACCGCGTCGGGGCGCCCGTTCGGGGGCGGTGCAGGACATGGGTGAGGCATGAATTACGAGAAGGGGCGCTGGAACGGGAGCGTCGACGCAGACAATCCGGACGGCGCCACGACGGTTCGGCAGCGGCGGCTGATCCTGATCGCCGGCGGAATTCTGGTGCTCGCCGTGGTGCTCGCCCTTGTGATCGGACGCAGCAGCGGCAAGAAGCCCGCCGCGACGACGTCGACCCCCACAGTCACGGTGATGGTGCCGGGTCGGGTCGCGGTCGCCAACACGATCACCGCCACCGGCAACCTGCAGGCCAAGCGCGCGATGCCCGTGGGCGTCGCGGGCGAAGGCGGCATGGTCAGCCGCGTGCTGGTTGACGCCGGTGACTGGGTAAAGGCCGGGCAGACGCTGGCCACCGTCGATCCCGCCGTGCAGGCCGCGCAGACCAGCCAGATGCAGGCCCAGATTTCCTCTGCCGAAGCGGATGCCAAGCTGGCCCAGAGCCAGCTCGATCGCGCGCAGGCGCTCGTCTCGCGCGGGTTCATCAGCAAGGCCGACGTCGATCAGCGCACCGCCACGCGCGATGCCGCCAACGCCAAGGTGAAGCTCGCCCAGGCGCAATATCGCGAGATGGCGGCGCGTCTCGGCCGCCTCGACATCCGCGCGCCAGCCGCGGGGCTGGTGTTGTCCCGCAACGTCGAGGCCGGGCAGATCGTCAGCTCGGGCTCGTCGGCGCTGTTTCAGATCGCGACGGACGGCGTGCTGGAACTGCAGGCCAAACTCGCCGAACAGGATCTCGCCACGGTGCATGTGGGAATGCCCGTCTCGGTGATGCCGGTTGGCGCAGCCACCGCCTTCAGCGGCACCGTGTGGCAGGTGTCGCCGACCATCGATCCGGTCACCCGTCAGGGGCTGGCGCGCGTCCAGCTCGGCTATGATCCCGCGCTGCGCCCCGGCGGCTTCGCCAGCGCGACCTTCTCCTCGCGCACGGGTCAGGCACCGGTGCTGCCCGAATCCGCGGTGCTGAGCGACGCCAGGGGCAATTACGTGTATGTCATCGATCGCGGCAATCAGGTGGTGCGGCGCGACGTGAAGATCGGCGATGTGTTCGACGCCGGAATCGCGGTGCTGGCGGGTCTGAATGGGGATGAGCGCGTGGTCTATTCGGCCGGCGCCTTCCTCAACCCGGGCGAGAAGGTGATCCCGGAACTCAAGCGCAACTGACGGCCGGCAGCCGAGGACAGGACAGGGAACGATGCGTAACATTTCCGCATGGTCGATCCGCAATCCGGTGCCGTCGCTGGTGCTGTTCGCGGCGCTCACGCTGGCCGGCATCATCGCGTTCATGCGGATGGACGTGAACAACAACCCGGACATCAGCTTTCCGGGCGTGACGGTTGACATCAGCCAGCCGGGCGCCGCGCCCACCGAGCTCGAAACGCAGGTGACCCAGCGTGTCGAGGCCGCGGTGCGCGGCATCTCGGGCGTCGACGAGATCGACTCGACCGTCACCGAGGGCGACAGCAACACCTTCGTCCAGTTCTCGATCGGCACGCCGGTCGATCGCGCCGTCAACGACGTGCGCGAGGCGGTGTCGCGCATCCGCTCCAACCTGCCCGAGGGCATTCTCGAGCCGCAGATCAGCCGGGTCGACATCGAAGGCGATCCGATCGCCTTCATGTCGGTGGAATCGACCGGCATGACGCTCGAGCAGCTCAGCTGGTATGTCGACAACACCATCGCACGACGCCTGCTTTCCATCTCCGGCATGGCGGCGGTGGAGCGCACCGGCGGCGTGACGCGCGAGATCCGCGTCGTGCTCGATCCCGCCAAGATGCAGGCGCAGGGCATCACCGCGAGCCAGGTCAACGCCCAGCTGATCGCGATGAACGTCAACGCGGCAGGCGGCCGCGCCGAGATCGCTGGCGCCGAACAGTCGGTGCGCGTGCTCGGCAACGCCAAGAATGCCTATGCGCTGAGCCAGAAGCAGATCCAGCTTTCGGCCGGGCGCATGATCAAGCTCGCCGACATCGCGACCGTGAAGGACAGCTACGCCGAGCAGCGCAGCCTGGCCAAGATGAACGGCCGTCAGGTGCTCGCCTTCGATCTCCAGAAGGCCAAGGGCTATTCGGACGTCACCGTTTACGACGAGGCGATGAAGGCGCTGAAGCAGATCGAGAAGGACAATCCCAAGATCCACTTCACCCAGCTCTACGCCTCGGTCGACTATACCAAGATGCAGTACAAGTCGGCGCTGCACGCCATGATTGAAGGCGCAGTGCTGGCGGTCGTCGTGGTGTTCTTCTTCCTGCGCGACTGGCGCGCGACGGTGATCTCGGCGCTCGCCATCCCGCTCAGCGCCATCCCGACCTTCTGGGCGATGGAGCTGCTGGGTTTCACGCTCAACGGCATGACGCTGCTCGCGCTCAGCCTTGTGGCTGGCGTGCTGGTCGACGACGCGATCGTCGAGATCGAGAACATCGTGCGCCACATGCGCATGGGCAAGAGCGCCTATCAGGCCGCGATCGACGCCGCCGACGAGATCGGCCTCGCGGTGGTGGCGACCACCTTCTCGATCGTCGCGGTGTTCCTGCCGGTCGGCCTGATGCCGGGGATCGCGGGCCAGTATTTCAAGAATTTCGGCCTCACCGTGGTGGCCGCGGTGCTGATGAGCCTCGCGGTCGCCCGCCTCGTGACACCGATGGTCGCCGCCTATTTCCTCGAGTCCCACGGACAGCAGGAGCATGGCGAGAACTGGATGATGCGCCGCTACATGAAGGTGCTGAACTGGTCGCTTCACCATCGCTGGGTGACGATGGGCGGCGGCGTGGTTGCCCTCGGGGCAACCGTGATCGCCTTTTGGATGCTGCCCTTCCAGTTCCAGCCGCCACTCAACTTCGACTTCAGCCAGGTCAAGATCCAGCTCGTACCCGGAGCGACACTGGCGCAGACCACCGCCGTCACCGACAAGGCCGCGGCGCTGATCCGCCAGCAACCCGAAGTCGCCGCCGCCTTCGAGAGCGTCAAGGTCGGCAACGCCAAGATCTTCATCACGCTGAATAAGAACCGCAAGCGCACCAGCATCCAGTTCGAACGCGATCTCGCGCCCGCGCTCAACCGGATCGCCGACGCGCGTATCAACTTCCAGTCGCAGTCGGGCGGCAGTGGCCGCGACATCTCGCTGCTGCTCGCCAGCGATAACCCCGACAAGCTGGAAGCCGCCGCCACCAAGGTGGTCGAGCAGATGAAGGGGATCTCCGAGATCGTCGCGCCGCGCGTCGAGGGTGACCTGCCGCGGCCCGAGATCATCATCAAGCCGCGCTTCGATCTCGCCGCCGACATGGGGGTGAGCACGCAGGCGCTGTCCACGGCGATCCGCATCGCGACGCTGGGCGACATTGATCAGAATGTAGCGAAATTCTCGCTCTCCGATCGCCAGATCCCGATCCGCGTGGTGATGAACGAGAACAGCCGGCGCGATCTGTCGACGATCGAGAACCTGCCGGTGCCGACGACTCGCGGCGGATCGGTGCCGTTGCGCGTGGTCGCCAACATTGGCTTCGGCGCAGGCCCGTCGCAGATTAAGCGTTACAATCAGGAGCGTCGCCTCGTCATCAGCGCCGATCTCGCGCCCGGCGTGGTCAATGGCAACGCGATGAAGAAGATCTACGCGCTGCCGGCGGTCGCCCACCTGCCCGATGGCGTCGAGCGGCCCAATTATGGCGATGCCAAGTGGCAGGCCGAGATGCTGCTCAACTTCGTCATTGCGCTCGCGTCCGGCATCCTGCTGGTGTTCGCGGTGCTGGTGCTGCTCTACAAGCGGGTGGTGCCGCCCTTCGTGAACATGGGCTCGCTGGTGCTCGCCCCGCTGGGCGGCGCGCTGGCGCTGCACCTCGCTGGCATGGCGGATTCGCTGCCGGTGCTGATCGGCGTCCTGATGCTGCTCGGCATCGTCGCCAAGAACTCGATCCTGCTGATCGATTTCGCGATCGAAGAGATGCATCGCGGCACGCCCAAGTTCGAGGCGATCATGGAGGCCGGGCACAAGCGCGCCCAGCCGATCATCATGACCACCGTCGCGATGGTGGCGGGCATGGTGCCGACCGCGCTCTCGATCACGGGCGACGGATCGTGGAACCAGCCAATGGCGGTGACCGTGATCGGCGGCCTGATCTGCTCGACGATGCTGACCCTCGTCATCGTGCCGGCGGGCTTCAGCCTCGCGGACGGGTTCGAACGCCGGATCGGGCCGTGGCTGCGCCGTGTGCTCACCACCGGCGGCCAGCATGGCCATGATCATCCGCGCCCGATCGAGGTGAGCCAGGCGGCAGAATGAACCTTCCGCCGCTTCGCGGCTTGATGGGGGCATGACGAGCATCGCGCCCCCGCCACGAAGCCGCGTCACCTTCGCCGACAATGGCCCCGCCGCGATGCGACGGGTCGCCACCGGGTTGCTGCTCGCGATGGCGGCGCTCTATCTCGGCGCGCGCGCGGCGGAGGCGCATCATCCCGGGTGGAGCGCGGTGCGCGCCTTTGCGGAAGCCGCGATGGTCGGCGGGCTCGCCGATTGGTTCGCGGTGACGGCGCTGTTCCGCCATCCGCTTGGACTGCCCATCCCGCACACCGCGATCATCCCGCGCAACAAGGACCGGATCGGCGACAGCCTCGCCTCCTTCCTGCGCCAGAACTTCCTGACGCCCTCGGTGGTGGCGCGGCGCATGCGGCGGCTGGATCTGGCGGGCGCCGCCGGCCGCTTCCTCGCCGCACCCGGCCCGCAGGCCGAGCAGCGCAGCCGGCTGCGGCTCGGCGCGTCGCGGCTGATCGCCGATCTGGTGGCCACGCTCGATGCCGAGCGGCTGGGCGGCATGGTCCGCACGGCGGTGGCGGTGCGGCTGCGTGCACTCGATGTCGCCCCGATCCTCGGCCAGGCGCTGGAGGCGGCGATCGACCGCGACCGCCACGTCCCCATCCTCGACGGCGCCATCGACTGGCTCGGCCGCACGCTGGTCGCCAACGAGGACATGATGCGCGCGATGATCAGCCAGCGCGCCGGATCGGTGCTGCGCTGGACCGGGCTCGACGAGACGCTCGCCAACAAGATCATCGACGGGCTCTATCGGCTGATCGAGGAGGTCGCCGCCGATCCGGACCATCCACTGCGCGACAAGGCCGAGGAGGGCCTCGCCGATCTCGCCCGCCGGCTGCGCGAAGACCCGGAGCTCCAACACAAGGTCAACCGCTTCAAGAATGAGATCATCGCTAGCCCCGCCATCGCCCAGTGGCTCGACGGGCTGTGGGGCCAGGCACGCGCGGCGCTGCTCAAGGGCGCCCGCGATCCC
>Ga0070730_10006204_pt1 | contig 10239 bp, 7 predicted proteins | sample Coa_R1_3_FD_66447 | JGI IMG/M metagenome (GOLD analysis project Ga0070730, IMG submission 66447) | Surface soil microbial communities from Centralia Pennsylvania, which are recovering from an underground coalmine fire - Coalmine... | ecosystem: Environmental > Terrestrial > Soil > Unclassified ... | reverse complement strand
TGCCTGTGGATTTCCGCGACCAACTCACACGTGAGGGTTACAGCGTTGGTTTGCCGACAGTTGAAAAGAAATTCTCCTCTAAAGACGGGACCATCCGTTATCTCATCGCCTTTCCCGATGGCCAAAGCGTCGAAACTGTCTGGATGCCTGAGGGAGACGGCGGGGAAACCGGAGACGGATCAGAAGCTGATCTGGAAATCAGCAATGAATCCCTGGCGCCAGACCAAGCGGACAAGGACTGGCAAGAGGGCAAATTCCATCGCGCCACAATTTGCATTTCAAGCCAGGCAGGTTGCGCGGTAAATTGCCAGTTCTGCATGACCGCCCTGCTGGGCTTGCAGCGTAACCTGACAGCCGGTGAGATTGTCGGACAGGTGCTTGCTGTTCTCAACGATCGCGGCGTCAGCATTGAGCGCGAGCGCATCAACCTGGTCTTCATGGGACAGGGCGAACCCTTCCTCAATTACGAAAACTTCATGCAGGCAGTGCGCTTGCTGAGCGATCCTGAAGGCATTGGAATCCCGGTGTCGCGGATGACCGTCTCCACTGCCGGAATTGTTCCCCGCATTTACGACTTCGGCAAAGAACCCATCCGTCCCAAGCTGGCCATTTCGTTAAACGCTTCGAATGATACTGCCCGCACCAGCGTCATGCCCATCAACAAAAAATGGGACCTGCAACAACTGCTCGCCGCAGCCCGCGAATTTCCCGTGCGAAATCGTGAGCGGCTGACGTTTGAATACGTGCTGCTCGACGGGGTCAACGATGGCGAGCAACAGGCGCATGAGGTGGTGGAGCTGGTTCGCGGCATACGGGCTAAGGTCAACCTGATTGCGCTTAACCCCGGACCGGGTATTGACTTTAAGACTCCCGCAGAACAGCGTGTGCTTTCGTTCCAGAAAATACTGCGCGATGCCGGCATTCCCGCCTATATCCGGCGGCCGCGGGGACGGGATATTTATGCTGCCTGCGGCCAGCTTAAGCGCACCGTTGCCTAAAGGGATTTGTGAGGTTTGTCCCGTTAGAGCAGTGCCCCCCTCCCCCCATTACTTTGAGTAGTTCATGCAGCATTAAGTCCTTCAATTTCAGAAATATGCGTCATCTCTAAGAGTAGTGTTGAAGTTCGTCTTGAAAATTGGTGTTGATAAGTCTGAACCCCTGCGGTGAGGGGGCTCGGTTTGTACCAGAAATGGGTGGCCCCCACCCCCTTGCGCGCAAGGGGGACCGACGACTGCTTTCGCGAATTTTCAAAGAGCTGGGACCAAAGCCGCATTCTGAAACGCTGTCAGGACAATGATGACTCACAGCTTTCAGAAGTCAACGAAGTGATATCACTCAAACTGTTTCGCGGACACAGAATGTAAGGCCCGACCCGACAGCAAGATGCTTCGCGCTTCGCGCTCAGCGTGACAAGCTGTGAGCAGATTGGTTGTCTTACGTGAGCATGCCGACTTTTGGCAGTTAGAGACGTAGCAAGCTACGTCTCTACGAGCAATTGTCTCTCACAGCCTGAGGCTTCAACTGGATGCAAATTCAGCAGCATTGAGTAGGAGGCAACCGCCGCTGCCCTTCCGATATCGAAACTTGTAATGTCATAAGCCGCGGACGGTTCAACAGAAAGACGACACGTCCCCTACGGAAACTCACACGCTTTCAGCAGCCGCTTGGAAATCCGCGGCGTCGCTGCCAACAACGCAAAAATTCCATCACCAAGTGCACCATGATGGCTCCACAGTTGATGTATCCTGCCGGCACTAGGGCTGAAGCCCTTTTCTTCAAGGATTTCTATCGCGCGGCTGAAAGCCGTGCTCTTCCACGTGGGGATACGGTAATTGTGGAGTCGCTCTAATGGGCAGACGAAGGGAGAAAGCTTATGCAAGTTCAAGACATTATGAACAAAGATGTTTCGTTCTGCAGCTCGCAAACGAATGCCGCCACAGCCGCGGAGATGATGTGGAGGAAAAACTGCGGGATCCTTCCCATTGTGGAAGACGGCGGTCGTGTGGTCGGGACAGTCACGGATCGCGACTTGTTTATCGCTCTGGGAACCAGCAACCGAAGGGCTGCCGAAGTGCCAGTGGGCGAGATCATGAACAGGGATCTTGTGGTCTGCCATCCGGGCGACGATATCCGCGACGCGCTGAAGACGATGGCCCAGAAGCAATTGCGCCGGCTGCAGGTGGTAGATGAGACGGGCGCACTGAAGGGGGTTCTTTCGCTGAGTGATATCGCACTTCGGACGACCGATGACCTGTCGATGGATGTGCTCAATGCGGCAAGAGCGATTTATGATCGCCGAGATCGCCGCAAAGCGGCACAACGCGATGCCTTCTGGTCCGGACAGGCAGCTGCCTGAGGCACTACACTGCCAGACATCTGAGAGAGAGCTTCTATCAGGCGATGCTTCCTGCGCCAAAACCACGGGTCTGCTTGAGGGTGCTCAAGCGGCCGCACGCCGGTCTTCTACCATGGCGTCTGCTGGCTCCAGACGCATGAAGTGATAGCCCCACGGTGGCAGCGAGACGTAGAGTCCCGATGTGCTCAGGGCGTTGCCATCGCGGCCATCATAAATCTGCCGATTGATGTCGTCAGAGAGCTTCCATACTCCCGGACTCAAATCTCTCCAGGGCAGCCGCACCATGCCTTGGCTCGCCCAATCCGAATAGTTGATCACTATGATTGAGTGCGATTCGCCCTTTTGCCAGCACCAGGCGAGCAGGTTGAGGTTGGACCGGTTGTCCGGCCATCCCTGGCAGTCGCATAACTGCCACTCCCCCGCGAGCAGTTGCTGCTCACGCACCAACCGCAGCAGGTCGCGGTAGAAGACGCGTGTCTCGAGGTTCACCGGCTCTGGCGGACGCCGGTCCAGGTGCACGGAAAGCTTCACCCGGGCCCCGTCGAATTGCTCCTCGTGCAGAAGTTTGGCGCCGGGTGTGGTCATGATCACCATCGCTGCCGCGCGGCCCTTGGCTTCGGGAAAGGTCGTGGCGCATCTGGGCTCGTCGTGATTCTCCAAAAAGCGGATCAAGCGGTCCTGGTATCTCATGTCGGCGGTCAAGTGGCCGCGGACCGATCCGGCGCCTTCGTGCGCCAGCCGGTCGTACAGGCGCTTGTCATAACAGAAGTTGAAGCCTTGCTGCTGCAGCTCCCACTCCAGGTCCCAGTAGGCCTCCGCGATGAATAGAAATGCGGGAAACTGGCGCCGTACCTCCCCGATAACATCGCGCCAGTATTCCGAACCTGGAACCGCGCCCGCCCGCTCCTTCCAGGTGCGGCTGAACACGGAGTTCAGCAGCAGCATCGCCATGTCGCAGCGTACCCCGTCGCACTGCGCCGCAATTTCTTGCAATGTGGATACGACGGCCTTGCGCAGGCCCTGAGAAAATGCATTGAGTTGGACCGTATCCGGCCACGCGGGAAAATACGGGTCGCGTCCCCTGGCCAGAACGGCTCCGTCAGCCGCACGCAGGAATGAGGCCGGGTCTTTCGCCAGGTCTTCCTGGCTTCCTTGCACGAAGTAATCGCTGTGCTCCGTCACCCACGGATGGTCAGGAGCTACGTGGTTGGGTACAAAATCGAGCAGCAGCCGCAGCTTGCGCGCGGCCAGCGCCTGGCGCGCGGCTGCCAGTCCCGCTTTGCCGCCAAGATGCGCATCTACCGCGTAGCCATGAATGCAATAGGGCGAACCGCTCACGTCCTCCGGAGAAAAGTCCGGCAACGTTCTTCGGCATTCCTCCACGATCGCCGGCGTGCTCAAAGAAATTGCTCTTCCCGCGGGACTCCGCTCCCACACCCCCATCAGCCAGATTCCGTCAAAGCCCTGCCTGGCAAGCCGGTCCCATTCTTCCGCGGGAACGTTGCCCAGCTCTATCGGGCAGTCATAGCGCTGGCTGAGTTCGTTGAGCCAGACCCACGTGTTGATTTCGTAGATGATCGGCCTTCGTGGCCAGGTTTTTTTTGCCTCCGCTGTCATTTGGCTTTCCCTCCACTTAGTTGGTCGCGAAAATAGAGCAATTCCATAAGCTCTTCCAGCCTGATCCTTCAGAAAATACCTCGATGCAGTATGGAAGCCCGCGACATTCTCGGGGTCCTTCGACTCTACTTCCCAACCGTTTAGGCTGGCACCGCACCACTGAGTACTGAGTACCGGGTACTGAGGACTGCTCTCAGGCTGCTTTTTGGCGGACCGGCCCCTGGCGAAAAGAGCGCGCAATCTGGCTGCCGCTCAGCACGTCTTCCGCTTGCACGGTGCCAAACAAGTGGATCAGGCGCGCTACCAGCCCGGTCCAACCGGTTTGGTGGCTGGCGCCGAGCCCGGCGCCGTTATCGCCGTGGAAGTATTCGTGAAACAGGATGTAGTCGCGCCAGTAGGGATCGCTCTGGAACTTTTCTGTTCCCCCGTAGACCGCGCGCCGGCCGTTCGCGTCCCGGGTAAAGATCCGCGTCAGCCGGTCGCCCAGCTCTTTCGCCACCTGGAACAACGTCATTTGCCGGCCTGACCCGGTGGGACATTCAACCTTGAATTCATCGCCATAGTAGCCATAGGCTGCTGTCAGCGCCCGGATGATCAATGCGTTCACTGGAAACCAGACCGGGCCGCGCCAGTTTGAGTTCCCGCCGAACATGCCGGTCGTGGACTCCGCCGGCATGTAGTCCACACGGTAGTCCTGGCCATCCAGGTTGAACATATAGGGGTGATCCAGGTGATAGCGCGAGACGGAGCGGATGCCGTAAGGACTCAGGAATTCCTTTTCGTCCAGCATGCGCGCAAGCACGCGTCGCAGCTTGTCTTGATTGAGAATCGAAAAAAGGTAGCGGCCCTCCAGACCTGGCTCCAGTTTGGCGATCTTTGCCGTCAGGTTGGGATGCCGCTCGAGGAACTCCCGCGCGCCCTCCACCAGCCATGGGAAGCTCTGTGCCGCCTCCGCTGGAATCACGGTGGTGGCGCAAAGCGGCAACAATCCCACGTAGGACCGGACTTTCAAGCGCATCGCGTTCCCGTTGGGAAAGTGCAATAAGTCATAGAAGAAGCCGTCTTCTTCGTCCCACATCCCCTCCTTGTGTGCGCCCATCTGGTCCATCGATGATGCGATCGCCAGGAAACGCTCCAGGAATGTCAACGCCATGCTCTCGTACGCCGGATCGGCCAGCGCCAGTTGTACGGCGATTTCAAACATGTTCTGGCTGAATAACGCCATCCATGCGGTTCCATCGGCTTGATCGAGCCGCCCTCCGCCTGGGACGGGAGCGCTGCGGTCAAAAACTCCAATGTTGTCCAGCCCCAGGAACCCTCCTTCAAAAACGTTGTGTCCCTCGGGGTCTTCGCGGTTCACCCACCATGTGAAGTTCACCAGCAGCTTGTTGAAAGCCTGCTTCAGGAATTCGATGTCTCCCTTCCCGCGCATTTCGATCTCGGTGTAATAGAGGAACATCGTGGCCCAGGCGTGGACCGGAGGATTCACGTCGCTGAAATTCCATTCGTAAGCGGGAAGTTGCCCGCTGGGATGCATGTAGACCCCACGCAACATCAGATCAAGCTGCTGCTTGGCAAAGTCGCTGTCCACCAGCCCCAGGGCTATGGTGTGATACGCCAGGTCCCAGGCCGCGTACCAGGGATACTCCCATTTGTCGGGCATGGAAATCACATCGTCGTTGAGCATGTGCTTCCAGTGCTGGTTGCGCACAGAGGAACCGCCGTCGGTGACGCCGTGCTCTTTCAGCCAAGTAGTAAGGTCGTACTGATAATGCTGTTTGCTCCAAAGCATACCCGCCAGCGCCTGGCGCATTACCGCCGCCTCTTCTTGCCCCACCACCGGCGGCGTAATTGCGGTGTAGAACTCATCACACTCCGCCTTGCGCAATGAGACCGTCTGTTCCACGCTTCTGGCCAGATCCACACTCCCGCTGCCCGCATTCTCCGGCGCGCGCTCAGACAGGCGCAGGTGGACCGCTTTGGTTTCTCCGGGAGCGAAGCTGAGCTGATAGTGCGCGGAACATTTGGTCCCGAAATGGCCGGGGTTCACCACATTCGCCGCGCCCAGGACTACGTGGTTGTTGATTCCATCTTTCACGAAGGGAGATGAGTTGGGCACGCCGAAAATCATTTGCGTGTTGGTCTCGTTTTCCGTGAACAGCAGCGGAACATCCCCTTGACAATACAAATAGCGGTCTCCAAGTTTCGCATGTGACGCGTGGACCGCTTTCATCTTCATCCCGGGCGCGAGGGCCTCGCGCAGAGAGGGCTTTGCCTCCGGGTTTGGCCCGGTCCATGTGTTGCGAAACCATAAGGTCGGCAGCAAGTGCAGCGTCGCCTCCTGTTTGCCCCGGTTGGCGATAGAGATCTTGACAGCCAGTTCCTCTGGCGACTCTTTGGCATATTCCACGAACACATCAAAGTAGCGGTCGTCCGCGAAAATTCCCGTATCGAGCAACTCATACTCGAACTCGTAGCGGCTGCGCCGCCGGTTGGTTTGCACCAAGTCCAGGTAGGGATATTCCCGTTGCGGATACTTGTAGAGATACTTCATGTAAGAGTGAGTGGGCGTACTATCGAGATAAAAGTAGTATTCCTTGACGTCTTCGCCGTGATTGCCCTCAGTGTTGGTCAGGCCGAACAGGCGTTCCTTCAGGATGGGATCAACGCCGTTCCATAAGGCGAGAGCAAAACACAATCGCCCATTGTCGTCGCAGATTCCGCCGAGCCCGTCTTCTCCCCAGCGGTAAGCCCTTGACCTGGCCTGATCGTGCGGGAAGTAGCCCCAGGCGTCTCCTGATGGGCTGTAGTCTTCCCGCACCGTACTCCATTGCCGCTCGCTCAGGTACGGCCCCCATTTCTTCCAGGCCACGCCTTTTTTCACGACATTCAGGCCTTCGTCCAATTGGTCGCGCGATTCCTGCAGTCTCCGGCCTTCCGCGGTTTTCGTTTGATCGGTCATAGAGCGTTTCATGGTCGGATTGGATGTAGTATTGGCGGCCATCAAGATCTCCTTTCGAACTTAGTGTGTAACTGTGTTTGAACAGGTTGCCCATACGGAGCTCGAATCGTTCTCTCGTCTGCGTGAGCGCGATCAGCGTTGAAGTGTCGTGAATGCACTACGGCGAAAGTCGTAACCGCAAATGATCCTTACGAGGAATTGCAGCAGCTACGTCCAAGGGTTAGAGTGGGGCTTTCTAACTCCCGAAGGCCCGCGGAATTCGAAACCCTTCCGGTGTTAAAACAGGCTGCGGAAAAAGTCCTCCCATGGCGCTTCACTGCGCCCATGTCGGCGGTAGCAAAGGAATATTATCTTCAAGAGTTTTAGATCAAGCCTTCGCATTTGCACAACGATAGCAAAGAGCGAGGGAGAAAAAGTCACAGGCGTGACGGAACAACTCACGCTCAATCGAAAGATCAGACAACACTGAAGGAGAACAATCATGGCACAACTGATAGTCGTTGGCTTTAAGAAAGACATGTACCGCGCATCGGACGTACTCAACCAGTTGCAGAGAATGAACGAGGACTGGGCCGTGGACCTCCACGACGCGGTCGCCGTCTACCGCGACTACAACGGTAAGCTCCGGGTTGACCAGAGCTTCCAGATGACCACCGGCGAAGGCGCGGGCTGGGGCGGCCTGTGGGGCTCGCTCATCGGGGCCACGCTGGCGATCCCCTTCACGGGCGGAGCAAGCGCCGCAGTGGCGGCAGGGGCTATTGCAGCCGGGGCTCTCGGTGGTGGCGCCCTCGGTGCGGGAGCAGGCGCTCTCGACGCTTCGTGGTGGAAGGATGAATTCGGAATCCCCGATGACTTTGTCAAGAACGTCGGAGCGATGATCCAGCCCGGCGACTCGGCGGTCTACGCACTTCTGCGCACGGCCAATCCGGAAGTTGTAGTGGACCAGTTCCGCGGTTATGGCGGCACCATCCTCAGCACGACGTTGAGCCGGGACCAGCAGAAGAAGGTGGAGAACGTTTTGAAGGCGGCTTAGGCCATCATCCGTGCTCGCCAAAAGACCGGGAGAAATTCATAAACACAGAAAAGGAGCAAGAGCAATGAGCACACCGAGTGTAACGACAAAAGCATACGAAGAGAAAATCAGCGCCCAGTTGCAGCAAGCCAAGGCACAGCTTGGGGAATTGGAGGCCAGTGCCAAGAGCAAGATGGCGCAGGCGGAGATCGACACCATCAACCATTTGAAGACGAAGCAGCAGGAGATTGATAAAAAGCGTCAAGACCTGAAGACAACTGGCGAGGCGAAGGTCGAGCAAATCAAGACTGAGATCGACGCGGAAGTGGCCAAGTTGAAAACCTCGCTGGCGGAACTCGCCACGAAGCTCAAGGTTGAACCGCGGGCGAAAGCGAGCTGAACACGGTTACCGAACGAGGGAAGACACAAGGAGCGGGGCACGCTTTTCCCAAAACCGCCCAGTTCTGTGCAAGGAGATGAGCGATGGGACACAAAGCGCTTCGATCATCATTGTTGAATGCAATTGGGGTGCTGTGTCTGGTAGCCGTTGCAATCACTGGCGGCCAGCCCGCGGCCGAAGGACAAGGCCAGGACGAAGAGCAGCAAATGGGCCAGGAAGTTTTCAACGAACTGAAGGCCAAGGGAGAAATCGTCGAATCTTCTCCTCTGTACGAGCAGTTGCGGCCGATTGCGGACGCCATCACCCGGGTCGCGCAGCCCCGATACAACCATCCGTTCAAGTTCTACCTGGTCCACGAAACTCAGCCGAACGCGTTCGCCACCCCGGGCGGCAATGTGTTCGTTGTGGATTCGCTCCTCTATTTCGTAAAGAACACGGAGCAACTCGCCGGAACTCTTTGCCATGAAGTTTCGCATACCATCCATCACGACACTGTAACCTTGATGGAGAAGCAGCAGAAAATCGAGAAGCGGGAAGTCGGAGCTGCCGTGCTTCTGGGTCCCAGTCGTGCGCATATCCTGGCCATCCTTCTCATCGGCAAGCTCCATTCCCTCAAATATTCCCGGGATGTGGAGTCGAGAGCAGACCTGACCGGCTCCGATATTTGCGCTTCCGCGGGATATAACCCCTGGGGACTCGTCTGGCTCTTCCAGGATTTCAAAAACGCCCAACCTGATCAATTACCGCAGCTCTTGTCAGATCACCCGGACGATCAACATCGGGTCGATGCCCTGGAGCAGCATTTTCGCGAGAACGCCTCAACCTTCGGAAAGTTCAGCCCTGACGCGAAGTCGGCTCAACCGTTCTATGTTCCGAAGAATGCTCCAGAGGCGTTCTTGCGCTGAGATCGATTCAACCGTGCTGCCCAAACAAATAATGGCAGTCCAAAAGAAGGAGAAGGATAATGACTGGCCTTTCTGATTTTTTCGCCACCGGCCTCGAGCAAGTCAGGAGATCCTGGGGGTGGTTTTTCACGTGCGGCATTCTGCTGGCGGTTCTTGGCGCCGTGTGCGTCGTGAAAGCGCAGAGTGCAACGAAGTTTTCAATTCTGGCTCTCGGCTGGGTTCTCGCAATCAGCGGCATATTTTGGCTGGTAAATGCAATTCGCGCCTTCACCTGGTATGGGTTCCTTTTGTACCTGCTCAACGCGATCATCCGGGGAGTGACCGGATACCTTCTGATACGGCATCCGGACGCAGGCGCCGCTGGAGTGACCATGGCGCTCGCTTTACTGTTCATCGCAGGAGGGCTGTTCCGCGCAGCCGGGGCGAGTGCCATTCAGTTTCCCAGGTGGGGGTGGACGGTCTTTTCGGGATTAGTCTCTGTTGCCCTGGGCATTTACCTCCTGGCCAATTGGACCACAGCCAGCAATTACTTCATTGGCATGGCGATCGGTATCGACCTGATCCTTGACGGTGCGGCCCTGATGGGTTTCGCTGGCGCCATTCGCAGCTTGCCCAACAAAGCGCAACAACTCAGAGCAGCCTGATAGATATTTCGCAGGCAGCGAGGTTCAAGATCATGAAAAGAATTACAAGTATAGGAATTATCTTTCTGGGTCTGATTGTTTCGGTCTGGGCGGACACGGGAGATAAGGAAAGAGACCGAATCACCGCGTCCGCGGATGTGGTGAAAGACATATTCAACGCACCGGACAAGGGCGTCCCACTCAGTGTTCTGGATGGGACAAAGTGCATTATCGTGATCCCCGACCTCAAGAAAGCAGCTTTCATCGTCGGCGGTGACTACGGACGCGGTGTCATGACCTGCCGCACGGGAGAAGACTTCAAGGGACCATGGAGCGCGCCAATCATGATGGCCTCAGGCGGCGC
>Ga0070730_10006203_pt1 | contig 10240 bp, 9 predicted proteins | sample Coa_R1_3_FD_66447 | JGI IMG/M metagenome (GOLD analysis project Ga0070730, IMG submission 66447) | Surface soil microbial communities from Centralia Pennsylvania, which are recovering from an underground coalmine fire - Coalmine... | ecosystem: Environmental > Terrestrial > Soil > Unclassified ... | reverse complement strand
TAACTTCCTGAAGCAGGATTCCGCGCGCATCGCCATCCCAGCGGTCAAGCCTGGAGATTTCGTGGCCATTGAGATCATCAAGGACCAGCAGCAGGTGCTTCAGGAGATCCAGAAAAAATATGCCGCTGCCTGGCAGTCGCTGTCACCCGTCTACTATGACGCCCATCAGATGATGGCCTCGGTCCTGGAAGACCTCTACAACCAGAAGAAAATCTCGTTCACCGACCCCAAAGGAAAACATGCTGGCTTCCTCACGCGGACAGAGGGGCCGTGTTCATTCTGTGTGAACAAACATTGGGAGTTTCCCCTGGGCTGTCCATACGGCAAGCCGGAAGAGAAGCAGTTGCCGGCTGGGTTCCTGGAAAAGGTGTCCGAAGCCGTAGTCAAGAGCGGCGGAGTGCCAATCGACGCCAGCAAGATGCATGAGATACGTCCGCAACCCGGCCCGTTATCAGGCAAGGTCTAGTTAAAGATTGGAAATTTGAAGCCGTGTCGGCAATCGAGTGAGCGGGCGAGCATTACCCATTCATCGATTGCGATTACAGATTTTTGAATTACAAATTTTTTATGCGGCCTTACTGACCTCGCTTAAAGCCAGTACAGCCAACTCCAGGCGGTCGCGCGCGCCCGTTTTGGTGAAGATGCTCTGCAGGTGGCGCTTTACAGTGTTTTCGCTGATGGTAAGTGCCTGGCCGATGTCCTTGTTTTTCATGCCTCGGGCCACGTAGTAGGCAATCTGGCGCTCGCGTTCGGAGAGGCGGATCAGCGCATTGGCGGAGTTTTTTGTTTCTGCTGACATGGTAGTCAGGACCTGCTGCGCAAGTTCATCGGAAAACGCGAGTTCACCGTTGGCCACTGTCCGGATCGCAGCAAAAAGTTTTTCCGGACCGTCGCTCTTGAGGACCAGACCCCGGGCCCCGAGTTTTACCACTTGGGCATAGTCCAGTTCGCTGTCGGATCCAGTCAGCACTACCGCCGCTACCCGGCTGCCTCCGCGGTCCAGGGTGCGCAATACCTCAAAACCATCGCCGCCCGGCATAAACAGGTCTAGGACCAGCACGTCCGGATGATGTTGCTGGGCTTGCGCCAGGGCTTCCTGGCCGTTGGCGGCGAGTCCATCCACCTGAAAATCGGGTTGGGTGGCAAGCAGGGCCGCCAGAGATTCACGCAGAACAGTATGATCGTCCGCAATAACAACACGAATTTGGTTTTCCTTCATGGTTTTAGGACACATAGCCATTGATTGGATGCAGTTCCGCATGAAGACGCAGTATGGCATCGAACTAATTGTGAGACTCCGTTCTGTGGTATATTCCGGTTATTCGATCCCAGGTTGTGCCCTGCCCAGGTCGTGCGGGAGCTTATCCGTGACGGTTGATGAGGAAATAAACCAACTTGATGAGTATGTCCGCCGCCTGAAGATAGAATATGACATCTATTTTGGCGGAGGATCGAAGAAGGCCCCTGCGGACATTGAATGGCGCGTCCACACCCTCCTCAGGAAATACTCTGACGGTTCCAAGCTGAACTTCGCCCAGCGCTTTCGTTTTAACTCCATCCAGCAGAGGTACGCCCTTTTTTCGGCACTTTGGCAGCAAAAACTCAAGATCAAGGAAGAGGGCTACCGTCGCCCTCAAGATGCCGTCCTCGGCATTCAAGGACTGCGGGTCGAAGAGCAGCACGCGGCTGAAGAAGCCTTGAAATCCCACGGCCGCCGTCCAGACAAGCCCTTCAGCGTGGCCTGTACCGACGTGGAGTCCGACCGGGAAAACGTGGAAGCGCTCTTCCACGCCCTGGCCGAGGCCCGCGGCAAAACCGGCGAGAGTAACGCCGGTACTTTGGAATCTTTTAAAAACTTTGTCCGCCAGAAGACCACGCAGATCCGCAAGGAATACGGCTGCCCGGCGGTAGAGTATTCCGTGGAAGCAATCGATGGCCAAGTGCGCCTGAAAGCCAAGCCGAAGACATGAGGCTAATGCAAGTTGTAACGGAGTTCCGCCCTTTTCGGCGGGACGAGTGATTAAGAGGGGATACACCCCGCAGGTACAATCAATTGCATCTAAGGTGTGCGGGCGCGAGGAAACGGTTGCGAAGACTTTTTGGCACAGACGGAATTCGTGGTGTGGCCGGCGTTTACCCCCTGGATAAGAAGACAGTCTATGCGGTGGGACGGGCCTTGGGGCACCATCTTCCTGCGGGGCCCAAGCGTATTGTTCTGGGACAGGATACTCGCGAATCCAGCGACTGGATTGCACAAACGCTCTCGGCGGGGCTGCATGTTTCCGGTACTGAGACGGAGAGCGCCGGCGTCATTACCACCCCGGGCGTCGCTTACCTGGCCCATACAAAAAAATTCTCAGCCGGCGTGGTAATTTCAGCCTCCCACAATCCCTGGGAAGACAACGGCATCAAGGTCTTCGGCCCCGATGGGTACAAACTGGCAGATGAAACAGAGCTGGAAATCGAAAAAGAAATTTTCTCAGTGCTGGCCAGCTTTCCCGATGGTGAGACGCATACAAGAACAGCTTCTCTCACGCCTTCCACTCAACTGCACGACGCTTATGTCCAGTGGCTCGCGCGTCCTATCGCAGGCTCGGAGCGCCTGAAGGTGATTGTGGATTGCGCCAATGGCGCAGCCAGCGCCCTCGCTCCCGAGTTGTTCGGACTGTGTGGAGTCAATGCGGAATTCATTCACCACTCTCCCAATGGGCGCAACATCAACGAGAATTGCGGCGCGCTGCATCCCGAAATAGTGGCCCGTGAAGTGGCTGCCCGCAAGGCCGATCTGGGGATTTGTTTTGATGGAGATGCCGATCGCGCTTTGTTCGCCGATCATCGGGGAATGGTAGTCAACGGCGACGCAGTCATGCTGTTGCTGGCGCGCCAACTGAAGCAGCGCGGGGAACTGGCCAACGATACGGTTGTGGCCACCACCATGTCGAACATGGGATTGGAGATTGCCCTGAAAGAATTGGGCATCAGGATGTTACGGGCTCCCGTGGGAGATAAGTATGTTTTGGATGAGATGAAGAAGTCCGGGGCAGTCATCGGCGGCGAACAATCGGGACACATCATTCTTTCCCGGGAGGCGACCACTGGAGACGGGCTGCTCACCGCGCTCCACGTGTTGGCGGTTGTGGCCGGAAGCGGGCAGTCCCTCGCAGAACTGGTAGACGGCCTGAAAGTCTTTCCCCAAATAATCAAAAACGTGCGGGTGCGCGAAAAAGAGCCTCTCAGCCTGATTCCCGCCATCTGGACCTCCATTGAAGCGGCCGAGCGCGACCTGGAGGGCTCGGGCCGGGTGGTGGTGCGCTATTCAGGCACCGAAGCGCTGGCCCGAGTGATGATTGAAGCCGAGTCAAAAGAGAAGATGGAGAGACACGCTAACGCCATCGCCCAGGCCATTCAAACTGAGTTGGGGGCCAAATGAAGAGAATTCAATCGCAAATTATAAATTGACCTATTTCCCCGCACTGGCTGCCATTTTTTTCACCATGGCCAACACCAGCTTGCGATCACTGTCATTCAGGTTGGAAGAATAACGGCGTATCTGGCTCAGGAAGCGGACCTCTTCCTCGGTGAGTGGAGGCAGACTCCTGGAGTTTCCATTGGAGTGCTGATCGGTAAAAAACTGGCCCAGCGGCAACTCCATCGCGGAGGCAATCTTGGCCAGGGTATCGAGGGAAGGAATGGTATGGCCGTTTTCCACTCGGGAAAGATAGCAGCGCAGCAAACCGGTGCGCTTCTCTATATCGCCCTGTGACATGCCTTTTTGCAACCGATAATTTCTGATGGTCTCGCCGATATTCATGCCGGAGGCAGCTCTTGTGAAATTTACTATTGAATTACTACCAGGGGGTTTGTGAATAGTAATCAGAGTACACTCTTTTCGCAAGGACAATTTTTGTCACTCGGCCAAAGAGCGGTTTTGCAGGAGATATCCTCACTTTTCATTTCGGCCCAAGGCCAAGTCCGCCGCATGCTCTAAAGATTTCGTCGCGCCATTCGTGACCCGGTGCTTACAGCCTTGTTTGGAAGAGAGTAATCATAATTTTTGGCCAGCCATGGCCCCCAATTCCAAGGTAATTCGGTCTGTTGGAATTATTCAGATTGCCGAGGGCGTATTGGCAAAATGTCTTTCGAGAAAGGATTTCTCGAGATCAAATAGGAAGGCCTCGCCGTGGCGAGGCCTTCCTAAGCATCTAGGTAAAACTAGTCTCGATCGTGGCGGCGCCGGTCGTCTCTGTCGCCATCGCCAACATGGACTACCCCGCGGATCTCGCCGCCGGGTGACCGAGTGGAATGGACGTTGGCATACGCTGCACCTTCACGCAATGCCTGAATGACTTTCGCAAAGTCCGTACCAGGAGTGATGCCCTGGCTGTTGGGGCCAATAACATTCGCTGCTGTAATCGTACCGCTCACTGTACCGGAAGTGGTGTCCGGGCAGGTCGGCACTCCAGGGTCGGTGGCGGGAGCAGGAGCCGCTGCGGTCTGGCACAGGAACACCATGATGCCGCCAGTCTCTTTGGGAAATCCAAAATGAATGTGCGATTGCGTCACTTGAGCGTTCAGATTGTTATAGGTGACTGTGTAGCTGAGGGTGGTGCCGTCTGCGCTGAGAGTGGCCTGGAAGGAGCCAGTGGCCTGAGTTGAAACTGGGCCGGGTGTTTCGTTGATGCCTCGAAGAGTGGCGTGGAAGGTGTTATCGTCGTCGGACGCTGCGCCGATCAAGCCGAGACAGAAAACAGCCAAGACAATTAAGCAGAGTTTCTTCATTGTTGTTGCTTCTCCTTGTGGAAAAAGTGGGGACATCTTTTTGGGGGAAACCCAAGGACTACTTTTAGGAAGCGCTCGTTGCCCGAACGCGTTAACTATAGTAGCAACTCTGGTTCCAGTGCTGGTTAAAACTGGAAGAAAATCCGTTGCGCTGATAACAAGAGGGTTGTAGGGGATTTCATCAGCATAGCTGCCTCAAAAAGACGATGGCTGGCGCTGAATATTCAGAATTACAGATTTCTATCCTGAAATGTGGAAGTTTTAATCTGGCAGATGCATTGATACTTGTGCAAATAACGTCATCCCATCAACATGCCGCCATTGACCTTTAGGACATGTCCGGTAATATATCCCGCCTCTTCCGAGGCCAGGAATTTTACCGCGTGGGCCACCTCCATATCGGAGCCAGGCCGGCCCAGGGGAATCATTTCATTCACCTTGGATTTGAGTTCTGCTGCTAGGCCTTCGGTCATGGCCGTTTCGATGTATCCCGGTGCAACTGCATTCACGGTTATGCTCCGCGACGCCACTTCACGGGCCATTGCCATCGTGAAGCCGATGAGCCCTGCTTTGGCAGCAGAATAATTTGCCTGTCCCGCTTGCCCGGTCTGTCCAAACACGCTTGTGATGTTGATGATCCTTCCCCAACGTTGTTTCAGCATAGAACCGATGACTGCCTGGGTGCAGAGGAATGGGCCTCCCAGGTTGGTCTGGATCACGCTGTCCCAATCAGCGCGTTTCATCCGCATCAACAATGTATCGCGCGTGATGCCGGCGTTGTTGACCAGTATTCCTATCTTCTCAAAGCGCGCGAGCACAGCTTTCACTGCCGCCCTGACCTCTTCTTCGTTACTGACATCCATTGGAAAAACAGCGGCCTGGCCGCCTTTGGCTTCGATTTCCCCAGCCACTTGGGTGAGTTTTTCCTGATTGCGCGCCGCCAGCGCGACTGTGGCGCCGCCTTCCGCCAGGGCCAGCGCGCAGGCGCGCCCAATTCCTTGCGAAGCGCCGGTGACCAGCGCCACCTGCCCTGCTACTCCAGCCATAAAGTGACTCTCCTGTGAGGAAGGTAATGCGGAATTATACCGAATGAAAATGCGCGGATGGACGAACGAGTCGTTGCCAATGTGAACTTGTTTTGTAGATATCGATATAGAGAACGAACCGTGCGGTGTTCTAGTGGCCAGTAGCTGCTCTTATGCAGCGCCAATCAGCCGTGGAAGGCCGGGGAATGATCTCTCCCACACAGCCGTCAAGAGCACGAACTGAGGAAGAATGCGAGCAAAGCAATCCACCGTCTCTTCGATCTCTCGCCACTTGGCTGGAGTCATGTCCTTTAACAGGGCGCGATGATCTTTCACCGGCAATCCGGTCAGCAGCGCCCGTGCGCGGCGGTTCAAGTCCTCCCAGGCGGCGATGAATGAATTGTCCTGAAGCAGTTTTTTGCTGTCGAGCCAGGCGGAAGCCAGGTAGCCGGGAAAAGGCGAAAGCACGCGGTAAAGTCCTGGTACTGCCGGTGCGCCGGTAGTTTTCTTGAACTCCGAATAGATCAACCACACGCGCAAACCGGCGTCGCGCTCATTGGGTATATGGATATGAATCATTTGCGAGAGGGCCGAGACCTGTTTGGATGAGCTCACTCTTCCTCGCTGTCCGCCGGAGTACCCACGCTGCATCAACCGGGCAAAGAGCGCGCCTTGCGCCATGGCCCGATGGAATAAGGAGACGATTCCTCCTATGACCCGCATGTCAGCGTTAGAAAATTTTTCTGCCGCCAGCATCTTGGACTGGTCCGAAAAAGTCCAGCCACCACTTACAGCGGTGGAATGCGCAAGTTCCTGAAAGGCCCGCGAAGCAGCCTGGAATTCCTTGGAGCGGCTGACCGGGCCAAGGTCGTCCCAGATTTTGCGGAGGTATTCAGGAATTCCGGCTGTGAGCTTGAAGATGGTAGGAACGAAAGGCAGATCAAAACTGGTGCGTACGTTGCCATATAGCCTGCGCAGCTCCGGAATCACCTCGTGTTCCTCATATGCGCGCGTGAGCGACATGGCAGTTCTCCAGAATGCTTGGACGTCGCAGAGAGCTACTCAGTTGCATTATGGGGTCTTATAATCCAGGCAAAACCCCTACTTTTCCCGAAGACTACGCTTCTGGTCCAGTTGACGCATCTAAAATTTCTGCGTATAAAAGGGCTGCTACCCTCAAGCAGCCCGAATGCTTTTGGGCTAGCCGTTTCTTAAGGTTTTCCACAGCCTTGGTTTGCCGCTATTCAAGTGTTAGCCGTAAGGACACAATGAAATGAAGAAAAAAGTGGCAGCAAGTGTTAAACATTCAGATTCCAAACTAAACAAAAATAAGCATCTTAGAAGCACTAAACCCATGAGTCGCAAGAAGCCGCCTGTGCCACCCTCCAGACCGTCTTTCCCTCAAGACCCGAGTTTTACACAGGCTGTGCAAAATTATGAGACGGGACTCAAGGCCATGCAGGAGCACAAATTCGACAAGGCTAAGTCACTCTTGGAAAAGATCATCGCCAACGGCCCCAAGGAATTGTCAGATCGGGCCCGCGTCCATCTCAGTACCTGTAATCAGCAACTTGCCAACAGCTCCACCTCCTTCAAGAGCGCGGAAGAGCACTTCGATTACGCCGTATCGCTCATGAATTCCGGGCAGTATGAGCTGTCGCGCACCCACTTGGAGAAGATCCTCAAGCAAGAAGCAAAAGCTGATTTCGCATTCTATGGCTTGGCTGTCTTGGACTGTCTTACCGGCCAGGTGGAAGGTTCACTGAAGAACCTGCGGGAAGCCATTCGCTTGAATCCTCACAACCGTTTTCAGGCCCGCAACGACTCCGACTTTCAGAACATGGCCGATGATCCCCGATTCACCGAATTACTGTATCCTGAACCAACCGAAACAGCTCCGGCAGCCTCTGATCCAAAGAAGCGCTAATGAAGGCGCGCTAATTGAAGAAGCGTTAATTGGGCCGGAGTTGTCAGTTTCAGGCCCGTTTGTTTTGAGACCCGTTCGTTGAAAGCCGCTCGTTATAGAAGATGTCTTCCAACCAGCAAAAAACGGATCCAGCGAAGCGCGGCTATCGCCTGGTGGCCATTGGCGGCGGCACCGGGCTCTCGACGTTGTTGCGAGGATTGAAGCGCCATACGGTCCTGCCGGGCGAGGCGACTCCCCGCGAATCTTTCATCTCCGACCTCACCGCGGTTGTCACCGTAAGCGACGACGGCGGTTCCAGCGGTCGTTTGCGGCGTGAGCTGAATATTCTTCCTCCGGGAGACATTCGTAACTGCCTGGTGGCGGTGTCCGAAGACGAAACCCTGCTCTCCAAGCTTTTTCGCCATCGTTTTTCCAGCCCTGGCGACCTGGAAGGGCACAGCTTCGGTAACCTGTTCCTGGCGGCGTTGACTGCCATCACCGGCGATTTTGCCGAGGCGGTGAAGCGCGCCTCGGAGATTCTGGCTACACGGGGCCACGTCCTGCCCGCTACCTCATCCAACGTTCAACTGGAAGCCATCATGGACGACGGCTCCCGGATCGTGGGCGAAACCGATATCAATGCCAGCGAGAAACGTATCGTTGAGCTGCATGTAACGCCGGAGAATCCCCAGCCGCTGGAGCAAACCTTAAGGGCCATCGCTGAAGCGGACATCATCACCATGGGCCCGGGCTCTCTATTCACCAGCCTGATTCCCAACGTGCTGGTCAAGGGAATTCCGGAGGCGATTGCCGCTTCCCGCGCGGTCAAGGTTTTTATCTGCAATCTCATGACAGAGGCCAACGAGAGCCTGCACATGAGCGCCCCTGATCACATCCGGGCCATCTATGCTCATGCGCGGCACAATATCTTTGACTACGCGCTGGTGAACACTACGCCCGTCTCTCCCCACATGCTGGAGAAATATATCCAGGAAGGCGCGGAGCAGGTAGTGGTCGACGCGCCCGCCATCGAAGCCCTTAAAGTCAAATGCATCACCGGGAATTTCGTGCAGGAAAATGATTTTGCCCGTCATGCCACCGATCGTCTCTGCAAGGAGCTGTTGAGCCTGGCGGAGTTTGCTGAGAGTCATCCCGGCCAAATCTCGCCCATAAGCGGTAAGAAGATGGTTCCATGGCCGGCATAGACAAGCAGTTTGCAGTCGTCATCATGGCGGCCGGCAAAGGCACGCGACTCAAATCCAAGCGTCCGAAAGTTCTTCACGAGATTGGCGGCCGCCCTCTGCTGGCGCACGTGCTTGTGGCAGCGGCGCAGGTGGTCCCGGCCAACGATATCTTTGTCATCGTCGGCCATCAGGCAGAGCAGGTCCAGAATGCGGTCAAAGATTTCGGCGTGCAGTTCGTCCTTCAGACAGAGCAGCGAGGCACCGGCCACGCCATCATGTGTGCCCGCCCGGCAGTCGAGCAACACGGGAACATCCTGGTTCTTTCCGGCGATGTGCCTCTCATCCGTCCGGAGACAATCGCCCGTGTCCGCGATTTTCATCTCGCCCGGAAGGCTGCCATGACCATCCTTACCGCGGAGCCGCCCGATCCGTTTGGCTATGGCCGAGTCATTCGCGCTTCGGCCACCAGTGAGCGGGTAAAAGGCATCGTGGAACAGAAGTCGTTGAGTCGCACACAGCAAAAGCTGCGCGAGATCAATTCTGGCATCTATGCTTTTGCTACCCAGCCGCTGTTCGCCAATATCGACCGACTCAGCACTCAGAATGCTCACCAGGAGTTCTACCTCACCGACATGGCTGCCATTCTGATGCAGGCCAAAGCTAACGTAGTCGCCATCAAGGCGGATGATGCCAGCGAGGTCTTAGGCGCCAACACCCTGGTGGAACTTTCCGCGCTCGATGCCAGCTTACGAGCCCGCAAATGCAACGAGTTGATGGCGGCAGGAGTGAGCATCTACCGCCCGGAAACCTGCGTGATCGATCCGGAAGTGGAGATTGGCGCGGACAGCATTATTGAACCTTTTGTCCAACTGCTGGGCCGTTCGCGTGTCGGTTCGGATTGCCGCATTCGCTCTTACTCGGTGATCAGTAACTCCCAAATTGGCGACAACGTGCAGATCAAGCCGGGCTGCATCATTGATCAAGCCATCGTCTCTTCGGCAGCCATCCTGGGGCCGTACTCCCATCTGCGTCCCGGAAGCGAGATTGGTGAGGGTGCGCACGTGGGCAATTTTGTGGAGACCAAGAAGGCCAGGCTAGGCCGAGGCTCCAAGGCCAACCACCTCACCTACCTGGGCGACGCGGAAATTGGTCCCGGCGTGAACGTAGGCGCAGGCACCATCACCTGCAATTACGACGGAGTCCACAAACATGTCACGGTGATCGAAGAGGGCGCGTTCATCGGCAGCGATTCCACCCTGGTCGCGCCCGTACGCATTGGCAAAGGCGCGTATGTCGCCGCGGGTTCCACCATCACCGATAACGTGCCCAGCGACGCCCTTGCCTTG
>Ga0070730_10006202_pt1 | contig 10240 bp, 8 predicted proteins | sample Coa_R1_3_FD_66447 | JGI IMG/M metagenome (GOLD analysis project Ga0070730, IMG submission 66447) | Surface soil microbial communities from Centralia Pennsylvania, which are recovering from an underground coalmine fire - Coalmine... | ecosystem: Environmental > Terrestrial > Soil > Unclassified ... | reverse complement strand
GATGGGCCCCAGCACGGCCGCCGTCGCGGGCGAGCCGTCGAGCTGCCGGCCGCCGTGGTTGCTGACGACGACGCCCGACGCGCCGTGGTCCGCGGCGCGCCGCGCGTCGTCCGGCCGCACGACGCCCTTCACGAGCACAGGGAGCTTCGTGATCGAGCGCAGCCACTCGACGTCCTTCCACTCGAGCGACGGGTCGAGCTTCGTCGCCACGTACGCCGCGAGCCCGCTCTCGGCCTGGCGCTGCTCCTCGACGTCGCCGTGCCCGGCCGCGCTCATGTTCTCGACGCGCAGCCCCGGCGGCAGGTGGAAGCGGTTGCGCACGTCGCGCTCGCGGCGGCCGAGCAGCGGCGCGTCGACCGTGAGCACCAGGGCCCGCGCGCCCGCCGCCTCGGCGCGCTTCACGAGGGCTGCGGTCGCGCCGCGGTCCCGGTACACGTAGAGCTGGAACCAGACCGGCCCGCTCGCCGCCGCGCACACCTCCTCGACGCGCGTGTTCGACAGCGACGAGAGGATCATCACGCTGCCCGCGCGCGAGGCGGCGCGCGCCGTCGCGAGCTCGCCCTCGGCGCACGCGAGCTTGTGAAAGGCCGTCGGCGCGACGAGCACCGGCATCGACACGGGCGTGCCGAGCACCGTCGTCGCGGTGTCGCGCGACGAGACGTCGACGAGGACGCGGTAATGAAGGAGGATGCGCGCCCAGGCGGCGACGTTCTCGCGCAGCGTCCCCTCGTCGCTCGCGCCGCTCGCGTAGTAGTCGTAGGCGAGGGGCGTGAGCCGCTCGCGCGCGAGCTCCTCGAGCTCGCGAAGGTTCAGTGCGCCGCCGGGGAGCATGGGTGCGCCGAGCGTAGCCGTCCCCTCAAAAGGTGCCTGCGCAGAGCAGCGCCGAGGGCCCCGGCGAGCACCCGACGGAGGGCCCGCTGGACGTCGCGCTCGCGCCGGGGCGCGGCGCGAGCAGCCACAGGGTGACGCCGCCGACGAAGGCGATCCCGCTCGTCACGAAGCCCACGATCGCGACGGTGTTCCACGAGCTCGACGCGCTGATGTCGTCGGCGCACTGCTGGGGCTGCGGCAGGTTGGAGTTGATGCCGGGGCAGGTCGAGTCGGTGTTGTACGCGTTGACCTTGGCGTCGTGCTGCACGAGGCCCAGCGCGCCCACGCCGGCCGCCACGATGGCGCCGCCGAACGCGATGTAGGCCGCCGTGTGGTCCGGCGAGCCCGCGGTCCCCGTGTCGTGCGGCGCGGTCGCGGCTCCCGCGGCGGCACCCGCGCCCGCCCGCGGCAAGACGGGGTCCGCGCCGGCACCGCCGTGTGCTTCCACGACGACGGGCGCCGCGGCGAGCTCGGGCACGGCGATCGACGCGCTCTGCCCGTCGCTCGTGCGCACGGCCGACGTCCACGCGCGCCGCCCGGGGGCGCGCGCCTCGATGCGGTGGTCGCCCCCGTCCACGGGCACCGCGACGCCCCAGAGCTCCGGCCGCACCACCTCGCCGTCGCGGCGCACCTCGAGGTCGGCCACGCGGTGCGAGGGGGGCACGTCGACCACGAGCCGCCCGAGCCGGGGCTCGAGCGATGCCGCCCGCGCGCGCGCCGCCTGCTCGCGCTCGCCCTCGCCGCGGCGGTGCGTCATGTCGGCCACCTCGAGGAACGCCCCCCACGCGCTCGCGATGCGCCCCAGGTGCTCCCAGCAGTCGCCGAGGTTGAACTCGGTGCCGATGGCGGGCGACAGGCGCTGGCTCTCCGCGAGCTTCGGGCACGCGGCCAGGTAGTCGCGCTTGGCCATGAGCTTGCGGCCCTCGTCGAAGAGGACCTGCGCGTTGGCCACGTCGTCGTCGCCCGCCCACGCCGCGCGCGCGCGCGCCAGGAGCACGGAGGCGCACAGGGCGCCGAGGATCGCGAGCCTTCGCCTCGAGGCCATCCGGGGCACGGCGATCAGCATACCCTGGGACGCATGGCGTCCACCCCCCGCATCACGGTCACCCTCGGCGCGCGCACCCTCTCGCTCGACCACGTCACCGACGCGCGCATCGCCACCGCCCTGCGCGCGGCCGGGACCGACGTCGCGCGCCGCATCGACGGCATCGTGTGCCCCGTCCACAAGAAGACGGCCACCGACGTGCGCATCCACTTCGACGCCAAGGGCAACGCGGACCTCAAGTACGACTCGTGCTGCGAGGAGCTGGGCCGCCGCATCGGCAAGGCGCTGGGCTGATACGCTCGCTGCCACCGAGGGCCGCCCCCGATGACGGACGTCTTCCGCAAGGTCTCGCAGGCGCCGACCAACCCCTCGCGCGGCGAGGGCACCGGAGCGCGGCGCGCGTTCGACGTGGCGGACCTGTACGAGGGGCCGCTCGGCGGGGGCGGCGTCGCCGCGCCCGGGCGCGAGGGGGGCGAGGGCGGTGGGCAAGGGGCAGCGGCAGCGGCAGCGGCCGTGCGCCCGCGCCTCGACGAGAAGCTCCGCCAGGCCTACTTCTGGATCGTCAACTCGGCGATCCTCAGCCCGTACTACGACATCGAGTACAACGGCGACCCGCCCGCCGTGCTGACCTTCGGCGACGCGAAGGCGCGCGTCACGTTGCCCACGGCGCAGAGCTACTCGAGCTTCGTGCTCCTGCCGCTGCTCAACCTCGCCGTGCGGCGGCGGTGCCTGCTCGTCGGGGGGCCGGGCCGCGGCAAGACGGCGAGCGCGATCCTCATGGGCGTGCTCGCCGGGTACACGCTGCGCGAAATCCGCCGCGCGATCCAGCACGGCCAGCCGCAGATGACGATCGCCGACCTGCTCGGCAACCCGCTGCCCAAGGACCTCGTCAACGCCGAGAGCACCGACGACATCCGCGTCGCCTGGCGCAAGTGGCTCGGCATGCGCGTCAAGATCATCGACGAGTACAACCGCATCCCGACGCGCACGCAGAGCGCGCTGCTCACGGTGATGGCGGACAACTACGCCGAGGTGTTCGACCAGGTGTACGAGTGCCCCGACGCGGCGTGGTACCTCACCGCGAACGACGACGCCGGCGGCGGCACCTACGACGTCATCGAGGCGCTGCGCGACCGCATCGACGTCGTCGTCAAGGCCCTGCATTTCAACGCGCGCTTCCTGGGCGAGCTGCTCGAGCGCATCGAGGCGGGCGTCAAGCCCGAGGAGATCGTCCCCGCGTCGATCGTCTTCTCGCCCGACGAGCTCGACCGCATGGAGCGCGAGGTGCTCGCGATCGCGGTGCCGCCGGAGATCCTCCGGCGGATCGAGACGTTCGCCAGCCAGTTCGAGCTGTGCGAGGGCGCGGCGGCGCAGTTCGAGTACCGCACGAAGGACACGCTGAAGCTCTCGGGCGTCGACTGGCACCTCGTCGCCTCCGCCGAGTCGGGCAAGGACCGCGTGAGCGACATCGGCTCGACCACGAAGAACGGCCTGAGCGTGCGCGCGCTGATGACCGCGCTCGTCTTCGTGAAGGCGATGGCGTACATGCGCGGCGACGTGCGCGTCTCGCTCGAGGACGTCCGGCAGATCCTGCCCTTCGTGCTCCACGACAAGCTCGTGCCCGACCACGACTCGCCGTTCTTCGAGGCCGACGGCAACGCGCCGCTGCGCGTCGACCGCATCTCGTGGATCCGCAAGCTCTTCGACCTGTCGTGCGCGCAGTACGACCGCCAGGACCTCGACCGCGACGATCCCGTCGCCGCGCTGGGGGCCGAGCTGCGCCGCGGCCTCGAGGGCGTTCCCGAGGCCGAGGTGCGCGCGCGCCTCGCGAAGATCGAGCGCGTGCTCGCCGAGTGGAGCCGCGCGCGCAAGCTCTACGGGCCGACCTTCGACGACGTGCTCGCGCTCAAGTCGATGCACCAGCGGTACACGAACTACCTGCGATGGCTGCGGTGGAGGGCGTGAGCGGGGAGGCGTCCGCCGCGCCGGGCGGCGCTCTCTGCGAGGCGTTCGCGGCGGCGCTCGCGCGCGGGCGCGGCGAGTACAACGCGCGTGTCGAGGCGGCGAGGCAGGCCGCGCCGTCGCTCGAGGCGGGGGCGCTGGCGAGCGTGCTCCGCGATCTCGATCCGGTGGTCGCGGCGGCCCACGCGCGCGACGCGAAGGCGGTCGACGGCGTCGTGAGCGCGCTGCTCGACGCGGCCGTGGAGCTCGTGGGCAAGGGCGTCGTGGGGCCCGCGGCGAGGCACCCGGAGCTCGCGGTCGCGTGGCGCACGCTGCTCGCGGGCGCGGCGCCGATGCTCTGCGCGTCGCCGAGGCACGTGGTCGCGGCGGCGATGAACGGGCTCACGCGGCTCGTCGCGTGCCCCGGCGCACGCGCGGGCGACTGGGTGCGCACGATGACGGCCCTCGCCGCGCACGCGCAGGACGTGGACGCGTGGCTGGACGCGGGGCTCGTCGCGTCGTGGCGCGCGGGCATCGCCCACGCGCGCGCCGCGGCCCTGTCGGCGTGCGAGCGGCTGCCGCCGGCGCTGGCGTCCGTCGCGCTCGATCTCGCGCCGCTGGACGCGGCGACGATGGCGGGCGTGCTCGGCGAGCTTCGCGCGGCGCCGTGGTCGTGGCCTCCGCGCGCGGTGAGCGGCGCGCCCGCGACGGGACCGCTCGCGTACGTGTTCCTGGTCGGGGGCTTCCGCGGGTTCGGTACCGGCGGTCGCTTCGTCACGCCGCCGCGCGTGGGCATGCGCGATGGCGTGTTCGTCGCGACCGACGGCGAGACCGCGTTCGAGGTGTACGCGGACTTCTTCGGCGCGACCGTCGTGCCCCTCGGCCCCGCGTTCGAGCCGCCCGAGGGCCACGGACCCCTCGCGGTGCAGGCCGGCGGGGCCGTGGTCTACGGAGGGCGCTCGACGACGTTCCCGCAGCTCGCGCAGGTCACGAGCTGGGCGTCGAACGAGCACACGCTGCTCGCGGCGACCGCGATCTCGCACCGCCTCGTAGTGGTGGCGCGGGCCGGGGAGGGGTGGGTCGGGTGACGCCCGAAGGGCTGCGCGACGCGTGGAACGCCCGCTGGGGCGACGCCCTCGCCGCCTGGAGCAAGCTCGTTCGCCTCGCGCCGCCGCGCTGGTGCCTCACCGAGCAGGACGAGGCGCGCGAGGGGATGATGGACACGTTCGCGCAGATCCGGCACGCCGATCACGCCGTCGTGCTCTCGGCGCCGCGCCTGCTCGCCGAGGGGCTCGGCGCCTTCGCCGTCGAGATCATGGGGCACGAGATCGGCCACCACGTGTACTGCCCGGGCGACATGACCGACCGCGGCCGCATGCTCGCTCGCCTGCGCCGCGCGCTCCCCGGCAAGGAGGCGCAGGCGCCGATGGTGGCCAACGTCTACGCGGACCTGCTCATCAACGACCGCCTCCAGCGCTCGGCGGGCCTCGACATGGCCGGCGTGTGGCGCGCCCTCGGACGGCACCCGGGCGCGGGGCGCTTCTGGACGCTGTACATGCGCATCGTCGAGCACCTCTGGCGGCTCCCGCGCGGCGAGCTCGCCGGCGAGCACGACGAGCGCACCGACGTCGACGCGCAGCTCGCGGCGCGCCTCGCGCGTGTCTACGCGCGCGACTGGCTGCGCGGCGCGGGACGCTTCGGCATGCTCGTCTTCCCGTACCTCGAGGAGGGCGCCGCCCGCGACGGCCGCTCGATGCGCGACCTGCTGGGCGAGACGTCGAGCGAGGCGCCGTCGGGCCTCGCCGCGATCGACGACGACGAGGACGACGCCCTGCACCCCGCGTTCGATCCGGAGATCTCGGGCGTGCCGGTCGCGCCGTCGCCGGGCGACGAGCCGCGGCCGGTGCGCCCCGGGGGCAAGCGCGCGCGCAAGGGCGAGGGCCGCGGGCGGGGCCGCGCCCGGGGCACCGAGTCTCCCGAGGGCATCCGCGAGTACCGCGACCTCGGCGACTACGGGGAGCTCCTGAAGGCGCTCGGAGTGCGCGCCGACGCGCGTGACGTGGCGGCGCGGTACTACCGCGAGCGCGCCCTGCCGAACCTCGTCCGCTTCCCGACGCGCCGCTCGCCGCGCGCCGTCGAGCCGCTGCCCGAGGGGCTCGAAGCGTGGGAGCCCGGCGATCCGCTCGAGGCGATCGACTGGACCGAGACGCTCGCGCGCAGCCCGCACGTCGTGCCGGGCGTCACCACCGTGCGGCGCACGTTCGGCGAGTCGCCGGGGCACGAGGCGAAGCGCGCCCCGGTCGACCTCTACGTGGGCATCGACTGCTCCGGCTCGATGCCCGATCCCCGCGCGCGCACGTCGTACCCGGCCCTCGCCGGCGTCATCGTCGCGCTCAGCGCGCTGCGCGTGGGGGCGCGCGTGAAGGTGGTGCTCTCGGGCGAGCCGGGGCAGACGTTCGCCATGCCCGCCTTCTCGCGGAGCGAGCGCGAGATCGTCGACGTGCTCACGCACTACCTTGGCACCGGCGTCGGCTTCGGCGTGCACCGGCTGGCGGACACGTTCGACGGGCGCACGCCGCGCGACGCCCCGGTGCACGTGCTGCTGCTCAGCGACCACGACCTCTTCTCGTTGCTGGCCAAGGACGACGGGTGGAAGGTGGCCCGGCGCGCCCTCGCGGCCGCGCGCGGTGGCGGCACGGTCGTGCTCCACGACGTCCCCGGGACCCGGCAGGACGAGGCGGACCTCCTCGCGGCCGACGGCTGGCGCGTACACTACGTACCGACCGAGGAGGCGCTCGTCGACTTCGCGCGCGCCTTCTCGCGGCAGGCGTACGAGGAGGAGGGGAGGCGGGCGTGAGCGGCGCGAGCGAAGACGGACCGGAGCTGGCCGAGCTGACGCGCCGCCTCGCGGAGTGCCCGCGCGACTTCCTCGACGAGCCGCGCATCGGCGCGTCGGGCCGCGTCGTCGTCGCCGCGGTGGTGTTCGACCTGGTCAACGACCTCGGAGGCGTGGGGGCGACCAACATGCACCTGCCGTTCGTGAGCGACGATCCGAGCGACCGCAACGCGATGCGGATCGTGCTGGTCGCGTGCTGGCTGCTGCACGCGCCCTGGTTCCGCGCGCGGCGCGATCTCGGGGAGCGCGCGCATGCCTTCCTCGTCGAGGAGCCCCCGCTGCTGGCGCGCGTGGTCGACGCGGAGCGCTTCGTGGGCGATCCCGACCGGCGCGAGGAGCTCGTGCGGCACGTGCTATCGCGCCTCGCGCTGCTCCCGCGCGGGGAGACCGCCGCGCAGGCGGCCGACCGCCGCAAGGCGCTCGACAGCGTCGAGCGGCGCGACGTCATCGAGGCGACGCGCGCGGCCGAGGAGCGCGCGCGCAAGGTGCGCGAAGAGCTCGCGCGCAAGGCGGCCGAAGAGGCGGCCGCGAAGGCGACGCGCGAATGAGCGCGCTCGACGAGGCCGCGATCCGGCGAACCGCGCCGCTGCTGGACGAGCGCGGGATGCGCGCGATCGAGCGCATCGCGCGCCATCCGAGCGCGCCGCGCTGGAACCGCGTCGCCGGCGATCGCCTCGAGCCGGGCGACCTGCGCGCGGTGGACGCCTTCCGCGACGCGCTGGGGCGCGGGCGGGCGCCCTTCGGCCGCGAGCCTCCGGCGGCGATGCGCGCGTGGGTGAAGGCGCGGCGGCCGTGGGTGCCGTCCTTCCGGGCACGCGTCGGAGACGACGCCGTCGTGGACCGCGCGTGGACGAGCATCCCGACGTCGTCGCGCGAGGACCTCGCGGTGCGCCCCGAGACGATGGTGCCCGACGACGCGCCGCTCGATCGCATGATCGTGTACCGCACCGCCGGGACGACGGGGCATTCGTTGCTCGTGCCCCACGACGTGCGCGCGGCCGCCTGCTACCTGCCGCTGCTCGAGGTGGCGCTCGCGCGCTGGGGCGTCGAGCGGCCTCCGGGCCCGGGCGACGTCGTGCTGCTCGTCGGCGCGCAGGCCCATACGGTGACGTACGCGACCGCCCTCGCCGTGTGGGGGCAGGCGGGCTTCGCGAAGCTGAACCTCGCCCGCGACCAGTGGCCCGCGGACGACGCACCCGCCCGCTTCTTCGGCGATCTCGCGCCGGCGTTGCTCACGGGCGACCCGCTGAGCTTCGCCGAGCTGCTCGCGCGCGGCGTGGCCGCGCGGCCCCGGGCGCTGGTGACGACGGCGGTGGCGCTGGGCGACGTGCTCCGCGCGCGGCTCGAGGCATGGTTCCGCGCGCCCGTCATCGACTGGTACTCGCTGACCGAGACGGGGCCGCTCGGGTACGCGTGCCCGCGGCGCGACGGGGCGTACCACGTGGTCGCGCACGACGTGTTCCTCGAGGCCCTCGACGCGGCGGGCGCGCCGGTGCCGCCGGGCGCGCGCGGCGAGATCGCCGTCACGGGCGGGCGCAACCCGTTCCTCCCGCTGCTGCGGTACCGCACCGGCGACTGGGGCGCGCTCGACCTCGCGCCGTGCGCGTGCGGCGATCCGATGCCGCGCGTCGTGCGGCTCGAGGGGCGCGCGCCGGTCGTGCTGCGTGCGGCGGGCGGGGCGCGCCTGAACCCCGTCGACGTGGCGGGGGCGCTGCGCGCGCACCCCATCGTACAGCACGAGCTCGAGCAGCGGGCCGACCTCTCCTGCGAGCTGACGCTCCGCCCGGTGCCGGGCGAGGCGCTCGACCTCGGCGCCGTCGAGCGCGACCTCGGGGCGCTCCTCGGCGCGCTCCCGCTGCGCGTGCGGCTCGATCCCGCGCTGGGCGATCGCACGGGCAAGGCGCTGCCCTACCGCAGCGAGCTCCCCTTCGAGGAGTGACACCGATGACGCTCCCCCTCGACCACCCGACCCCCGCGCGCCCCCACCGCGTGTACGCCGCGCTCACCAACCACTGCAACCGCGCCTGCCCCTGGTGCAGCACGTGCTCCTCGCCTGCCGGCGGAACCTTCCTCGCGCTCGAGGACTTCGCGCGCGCGCTGCCCGAGCGGGGCCCCTTCGAGCTCCAGCTCGAGGGCGGCGAGCCCACGGTCCACCCGCGCTTCTGGGACTTCGTCGCGCGCGCCCGGGCCGAGGCGCGCTGCACGCGCCTGGTCGTGTGCACCAACGGCGTCGTGATCCCGCGAGCCCCCGATCGCCTGCGCGCGTGGATCGCGCGCCTCGGCGCCCCGACGACGCTCAAGCTCTCGTTCAACCACCACCTGCTGGGCGAGGATCCCGGCCTCGTGGCGCTCGCGCTCGGCGTGCGCGACGCGACCCGGGCGCTCGGCGGTGACCGCCTCTTCGTCCTCAACGTGCGCCTGCGCCGCGGCGTGGACGACGACGACGCGCGTGTGCGCGAGGCCGCGCGCGCCGCAGGCCTGCTGCCGGACGCCAACGTCTTCTTCCTCCAGCGCTACGGCTTCGCGGCGGGCGAGGCGTCGTGGGACGAGCCGTTCCTCGTCGGCCGCGACTTCCGCCTCGTGAACCCCGACGGGCGCGTCCTCGGCCCCGACCTCGTCGCGCGCTCCGAGGCGATGCGGGTGCTGCCGTGAGCGCCGTGCGCGTCGACTTCTGGGGCGACGTGCGCGACGTCTACGCCAACGCCAACCTGAGCGTCTACAGCGCGCAGACCTGCAACGCGCGCTGCACCTTCTGCGTGGAGGAGCTGCGCCCGGCGTCGCGCGGGACGGCGCTGGCCGTCCAGAAGACCGTGGAGGCCGACGACGGCCGCTACTTCGACGCCCTGGATCGCGTCTTCGACGTCGTGCAGCCGCGCCTGCGGCCCAGCGTCTCGGTGACCGGCGGCGAGCCGAGCAAGGACCCGCGCCTCCCGCGCATCCTGCGCCTGCTGGCGGCGCGCGGCGCCCGCAAGCGCACGCTCACGACCAACGGCTCGGGGCTGCTCGACGTGCGCGAGGGAAAGCGCGTCGTCGACTGGATCGCCGAGACCGGCGTCGCCCACCTCAACGTGAGCCGCGCGCACCCCGATCAGGACCGCAACGCGCGCCTGATGCGCTACGCGGAGGGGCCGACGGCCGCCGACATGCGGGCGATCGTCCGCGCCGCGCGCGACGCCGGGACGCGCGTGCGCCTCTCGTGCGTCCTCGTCGAGGGCGCCGTCGCCACGCTCGACGACGCCGTCGCGTACGTGGGCTTCGCGCGCTCGCTCGGCGTCGATAACGTCGTCTTCCGCCAGCTCATGAAGACCGACGCGCGCACCGTGGCGGTGAACTTCGTGGTGCGCTTCTCCGATCGCAAGCGCGTGGCTCTGCGGCCGCTGCTCGATCGCGTCGCGGCCGACGGGCGCTTCGCCTTCGTGCGCAGCCTGCGCGGCTACTACTACGACGTCGAGGTGTGGCGCTTCGACGGCGTCGACGTCGTCTTCGAG
>Ga0070730_10006201_pt1 | contig 10242 bp, 5 predicted proteins | sample Coa_R1_3_FD_66447 | JGI IMG/M metagenome (GOLD analysis project Ga0070730, IMG submission 66447) | Surface soil microbial communities from Centralia Pennsylvania, which are recovering from an underground coalmine fire - Coalmine... | ecosystem: Environmental > Terrestrial > Soil > Unclassified ... | reverse complement strand
CTTATGCGCCACGCCGCGGTTGAAGTAGGCATTCACATAACCGGGCTGCCGCTGGATTGCCTCGGTGAAGTCGGCAATGGCGCGCGGGTAGTCATGTTGCCGCTCATAGCCGATGCCCCGATAGTTGTAGCTGGCTGCGTTGGCGGGGTTAATCTGGATCGCCTGCGTATATTCGGCCACCGCCTGGGTGAGATCGCCCTGGTCTCGGTAGGCATTGCCCCGCCCGGTATACGCGTCTGTAAAGCGCGGATCGATCTGGATGGCCTGGGTGTAGTCGCTGATCGCCCGAGAGTAGTCGCCGGCATAATCTTCCGCGCTGCCCCGATTATAATAGGCATCTGTATCCTGCGGGTTAATCTGCAAGGCATGGGTGAAGTCTGCGATCGCCTGATCATAATTATGCAAAGTCAGGTACGTGAAGCCCCGGCTATCATAGGCCTCGGCGTATCCGGGCGCAAGCTGCAGCGCCTGATTGTAGTCGGCGATCGCGTGATCGGAGTCGCTTTTGTCTTGATAAGCATTCCCCCGATCCATATAGGCTCCCGCAAAGCCGGGATCCAGCTTGAGTGCCTGGTCGTAATCGGCGATCGCCTTGTCAGGTTCGCCCTGCGCGCGGTAGACATTGCCGCGGTTATTGTACGGCCAGGACCAATCCGGCTTCAGAGTCAGGGCCTGAGTATAGTCGGCGATCGCCTGGCTGTATTTGTGCTCCGAATTATAGGCGATGCCGCGGTTGTTATAGACGTCAGCGTAATCCGGTTGGATCTGCAGCGCGTGGTTGTACTCGGCAATGGCCTGGTCATAATCGCCCTTTTTCGCGTAGGCTGCCCCGCGATAAAAGATGGCTTCCGCATAATCCGGCTGGAGCTGGATGGCCTGTGTGTATTCGGCCAGCGCCTGGTCATATTGCCCCTGGTGATACAGGTCCATGCCGTGGGTGTAGTGCGCGGCGGCGGCGGGGGCCGGCGTGGGGCCCGACGGCGGCCCACCGGCGGGCGCAGGGGACGCGGGGCGGGCGGGTGCCGCGCCCGGCCCTGGCATCTCGCAGGCGCTCAACCCGAGCACAATACTTCCCGCCAACAGAATTATTAGACAGACCTGGCCCACAGGCGTCGCACCCGACATAGGATTCCCTCCTCGATCGATTATAACACATGGGGGGTATACCCAGCCGAGTGCAGCGAACAGGCGGCCCACGAGGACAAGCGAAGATCTCCCCTAGGGTGCTGGCGATGGCGCCTCTGAGTCCGGGCACCGACCGCGGCGCGGTTCCTGCTGCTAGGCTTTCTGGGAACGCCCGGCCGGGGCGCTCACTCTGCCCCCAGGAGGCTGCTATGCGTTTGCTCACATATCGCGAGGATCGGGAATTCCGCGTCGGCGTGGTCCACGGCGATCAGGTGCTGGATCTCCAGCAATGGATCGCCGTGCCGAGCGAGCCGCTGCCCACCACGATGATCGACCTGATCGCCATGGGCGATGCCGCGCTGGTGCGTATCCGCCAGCGCCTCGATTTGCTGGGCGCCGCGGCCGTCGCCGGGGCCCCGCACCTGGAGGCCCTGACTCTCGCCGCCCCGATCCCACGGCCGCGGAAGAACATCCTCTGTATCGGCCACAACTATGCCGCCCATGCCGTCGAACGCGGCCATGCGCCGCCGGCCCGGCCCGCCGTGTTCACCAAGGCGCCGACGACGGTGATTGGCCCCTATGACCCGATCCTGATCGACCCCAGGGTGTCCGAGCAGATCGATTGGGAGGGCGAGCTGGGCGTCGTCATCGGCGTGGGCGGCCGGGGCATCCCGCGAGAGCACGCGCTCGACCATGTCTTCGGCTATGTCGTGGTCAACGATGTCTCGGCGCGCGATATCCAGGCGGCGCACGGCGGCCAGTTCTTCCTCGGCAAAAGCCTGGACGGCAGCTGCCCGCTCGGCCCCTGGATCGTCACCAAAGACGAGATCGCCGATCCGCAGGACCTGCGTCTCACGACGCGCGTCAACGGCGTGGTTAAGCAGGACGCCAACACATCCGACATGATCTTCCCGGTGGCCGTCCTGATCGAGTGGCTGTCGCGGGGCATGACTCTGGAGCCGGGCGATATCATCTCGACCGGCACGCCGAGCGGCATCGGCCAGGTGCGCACGCCGCCGGAGTTCCTGCGCCCAGGCGATGTCCTGGAAACGGAAGTGGCAAACGTCGGCTTCCTGCGCAACCCGGTCGCCGCCTGGCCTCAGGGTTAAGGTAGAGTAACCAATGGCCGTTGACGCCGACCTGTTCCGGCGCGTGATGGGGTCGTTCGCCAGCGGCGTGACGATCGTCACCACCCTGGACGCGGCCGGCCGGCCCCGGGGCTTTACCGCCAGCGGCATGAGCTCGCTCTCCCTGGACCCGCGGCTCTTGCTCGTCTGCGTCAACACCAACTCGGCCACGCTCACCGCGATCCAGGCGCGGCAGGCCTTCGTCGTCAATATCCTGGCCGAGGCGCAGCGGGAGCTGGCCCAGCGGTTTGCATCCCGGCTGGAGGCGGCCAAATTCAACGGCATCTCCTGGCAGCCGGGGACGACCGGCCTGCCGGTGCTGGAGGGCGCCCTGGCGCATGCCGAGTGCCAGGTGTTCCGGATTTACGAAGGCGGCGACCACGTGATCATCCTGGGCGAGGTGGTCGCCGCGGCGGCGGGCGATGCCGTGCCGTTGCTTTATTTTCGCGGGCGCTATGGGGTCTATCACGGCGGCATTGCCTCCGTGTTGGGCTCCGCGGAAGACTGGGAGATCTGGTAGCCAGTGGATAGCAATATCGTCGTACCGCTAGCGGAGGGGGGCACGGAGCCGCTGCGCTTGCTGCAGCGCCAACATATCCTCAGCGTGGAGCAATTCAGCCCCGCGCAGTTGCAGCCGCTGTTCGCGCAGGCCCAGGCCTATGCCGGCATGGTCGCCCAGGGGCAGCGGTCCACCCCCCTGGACGGCCTGGTGGTCGCCAATCTGTTTTACGAGGCCAGCACGCGTACCGACCTCTCTTTTCAAGCCGCCGTGGCCCGGCTCGGGGGGCGGATCATCACCACCGCGGGCGGCGTGCATTATTCGTCGGTCACTAAAGGGGAGAGCCTGCACGATACGGTGAAGACGATCGCCTGCTATGCCGACGCGATCGTGTTGCGGCACCCTGTGCGCGGGGCGGCACGCGAAGCCGCGGACGCCGCCGACGCGATCAGCCAGACGACCGGGCGCCAGGTCCCGATCATCAACGCGGGCGACGGCATCGGCGAGCACCCGACCCAGGCGCTGCTCGACCTCTACACGATCAAAGACCGCTTCGGCCCGCGCCTGGAGGGGCTGACCCTCGGCTTCATCGGCGACCTGCGCAATGGCCGCACCGTGCATTCGCTGATCAAGCTCCTGGCCATCGACGGCGACCACGTGCGCCTGGTCTGCATCGCCCCCGAGACGCTGGCCATGCCGGCCGAGTATCTCCAGTTCGCCCGCTCCCGTGGCATCGCCGTCGAGGAGACCGAAGACCTCCTCGCCGCCGTCGGCGGCCTGGACGTGCTCTATGTCACCCGGGTGCAAAAGGAGCGCTTTGTCAGCCAGCATCTCGAAGACCTGGCCCACCGCGCCTTCGGGGGCCGCTACGAACACCTCGACGCCGACACCCAGGCGGCCCTGCGCCCGGTGGCCGAGATCCACGCCGCGCGCGCGTACGAGAAGGCGAGCGCCAACTACGTGATCGACGAGATGATCATGCGCCTGGCGAAGCGCGATATGATCCTCATGCACCCTCTGCCCCGCGTCAGCGAGATCCCGGCGGACATCGATCTGGACTCCCGGGCCTACTATTTCCGTCAGGTACAGAACGGCATGTATATCCGCATGGCCCTGCTGGCCGCTGTGCTCGGGCGCCTCGGCTAGGCGTGCCGCGGGCCGGCCGCGCGGCTAGGGCACGAGCACCCGGCCGCTGCCCGGGGCCGCTTGCACCGTCCCATCCCGCACGACCTCGGCGCCGCGGAGCACGACGCGCAGCAGCCGGCCGCGCACCGGCAGGCCGGCAAAGGGCGTCCAGCCGCATTTGGTATACTGCTCCGCATCGCCGATCATCCAGGCCGCGGCGGGGTCGACCTCGATATAGGTCGCATCCTGCGCCGGGATGCCGAAGACCCGCCGCGGCGCCGTAGCCAGCAACTCGACCAGGCGATCGAGGCTCAGCCGCCCGGCCGCGACCGCGGTGAGCATGAGCGGCAGGGCGGTCTGCAGGCCGGGCACGCCATACGCGGGTGGGGCGCCCTCTTTTTCGGCGCGGGTATGCGGGGCATGATCGGTGGCGATCATGTCGACGGCGTCCAGGTGCCGCCAGAGGGCGTCGACGTCCGCTCCGCTGCGCAGCGGCGGCTTCATCATCCCGTAGCCGCCCAGCCGCGGCAGGTCGGCGTCGCTCAGGAACAGATGGTGGGGCGCGACTTCGCAGGTGACGGGCAGGCCGCGTTCTTTGGCGGCGCGGATTAATTGGATCTCGACCCCCAGGCTCACGTGGCAGAAATGGACCCGCCGCGGCTGGCTGGCCAGCACCCCCAGCACCGCCGCGACGGTCCGCTCCTCGGCATGCACCAGCAGGGGCTTCGCGGCCGGCCAGGCGGCGAAGATGGCGAGCATCTCCTCCAGCCGCTCGACCAGCAGTGTGCCGGTGGTGTGGTCGAGATAGAGCTTGAGCCCGAAGACCTGCGGCGCCACGGCGCTATACGTGGCAAGGTTCGCCGGGGTCGCGCCGTAGTGAAAGCCGATATCGCAACAGGTCCGCGCCGCCGCCCGCGCTTGCTTCGCCGCCAGCGCGGCCGGGGTGATCGTCGGCGCGCCGGGGTTGTTCGGCATATCCAGCACGGTAGTGATGCCCCCGGCCAGGGCCGCCTGGGTGCCGGTCGTGAAGTCTTCTTTCTGTTCACTGCCGGGGTCGCGCAGGTGGACATGGACATCGACCAGGCCGGGCAGGCGGACGCTAGGCATGGCGGCGCTACGCCTGGCAGCTGACGACTGACGACTGACGACTCGTCTCACTGTCTATTAGATAACCTGCATCATAAGCCACTAGCTTTGCTCCTTGCACTGCGCGACGATCATGTGCAGACATAAATCTTAGCAAAGATAGTAAAGAACTTGTCATTCTGGGCCCTGCGCTGCGCTCAAGGGTAAACTCCGCGAAGAATCCGCTGCCCGACGGATCGGTGCGGGGCCGGCGGGCAGCGGGCCCCGCGACCGCCGCCGTCCGGGCCCGTCCCCCCAATCGCGCCGTTGGGGCCGCGGGGGGCGCGCCTATACGCATCAACCTAACAGGCACGGGTAGCTACGTGACAACACGCGGCGACTCGCGCTGCCGGGATGCCCGTCAGCCCGCGCAGGCGGGCTTCGTCCGCGTAGCCGCGGCTTCAGTCGCTAGGCGTCCTGCTCCAGGACCCTGCTGTACGCTTAGGTTGATGCGTATAGGGCCGCGGGGGGCGCGCCCCAACGGATTCTTCGCTGCGCTCAGAATGACAGATCTTATGCTGTCTGCTAATAACATACATCATTGCCTCATTAAGGAGCGATCCTTGTTATGAATGTTATCTACTGCCGACTCGTCTCACTGTTATGAATGTTATCTACTGCCGACTCGTCTCACTGACGACTGCAAGGATTGTTCCACGAACTGGCGCATCACCCCCGGCGTGCGGGTCTGTGGGCGAGGGCTCCGCCGCTTGACTGGTTCAGGAGTGGACAGATGGGGCGTGCAACGGGGCACATGTGCTGCGCCATTGTTCGCGCCTGAAGCGGCTGTGGGAGAGGGCTCTGCCCTCGAAGCTCTCGACGCGCGGGTGAGTGCCGACCCCGCGCCGGGTCGTGGGGCGAGTATTTCGAGGGCAGAGCCCTCTCCCACAGTCCGAATGACGCTAATCCGCCGCCCCGTCACAATCCATGCCGGCGTACTCGGGTTCTGCGCCGCTTGCCAGGACCGATCGGTCCTGGCTGCCCCGCCAGCGCAGGCGGCACGGAACATGATAGCTTGCCTCACGCCCAGACTGACTGATCGCTGAGGCGTAGTCCTGAGTCGAAAGTCCTGAGTTAAAAGTGCGGAAGACGAAATGCTGAGGGCTGACGACTGACGACTGACGACTGACGACTGACCTCTGACCGCTGGACGGGAGAACGCCGCCGATGTTCCCGGAAGATGACTACACACCGCACGGCTACCTGCAAAACCGCTTTGACGCCGGGCCCTTCCCCGGCCTGGAGGCCGGCGGCCCGATCCGCTCGCTACCGGGCGCCGGGTTCGCCTGGCAGCCGGCCGGTGCGCCCCACGGCGGGCTGCTGATCGGTGCGCAGGTGGGCGAGATCCTCCTGCTGACGGATCTCGATGCGGCCGGCCTCGTCGCGCCGTATCACTCGGCGCACCTGCAGCGCTTGCAATTCAGCCACGAGTCCGTCAACATCTACGTGGAGTTCTGGCTGGCGGCGCGCGAGGTGCTCGGCTGCCGGATCGACGTCTATCGCCCCGCCGGGCGCTACCAGCCGCCGCCCGTGCGCCTGGTCGTGCTGGCGGTCACGCACTGGCCGGGCGCACCCCACGGCTGGTGTTATGCGTCGGGCCGCTACAGCGCGGCGCAGGGCAGTCTGGCCGTCAGCCTGGAGCGCGGGCCGTGGTATCAGCTCTGGGCGTCCGAGCGGGCGGTCACGCAGGGCTTCGGCGGCGACCTGGCCGCGGTCGGCCCCTGGCTGGCCGCCGGGGCACCGCCCCAGGAAACGCGATTCTTTAACTTCCGCCGCGTGCCGGCCCTATTCTGGGGCGCGCTGGTGCTGCCATTGCATTTCGTGAAGACGTCGGCCCATGCCTGGGCCATGGTCGAGCGCAGCCCGTTGCCGTTCAGCCGCGCGGAGCGCCTGGGGGTGCGCGACCTGAAGCTGAGCCGGGACGCGCTCTGGCGCGAAGATCGACGCTTCTGGCAGGGGGCGCCGCAACTGGGGCGCCAGGATTGGCCGGCGCACTGGCGGCGGGGTGTGGTCTACGATACGGAGACGAGCCGGCTGCTCGTCGCGCCCCCGGCGGGCATCTTCCCGGGCCCCTACCCGGTCTGGATGGCCGAGTGGCCGCGCGCCGTGCTGGCCGAGGGCACGCTCGACATGAGCCGGCTGGCGTATGCCGATCCGGGGGCGGCCCAGGCGGCGGTCGCCACCCTGTTCGCCGCGGCGCCCGGCCCCCAGGTGCCCTGCGTCTGGGCCAACGGCGGCTACAACATGATCGCCGCCGACGGCGCGCCCTGCGGCACATCGCCGGCCTGGTGCCTGCCGTTCCATAACCTCTGGCTGCTCTGGCTGCGCCATCCTGACTCGGCCTGGCTGGCCACGATTTACCCGCGGCTCGTCGCCTATGTCCGCTGGTGGCTGGCCGAGCGCACGGACTCCGCCGGCTGGGTCGTTTACCAATGCACCTGGGAGAGCGGCGAGGATAACACGCCCCGGCTCGATCCGAGTCGCACCGGCGATGCCGTGATCCGCGACCTGGTGCGCCCCGTCGAGCTGCAGGCCGCGCTGGCCGTCTGCGCCGAGGTATTGCGCCGCTTTGCCGCGGCGCTGGGCCGGGCGGACGACGCGGGGGAGTGGGCGGCGTTGTATGCCCACTATCGCGACCGCACCCGGCAGCTGTGGGACCCGGCGACGGCCCGCTTCCGCGATCTCGACCCGGCGACCGGCCGCTGGCGGGAAGTGCCGGACAGCAGCCCGTACTGGGGCAGCGCCGCCGGCGCCCAGATCAGCCCCTTGCAGCTGCTGCCGCTGCTCTACGGCATCGCGACCGCCGAGCAAGTGGCCGCCCTGCGGCCGCACCTGGCGGGTTACGTCGCCGCGCCCTGGACCTGGTGGCCGTCCTGGAGCTACCACGTGGCCGAGGCGGCGCTGGCGGCGGGGGCGCCGGAGGTGGCCGCGGACCTGGCCGCCGCGATCGTGGACCGGGTCTACCGCCAGCTCGACCGCCGCGAACGCGACGATGGCCAGCCGCTGCCGGGGGTCGCGCCCGAGTTCTGGCCGGAGGCCGCCCCGGACGGCGCGCTGCTCTGGACGCCGGCCGAGGCCTACGGCTGGGGTGCCAGCGCCGTCCTGTATTTGCTGCGCTATCTGGTCGGCTTCCAGGAGGGAGAAGACATATCCCGCCAGCAATTCACGCTCCGGCCGGCTCTCCCTCCGGCCCTGCGACAGGCCGGGCTCGCATACACGGTGCGCAATCTCGGCATCCGGGGCGCGCGGATCGACCTGACGTATTGCCCCGGCCCGGCCGGCGATCTGGAGATCATCCTGCACCGCCAGGAGGCCGGGGCGGTGCGCGTCGCCGAGCAGGTGCTGGCTGGCCCCGGCCAGGATGCGCGCTTCCCGGCACGCTGGGGGCAGGTGTACGACGTGGTACTGGAAGACGGAGCGGGGGAAAAGCGGGCGGTGTAGAGCCGCCCGCAATATATCTCCGTCTGTGGGAGAGGGCTCTGCCCTCGAAATACTGGCCCCACGACTGGGTGCGCGGGCGGCACCCCCACTCGCACGCGTTGGGCCGGCCCGCACGCGCGGCGAGAGCTTCGAGGGCAGAGCCCTCTCCCACAGACGGAGTTGCTGGCACTGATTAACCGGGCAGCAACCGGCGGGTTCGTCCCACATAGAGTACCGGCCCGGCCGAGCAGAACGGGCTATCCGGCTCCCAGTTTGGGATATAGGGTTGGGCCAGCATGATGCCCGCCGGTTGTCCCCGCTCTTCTGCGATCACCAGGATCAGAGCTAACGGGGAGTTCCTCACAGCGATATGCGGAGGGCATAACTGTCTCCTTCCCGTGCCGCCGACATTAGCCCGCCTATGTGGGCTTTGTTCATTGCTGGCTGCGGCTTTAGCCGCTCGGGGGGAACAAGGCAGGCCGGCTCGTAGAGCCGGCCTGCCTTGTTCCCCCCGAGTCTGCTTATTTGGTGGCGGGCGGGGTGGGGCTGCCGTTGCTGGCCGGGGGGGCGACCATTGCCTTGCCCTCGATCACCGTGCTGTCGCCGCTGTGGCCGTTGCCGGTCACGTCGATGCCGGCCACGCGGCTCATGAGGTCGCTGAGCTTGACGCCGGTGAGGGTCTCGACCAGGGCGGGGAATTGGGCGATGATGCGCGTGATATCGCCCGTCAGCTGGTGGGCGCCCATGCCGTTCTGCCCGTCGCCCGTCGAGACAATCGTGATGCGGTCGACCTGGCTGAGCGGCCGGCTGATGTTGGCCACCACTTCCGGCATGCTGCTGAGCAGCTTATCCAGAATGGCCGCCTCGTTGTACTGCTTGAACGCCTCGGCGCGCAAGGTCATGGCGTTGGCTTCGGCCTGGCCGCGGGCGCGGATCACGTCGGCGTCGGCGAGCCCCTGCAGCCGGTTGGCGTCGGCCTGGCCGCCGCCCTGCACGCGCACGGCCTCGGCGGCCCCTTGCGCCTCCAGAATACGCTTCTGGCGCTCGGCCTCCGCGATCGTCTCGACGCGCTTGCGCTCCACCTCCGCCGGCTTGAGGATCGTGGCGATCAGCTCGCGCTCGCGCCGCAGGATCTCCGCCTCTTGCACCCGGATCTGCTCCTGGCGCTGCACGCGCTCCACGCCGACCTGGGCGGCGACGACCCGCTGCTGCTGCACGTTCGCCTCGATATCGTAGGCTTTGTCGGCGGTCGCCTTCTGTTTCTGCACCATGGCCGCGTAATCGGCGCGGGCGACTTCCAGGTTGCGTTGCGACTCTGCCTGCTTGGTCGCCGACGACGTCTCGGCCAGCACCCGCTCCTGATCCGCCTCGGCCCGGGCGACGGCGGCTTCGCGCATGGTGGTGGCCTGGCGCATGGCGATATCGCGGTTGGCCTCGGCCTCGGCGATGGCCGCCGCCCGGCGGATCGAAGCGTTTTCCGGTTTCGACATGTTGAGGATATACTCGTTCTTGTCGCGGACGTCCTTGATCGTGAAGGAGATGATCTCCAGCCCCATCTTGGACATGTCGTCCGCCGATGTCGAGCGCATTTTGGCCGCGACCATCTCGGGCTCTTTGACGATCTGCTCCACGGTCAGCGTGCCGACGATGCCGCGCAGGTGGCCCTCCATCACCAGCCGGATCAGGTTCTCCCGCTCGGCCGGGCTCTTGCTGAGGAACTGCTCGGACGCCGTGCGGATGCTGTCCGGGTCACTTTTGACTTTGATCTGGGTCACCGCTTCCACGATGACCGGGATGCCCTGGTGGGTATGCAGGTTTTGC
>Ga0070730_10006198_pt1 | contig 10242 bp, 9 predicted proteins | sample Coa_R1_3_FD_66447 | JGI IMG/M metagenome (GOLD analysis project Ga0070730, IMG submission 66447) | Surface soil microbial communities from Centralia Pennsylvania, which are recovering from an underground coalmine fire - Coalmine... | ecosystem: Environmental > Terrestrial > Soil > Unclassified ... | reverse complement strand
GCGGGCCGCCTCGATCACGGCGCGGGGTATGGATTGGAGGCCGGCGAGGAAGAAGATGAAGTTGTAGCTGACCTGCTTCCAGGCGCTGGCGACGATCACCATGAAGAGCGCCTGGCCGCCGTTGATCGTGTAGTCCCAAGGGATGCCGTGCGCGTTGAGCCAACGGCCCAGGAGGCCGACCTGGGGGTTGAGGACGAACAGCCACAAGATTGCGGAGATGGCGGGGGCAATGGCGTAGGGCCAGATCAGCAGCGTGCGGTAGATGGCGCGGCCGCGGATTTCGCGATCGGCGAAGACGGCGAGCAGGAGGGCGATGCTCATGGCGAGCGCGCTGACCGCGGCGCAGAAGATGACGGTACGGATGATGGAGTCGATGTAGAGCGGGTCGGCGAAGAGGTCGGTGAAGTTGTCGAGGCCGACGAAGGCGGAGCCGAGGCCGAAGGGGTCCTCGCGGGTGAGGCTGGACCAGATGGCCTGACCGGCAGGCCAGAGGAAGAAGAAGGCTGTCAGCAGAAGCTGCGGCAGGACGAGCAGAATGGGAAGGAGTTTTCCCTCGAAGATGGTACGGCGGTCCATCGCCCCCTCCCGCTTCCTGCGTAGGTTAGGTCTTCACCGATTTCTCGAAGTCGCGCAGGACTTTGTTGGCGCGCTCGACGGAGGTGTCCATGGCTTGCTGCGCGGTCTGGCCGCCTTGGAGGGCCTTCTCCATTTCCTCATAGATGATGTTGCGGATTTCGGGCAGGCGGCCGAGGCGCAGGCCTTTCGAGTTGGGCGTGACCGTGCCTCGGGTGAGCTGTTTCACCGGCAGGTCAGCGCCGACGTTCTGCTGGTAGAAGCCTTGCTTCTGTGAGAGTTCGTAGCCGGCGAACGTGACCGGGACGTAGCCGGTGTGCTGATGCCAATACGCATCGTTCTCGGGTTTGCCGAGGAATTGCAGGAACAGCGCGACAGCCTTGTATTCGGCGGGCGTGCGGTTGGGGGCGGTCATGGTCCAGAGGCTGGCTCCGCCAATGATCGAGTTCAGGGGGGACTTGATGATCTCCGGGTCGTAGGGGAGGAACGCCTCGCCCCAGTCAAACTTGGCGCTTTTCACCAGGTCACCGCGCATGCCGGATGAGTTGAAGGCGATGGCGGACTGACCAGAGACCAGAAGCTGGTCGGGTTTGTTGTCACGGCCGGCGTATTTGAACGTTCCGTCCTTCGCCATGTCGAGCAGGCGCTGCATGTGCTTCACATGCGCCTTGCTGTTGATCTCGAGTTGTGCGTCCAGGCCCTGGAAGCCATCTTCCTTGCTGGCGAAAGGAAGGTTGTGCAGCGCGCTATACTGTTCGAGCTGGATCCAGGTGAGCCAGGAACTGGTCATCGGGATTTCAGCAGCGTTCTTCGCCTTGATGCTCTGAGCGGCTTTGACCACGGCTTCCCAGGTTGCGGGCGGCTTGTCGGGGTCGAGGCCAGCCTTGCGGAACGCGTCCTTGCTGTACCACATCACCGCGGTGGAGGAGTTGAAGGGCATCGAGGCCATGCGGCCATCGGGCAGGCTGTAGTAGCCGCGGACGGCGGGGATGTAGGCCTTGGGGTCAAGTGCGACGTTGGTTTCCTTAGCGAGTTCCCACACCTGTTTGGTTGCCTTGCCGGCGGCGAGCATGGAGCCGGTGCCGACTTCGAAGATCTGTGCCAGATGGGGGGCCTGGCCGGCCCGGAAGGCGGCGATGGTGGCGGTGAGCACGTCGGCGTAGCCACCTTTGTAGATGGCGGTGACCTCGACGGCGTCCTGGCTCTGATTGAAGGCGTCGACGGCGTGATTGACCTGGTCGCCGAGCGCCGCGGTCATCGCGTGCCACCAGACGATCTTGGTCTTGTCCGCGGCCCGGACGGTTGCTGGCACCGTCGCGAGGGCGGCGGCTCCGGCAAGCAGGGTGCGACGCTTCATACTGGGACCTCCCATGGGTTAGCGCGCGGCGTAGCGGCGCCGCGTTGCAGTGCTATTACGACGTTATGACGCTTCGATGAAGCAGGGCGGCACCGCGACGGCCCATGGTCCATGGGCCATCGGTGTGCCTGCGTGGTCGTGATGGCCGGGTCAAGCCCGGCCATGACGGTGGTCGGTCAGAAGCTGAGCGGTGTCTGGATCACTGGGGTCCAGCGGGTGTCCTTTACGACTGACAGGAAGGACTGGTTGGAGGCGTGGTGGTTGGTGGAACTGAGCGACAGCGGAGGTCCCTCGAAGATGTCGCGCCAGTCCTGCATGGTTTCCATAGCGGCGATGAAGCTGTCGGTGGTGAGATCGCGGCCGGCCTTCTCCAGCGCGGCGATGGTGAACTGGGCGGCAGTGTAGCCGGCTTCACCCAGGTAGTTCACATCGATGCCATAGGTGCTTTTGAATTTCGTGGCGAAAGCATGCACCGCGGGGCGTGGATCATCCGGGTAGCGATAAGGCGCCGGCGACATCGAATAGAAACCTTCGGCCGGACCGCCAGGCGCTTCGGCCACCGCCGTCGAATAGGTGGCGAAGTTGCCCATGAAGATCGGGCTCCAGCCCATCTTGTGCGCGGTTTGCAGGATCAGCACGGTGTCCTTGACGATGCTGCCCAGCACGACCAGTTCGCAGCCGGCATCGCGCAACTTGGTGACCGACGCGTTGAAATCGGTGTCCGTCGGTTTGTGGCCGGTCGTGCCGCCCATCTTCAACCCCATGGCCTCGACCTGCGCCTGTGCACCGGCGAGAACATCACGGCCGTAATCGGTGTCCTGATACATCGCGCCGACTACTTTGATGTTCTTTGTGGTTGCGAAGTGCTTCACACCAGCGCGCATCTGGTCGTAGTACGAAGCGTACTGGCCGAACTTGTACTTGTTGAACGGCTCGTACATCGAGCGAGCGCACGTGGTCGGGAAGACGTTCGGCACGCCTTTCTCGAACATCATTGGCATGATTGCGTCATTCATCGGTGTGCCGCCATTGCCGATGGCGACGAAGATGCCATCGCGGTTCAGCAGTTTGTTCATCGCCTGAACCGCCTTGGGCACGGTGTATTCGTTGTCCTCGACAATGAAGCGGACCTTGCGGCCGTGGATGCCGCCCTTGGCATTGATTTCGTCGAACGCCATGCGCATGCCGTCGGCGTTGTTTACGCCCTGCACAGCGGTCACGCCGGACAGATCGGCCATGGATCCGATGAGGATTTCGGTGTCGGAGACGCCGCGCTGGGCTGCGCGCGCGATGGCGGGGACAAACAATGCGCCGGCGGTGCCCAACAGGACGTGACGACGCTTCAAGGCACGGGGCTTGAACATGAAGACGATCTCCCTTTTGCAACCGGAACGTGTTTCCGATTGTCGTTCGTTTGTGCGCCTGGTTGGCGCACGGGAGATGCTAGCCTGAAACTATCCCGGCGTCAGCAACGATCGGCGGGAGGACAGGAACTCCTCGACCGCGGCCGCCAGCTTGTCGCATTCGGCGTCGCCGATGGGCAGGCACATGGCGAACATGCCGCGGCGGGCGAGCCAGATGCCTTGGGTCATCATGTCGAAGAAGAACAGCTCTTTCAGCTTCTGATCGCCCTTTGCGGCGTCGGCGGGGGAGCGAACCGGATCGCGCGTGAAGTGCACCGCGAACATCGAGCCGATGCCGATGAACTGCATTGGCGCGCCGTGCTTGCGGCAGAGCGCGTTCAGGCGCTCGCGCAGGGCGTCGCCGCGGGCGTTCAGCGCGTGGGCGGCTTCGGGTGTATATACCTCCGTCAGGCCGGTGAGGCCGGCAGACATGGTCAGCACGTTATTGTTGAATGTGCCGGCGTGGGGGAGGGCGTCGGGGCGGCGGGGATCGAACAGGTCCATGATATCGGCGCGGCCACCGAAGGCGCCGAACGACATGCCGCCGCCGATGTATTTGCCGAAGGTGGTCAGGTCGGGCTTGATGCCGCGCACCTGTTGCAGGCCGCCGGGGGAGAGGCGCGAGGTCATGACCTCGTCCAGGATCAGCAGGGCGCCGACTTGCGTGGTGGCTTCGCGCAGCATGGTGAGGAACTCGGGCGAAGCGGCTATACAGCCTCCGCCGCCCATCATGGGTTCCAGGATCACAAGGGCGAGTTCATCGGCGTGCTGGTCGATCAGGGCACGTGTGCCGGCCATGTCGTTGTAGGGAGCCAGCAAATAGTCGAAGGGTGCGTTGATCGGCGAGCCACCGCCGGCGAAGCCGAACACCGCGCCGTGGTAGCCGCCGTCGAACACCATCACCTTGGGGCGCCTGGTGTAGATACGGCCGACGGAGATGGCGAGCAGGTTTGCCTCGGTCCCGGAGTTGGTGAAGCGCACGCGCTCGAGGCCGAAGCGTTCGCAGACGGCGCGAGCGAATTTGGCCTCGATGAGGTTGGTGCCGCCGAAGTTGATGCCGGCGTCGAGCGCGTGATCGACGGCGGCGCGGATATTCGGGTTCGAGTGGCCGTAGATACCGGCGGTGTATTCGCCCAGGAAGTCAATGTACTCGGCGCCGTCCAGGTCGTACAGGCGGCAGCCATCGCCGCGGGCGATGCCGAGGGGGAAGGGGGCGTAGTGGAGGACCGTGCGCGTGTTGCCGCCCGGCATGACGGCGGTCGCTTCGACAAAGCGGGCGAGGCTTTTCGGATTGCGCGCGATGTAGGCCTCCTTGGCCTCGGCCAGGGCGGTGTCGATGTCGGCGTTGCGCAATTCCGTTTCGCTCATTGGGGCCTCCGGTTCGTCGCGGGAGTTTGCCCGGATGCCGACATGTCACGCAACCGGGGCACGGATCGCGGACGCTTGCGGCGGGGGGCGAGGGGATCATAGGCTTGGCTGATGCTGCAATTCCTCGTCCGGCGTGCCGTGCTTGCCCTTCTGGTCTGCCTGACCGTGCTGATGATCAGCTTCGCGCTGACCCGGCTGTCTGGCGATCTCGCGGTCTCGATCGCCGGGCCCAATGCCACGGCACAGGATATTGAAACGATCCGGACGAATTACGGTCTGGACCGGCCGTTGCCGATCCAGTTCGTCGATTGGGCGGCCCACGCGGCTGAGGGCGATCTAGGCAGTTCCTATCTGTATCATCTGCCGGTGGCCAAGCTGATCGCGGATCGCATGCCGATCACGCTGACGCTTGGATTGACCGGGCTGCTGATCGCACTAGTCACCGCCATTCCGCTTGGCATCCTTGCGGCGATGAAGGAGGGCTCCTTGCTCGACAAGGGTATCGGGGCCATTGCGCTGATTGGCCAGGCGATGCCGAGCTTCTGGCTGGCGCTGGTCCTGATCATATGGCTGGGCTTGAAGCTCCAGCTTTTGCCGATCTCCGGTGTGGACGAGTGGCAGGGGTATATCATGCCGGGGATCGTGCTGGCGTTCTCGGCGATTCCGGCGCTGATGCGACTGACGCGCACCGGCATGATCGATGCGCTCTCGTCCGATTATATCCGTACGGCGCGGGCGAAGGGGCTTTCGATCGCCTCGATCGTGCTGAAACATGCGCTGCGCAATGCGGCGATGCCGGTGGTGTCGGTGGCCGCGGTGCAGCTTGGCTTCATGCTTGGCGGCTCCATCGTCATCGAGGCGGTGTTTGCGCTGCACGGCGTCGGGTATCTGGCGTGGGAATCGATCAGCAAGAACGACTTCCCCGTGGTGCAGGCGGTCGTGCTGATCCTGGCGCTGATCTACATAGCGCTGACGCTACTCGCCGACGGGCTGAATGCTGTGCTGGACCCGCGGTTGCGCGCTGCATGAGGCGCGTTTCCGCAGCGTTGGGGGGTGGCATCATCGCGATCGTTCTGTTGGTCGCGATCTTCGCGCCGCTGCTCGCACCGCACGATCCGTATACGCAGGATCTGATGCTGCGTATGGTGCCGCCGGAATGGATGGACGGTGGTTCGATGGCGCATCCATTCGGCACCGACCAGCTTGGGCGCGACTATCTTTCTCGTCTGCTGTACGGCGCGAGGATCTCTATGCTGATTGGAGTCTTCACCGTGATCACGTCGGGGGTCATCGGCATTACGCTGGGTGTCATGGGTGGCTATTTCGGCGGGTGGACCGACGATGTGATGATGTTCATCATCACCTGCCGTCTTTCGATTCCGCTGATCCTGGTGGCGCTCACTGTCGTGGCGCTTGTGGGCAGTTCGCTGACTGTGGTGATCCTGACGCTTGGCCTGCTGCTGTGGGAGCGCTTCGCCGTGGTATCGCGGACCACGACGATGCAGGTGAGGAACCTGGACTACATTGCCGCGGCACGCGCCGCTGGTGCGTCGCGTTTGCACATCGTATTGCGCGAGGTGCTGCCGAATATCGTGACGCCGCTGATCGTGGTGGCCACGCTGGAGATGGCGCTGGCGATCCTGCTGGAGGCGGCACTGTCGTTCCTCGGTCTTGGCGTGCCGCCGCCGCTGCCGTCCTGGGGGCTTATGATCGCCGAGGGGAAGGACTACATGTTCTTCAGTCCATGGGTGATCATGATTCCCGGGGTCGCGTTGTTCGTCCTGGTGCTTGGAATCAATCTGCTGGGCGATGGGCTCCGCGACATCCTTCACACGGGGCGTGTGTGACGACGGTTCTCGAGGTTTCCAATCTGCGCGTCACGTTCGGCACCAGCGTTGCTGCCGTTCGCGACATATCGCTTTCTGTCGCGCGTGGTGAAACCCATTGCCTGGTGGGCGAATCCGGCTGCGGGAAGTCGGTCACGGCGCTGGCCATCATGGGGCTGCTGGCGCGCAACGCGCATCGCAGCGCGGGTGTTTTGCGCTTCCACGACCATGACCTGACACGCTTGAACGAGCGGGGCATGGCACGGCTGCGCGGCGACAAGCTGGCGATGATCTTCCAGGAGCCGATGACCAGCCTGAACCCAGCATACACCATAGGCTCGCAGATGGCGGAGGTATTGGAGCGGCATCGCGGTGTGTCGCGTGCTGCGGCGCTGGACCGCGCGGCCGAGCTGCTGGCGCGCGTGGGGATCACGGCGCCGGGCATGCGGCTGAAGCAGTATCCGCATCAATTGTCGGGGGGACTGCGCCAGCGCGTCATGATCTCCATGGCGCTGATGTGCGAACCGGAACTGCTGATTGCCGACGAACCCACGACCGCGCTGGATGTGACGATCCAGGCACAGATCCTGCGTCTGCTGCAAAGCCTGCAGCGCGAGTTGGGTCTGGCGTTGCTGCTGATCACCCACGACCTGGGGATCGTCGCGCGTGTGGCGGACCGCGTGTCCGTTATGTACGCCGGTAAAATCGTCGAAAGCGGGCCAACGGCGGCCCTGTTCAGCGCGCCATCACACCCGTATACACGCGGCTTGCTGCGCTGCATTCCGGTGCCAGGCAGTGGGCGACGGGACGAGCCGCTTGGCAGCATTCCGGGCGTTGTACCGCGGATTGCTCCGGACTTCGTCGGCTGTGCGTTCCGCGACCGCTGCGACCATGCCATTCCCAGCTGCTCGCGCATCGTTCCGCTTCGATTCGGGACATCCGGCCATGAGTATCTATGCCGTCTCGAAGGAGCATGAGCATCGCGGTTGAAGTGCGCGCTGTGCGTCGCCAATTTCGGGCACGAGAACGTGTGGTGCATGCGGTGGCCGGTGTGTCGTTCGCCCTGCGTGAGGGCGATGTGCTGGGGATTGTCGGCGAATCCGGCTGCGGCAAGTCCACATTGGCGCGCATAATCCTTGGCCTGATGCCACCGACGGAAGGCGACGTGCTGGTGGATGGGCGAAGCCTTTCCAGCATGGATCGGCGCGAGCGGGCGCGGCTGATCCAGCCAGTGTTCCAGGATCCATTCTCGTCACTCAATCCGCGCCAGCGCGTGCGGGACATCGTGCGGCTGCCGCTTGCAGCACAGGGCGACATTCCCGCGGCGGAACAGCGCGATCGCGTCATGCAGATGCTGGTGCGTGTCGGCATTTCGGCGGAGATGGCCGATCGGCTGCCGGCGCAGCTTTCCGGTGGCCAGCGACAGCGGGTGGCGATAGCGCGGGCACTGGTGTTGCATCCGCGGATCGTCGTGTGCGATGAGCCCACCAGTGCGCTCGACGTGTCCGTGCAGGCGCAGATCCTCAATCTGCTGGCCGACCTGCGGCGCGATCTGAGGCTGACCTATCTCTTCATCAGCCATAACCTGGCCGTGGTGGAGCATATCGCGACCGAGGTTGCCGTGATGTATCTGGGGCGCTTCGTCGAACAGGCGCCGGTGGATGCGCTGTTCCGTGAACCTCGCCATCCGTATACACGCGCGCTGCTGGCGTCAGTGCTGACGCCGGAGCCCGGCCTCGGCGTTCCTGACGTTGGGCTGGGAGACAGTTATCCCGATCCCGCGGATATTCCATCGGGCTGTCGTTTCCATCCACGCTGTCCACTGGCAGAAGAGAGATGCGGGCGGGAGGCCCCAGATGGGATCGTAAGGCATGGCCGGCTTGTGGAGTGTCTGCTGGCCTGACAGACGGCGCGTTGTCAATGAGGGCACGACGGCAATGCAGCTCTTCTACCGATACGCCATCACAGCGCTCTGGGTTGCCTTGGGCATCGTCTGGTTCGTGGCGGCCATCGGCGCGAAGGTAACGCGACGCCGGGAGACGATCCGATCACGCATTTCCCACATGGTCCCGCTGATGCTGGCTGTCATTCTGCTGTCCTCGCGCCGGCTTGCGGGTCGTTATCTTGCTATCCCGGTGCTGCCACATGGCCTGGCTACATTCTGGCTGGGCTTCATGCTGGTCCTGGCCGGAATTGCATTTTCGATCGCCGCGCGTGTCTCGCTTGGCGGCAATTGGAGCGGCATCGTGACACTGAAGCAGGATCACGAGCTGATCCGTAAGGGACCGTATCGCCTCGTGCGCCATCCAATCTACACGGGGCTTGTTGTGGCGATCCTCGGCACCGCGATAGCACAGGGTGAACTGCGCAGCGTTTTCGCCGTGGCGCTGGTTGCGGCGGCGTTGGTACGCAAGATCGGCATCGAGGAGGCATTCCTTGTCCAGGAATTCGGCGCAGCCTACGATCGCTACCGCCGCGAGGTGCCGGCGCTGATCCCGTTCGCGCCCCCGCGCTGATGGTGTTTCCCAGGATCGCGAACCTGCCTTACACTCCGGGGTAGCTATCGTGAGGGAGGCACGGCGATGCTGACCATAGAACCCACCGGCGCGATCCTGGGCGCCACAGTCCATGGCATCGACGTCAAGCGCGTGTCGGACCAGGAATTTGCGCAAGTGCTGCTGGCGCTTGGCAATCATGGCGTGCTGCGCTTCCCGGACCAGGAGATCGATCTGGGCGATCTCCGCACCTTCTCTGAGCGGTTTGGCGATATCCAGGGCCCGAGCGAAGCGCCCGAAATCGCCAAGGCGAATTATGCCCATGTCGGCACGCTCTCCAACCTGAGGGAGAACGGCAAGTTCATCGGCCTGCCCGATGCGGGCCAGGACTGGCATACCGACATGTCGTATCGCGACGTGATGGGTTTCGTGAACGTGCTGTACGGCATCCGCATTCCGCGGCGAAATGGTACGCCGCTGGGTGGCACTGAATTCTCCAACATGCACGCTGTCTATGAGGCGTTGCCCGACGACATCAAGACGCGCTACGCGGACGCGACCGCAACCCATGATTTCGAGAAATTCTGGGAGCACATGCGGCGGGACAAGGGATCGACGCGGCCGGCCATGAGCGAACTCCAACGCAAGCAGCGGCCACCGGTGGTGCATCCGCTGTTCCTGACGCACCCGATCACGCGTCGAAAAGTGCTGTACGCCAATCCTGGCTACACGATGCGCATCAATGACGTGCCGCAGAGCGAAAGCGACGAGATCCTGGAGTATCTGTTCGCCTTCCAGCTTGAGCCGCGTTTCCGCTACACGCACAGCTGGACGGAGAGAGATCTGCTGGTGTGGGACCACCTCGGCACGATCCATCGCGCGATCGCCGACTATGGTCCAGACGAGATCAGGCTGATGCGGCGTTGCCAGGTGATGGCGACCAAGGTTTTCGATCCCGATTTCCTGCGCCCCGTGCGCGAACTGATGGTGGCATGACATGCGTTGGATCCGTTTCACGGCCGGTGGCCGCACGTCCTATGGCTCGCTGAACGGCGATACGGTCAGCGAGATCACCGGCGAACCCTGGGGCACGCACAGTGCCACAGGGAAGACCTACAAGATGGCGGATGTGACGCTGGAAGTGCCGGTGATTCCCCGCACGTTCTATGCGGCGGGTATCAACTATGCGGCGCATATCCGCGAGATGGCGGAGCGGCGCG
>Ga0070730_10006197_pt1 | contig 10244 bp, 8 predicted proteins | sample Coa_R1_3_FD_66447 | JGI IMG/M metagenome (GOLD analysis project Ga0070730, IMG submission 66447) | Surface soil microbial communities from Centralia Pennsylvania, which are recovering from an underground coalmine fire - Coalmine... | ecosystem: Environmental > Terrestrial > Soil > Unclassified ... | reverse complement strand
ATTCAACAAAACGCTGAACGACACGCAAATCTGGCAGGTCAGCGTGCTGCTGGCCAATGCCGATAAGATTTCGCCGGCGGTAAGGACGAGCCTCGCTACCCCGCCTGGACCACCGCCCCAGTCAGCGCCAACGGCTCCGGCCGCCAAGAAGTGACGGTGGCGGGTCAGCGTTACACGGAAAAGCTGGATTGATCGCGGCTAAGGCATAGTATCCAGCGACGCCGCATTGACTCATGCGATTGAGTCATTTAAACTCATAGAATGTCTAAGCGCCTTCAGGTCATTCTACGCGACCCGGAATATCGCGAGATTCAACGCGCGGCTCGTTCGCGGCATATGTCTATCGCGGAGTGGGTGCGCCAAGCCTTGGAACTGGCCCGCCGGCGTGATCCTTCCAGCGATATGGGAAAGAAACTGGATGCCGTGCGCGCCGCCGCCCGTCACAGTTTTCCCTCGGCGGATATCGAGGCCATGCTGGCTGAAATAGAGAGCGGCTACACCAATTCTAGCTCCCCGCCATGATTTTTGTGGACTCCAATATACCGATGTACCTGGTTGGTTCCCCGCATCCGCATAAAAGCGACGCATTGCGCTTGCTGGAAAAGTTCATTGGCGATCGCCAACGCCTGGTGACCAATGCCGAAGTGCTCCAGGAGATTCTGCACCGCTACATCGCTATTGGCCGCCGCGACGCGATCCAGCCCGCGTTTGACGCCCTGCTCAACGTGGTGGATCAAGTCTTCCCCGTCGATCAAGCCGCTGCCGAGCACGCCAAGCAAATCGTCCTCGGTTATCCCAAGGTTTCGGCTCGCGATGCTTTACATTTAGCCGTCATGCACGCGCAGAAAATCTCTCGCATCCTGAGTTTTGATTCGGGGTTTGACGGCTTTCCGGGAGTCGAGCGCTTGTCGTGAGTCAGTCCGCGGAACAAGATGGGAAGAAATCGTAGGCGCTCTCCCGAGCGGTCTTTTCGTACGCGCTATCGTTCACGGTTCAGAGTCACAAGCTGGCCGGCCCGAACGTGATTCGGAAGCAGTGTGCGTATTTCCCGGCCGGTTGAACGGGCGCTTGTATGTGCAGGCCGTCCGGCTGTTGCGCGAACGTAAGAGCTGCGGCCGAACCCAGCAACGACACGCCGGTAATTTTTCTGTCCTCAGACGCGGATTCTGCCAGCGAGTGAATGACCGCTTCGCCATTGGCCGGCCAGCCTAGCTCCGTGGCGTAAAGAACTCCGTTTTTCGTGGTGAATCGAAAATCGCGGCCGGTAAAAGGCTGCGCGTCGGTGTCGTGAAAAGCGCCTTCCACGATTTTCGTCGGACCCTCGCCATACACCTTCCATGGCCGCGTGCCATAGATGGCCTCGCCATTCATTTTGAGCCAGGAACCCACCTCGCGCAGCACGTTTTGTACTTCCTCGGGAATCGTTCCATCCGCCCGCGGGCCGATATTCACCAGCAGATTGCCGTTCTTGCTGACGATGTCCACCAATTGATGCACGATCGTCTGCGCGGACTTGAAACTGTCGTGCTCGATGAAGCCCCACGATTTGTTGCTGATCGAAGTATCGGTCTGCCAGTACAGCGGACGAATGTCATTCAATTGGCCGCGCTCCACGTCCAGCACCCCGGAATGCTTTTCCATGGCGTCCAACTTGTAATTGATTACTCCCACCGAACCGCGGGCCGCCGATTCGTTGTAATAGAACGCCGCGAATTCCATCAGGTGCTTGCGCACCGCGGGCTGTCCAATCCACCAGTCGAAATAAAAAATGTCCGGACGATACTTGGTAACAATCTCCGCATCGCGCGCCAGCCAATCGTCCAGATAGGCGTCGCTCACATAGGTCCAGTCGGTCAGCAAAGTTTGCTTGCTTTCCATCCAGCTATGCGCCGGACCATAAAAGGCGGCGAATTGCGGATCGTTGACGTCCGATTCAATCTGACGGCCGCCGTCCAGAAAAAAATTGTGCTCCACGCGGTGAGAAGATGCTCCCAGGTGCAACCCCTCGGCGCGAACCGCCTTGGCCAGCTCTCCTTGCACGTCCCGGCGCGGGCCCATCTTGGCCACCGTCCAGTCGGAGAGCCCGCTGTCATACATGGCGAAGCCATCGTGATGCTCAAAAACCGGAACGACATACTTGGCGCCGGCTTCTTTAAAGAGCCGGGCCCAGGCTACCGGATCGAAATGCTCGGCGCGAAACATCGGAATAAAATCTTTGTAGCCAAACTTCGTGAGCGGCCCATAGGTTGCAAGATGGTGCTTATACTCTTCTGACCCCTGGCGGTACATATTGCGCGGGTACCATTCGCTGCCGAACGCGGGAACGGAATAAACGCCCCAATGGAGAAAAATTCCGAATTTGGCGTCCTTATACCAATCCGGAACTTCATAATTTTGCAGCGATTGCCAATCCGCGCGATAAGGACCCTCGTTCGCGCCGTGCCGAACCGCCTTCAGAAGTTCATTGCGCTGCGAATCATACTTGGAACTGGCGCGTTGCCAGACTTGATCGAGCTCCTGCGCCGGCTGCGATTTGGTCGGCTGGGTTTGCGCAAAAATCGAAGCGGCACAAAACGACGCGGCCGGCAACAGCCGTACGGGCCACAGATAATAACTGCGTCGTCGAATGGCGGAGGTCAGCATTTGGTTGATTTTGGGCCGCTAGAGTAGATCATGGGCATCAGCGCTGTCAAAGCAGGTCCGCAGAGGCGCTTACGCAGAGCCGACGCGAAATAGAAGTCGACGTCTGGCGCGCCCTCAACGCACCGCAAAGGGCGATTTTTCCGGGAATGGCGTGTCGTTTTTTTCGCCCGCGCTGAGCGAACGCACGCACAATTCCCTGCCTCGCTGGCCACACTGATAGATCTCGTACAGCGGAGGGTCCTCCGGCGTCACCTGGTACTGCCCATTTTCCATGCGTGTCACCGCCGCGAAATCGGTCATGACTACCCCATTGCCCGGCATCGCCCGGATCCGAAATTGCCTGCTGCTCGGCTCATAATTTCCATAGCTGAAGCAGTGGTTGACACACGAGCGGTCGGCGAAATGCTCGATAAACAGGCGCAATCCGCGATCCCTGATGGTAAACACCACGCGCTGCCCCAAGGGCAGTCTGGAGACTAATCGCTCGCTTTGCTCTTCCAGACTGTTGATAATTCCGGTGTCTCGATATAAAAGCCCAAAAAAAATCGCAGCCCCCGCGGCATACGTAACCAGGTGCCATTTGCGCGGCTGCATCAGTCCCAACAATCCGCAAATCAAAACCGCGGAAAGCGTCGTGAGTCGATGCGGCAGAAAACTGATTGGCGCGCTGTACCCTGGCAACAGCACTCCATACGGCAGCGCAAGCACCAGCAACTGCAGGATCAGGTACATCTGGAGCAAAACGTTGGCCGGCTGCCTGACCTCCACATCGCTTCGCCGGCGGGATAGCTCAATGGCCAGGGCCAGCAAGACCGGCAAGAAAAGGGCCAGCGCCACCAACTCATAGGCCCGGCTGAACAGAACCACCTGGTCCGCGCCATTATAGAGATAGAGGGCATGTCTGGCCGGATACACCACGAAGTGATGCTCTACGTAAACGCTGATGCAGACGACCAACAACGTAGCCGCGGCAAATAACAAGAAGTTGTAGCGCCGAAATTTTTCCATGGCCAGGCCATAGAACGCGGCGCCCACCAGCCACGTCAGTCCCAGTGGGTGCGCCAAGACGATCGGCGGAACGAGAACCAACGCGGCGATTCGTTCTCGCCCGCGGCCTCGCCACAAAATCGCCAGCGCAAAGAACGACAGTCCTAGCGAGAGATAAAAATTCATGAAGCCTTGCTCGAAGGTCCACCCGTAGGAAATGACCGCGATCAACGGCGCCAGAAACATTGGCGGACGGCCTGCCGCCGCGCTCACCAGCGCAAATACGCCCCAAAAGAAAATCAACACACAGAGGGAAACCGCCAGTCTTTCGGCCCACGCCCAATTGAATATTTTTGCGAACCCGCTCAGCAGCAGGTCAAAAGCCACGTTGTTCCACTGAGGAACCATCCACAGTCCCGGCAACCGGCCGTGACGAATCAACTGCGCAAGCCACGCATTGTAAACGTGACTTCCTAGGTCGCCGGCCTCGATGTGCTTGTGCCAGAAACAAGGCAGCAACACCGCGGTGGACACGGCGGCAACGAATAACCATCGCCTGCGGATAAATTGCTCTGCAGCTTTGACCAAAGGAAACTGGGCGTTTGCCTGCATCACTGCTCTAGTTGCTGATCGGCACTCCTAAACGCGGGCATAAAGCAGGGAGCCAACCAAAATTCGTTTACCGGCAGCGAGCCGCGCGCAGCAGCCCGGTGAACAACTCTCGCTCCCCGTCATTCAGCGGCCGGCCAACTGCTGCGACACGTAACGGCAAAGCGGGCCCACCACCGTCAGCTGTTCCGGATCAAGGGCCTCGAAATCGATATCGCGCTGGCAATGTTGCTGGATCGCGGTCATTAACTCCAGCAGACCCAAGGAATCAATCATGCCCGAAAGCAGCAGGTCGCAATCGTCATCAAGTTCCGCGGGCGCGTTTTTTCCTCCGGCCGCCGACTTTTCCCTAATGTACTGCTGCAGAAACGCGCGAATCTCTGTCGTGCTGGTTTCGCTCATGGTTGTTTTTCCAGTGACCGCGCGATCGCGGCACGATCCAGTTTGCCATTGGAATTCCGTGGCAGCTTGCTCTGGAAGTGAAATTTCCGCGGCACCATGTATTCCGGCAGTTGCGTTTGCACCGCATCCCGCAGCTGCCTGTCTTCTGTCTGGCTTTCGATGAACACCTCGACACCCCCATAACCGCTGGATGTCCGCGGCCAGCCCACCGCCACGACCGCGTCCGCACCGCAGTGTTTTCGAATCACGTCCTCAATCTCGCCAAGCTCAACGCGATGCCCCAGAACCTTGATCTGCGAGTCGATGCGCCCCAGGTGGATCAGCGGGCCGTTCTCATGCGGCCGCCGAACCCGATCCCCCGTTCGATAGAAAACCGCGGTCTGCCCGGGCGGAATTACAAACGATTCAGAAGTCTTCTTTACATCCCGCCAGTATCCCAGCGACATTTGCGGGCCGTTCATCAGCAATTCTCCTTCTTCCCCGGGCGCCACCTCCCGCAATTCTTCGTTGACCACCAGCCAGTTCATCCCCGGATAGGAGTAACCGATTGGCACGATACCCATCTCCGATTCGGCGGGAGAGCGCTGCGCATCCCAGCGATAGAGCGTGCAGGCAATGGTTAACTCGGTCGGTCCGTAGAGGTTCTCGACCACGGAATTGGGCGCGGCCTCACACCAGGCCTGCGTGGAACCGACCGGCAGCGGTTCGCCGCAAAACAGGCTCAGGCGAAGCTGCGGATACCGCCCCGGTTTCAACAGACCGAGCTGCTTCATAAAAATGGCCGTCGATGGCACCGAGAACCACATGGTCAGATGGCTGTTCCTGATGTAGCTATCCGGCTTGATCAATTCTTTCTGCGAAGGACAGCACACACATGCCCCCCGCTCCCACGCAATAAACATGTCAAACGCCGATAGGTCGAAGGTCATATCAAACATCTGCGACAACCGATCGTGTTCGGTCACTTCATACCGTTCCACCATGTAATCCACGAAGCTGCGGACATTCCGCTGCGCCACCGCTACCCCTTTGGGCGTCCCGGTGCTCCCCGAGGTAAACAGCAGGTAGGCCAGCGAGTCGTTCTCGACCGCCTCTTCTCGCCACTCACCCGCCGGCTGCAACGCCTCCGAACTCACAAAAGTGTGCATGGGCCACTTCGTTTGCAACGCCGACACCTCCAGGACCTCCGGCAATAGGATCAGTACCGGATCTCGCTGGCCTTCCAGAAGCGTATCCAGCTGCGGCAGACTTTTTTCATCCACGATCAGCGACCGGCCTTCTGACCGTTCAAACATTATTTTGGTTCTGCCTTCCGGGAACGTCCGGTTCAGCGGAACGTAACCGTGGCCCGACAACAGCGCGCCGAGAACTCCGGCGAACGCCGTAGTGCCGCGATAGGCGAAAACTGATGTCAGCCTGCTGCCCGAAAAGTCCGGATATTTCTGTATCGTCGCGGCAATGCGGCAAGCCAGCTCCCGCAACTCCTGGTAAGTCAGCACTCTCCCCTCGGCGGCCAACGCCGGCCGGTTCGGGAACTTCCGCGCGGATGACAGGAAACCCGCATACAATCCCTTCGGCATTGCGATGTGGCCGCCGCTTGCGGGCGCGGACGTTTTCCGCGGCGCGAACCCCGCCGCGCTCTCGTAAGCTCCTGATGACAATGAAATAGCCTTGCCCATAAGTTTTACAATCTCAACGCTTCCTTGATCCGAAGCGCTTGCTGCTGCAAAAGCACGTTGCGGGAAAGATAGTTGTCCCGAAACTCCGACAAGTATCGTCTGAGAACCGCTCTGGCCCGATAGTTGAAGCTATCCTGGCTCGCCGGTAAATTTTGGGTGTCCGAATAAATAATGCACAATTCCGCGCTCTCACTGGGCGGCACGCTGGCTTCACAGCGCAGATATTGGCCATCGGAGGAATGCTCGACCTCTATGCCGTTGACCATCACTGCTTCAACGCTGTCCAGGTCGCTCTCCTGCTTCAGGAACGTGATGTCGTCGCGGAAACTGTGAAGATTCTGGAAAATCAGGTGGGTCCCGTACATTTCCACGCAAACCTCGCCATGAATCGTTTTTCGCGTAGTGAAGCTCCGGCGAATCACGTCTCCCAGCGAGCGCCACCGCAGATTCCAGTTCAACGCATTGAGCCGGTCCACCACTTGCAGCAATATTCGCGCTTCGCCCGCGAAGTCGTCGTGGTGCGCCGCGATCAGACAGGGTTTGCCCAGCAGGCCGTCAAATGCGAAATTTTCCACGCCGTGCGACAAATAGCGCCGGGTGAACACCGGAAAACTCGCATATTTCATTATCGCCAGTTGCAGCAGGTCGCCCACCGTGGTCTGGTGCTCATCGTCGTGTACCGGCACCACCTCGGTGTTTGCCGCCGCCACAAAGCCGTTCAACTTCAGTGCCCGGGCAGCCCCCGTGGAAAATATACCTTGCGGGAAGAGCATGACGTTGGCGTGCGGCACCCGCGTACTCCGTCTCAGCAGTTGCATTCGCTGATTCGCTATCTTGACCCGTTTGTGCAATATCGCCGACGAGCGTTCGGCGAACTCCCTGGCGGTGTGATCGCATCCATGCACGCACAGCGACAGCCTATCCGGCCGCTCATTAAAAAGCCGCACCGTACTGGCATCCGTCCTGCTCCAATTCCATGGAATGAAAGCGATGGTCGTCGCAAAGTTGTGTTCGTCCATCAATCCCAGAATCTGGCTGTACCTCATGAATCCGTAGCGCGGCTTTAACGGAGGATCGTCCACGATAAGGCAAGCGTTGATTTCCCGCTGCGCTCCCACCCCAAAGGCCAACCTCGCGTACATTACAACCGGCACGATCTCCGCGAAGCTTTCTCTCACGTCGATGTATTTCTTGGTGCGCGCCTCGACGTCCAGCACTTCGGCCGAAGCATGCAGGAAAAACTGCGTCCCGCCGCACCTGGCGCCTACCAGCAGTTCGCCTTCGTTTGTGCCAATAACGCTTTGCACCGCGTCGCTTCGCGAAAGGAGGTCGAACACACTCTGCTTTTCCGGCACCTGAATCCGGATCTGCATTCCGGACATTGGCCCGCACATTTCTGGCAGGTCCTCCGTCACCGACATGAACGCTTGACGCGCCGTCATGCCCCGTACGTTCGCACGACGGTCGCCGGTCAGCAGGCGCAGCAGCTCCCGCGACTCGGTGTCCTCCCCAAACCCGTACACGTATACGGATTGCGCTTTGGCCAGCCAGCCGGGCAGTTCCTCTCCTGCGTTCGCTCGTCTATCCAGCGAAACCGCCAGGCAAGCGGCCGAAGTCATCACGCAAAATCGTTCGCCACGCTCTTCCGAGTTGCCGCCACTGCGGCTTGCTGCTTCCTCGATAGATAACATCTCCCAGTCCACGCCGACGCAGCTGAGCAGTCTGGAGAGTTTCGCGGTGTCCTCTGATATGGCTTCCCCGCGAAGCAGCCAAGCCTTGGGACGCCTGCTCGCGGGAGCATCGTCCCTCGGGTAATTTGCCGCCATTAATCTTTCCCAAAATGCGAGTGTGTTTGACCAGCAGCTTCAATCCTAGATCGGATCACCGAAGGGGCGGGCAAGCATGAAGAAGCTAAGAAAACCGCTGCCAGTTTTCAATTCGCAGAGTATTTCACCGAGGCCTTCGCAGTACATACCATGAAGTCCGCAGGGCCCCATACATTGGCCTGTAACGCTCTTTATAATCTGCAGCTTGTGATCGGCAGCGCCAGCGTTTGGGTCGGCCGCCGTCCATGTAGCGAAACGCCGGCTCTGCGCGCTCCTGCCGCGATAATCATCGGCCACCCGCACAACACCAGGCGCATCGCCTCCCTGTACAAACCGCTCTGATAAGCTCTTTTGATCCAAAACAAAGCCGGGCCGCCCAGAAACGCATACCGGTCACCGCGGCGGGTTCCCCCGTGCGGGTAACTCCCGCGTTTTTCCTTTTCCATGATCGCGCGCAGCGCACCCGCACAGTTCGCCACCTGGTGGATGGTGTTGCCGCCGTGCATCCGGTAAGCGACGGTGGCCGGAGACAGGATTTGCGCGGTGCGCCCGGAATGCAGCAGCTTGATCAGTACATCCAAATCCTCCATCGGGAAAATTTCGTTGGTCCATCCGTGCACCCCGGTGAACACCTCCCGCCGGATCACCAGCGCGCTTGCACTGGCTCGATACGGCCGGTCTTTTTCGATCAGGGATCCATAGGCAACAACTTTGATCTCCTGCGGAGGCCGTTCGCGATTGAAGTCCGGTACTTGCGCTCTAAACCACAACATCGTGCTCAGAATGATTTGCGGTTGTTGTTGCTCCACGATTTCTCTGTATACATCCAGCGCCCAGGGCAGCAAAAGGTCGTCCCCATCCAGGAACACCAGGAAATCGCCCGTGGCCGCTTCAATCCCGAAATTCCGCGCGCCACTGGCTCCCACGTTTTTTTTCAGCTGAATCAGCCGAATCGCATTCCCGTACAGCTCCAGAATTTTGGGAGATTCGTCGTTCGAAGCGTCGTCGACCACGATGATCTCTTTATCTTCGTACGCTTGCGCCAGCGCGGAGTTCACCGCATCGCGTATGAAGTCCGGCTGGTTGTGGGAAGTGATGATGATGCTAAACAGAGGCATTGTTTGTGTTTTGCGTTTCTCGCCGGCACATAACCGCTTGCTTATACTTACTTATACTTGGATACCCGGCGACGTTAACCGGTCGCATCTTCCCCGCCGCCGCCACCATGTCTTGCTTCCCGCGCATCTAATCGGTGACGAGCGAAACGAATGGAAACCCTGCACTTAGCCCCTCAGGCTCGGCTGGCCCTCTCTCCCCAGATCGCGGATTTCCGCGGCGACTTTGTTCAAGTCTCCGCAATGATTCAGGAATCCTGGAAGGAAAATGGGGCCCAGGGCCTGTCCTATACTCCAGAGTTCCTGGCTTCCTGCCTCCATTATCCGGAATCCAGTTCTTCTCTGGCCCCCACGCTTTACCAGGGAAAGTACCCTCGTGCTTTTGTCGCTGGCTTCCCGCGCACGATTCAATACCGGGGCCGCCGGCTTCGCGTACTGATTTGCACCATGCTTTCCGTCTCCAGCGAATTCAAGAAGAAAGGCTACGGCATCATTCTCTGGAGCGAGTTGGTAAAGCGCGCGCAATCCGCAGGCTACGATGGCATGGTCAACTATTGCGTCGATGGCGAACCCATGAACGGTATGATCCTCGGATGCTGTCGAATGCTGAAGCTGCCAACCCAACGAATCTTTTCCGTCCATTACCTGATGCGCTTGCTGCAACCGAAGCCGGAGACGCCTCTCACCCAAGATTCTGAACCTCCGTCAGTCGATCAGTTTTGCCGGGCCGCCAGCGGAATCGGTGCGCCTCTCGCGCGCGTTTGGACTGACGCGGAAGCGAAATGGCAGCTTCATCGCCACGAGGGTCTCGCAACATATCTTCGCTCCGGTCAAAGAGAAGGCTTGCTTACTGCGTATCTGATGGACGCGGCCAATCCGCAGAAAACGAAGTGCCTGCTCGTCGAGGACATTCTGTGGGGAACACTGCAAGGGGAAGAACGCAAAACCCTGGTGGATCGCCTGCTCCATCGCGGCATCCAAGC
>Ga0070730_10006195_pt1 | contig 10245 bp, 7 predicted proteins | sample Coa_R1_3_FD_66447 | JGI IMG/M metagenome (GOLD analysis project Ga0070730, IMG submission 66447) | Surface soil microbial communities from Centralia Pennsylvania, which are recovering from an underground coalmine fire - Coalmine... | ecosystem: Environmental > Terrestrial > Soil > Unclassified ... | reverse complement strand
GCGCTGGCGGTCATCCTGTATGCAGCCCTCGACTCCGCCGTTTTCGGCGCCAGCTCCGTCGTGTACGTGCCGCTCTCGATCCGGCTCGGTACCGGTGCCAACGGCTACAGCTACCTGCTGGCCGCGGCCGCGCTCGGCGGGGTGCTCGGCGCCGGCCTGGCGAACCGGCTCAGCGGCGCTTCCCGCGTAGGCCTGGTCATCATGGGCAGCATCTGCCTGCAGACTCTCCCATGGCTGGCCACCGTGCCGGTGCGCTGGCCCGCGCTGGCGGCCGCGCTGCAGGCTGCCTCCGGCGTCGGGATGGTCATCGTGAACGTGCTCGCCATCACGAGCTTGCAGCGCGACCTGCCCCGCAACGTGCTCAGCCGGGTGCTCAGCATCCTCAACACCATCGTCCTTGGGAGCATGCTGCTCGCCAGCCTCGCGGCCGGCATCCTGCTCGCGCACGCCGGCCTGGATGCCGCGCTCATCGCCTTCGGCGCCGGGTTCCCCGTGATCGCGCTGCTCGGCCTGCCCACGCTGCTCCGCGCCGATCCTACGTCCGCGGCGGTAGCCGAACGGCTGCGGTCCAGGGTTACCCTGCTTTCCGGGCTGGACCTGCTGGCCGGCGCCGACCGCAACACCCTCGAACGCCTGGCCGCCGCCGCCGAGGACGTGGTCCTGCCCGCTGGCTCCACGCTGATCCGCGAGGGTGACAGCGCGGACGCGCTGTGGGTGCTGGTGCGGGGCCAGCTTTCGGTGGAGGCAACTGGCGATGGCGGACAGCCTCGTGAGCTGCCGCCGGTGACCGCACCCGGCTACGTAGGGGAGCTGGGGCTCATACACGGCATTCCCCGCACCGCCACCGTCCGTACCGAGCAGGAGTGCACGCTGCTCCGGATCAACGGCGAGGACTTCCTGGCCGCGCTGCAAGACAGCCGGCCCAGCGTCTCGCTCCTGTCGGTCGCCGGGATGCGAATGACCCGAACCCAGACCTACGCCCCGGATCGCTAGTCGAGGACGGCCTCGCTCCGTCCGGCGCCGCCGGGAGGAGACCGCCTGACTTGAAGGTTGAACTAGATCCCGTCTCCCATACCGAGAGCGCGCGGGCGTGATCTGATGGCGCAATGAGCCAGGTGGTGATCGCCCCGGACAAGTTCAAGGGAACGCTCACCGCAACCCAGGTCGCCGAGCACGTGGCCGCCGGGCTGCAGCGGGTCCGGCCCGGGCTGCCGTGCGTCCTGGTTCCGGTCGCGGACGGCGGCGAAGGCACGGTGGACGCGGCGCAGGCCGCCGGGTACCGGCGCATCGAGATGGGAGTCCGCGGGCCGACCGGCAGGCCCGTCACCGCCGCATTCGCGTTCGGCGAGGGAACCGCGATCATCGAGTCCGCGCAGGCGTGCGGGCTGAGCCTGCTACCCGGTGGCGCGCCCGCACCACTAACCGCTACGAGCCGCGGGGTTGGGGAACTCATCATGGCCGCGGCCCGGATGCGCGCGAAGCGGATCGTGCTCGGCCTCGGCGGGGTCGCGTCCACCGACGGCGGGGCGGGGCTAGTGGCGGCCCTGGGGGCCAGGCTGCTCGACGAGTCGGGCGCCGAGCTGCCGCCCGGCGGGGCACCTCTGGCCCGGCTGGCCAGGATCGACCTGTCGAAGTTGCGGGACCTGTCGGGTCTGGAGATCATCGTGGCCACGGACGTGGACAACCCGCTGCTCGGCGAGCGCGGCGCCGCTGCCGTTTACTCGCCGCAGAAGGGCGCCTCCGCGGCCGACGTGGCGGCGCTGGAAGAGGGCCTCGCGCGCTGGGCCGAGGTGGCCGAGCACGCGCTCGGCCGGGTGAAGCGGAACGACCGGGGAGCGGGGGCCGCGGGGGGCCTCGGGTTCGCGGCGCTCGCGTTCCTGGGCGCCACGATGCGCCCGGGCATCGAGGTGATGCTGGACCTGGCTTCGTTCGCCCACCACCTGTCCGGCGCCCGGCTGGTGATCACCGGCGAGGGCGCGATCGATACGCAGACGCTGCACGGCAAGGCCCCGGCCGGAGTGGCCAGGGCGACCGCGGCGGTGGACCCTGACCTCCCGGTGGTCGCGGTGGCGGGTATGTGCTCGCTGACCGACGCCCAACTCCGGGCGGTGGGGATCGCGCGCGCCTACGCGCTGACGGACATCGAGCTCGATCTCGCCCGCTGCCGCGACCACGCCGGCCCGCTGCTCGAGGACCTCGCCGAGCGGATCGCGCGCGACTGGATTACGCCCTGAACGCGCCGCGGCCCCCGGTGACGTAGTCGTATTCGGCCAGGGCGGCGGCCAGCGCGTCGGCTTCGGCGGGCAGTCCCCGGGCTTGACGCGCCGCGGCCGCGCGCAGCCGGGCCGCCAGCGCGGGGTCGGTCAACACGGCGCGGACCGCGGCGGCCAGGCGTTCGGGGTCGCCGGGGGAAATGAGCACGGCGGCATCCTCGCCGACCATGGCCGGGGTGCCGCCGACGCTGGTGGCCACGATCGGGACCCCGGCCCGCATGGCCTCCTGCAGGACGAGCGGCTGGCCCTCCCACACGCTCGGCAGGACGAAGACGGCGGCCCCGGCCAGCAGCCCGGGCACGTCCGTCCGCGGGCCAGCGAACTCCACGGTCAGCCCGAGCGCGGCCGCCTGCTGCTTGAGTTGCGCCTCGAGCGGGCCTTCGCCCACGATGACCAGCACCGGCTCGGGCCGGATGTCCCGCCAGCGGGCGGCCGCTTCGATCAGGGTCCCGAAGCCCTTCTGCGGGGCGAGTCTGCCCACGGCGAGGACGACGGGTCCGCGCGGGACCGCGCCGGAGGCGGCGCGCGTTTCCGCGGAAACGTCTCCGGCTTGGCTCGCCGCGGCGGGGGGCGGCGAAGCGGTCAGGGGCACGGTGGCGGCGCGCGTTTCCGCGGAAACGTCTCCGGGCTGGCTCGCTGCGGCGGGAGTCGGCGGGGCGGTCAGGGACACGGCGGCAGCCGACGGGGCGGTTAGCGATATGGCGGGGGGCGGAACCACCGCCCGTCCGACGCGCTGGGCGCCGGCGGCTCGCATCCGGTCTTCCAGGTCCGGGGAGACGCACAGCACCGAGTCGGCGTTGCGGGCGACGATCAGCTCGAGCACCCGGTAGATCGCGCCGGTCAGGGCGCCCTCGGGCGGGGCGTTGTGCACGGTGACGACCAGCGCGGCCTGCACGCCGCTACGGCGCCGGGCGAAGGCCAATGCGATCGCGGTGAGGGCGCCGGCCCGCAGGCCATGCGCGTGTACTAGGTCGGGCGGGCTGGCTTCGATGAGGCGGCGCAGCCTGGCGATCGCCCGCAGGTCCGGCAGCACCCGCGGCCGGTCCGCGATATCGACCGCCGCGAACCTGATCGGGGTGAGGGCCTCGTCGCTGGTGAAGCCGAAGGCGCGATCGGTCGGCGCGGGGCCGAAGACCTCCACTGGCATGCCGCGGGCCGCGCAGCCGGCCGCGAGCATCTTGACGTGGCGCCCGGTCCCGCCTGCGCTGGTGCCCAGGACGAACGCGATCTTCATGCGCGGATCACGCGGCGCATCGCCGCGCGCAGGTCGCCGCCGTCGGCCAGGGTCACCACGGTCAGGAAGGCCGCCAGGACGGCGGCGCTGGCCATCAGGGTGAGCGCCACGTTCGGCAGGAAGCCGTGCGCGGGGACGGCCAGCGTTACTCCTAGCCCGGCCGCGCCCCCGGCCACCGCGCCGCCCAGGCCGGCCAGGCCGGCCCGCCTGCTCCCGCGCAGCGCCTGTGCCCCGCGGTAGCGCCGGACCAGCATGATCAGGGCGGCACCCGACCCGGTAAGCCCGATCGTGGTGCCCACCCCGAGCCATCCCACCACGGCGGACCTCGGCACGAACGGCACGATGAGCAGGTCCGCCACCAGCACGAGCAGCCACCCGCCGCTGACCGCCGCGGCGGCGGCGCTGCTCCGCCCGAGCGCGTAAAGCACCCGGGACAGGTTCGCGGTCAGGCCGTACCCGACCAGGCCCGGCGCGAACGCGGCCAGGGCGATCGCCAGGTGCCTGGCGTCCGCGGCCTGGGTGAAGTGGGACTGGAAGACCCGGGCCAGCGGGATGCACGTCCCGGTCATCGCCGCCACGCCTAGCCAGGACGCTACCGTTACCGCGCGGGTGGAGGCGGCGCAGGTCGCGTCGAAATCTTCCGTCCGGGCGGAAAGCTCGGGGAAGGCACTCGTCGCGATCGGCACCGCGAGCACGGCGTAGGGGACGAAGAAGACCGCCCAGGCGAAGCTGTAAAGGACGAGCGAGCCGCCACCACCGCGCGAGTTGGCCAGCACGATCACGACCGCCACCGAGGCGTCCTGGGCGATGAGCGTGGCGATGCCCGCCGCCGCCAGGGACCTGACCCGCGGGCCGACACCGGCCGGGAACCTCAGCGTGGGGCGCAGCGCCAGCCGCAGCCGCACGGCCGGGATGAGCGGGGTCGCCGCCAGGGCTGCGACCCCGGCCGTGGTCCCGGCGGCCAGGATGACCCAGGCCGCCGTGGGTACCGGCCTGGCCAGGTTCTGGTCTCCGTTCCCGACCGCGCCGAACCAGAAGTACGCCCCGATGACGACCAGGCTGGACAGCACGGGGGCCAGCGCGGGAGCGGCGAACCTGCGGTGCGCCTGCACGATGCCGTACAGCACTACGGCGAGGCCGTAGAGCAGGATCTGCGGCGCGAACACCGCGAGCAGCCGGGCGCCCAGGGCGATCATGCTCGCCCTGGGGCACCCGGGGGCCCCGTCGAGCAGCAGCGATACCAGCGGTCGCGCGGCGACCGCGATCAGCAGGCTGACCGGGACGAGCAGCACGACCGTCCAGGTGAGCAGGGCGGACGAGGTCTGGCGCACCTGTTCCCTGTCGGTCGCAGGGCCCGCCAGGACCGGGACCACCACGGCGGTGAGCGCGCCGCCCAGGACCACGTCGTAGATGATGTTCGGCACCATGTTCGCCGTGGTGTAGGCAGTGCCCAGACACAGCGCCTGGACCGTGTGCGCGAACACGACCTGACGGCCGAAACCGATCACGCGCGCCAGCATCGTGATCGCCCCGATCAGCACGGCGGCGCGGCCGATCCCCGCGCTCCGCTGCCGAGCACTCCCCCGCTCGGCCACCGGGAGGGTCACTCCCTGGGCGGCGCTATGTCGGTGTCCGCGGCCTGGTCCGCCCCCCGCTGGACCGGGATCACGATCGGCGGCGGCGGGCTCGCGGGCCTGCGGCCCAGCAGGTCGAGCCGGCGCAGGGCCGGCGTCCGCTCGATGACCGCGGTGAAGCTGACCTTCTCGCTCGCCGCGTTCAGCCAGGCCGTCCCGGCCAGCAGCGCCACCCTGGCCGGCCGGGGCAGGCCGCAGGCGGCGGCGCCGATCATGGCGCCCAGGGCGTTCGCGCCGGCGTCGCCCAGCATCGCCCGCTCACCCAGGTCCTCCGGCAGCAGGGCCAGCGCGGCGGCCAACGGCGGCGCCACGGCCGTTCCCGCGAGACCCGCGGTGTCCGCGGCAGCGTCGCTGACGGCCCGGCCGAGGGACCCGCCGAGGACGACCAAAGCGCCGGAGGCGACCGCAGCCTTGATGGCCCGGCCCGGCCGCAGGTCGAACAGGTTAAGCAGGTTCGCGAACCCGGCCACCAGCCCGGTGTTGATGATGAAATCGGCGGCGTTGCCGCCGCTCAGGGCGGCGGTCGCCATCCCGGTGGCACCGATGCCGGCCAGCTTCACGGCCCCCGTGGTCACCTCGCCCTGCCGCAGCGCGCCCAGGTGGCCGCGGAACCCGCGCCGGTCGGACGACCCGGCCAGGTCGTCGTAGGCTCCGAACGCCGCTCCCCCCGCCCCCGCGATCGTGATCGCGGCGGCCGCCCGCCAGGCCGCGCGGCCTGCGTCGGGCTCGGCCGCGGACCGCAGCCCGGCCTGCACCAGCGCGCCCGCGACCGCGCCGACGGCGACCGCCGGACCCTCCAGCAGCGTCACGGGCTCGCCGCGGTGGTTCGACCGCGACCACGCCTTCGGCCCGCCGGGTGGGTATCGGTTCAAGACGGAGTAGGCCAGCCGGGTGGCCCCGGCGGCGGCCAGCCCTGACAGCCCGGCCCCGGGCACCCCGGCGACCGCGGCGATGAGCCACCGCCCGGGCGGGTCCTGCGAGCGCCCGGCGCGGCCCGGCGAGCGCCCGGGCGGGTCCTGCGACCGCCCGGTGCGGCCCTGCGCGCGCCTGGGCCGGCCTGGCGAGCGGCCTAGGCTCACTTCTTTCCCTTCTTGCCCGACCGGGCTCCCGCCGTGCCGGAAGACGCGCTCGCGCTCGTGCTGGGGCTCGGGCTCGCCGTGGGTGCGGGGCTCGGGCCGACGGTGCTCGCGCCGTTGCCCGTCATCCCGAAGCTACCCGGCTTCCCGCCCTCCAGCAGCACCGCCAGCGCCTGGATGACCACGCTCTGCCCGGACACGAAGTCCGCGTCGTCGACCGTGGAGACCTGGTTGGCCACGTTGCTCGACCGCAGGACGGCGATCGGGCTGCCGGGGCCAGAACCGGTGGACGACCCGGCCACCACGGTGGCCGAACTCTTCGCGGCCAGTTCCTCGGCCAGCGCAACGAGCATCTGATCCAGCGGGCTCGCGCTGCCGTCGCTCGGTGCGGTCTGCGGGGTGACGATCACCGCCAGCGTGGCCGGGGTAGCCGGCTGCCCGCTGGTGGTCAGGAACCCGGAATTGGCGTAGGCGGTGAGCATGGTGGCGGCGTTGGTCTCCGACGCGCGACCGGACGACCCGGTGCCGGACGACCCGGTGCCGGACGACCCGGCGCCGACCGTCGGGCTCCCGGACGGCGTGCCCGACGGGCTCGCGGTGGCCTGGCTGCCCGGCGATCCCGGAGCCCTGGTCAGGATCTCGCTGGCGATGATGCGTGCGGCCTGCTGCTGATAGGTCGTGCCGCTTACCAGCGTGATCCCGTCGGACTGGGCCAGGACCAGGTTGGTCTGGTTCAGGTAGGCCTGCGTGGTGTCGCTGGTGTCGAAGAACTTCGGCTGCAGGGCGATCTCCCCGGTGACCGTAGCCCCCGCGAACTGCGTGGCGGCGTCGCTGATCGCGGTGACCACCGCCGGCGCGGCGCCGGGCTCGGTCACGATCAGCAGCCGCTGGCCCGCCAGCAGGTTATGCAGCACGGCGGGCTCGACCGCCTGGGCGTACGACTCGCCGAGTTCGGCCTGCGCCTGGGCCGTGTTCCGCTCGCCGGTCAGCTGGTTCACCTCGGTCTGCAACCGGCCGGTGGTCTGGTTGAGCAGGTTGTACGTGGGCCCCTGCAGCTCGGTGGAGCCGAGCACGATCCCGATCGCGAGCGCGAGGAACACCGCCACGATGGAGACGAGGTGATAGCGAAAATCAATCACTAGAGTTTTCCGGTCAGCCAGTAGGTGAAGGAATGCCAGGTCACTTCGAAGTACCTGGCCAGGACGGGTTCGGCGGGCGAGAACAGCACGGCCACCAGCACGGTCACCGCCGCGGCCAGGACTAGCGCGAGCAGCGACCAGCCGGAGATGCGGCTCTGGTAGAGCTGGTGCACGCCCCGGGCGTTGATCAGCTTCCCGGCGACCCGTAGGTGCGTAATGAAGGTGCTCGACATGCCGGCCCGGCCCTTGTCGAGGAACTCCTCGAGCGTGTGGTGCGTGCCGACGACCACGATAAGGCTGGCTCCCTTGGCGTCGGCCAGGAGCAGGGCGATGTCCTCGCTCGTCCCGGGGGCCGGGCAGGTCACCGCGTCCAGGCCCAGCTCACTGACCCGGGACAGCCCCGGGGCGCGGCCGTCGGGGTAGGCGTGCACGACGAGTTCCGCGCCGCAGCACAGCGCCTCGTCGGACACCGAGTCCATGTCCCCAAGGATGACGTCGGGCTCGTACCCGACCTCCATCAGGGCCTCCGCGCCGCCGTCCACAGCCAGCATGACCGGCTTGTACTCGCGGATGTAGGCGCGCAGGGCGGCGAGGTCCTCCCGGTAGTGGTAGCCGCGCACCACGACCAGGACGTGCCGGCCCTCCATGTCCGTATCCAGCTCGGGTGCGTGGACGCCGTCGGTCAGCAGTTCGTGCTCGCGCCGGAGGAACTCCAGGGTGTTGGCGGCGAACGACTCGATCTGGACCGGCACCATGGCCCTGGCCTCGGTCATCGCCGCGTCCACCGACTGCTGGGTCAGCGGGGTGCCCTTCGCCACAACCGTGTCGCCGAGATACAGGGTCTCCTGGTCCAGCCGGACCACCGCGCCGTCGGTGACCCGGACGAGCACGTCGGGGCCGACATCATCCAGGACGGGGATGGCCGCGTTGAGGAGTAGCTGCGGCCCGAGGTTCGGGTAGCGCCCCGTTATGCTCACCGAGACGTTGACCACGGCGGACACCTTGCGCCTGATCAACTCCTCGGCGCTCACCCGGTCCAGGTCGGAGTGATCGATGATGGCGATCTCGCCCGGGTTCAGCCGACGCGAGATGCTCTTGGTCTTCCGGTCCACGCGGGCCACGGCGACGATGCCGGGCGGCTCCCCAGCCTTCCCCCGGAACGGCAGCGGCATCCTGACGGGTGGGACCTTCATCACGTTCCATCCTGCCAGAGCATTCCAAGAGTGCAGGCCAGGTTGATGATTACGGCGTGTCACGGGGGCAGTAGGGCCCGAGGCACGGTCCCGGTTCCTGGCGCCCGCGAGCCGCCCAGTTCGCCCCCCGGGCGGTGTATATACCGGGTGGAAGCGCCACGTGATGCGGAAGGAAGGCGCGCGGGATGATGACAGCCGATCTGCTCTCACGGGCACCGGCCGGAGATGGCGAGGCGTTCCGGGAGCTGACCGAGATCGGACAAACCTATCGGGTAGGGTGGAAACCGTGATCCGGGGGGCGCGCTTTACTGAAGCTGACGCCGAAGCGCACGTCCACGGGATCTGCTTCAAGACCGGCCCACCGGAACGGGTCGGCGTTGAACTCGAATGGCTGGTCCGCGATCGCCGCGATCCTGCCCGCCCAGTGCAGGCGGAGCAGGTAGCCGCCACATTGGCCCACTTCGGGGGCCCTGCGCCCCCCGGCACTAGCACACCTGGCCGCGATGGCCACGGGTCCGGTGAAACCGACCCGGGAGAGTCACGCAGCGCCGTTCGGTATCAAGGTATTTCTCTTTCATCTGGTTCCTGCCTGACCGTGGAGCCAGGCGGGCAGCTTGAGCTCAGCTCGGCTCCCGCGGCTACGCTCGGTGAGCTCATCGAGGAGACCGGGCGGGATCTGGCCGCCCTGCGGGACGCGGCGGCAGCCGTCGGCCTCGAGCTTTGCGGCTACGGCCTCGATCCGCTGCGACCGCCCCGGCGCCTGCTGGATCTGCCGCGTTACGCGGCGATGGAAAAGTTCTTCGACCGCGAGGGCCCGTGGGGCCGGCAGATGATGTGCGGCACCGCGTCGGTCCAGGTCTGCGTGGACTCCGGCGACGAGGGCCCGAGCGAGTCCGGCTACCGGGCGCGCTGGCGGCTGCTGCACGCGATCGGGCCGGTGCTCGTGGCGGCGTTCGCCAACTCCCCGCTCCGGGGCGGGCGGCCGACGGGCTGGCGCTCGGCCAGGCAGCAGGTGTGGTCGAACATGAACCCGGGCCGGACCCGGGCCCCGGCCCCGCCGACGGACGACGGTGACCCCCGCGACGCGTGGACCGCCTACGCGCTGGACGCCGAGCTCATGTGCGTGCGGGAGCCCGAGTCGGCCGACTGGAGCGCGCCGCCCGGGCTGACCTTCCGCGAGTGGCTGCGCGCCGGCGATACCGGCGGGCTGCGCGCGCCCACCCAGGAAGACCTGGACTACCACCTGTCCACCTTGTTCCCGCCGGTCCGCCCGCGCGGGCACATGGAGGTACGCGTGATCGACGCGCAGCCCGGCGACGGCTGGATCGTGCCCGCGGCCGTCGCCACCGCCCTGACCGGCGACGAGCGCGCGTCCGAGGCGGCGATGGCCGCCGCCGAACCCGTCTGGGACGGATCGGCCGATACGCAGGAGCCGTGGCTGCGCGCGGCCAGGAGCGGGCCGGGCGATCCGGGCATCGGCAGGGCCAGCCGGGAGTGCTTCGAGGCGGCCAACGCCGCGCTGGGCCGCTCGGGGGCGCCGGCTCCGATCCGGCAGGCGGTGGCCGACTTCACCGAACGTTACGTACTGGCCGGCCGGTGTCCGGCCGACGACCAACTGGAGGGAGTCACTCGTGACCGAGCCAGAGCTTGAGGGGGCCGCGCTGCGCGAGCGGATCGCGGCGGAACTGACGGGCGC
>Ga0070730_10006194_pt1 | contig 10245 bp, 8 predicted proteins | sample Coa_R1_3_FD_66447 | JGI IMG/M metagenome (GOLD analysis project Ga0070730, IMG submission 66447) | Surface soil microbial communities from Centralia Pennsylvania, which are recovering from an underground coalmine fire - Coalmine... | ecosystem: Environmental > Terrestrial > Soil > Unclassified ... | reverse complement strand
GATCGAGGATGCGATCGATCTGTCCACCGGCGTTTTCGATGTGGATGATCTCGTGTGGAAACAGGTCATAGTGCATGACCTGGATGTCGTCGTCCGGCCAGACCTCTTCCAACGGCCGCCCAAGCGCTGCCGCGCACTTCTTCGCGTGATCGGGCCGCACCTGACGGATAACCGTGTTCATGGGGTGGTCGGCGCTTCCAGCGTCGATAGCCAGCCAGCGAATGCCGCGGGCTTTGACCCACTCGGCAAATTCGCGGGTCGGGCCCGGGTGCTTGATGAAGTAGCGCGTCTCGTCCGGCTCGATCGGCCCGCACTCCGCCGTCCAGTTGGACGGGTAGAAGCGGTGGTACCCGGTGTGGATGACCAGGATGTCCCCCCGCTCGATGGTGATCCCGGTGTGCTGTTCCCAGCGCTCGAAGTGCGCAGGTCCGTAGATCTGATAGTCGCCGACACCCAGCTTCTGGAGGTCGACGACGCACGCCGGCCCGACGAGAAAGTCGATCGGCAACTCGCCGATGCCTTTGGCGCTGGTGACGAAGTGGTTCGGGGCATCGAGGTGCGTGCCGACGTGCAGGGTGGACGTAATCTCCATGCCGCCGACGCCTTCGAACGCCACGCGTTTGACCCACTTGATGCTCGGCCCGTCGTAGCGGGCGAAGCCGGGCGTGTTCACGTCCCAGTTCTGGGACAGGTCCAGCAAATTCAGCGGCACGGGCCCGCCGCCTGCCCCGCGCAGCGCAGCGGAGCGTGGGGTGACCATCGGCAGATGGTAGCAGGGGCTAAGCTGTGGGCCGTGTTGATCGGGGTCGATGCGAGCCGCGTGACGCGGCCGAACCGGACCGGCACGGAGAACTATTCGCTCCACGTCCTGCGCCAGTTGCTCGCCCAGGACCAGCGCAATGCGTACCGTCTGTATCTCAGCCGGCCGCTCGTCGACGGGCTCCTACCGTGCGGTCCGCGGACCAGCAGCCGGCTCATCCAACTACCGCGCCTCTGGACGCAGGTCGGGCTGTCGACCGAGATGCTGGTCAGTCCCCCGGACGTGCTGTTTGTGCCCAGCCACGTGCTGCCGCTGGTCACGCCGTCGCGGTCGGTGGTGGTGGTGTACGACGTGGGCCATCGGTACTTCCCGCGCGCCCACCTACTCACGGAGTGGCTGTACGTCGAGTGGGCGATTCGCCGCCACGTGCGGATCGCGACTCGCCTGCTGACAATCTCCGAGGCCACCCGGCGCGACCTCGTGCGCCTGTACGGGGCTGATCCGGCGCGGGTTGCCGTTGCCTACCCGGCCGTCGAGGAGCGCTTCACACCGGCGACCGCCGCCGAGATCGCGGCAGTCCGGGCTCGCCACGGCCTCGGCGAGCACTATGTGCTGCATCTCGGCACGATCAAGCCGCGGAAGAACCTGCCGCGCTTGATCCAGGCGTTCGCCAGCGCGAGCTTGCCACCCGATACGCAGCTCGCGCTTGGCGGCACGACGACGTTTGGCGGGACGGCGCTCGAGCGGGCGATCGCGCGGGCTGGCATCGCCGACCGCGTGCGGCGGCTTGACTACGTTCCGGACGCCGACCTGCCGGCGCTGTACAGCGGCGCGGCGTGCGTTGCGATCGTCAGCCTCTACGAAGGCTTTGGGATGCCCGCCCTCGAGGCGCTCGCGTGCGGCGCGCCGCTGGTGGCGAGCAATCGCGGCTCGCTTCCCGAGATCGTGAGCGACGCCGCACTGGTGGTCGATCCACTTGCGGTGCGGTCAATTGCCGCGGGTCTGGAACGCGCCGTGGGCGACGCCACGCTTCGCGCCGTGCTGAGAACCGAGGGTCCTCGGCGCGCGGCGACATTCGACTGGGCGTCCGCTGCGCGCGTCACCCGACAGGTCCTGGAACAGGCGACCCTGCCAGCTGTCGACAGACCGCCTCGATCCCCGCGGCCGTCCGCTGCCAGGTGAAGGTTTCGGCGCGCCGCCTCGCGGCGGCGCCGAATGCAGTTCGCCGCGCTGGGTCGTGCAGCAGCAAACGCAAGCGCTGGCGAAGGGTCACGGCGTCGGTGACCAGATAGCCCGTCTCGCCGTCCACGATCGTTTCTTGGAGACCGCCTTCCCGCCACGCGACAACTGGCACGCCCGACGCCATGGCTTCGAGCGGCGCCATGCCGAATTCCTCGCCATATGGCGCGAACACCGCGACCACCGCCCCGCGGTAGGCCGCCGCGAGCTCCGCGGACGTCAGGTCGCCACGCAGCACCACCCCGCTGGGCGCCAGCTCGCGCAATTCGCGCACGGTGTCAGGGTGGCCGCCGCCCACGACATGGAGGGGCAGATCGGGCATATCGCGCCAGACGTCAAAGAGGCGATCGAGGCCTTTTTCGGGCGACAGCCTGCCGACGGTGATCGCGTAGGCGGCATCGCCGCTGGCGGTCTCTTTGCCCGGCGCAAACTGGGCGAGGTCCACGCCCGGGTACACGACCGCGTCGGCCTCGCGGCGGTACAGCTGCCGAAGCCGAGTCGCCGTGTAGCGGCTGTTGGCGACCAGCCGCGCCGCGCGTCGCACGGCGAGCCAGTCGACCAGGCGTCGCAGGCGCAGGTCGAGGCGGCGCGCGCCTGGCTGCAAGAACACGCTGCGCGTTGAGTGCACCCAGTACGCCACTCGCGGGCCGTTGCGCAGCGCCAGCAAGTTGGCTCCGAACGAGTTGGTGACGATCGCGTCGGCGCGAACGTGGGCGACGGGCCACTCGAGTCGGCCAGGGCGCGTGTGCGCGAGGCTCGCCAGCTCGGGATAGGTGCGCCGCTGATCGAAGCCGCCGAGCAGCAGGTGCACGTCGTGGCGCTCCATGAGCGCGCGCGCCAACTCCAGGACCGCGCGTTCGCCGCCCCCGAGCGTGTTGGCGTGACTGTGCGCCAGGACGATGCGCATGCCGCGTGGTCAGTTGTCGACCGGCTTCGCCGCGAGGCTGATCAGCGTGTGCCCCATGGATGGCCGCAGCCGGCCGACCAGTTCGCTCGAGCCGAGCCTTGAAAAATGCACCGTGTTGGTCCAACGCCCGAGCGGCGCCAGGCCAGCGCGGCGGAGCAGGAGCTCGAGCGTGTCGAAGGTGAAGTAGCGGATGTGTCCGGACGTGCCCGGACCAGCGTCGAACTCGACGTTATGCGGTGAGCGACCGAGAACGAGTTGGGCGCGGCCGCTGAGTGCCACCAGGTTTGGCGTGGTCAGCGCCAGCCAGCCGCCGGGCATTAGCACACGTGCGAGCTCGTGGACAACCGCTTGGGTATCGAAGACGTGCTCGATGACCTCCGCGGCAACGATGGTCGCAAACGTCGCCGACGCAAATGGCAGCGCCGCTTCGACCTGGGCGCGGACCGGCAGCAGCCCTCGCCTCGCCGCGGCCACAAGCGCCGCGCTCGAAATATCGAGGCCCACCATTCGCTTCCTTGCGGGCGCCCGCACCACGCTGGAAATGAACTGCCCGTCGTAACACCCCACGTCGAGTAACCACCCCCGCGGCCGCCCCTCGAGCAGCCCCCTGAGTCGCCGCACCCGACTGACGTCAAAGCCCGACGGCCGCCAGGCCTCCTGGAAGCGTCGCTCCGCAAACCCCTGGCGAGTGCTGGCCACCGTGGCCACTCATCGTACGCACTCCATCGAACTCGTACGGGTGATCGGGCCGACCTCTTCGGGCCTGATGAAGCGGGTGCTGCGCGCGACAGCCTATGGGCTACGGGCGCGACGCGCGTTAGCAGCGGCGCGAAGCGATCCACCAGCCGCGTGCCTCTGGCCGGTACGAGCGGGAACAAGGCGGGAAGCGCCCCTCGCGGGGGGTCGCCGCGGGAAGGAGCGCGCAGCGAGCCTGCGAGCGGAGCAGCGACTGGCGGCGGGGGGCCCGCAGGGCTCCCCCGATCCGTATTAGTACGAGCTAGCCGTTTCCAGACTGGGTGGACGCGCGGTAGTCGTCGGCGTTCTGTTTGGTGATCTGCAGGTACTGATCGCCGTACTGCACGCTCGGTTCGATCTGCGTCGATTCCATCCACTCGTTGAACGTGCTGACGATGACCGCCCAGCCCGGGTTCGACGCCAGCGCGCCGTCCCAGGTGGCCTGGTAGTAGGCGCCGCCGCTGCGATCGCGCGAACAGGTCGTCGCGCGCGCCGCGGCGTCGTCGCAGCCCGGCGAGACTGGCGGAATCCAGAGTTTGTCCGGCGCCACGGCCGCCGCCTTGGCCGCCCAGCTTGGCAGCTGGCTAGCCGGATTGCCCGACCAGGCAATCGCGTACGGGCTGATCCCGTCCCACGCGTCACCGCTGAGGATGTTGAAGTTGTCGCCGTCGGCGATCCAGACCGCCGAGTGCCCGGGGTCGACCTGGCTGCGAATCGAGTTCCAGGTAGCGTTGTCGTACATGCCCGCCTGCCAGAAAAAGATCACCGGCTTGCCCTGATACTTCACGATGGCCGGGTTGTTGGCCCGCGTGTCGTAAAAGACCTTCAACTGCGCGATCACGTCGTCGACGCCCCAGAATTTAGGCGTCTCGAAGTGGATCGTCGCCCGAAAGCCAGTTTTCTGGGCGATGTCCAGCAGGTGCCCGAAGTTGGTGTCGGTCCGGTCGCCACCGCCATACCACGACATGACGAACCCGTCGATGCCTGCCGCCTGGGCTTCCTGGACGTGCCGCTGGATGACGCCGAGGTCGTCCGAGTTGTACGCGTTGCCAGGCTGGAAGAGCGTGCGGTCGAAGTTCGAGGGGTCCCACCAGGCGTAGTAGTAAGCCAGGACGGGGCGACTCTCGTTGTAAGCAAAGGTTGGGGAAGCCGGCGCGAGCACGGCGGCGGCGGTCAGAGCGACCGCCAGAAACCGGATTTTATGTTGCGAAAAGCGCACAGGATGTAACTCCAGGTGCCGCAAGCTGCTGTGACTCGTTCGTGACGGATCCACGATATAACGCGGCGCGGCCATACTAGGCAACCCTTTCGCAACCAACTGGAACGCCTCGTTACATCCCCGTCACGTTGTCGTTCGGCGCGGCTGCGGCTACAATTCCGCGCGGCCAACCGGGCCTCGCAATGCCACAACCGCAGGACCCCCCACACCTTTCATTGCAGCCCAAACCCTTGGCTATGGACGTCCGCCAGGGCCTTCCAGGGCTCATCGTGACGGGTGTGCCTATCGAGCGTTCGAGGAGCAGTCGTCTATGCATTTGACCACGGAGGCCGGGGATCCGGTTGCGCCGGTCCTGTTCGAGGAGGACACTCTGGGGCTTTCCCCGCATATCGTGCTCCCCGAACCGCTGCCCGACGAAGACGACAGCGGTGACGATCCGCTACGGACCTACCTCCGTGAGATCCATGAGGTCAACCTGCTGACAGCGGCCGACGAGCGCATGCTCGCCTGTCGCATGGAAGAGATGATCTGCCTCGACGAGGTGCGCGCTGAGTTGTCTGGCGCTGAGGGCGGCCAGCCGAGCGGTACGGGCATCGCTCTGCGCCTGTACGAGCGCTTCTACGAACGGCGGGCCCTGGCCGAAGTCCTCAGCACGATGGAGAAGATCGACGACGTCTCCGCGCTGCTGCAGTCGTCGGCCGTGCGTCAGCGGTTGGACTACGTGCCAGACCTCGATCTGGGTGGGACACTAGGCAGCCGCGTCGGACTCGACGCCAGCGCTGCGCAGGCGTTCATCGTCCGGTTTTCGATCGACACGCGGCTGTTTGCGCCGGCCGTGCTCAGCCTGCTCGCATCAGAGCCGCCGGCCGATCTGCCGTCGCCCACCTGCATGTGGCAGCGGCTGGCAATGGCGTCGTGTGACGAAGAGCTGGCGGACTATTTCGACGAAATGCACACCCGAGGCGAACGCGCTGAGCGCCGGCTCATCGAATCCAACCTGCGCCTGGTGGTCAGCGTGGCCAAGAAATACCTGGGCCGCGGTCTGGCGCTCCTGGACCTCATTCAAGAGGGCAACCTGGGCCTGATGCGCGCGGTGGAAAAATTCGATCACCGCCGCGGCTTCAAGTTCAGCACCTACGCGACGTGGTGGATCCGCCAGGCGGTGGGTCGCGCCGTGGCCGACCAGGCCCGCACGATTCGCGTGCCCGTCCACATGACCGAGGTCATCAATCGTCTCGCCAACGTCTCGCGTGACCTGATTCAGGAGCTTGGACGCGAACCGTCCGCCGCCGAGATTGCCCTGGCGATGGGGCTGGTCACCGAGTGGTTTGAGGCCGAACTGGCGATCAATGCCGGGTCACTGCACGAGGATCCGGTGACGCGCCGGCGCGAGATCTTGAAGACCGGCTCGCTGTTCGAAGTCTGGCGACTCCAGTCACCGATGCGCGACGAGCTCGAACGCGCCGCGCAGCGGGTCATGCAGGCGCGGCGCGCCGCGCGTCACCCCGTCAGTCTGGCGGCGCCCATCGGCGATGATCAGGACGGGCAGTTGGGCGATCTGATCGAGGACGCCGAGGCGGTCTCGCCGATTGAGGAAGCGTCCCAGGCGCTCTTGCGGGACACCGTGCACAACGTGCTCGGCTCGCTGTCGCAGCGGGAGAGCCGCATCATCGCGCTGCGTTTTGGCCTGGACGATGGCCGTCAGCGAACGCTCGAAGAGGTTGGTCGGGAATTCGGCGTGACGCGCGAACGGATCCGCCAGATCGAAGCCAAGGCCCTTCGCAAGCTGCGGCATCCGAGTCGGTCTAAGAAGCTGCGGGACTACCTGCGCTAGCGCGCCCGCGCGGGTCCCAACAGGCGTCGGCTGCCGGTGTGGCCGGATGTTTGCGTAAAGTTTGAGTGGCTATGCGAGAGCGACGCTGGCGGTGTCTTGTCTACGCGGTGTGCGTCGCGATCTCTGGCGCCGGGTGCTCAACCCTGCTGAGCGCTGAGGCGACGCCGGTGCCGGGCGCCGCGGCGACGCTGACCCGCAGCGTCCGGACACCCATTCCGACGCCGGTACGGACGCCAGATGCGTCGCCGGCGGCGAGCGCGGTCCCATCGCGGGTGGCGATCGCCGGCTCGCCCAGTCCGGTGGCGGCGGCCCCGAGCCAGGCGGCCAACGACGCGGCGGATGTCGCGCAAGTGCAGCGCCGCATGGAGCAGATTGTTGGCAGTCCGGGTTTGCCGGATATCGAGAGCCTGCTGCTCGATCACGTGTCGTTCTCGACGTCCGCGGGCGGCAGCGTCATGGACAACACTCAGGCTGCCGCCTGGCTGCGCGACCATGCGGGCGCCGGGATCAAAGTCACGCGTCTGGAGCGCGATACGCAGACCCCTCTGCTGCAGGTGCTCACCGACGGCTGGCCAATCGGCGACCCGATCCAACAGGGCCACGTGAGCTTCAGCCTCCGCCGCTACGACGCTAGTGGTCGCCCCGACGAAGATGTCGGCGAGTGGAAGATCGACGTTATCGAGGCTGATTAGCGAGCCCTGCCCGCTTCGCTTCGCTCGCCTCCTTCGCGGTTATCGTGATTGAGGACGAGACCAGCCTGAGCATGCCGGCGTCAGCGCGCGGTTGCGAGTACACATCTTGACCGCCAGGTAGCGATCCATCCGCACCATCCGCACCGTCCGGCGGTTATCCCTCATGGTCTCGACTTCGTCGACGTTTGGGCGAGCGCTTCGAGGACCGCCGGGATCTCCTGAAGCAGGTCGCTGGCGAGCAGCGTTCGCCACTGGCGACCTCTGACGACGCACGCGGCGGCCAGGCCATGTACGCCTACGGCCAGGCGTGCGCCATCCCAGACGGCCACCCCCTGGGCCAGCAGCCCGCCACACAGGCCGGCGAGCACGTCGCCCGTGCCGCCCGTCGCGAGGGCAGGGTTGGCGTGCGGCCAGACGTCGACCCGGCCGTCTGGCGCGGCGACGCACGTGAATGGGCCCTTGGCGATCAGGACGCAGCCCCACTCAACGGCCAGGCGGCTTGCCAGAACCCAGGCTGGCTCGTCGGTGTCGATCGGGTGTCCGACCAGGCGTTCGAGCTCGCCGCCGTGCGGCGTCAGCACGGCGTTCGGGCCGAGCAGCGTCGGCCAGTCTGGAATCTCCGACAACGCAACCAGTCCGTCGGCGTCCACCACGATGCGACGCTCGGCCGGACGCAGCCTCAGGAGCTCCGCGACAAACGCGCTGACGCCCGGCCCACGCCCGAGTCCCGGTCCGAGCACCACTGCCGATGCGGATTCCAACGGGGACGCCAGGAGTCGTGCCGCGGCGGCGCCGTCTGAGCTCAGGATGTCCCGCTCGGTAAAGGTCACCTCGGGCAGGTGCGCCGCGATGTTGAGGCGCACATCGCGCGTCGAGGCCACCATCACCAGCCCTGCTCCCGCCCGCAGTGCGCCACCGGCGCACAGCACCGGCGCGCCGAGGAAGTGATCTGCGCCGGCCGCGACCAGCACGCGACCGAAGCGGTACTTGTGCGCATCCAACGGGCGAGATGGCACCAGCCGGCCAAGCGCTGGCTCGTCCAGCAGCGTGTATGGCAACGCGGCCTCTGCGGCCGCGGGAATGCCTATCTCGCGCGGAGTCAGGCTGCCGACGCGTTCCGCGGCTGGAAAGCGCAGCAGCCCCTGTTTGACGCTCCCCAGCGTGACCGTGCAGTCGGCCCAGACGGCCGCACCTGGCAGGTCGCCTGAATCAACGTCGATGCCACTCGGCACATCGACCGCCACGACTCGCAGGCGGCCGCGACGCTCCTCACGGGCGGCGTTGAGCTGTGCTGCGAGCGACGCCAGCGGCTCGCGCAGCGCGCCACGCGTGCCAATGCCCGCGAGTGCATCGATTGCCACCCGCGCCCCACGCAGCGCCTGCGCCAGCCCAGCGTCATCTGCGTACGAAATCACCACTGCGCCGCCCGCTCGGAGGTGCGCCAGCTCATCGACGCTCACCGCGTGGCGCGGCGCGAGCACCAGATCGACAGGCACCCGATGCCGGCTCAGCCACTCGGCTGCGACCGCGCCGTCGCGCCCGTTGTTGCCATGCCCCACGAGTACCACCACGCGGTCGTCGGGCTGGACGAGCCGAAACACCTCTTCGGCCACGGCCTGCCCCGCCCGCTGCTGCAGCCCCGCCTCAGAGGTTCCCGCCGCGAACGCCGCGGCTTCGAGCGCCCGCATCTCGGCGACCGAGACGATTTTCACCCCCAGTGCGGCCCGATCACCACGGCCTGACGTGGACTGGTGACGCTCACTCAGTCCTCAGCACCGTGGCTACCGTGGTATCAGGCGGGCGCGGAGGCAGGCAGCACGGACTCAGCAGGTTCCGCGGAATCCGACGGTGGCACGGACTCCGACGGTGCGACAGGTGCCGGTGGCGGCGGGCTCATCGCCGGCCGGGGTCGCGGGCGGCGGTAGTAGGCACGCACGGCATCGCCGATCTTGCGCGGATCCGCACTCTGCGCCTCTTTGATTGCGTCGACCACGATTCGCGGCGGCGGCAGCGCACCGGTTTCTTCAGCCAGCGCGCGGCTGAAGGTCTCCATCGCCTCGTCGTCCACGACGACACTCTCGCCACCGAACTCGGCCAGCAATCGACGCATCTCGACGATGTCGTCTTCATCACGGCGGCGCTGCTCGGCCCGCTGCTGGAGCATGTTGGTGCGACTGGGCAGTCGGTTTGGCAGTGGCAGGCCACCGAGCCGCGGGGCACCCATGCCCGGCCGCAGTGGTGGTCGCGGACCGCCCATCGGGGGTCCTGCCGGCCGCGGTCCACGTGGGCCAGCGAGTCCGGGCGGTCCACCCGCGGTTGGGGCTGCGAACTCGGGCTCGAATTCACCAGGTCGCCCGCGGCCACGCCCCCGTCCACCGCCAGGACCGCCGCTGCCCGGACCAGCCCCACCAGGTCGGCGACGCCCGTCGCGGCCAAGCTCTTCGCCGCGATGCTCGCGCCGCGGCGCGCCTTTGCGGCGATCGCGATCGAACTGGCCGTTCGGGTCCAGGTCGTCCGCCTCGAGGTAGCGGTCTACGCTTTCGCGACGAGAGCGTGTGGCTCGGCCTCGCGGGGCGGACTCCACCACGACGAGCGGGGCTTCATCCTCCTGGGGAACCTCTGTCGGCGCAAGCCCCGCCTCCTGCAGCGCGGCATACTGGCCGAGCAGCGCTTCCTTCAGCGACCTTCCCACACGTTCTCCCTGCAGTCCGTCAAATTCTTGGCCCCCTCGGCGCAGCACAGCCAGCGGCGGTACTGCGACGGGCACAGCCCGCCACTCTTGAATACATTCATTGCCGCCAATTGGCAGTCCGTCAACGTTACTCGATCACCAGAACCCAGGGCTACGCGCACGATCGT
>Ga0070730_10006193_pt1 | contig 10245 bp, 7 predicted proteins | sample Coa_R1_3_FD_66447 | JGI IMG/M metagenome (GOLD analysis project Ga0070730, IMG submission 66447) | Surface soil microbial communities from Centralia Pennsylvania, which are recovering from an underground coalmine fire - Coalmine... | ecosystem: Environmental > Terrestrial > Soil > Unclassified ... | reverse complement strand
CGCAGGGTTTACACCAAAGCGAAGGTAGAACCAATAGGCGGCAAAGCTTTGCACAACAAAGCCTCCCGCGAACGAGTCCAAGGCGAACAGGCTTGAAAGCTTGACGACAACGCGATGAGATTGGCCTACGCCGAAGAAACTCTTCATAGTCGCCGGCAGAGAGGACATTTGTTGGGAAGAGCGAACTTCCGAGGCAGAGGAAAGCCGAATAAACAAACCAGCCAGTAGAAGTCCCACAATCGCATAAAGAACCACCACGACCCGGTACGTCCCCACCGGCGTCATCGTAGTTCTCCCGAGCGCGTGCGTGAGCGCACCCGCAAAGAGCGCGCCCATCGCGGTCGCCAGCGAGCCCGCCAGCGTGTACCAGGCAAATACTTCTGTTCTCGATCGGTTGGGGACGACCTGCGAGAGCGCCGCTTGCTCGATCGACAGAAACGGACCTACTTCATTGCCGCTGGGACTGATTACGCCAATTGTGCCCGCGATTATCAGGAGCACCAGATTGCTTGTGCAGGCGAAGGCGATCCCCGCCGCAGACATCAAAATGGCTCCGACAATCAACATCCGGCGCCTCCCAAGCCGGTCAGCGCGTGTGGTCAGATAGAGAGAGATCAGTGTATCGCCGACCAGCGTTAGTGTGAGAAGCAGGCCGGTTTGGGATGCATTGAGTCCCAGGCCGATCAGGTAGAAGATCAAGACGACAGACAAAGACCCGTAGGCAAATAGGCGGATGAATCGGCTGAGAAATAACAGATAACCGTCGCGCGTCAGAACCTTAAACACGCCAGGCACTAAGACTGTGGTGGTCATCGTAATTGTTTAGGGTTTGGTTACAGCGTCATAGACAACCATCCGACCCACAGGTTTGTGATCCTCGAGTTGTGCAGCAAGAGGGCCAGGACTGAGTTGAGAAAAAGCCAGCCCCTCCAAATAGTCTTCGGTCGAGACCCAGCGCCTGTCTTCTACGAGATCTCTCTGCATGTAACCCACGAGCGCAATGGGTCCGCCAAACCCAACGGCGCCCAGCCGAAGAAAGTAGGCAATCAGCCGCGATAAAGGGACTACTTCAACAGGTGCAGCGGAGTTTGTCGCCCTCGGTGACAGGTTCGGCATGAACGTCTGCTCTCATATTCTCGATTCCCGTGTCGGCTCTTCAGCGTGCCATTGTCGAAGTAGTCCCTGGCCGCGAGTTTCTCATTTCGTATGAACTTTGCTGAGGGCTGCTTTGATCCCAGTGCCCACGGATTCCGGACTGCCCACTGACCAGAAGTGCATGAAGAACAGGCGAGGCTGCTCACTGAGCATGTGGCTATGGAGAGCCGTCACTTGAATCTTGTGCTGTTGCAGTTCGGAAATGACCTCATTAACTTCGTCCGCAGTAAGCACGAAGTCCCCGGTTGTTACGATGTCACCGGAATCTGCTGCCTGAAAATTGATAGCCTCCCCCACGCCTGCGACAGGGGGAATCGTCACTCCCGCCATCGTGATGGTGTCAGCGCGTGCAACGCCATACGACAGCACTCCACCTTTGAACGTACCTTTGCGTCCAACCGCGTCCTCCACGGTTTTCACCCAGGCTGGCGGTGCTGCTTCCTCGGCGGCCGCGGCGGGCTTATCGAGGGGCGTTTTCGAAGTCGACAGGGCCGCGTGCAGCGAAGTAGCCAGTTGCGCCGCTGCACCGTGTCCCATGTAGTGCATGTACAGGATCCTCGGGGTTTCCCCCATCAAGTGGTTATGCACTGCGGTGATGTCGAAGCCGGACGACCGCAATTTCGCCATGACTGGATTCAGTTCGTCGTCAAGCAGGACCAAATCGCCCATCACCATGGCATGCTCGTCCGTTCCGAGGAAAGCTGCCCACGAGCCGAGCGCCAGTCCTGGCTTGATCGCAAGCCCGTTAACGGAAACGTGAAGATCGCTCCTGGGGAAACTCACTCTGTAAACATCTCCCGTCTTCTGGCCTGACCTGCCCAAAGCCTGATCGATCGGCCCGGCAGTGACTTCCTGCGCGCGGACAATAATGGGAAGCGATAAAACACAAACTAAAGTCAACAAACGTAGTCTGGAATTCATCGTGCACTCCTTATTGGTAAACAGAATTCAAACCAACTCTTTTCTGATGCCAAATTTCATTTCTGCGAACCTTGCGAATCCACTGGCCCTGTCTTCGCAGTCACGCGAACTCCTTGCCTCAGTTCGTCGGTGCCCCGCGATGCGACCTCATCGCCCGGATGCAGGTCTCCAAAAACCTCGATGAGCTTTCCATCGACTTCGCCCGTTTGGACGTTGACCCACTCGGTCGCGCCATCGTGAATGCGAACCACGAATGTTGCTTCTGTGGTCCTGGCGACCGACGATATCGGCACAAACAGAGTCGCCTCCGATCGACGAACGGGCCAAAGCACTTCGGGGAACATTCCCGAAGCAAGACGGCCTTTCGGATTCGCGACGTCGAGTTCAACAGGCATCGTTCGTGTCTTGACGTCGACCGAGTGGGCAATCCGAGCAACTGTTCCCGAGAAGGTTTGATTCGGGAACGCCGGGACGCTGAACTCGACTTTGGCCCCCTCGGTCATCCCGGCCACGTATTTCTCGGAAACAGGGACTACCGCCCTGAGCCGTGCTATTTGTTCCACCCGCAACATAGGGACATTGATGCCGGACCCGCTCCCGGGTCCCACCAAGGCTCCAGGGTGAGCATTTCTCTCGGTGACGACGCCGTCGAACGGGGCTCGAACTTGGAGGTAGCCCTGAACTTCGATAATCGATTGCAACGCCGCTTTCGCGGCTTTCTCACTCTCTTCCGCCGCATTAAGCCGAGCACGGCTCCCCTCGACAGCCTTCTGCGCCACTTCCAGATCGTTGCCGGCGACGACGCCGGGCGTGCCGGAAGCCGTCTTTAATCTTTCGTAGGTGCCTTGTTCGGATGCCAGCTTCGCTGCGGATTCCAGGCGTTGGGCAACGGCTGCATGGAGTTTCGATTGAGCCTCTCCGCGTTGTGCGGCAATTTCAGGAGCGACCAGGCGAACCATCAGTTGGCCGGCCTTCACTGCGGAACCCCGGTCGACGCCGATCCAATCAACGAACGACGTAATTTTTGGGAAGACCGCTACGACTTCGTAGGGTTGGAGTTCGCCGGGGAGGCGGACGGTAATGGCAAGCTTGCGCGACACGACTCTTGTGACTTCGACAGTGGGTATGGAGGCCGCGCCTGCATTCGCGCCGGCCGCGGGACTCGAGCCTGATCCGCATGAGATGCAAAACCCGATACTGCCGGCTAGCACAGAAATCGATAGAGCTCGTATTCGAGTCATCGTGCTTCCTCAGAAATGGAATCCGGATCGCTGCGTGTCTGTTTGGCAAAAGCACTTTGCGGATCGTCAGGGTCAAGCGAACGGGACTGAGTGCCCGCTCGTTTCTGGACCATCGAAAACACCAGAGGCAAGATCAACAGAGTCGCCGCGGTGGCAAATAGTAATCCGCCGATGACTGCGCGCCCGAGAGGAGCCGTCTGCTGAGATCCCTCACCGATTCCGAGCGCCATGGGAATCATTCCCGCGATCATCGCAGTGCTGGTCATCAGGATCGGCCTCATGCGGGTTTGCGCACCATGGATTGCCGACGTGTTTGAGGCGTTACCGGCCCGCCGGTGCTCCTCGGCAAAGATGACCAGAAGAATCGCGTTCGCAACAGCGACGCCGATTGCCATGATCGCACCCATGAAGGACTGGATATTCAAACTAGTCCCAGTCAGCAGCAGTGCAACAATCACACCGCAGATAACTGCAGGGACTGTCGAAAGAACAACCAGAGCCAATCGCATCGACTGGAAGTTAGCGGCGAGCAGCAGGTAAATAACCAGCACGGCAAGGAGAAGGCCGATGCCCAGATTCGTTAGCGTCTGTTGCATCGGCGCCACCTGCCCGCGAATCTTGACATTCACCCCACGTGGCGGAGCTCCAGCTTTCTTGATGGCCTCGTCCAACTGGTTCGAGACTCGCCCGAGATCTTCGCCGTAAACATTCGCGGTGAGAGTCACCATCCGCTGTCCGTTCAATCGGTGATATTCGCCGACGGTGGTGCCGTAAGTGATTTGCGCCACATCACCCAACAGGGGATGCGATGAGCTGCCGGGTGTGACCGGTACTTGGTCGACGTCCTGAATGGAGGTCATTTCGGCTTGGGGAATTTGCACTTGTAGTTGATAGGCGACCCCGGACTTGGGGTCAGCCCAGTAATTCGGCGCGACGAAACGGCTAGACGAGGTGGCCGCGAGGAACGATCGGCCCGCCTTGTCCACAGTCACGCCCATTTGTCCTGCTCGCTCGCGGTCTATGTTCACGTTCACGCTTGGGTAGTCCAAAGGCTCGTCATACTGCAGGTCACGGAGAGCGCCAACGTGTCCCAACTCCGCCCGAATTCTCTCAGCGAATGTTCGGTCAGCTCCCAAGTCCGGCCCAGCCACGTTGATCTCGACCGGCGTGGGAGCTCCAAAATTCATGATCTGCGTCACTAAGTCCGCGGCTTCGAAGGAGAACTGGCATCCTGGAAATTCACCCGGCAAATTCTTCCGCAGGCGTTCCTCGAATTCGTCCGCGCGGATCCCCGATTTAGGGTTGAAAGCAACACGCAAGACTGCCTCGTGCTGCCCGCTTGTCCACAGGTAAATAGTGTTGATGGGATAGCTCGGTGGCTGGGCGCCGACATACCCTAGACTGATCGCTACGTTTCCGGGTCCCGCAGCCTTTTCGATCGAGCGCAGAACCTGGAGCGACAAGCGCTCCGTCGCCTCCACACGCGTTCCGATCGGCGCGCGGAAACGTAACAAGAGTTGGCTAGACGAGACTCGCGGAAAGATCTCGCGTCCGATATGCGGCCCTACCAACCCAATTACCAGCAAAGCAGCCACGATATAAACCGAGACGACGAGTTTTCGATTTCCGGTCAGCTTTTCCAGCACGTAACCGAGTTTTTGCCGCAACCGATCGAGCAATGAGGCAGTCTTCTTGTCATCTGTATGACGACGATCCCGAAGAATCCATGTGGAAAGAACGGGCACAAGAGAGCTCGATAACAAATAAGACGCGGCCATAGCGAATCCGACCGCAAGCGAGAGCGGGACAAATAGGGAATGCGCCACCCCTACCATGAAGAACGATGGAACAAACACGGCGAGGACGCAGAGCATCGCGAGCAGGCGTGGAACCTGCACTTCTTTACTGGCTTCGAGAACAGCAATCGCGCGTCCTCGCCCCTCATCAACGTGACTGTGGATGTTTTCCATCACCACCGTGGATTCATCGACTAGAATCCCCACGGCCAAGGCCAGTCCACCAAGCGTCATGATGTTGACTGTTTGCCCTGCGCCCCACAGCGCCACAACAGCTGCAAGCAGCGCAAACGGGATCGTCGCCACCACTATGAGGGCGCTGCGCCAGTCGCGCAAAAACAACAGGACCATGAGTCCCGTAAGCAGCGCCCCGAGCAGTCCCTCTTTTACAACCGCAAGTAGTGCGTTTCGTACATAGGAAGATTGGTCAAACTCATAGTCGATCTTGACGTCGGAAGGAACGACGGCTTGGAATTGCGCCAAATTGGCTTTCACCTCGTTGACGACGGTGAGAGTCGAGGCGTCTGCGCGCTTAGTCACCGGTATATAAACGGTCCGGCGTCCATTCACCTCTGCGTAACCCGTGATGATGTCACTGGAGTCCTCGACCGTCCCGATGTCGCGCAGAAACACGGTAGGACCTGCGCCGGTACGAATCGGGAGATTTTGGAGATCTTTGATGCTCGAAACGACAGAGTTTATGGGAGCTAACCGCAACAGATCGCCCGTTCGTACATTCCCGGCGGGCACGATAACATTCCCAGAACTCAGAGCTTGAACGACTTCCTCCGGCGCCATGCGGTAGGCACGCAGACGATCTGGGTCCACGCTCACCACAATGCTTCTGGCTGCTCCGCCAAAGGGAGGTGGTGCTGAGACCCCGGGCAGAGTAGCAAACAACGGACGGACACGATTGAGAGCGACATCCTGGATCTCTCCCACCGTGCGGGTCGGACTTGAGAATACGAGATAACCTACTGGAACGCTGCCGGCGTCGAAACGCAGGACGAAGGGCGCGACCGTTCCCGGTGGCATGAAAGCGCGGGCTCGATCCACGTACCCCACCGTCTGTGCCACCGACTGGCTCATGTCCGTGCCCGGGTGAAACGTCAACTTTACCAACCCCACGTTTTGAATTGATTTCGATTCGACGGACTCAATCCCGGTGATGTAGAGGAAATGATATTCGTAGTAGTAGACGAGGTAGCCTTCCATCTGGGCCGGGGACATGCCACCAAACGGCTGCGCCACATAAATCACGGGAAGGTCGAGATTTGGGAAAATGTCGACCGGCATACGGACAAGAGCCAGGATCGAGCAAAGCGCGAGCGCGATCACGAACACAATGACCGTAACGGGGCGTCGAAGGGCGGCGCGGAGAAGCCACATACTTACGGCCCTCCCTGTGTCTTTTCGTGTAGAAACTGCAGGAAGGGCCCGAGATCACCATGGGCTGCCGCGACCGAAGCCAAATTTTGCCAAACCGCGAGTCGAGCAAGGGCATCGTCGGTTTCTGCTTGCACGAGGAGACTTTGGGCGTCTGACACTTCCACCAGCGTTGCCAGCCCAGCCTGGTAACGCGCTCGCTCTTGGTTCTCGGTTGCGCGGGCTGCCTCTAGCTCGACCGGTGTGTTCTCAGCGACGCGGCGCGCCCCCTCAAGAGAAGCCTCTGCTTTCCGCAACTGCCCCGTGAGATCTTGCAGGGTCTGATCGTAGCGAGCAGCCTCGGCGCGTTCATTCGCCGATTCAATGGCCTTTCGAGAGCGGATCGCGAAGATGTCGAGTGCTGGAAGAGTCACGGTCAGGCCAACTGCCCAGTTCGAACGATCTAGACCTAGGCCTGCCGTGCCTCCTTCGAATTTGCCCGCAGGGTCCCAGCCGCTGCCGCGTCCGTAGACGGACGATTGAAGATAGAACTTCGGATAGTAGGAACGGTCGAGGATATGAACCTGCGCCTGGGCCTCTTCCATTCGCGCGTGCTGCATCTGTGCGATCGGATTGTTGCTAAGCTGGGTGACCTGTGCGGATTGGTCGGGAGGCGGTCCAGAGAGAATGCTCTCTCGAACTTCCACAGAAACATCTGGCAGTCCGAGAATATCGGCCAGTCCGGCCATGCTGATTTTCTCCTGTTGCTGGGCACGGGCTAAATTGACTCTGGCGCGAGCCAACTCTGCATCCGCACGGGACGCATCCGCTCCCGCGCGCAGTTGGTTATCGACCAACACGCGGACAGCCTTGTTGAAGGTTTCGCGTCGCTCCACATCCGCCTCGGCCGCGCGCAAGGTTCGCTGGGCAGCCAAAACCGTAAGGTAAACGTTCAATGTAGTGACCGCTACTTCGAGGCGCGTCAAAGAAGCTTCCGCGGTCGCTTGATTCCGGGTCGCGCGTGCCGCGTCTACCTTTGCTCCCCGGTATCCGAAATCGACGGGTTCCCAGGAAAACAAGAGTCCCGCCGTACTTCCCCAAGCGCTACGATTCGACATCGATGCCGGAACAGGCCCGGAAATCGGAGCGATGATCGATTGCGGAAGAAGCAGGCCCGTAATGTTGTTATCAGTCGCGCGATTGGTTTGCCAGAGCATGTCCGCGCGAGGGAGATAACTCGTTCGCGCCAAACCGACACCGGCCTGAGCCGCCATGACCCGCTCCAGCCCAGCCCGCACCGCTGGATAATTCTTCAGGGCGAAGGCAACCGCCTCTTCGAGCGTAAGTGTCTTTTTCTCTGTGCTGGACTGCGCGAGGCTGGTCTGGCGGAGGCTTATCAGGAGAACGAAGGTGATCGCAATCCATCTCAGTCCGCCACGATGATTCTCTAACACGATGGTCGACTCCTATTCAAAGACTTGCGCTCCTGCGACACCCCTCTTACGACGACGCATGATAGAGCCCCTCCATCAACTGCATCCCTCGATCGAGAAGTTCCAGGTCCGGAATTTCTTGTCGCGCCCAGCCGTTAAGTATCTCGTCGATTCCATAACCCTCTTTGCGACCGAACTTGTCGTCGGCGAGATCCGCGTCATGAATAATCTCGGCAATCACCTGCACTCTCCGATCGCGAATCCTAAACTCCTTTTGTAGTGTCTCGAAAGTGCAGTCGTCGCCGCGATGCCCAAAACCGTTCTCGTGAAACATATCGAAGGGTACAGACTTCCTTGGCACTTGGTCTTCAGGAGCAAAGGCAAACCGTGCTTTGGAATCAATAAAGCGTCGAATCAGCCAGGCGGATGCGCATCGGTCGACACCCGGTCTCGGCCGGGTAACCCAAACTCTGCTTTTGTAATCTTGCGGCTTGATCTTTCGCGTCTCTGCCATATGCGTCGTTACGCGCGCGGCGTCGACCTTCGTCAACAATTCCTCGACGCGCTTCTGTAGAGGACTTTCGAAGAAATCGACCTCGACGATTTCTTGAAAACGGCTGCGGAGCCGGCTGAGACGACCGACCGATCGCTTCGGCCGAGGCATATCTGAAAACTCTTGCAGTTGGCGGATCAACTCCTGGTACTCCCGCGCACGAGCCTCGGCAAAACGTCCGATCAATTGCGGGGTTGAGATATTGTCGATCCCCTGCACATTGACAATGGAAGCGTCTCCCCCATATTTGCGAATCGACGTCGCCAGCCATTGAAAGCGCTCTTCATTCATGGGATTGTGGGGAAGTAAATATCCGGAGTTACCCAGCGGGACGGTTCCGTAGCGTTGCAGTTTTCGCCAGACCTCCACCCTTTGGCTGGCCCGCTTTGTAGGCAAGGTAAACGTCAGCAGCAGCCATGCCATCATCGACTGGGCTCGTACGGTCATTTCTGCTTGATGTTATACCTATAACTAGCGAATCGTCAATTCGCTCGACGATCCACGACATTGAAACCTGAACCCTTTTTCTGTGCAGTTTTCTCTCTACCGTTTCCCGGTGGTGCCACCATCACCGAGAGCCCAAGCCGTGCCATTCCAAAGAGTTGGGTAGGAATTGCCGCAGGTGATTTCGTTATTGGCGTTTTGCAAAAGGTTCGCGATCCAGTGACAGTCCCGACCCGCGATCAACGCAACTTTCGGCCTTAGACCCCAACGTAAGGACTTTCCCCACGCTTTCTAAGGGCTAAACCTCATTGAGTCTTTCCAGCTAGCCTTTCGTGCGGCGCATCCGAGTTTTCGCGTGAACATCCAGTTCGAATGGTCGGGCAATACGAATGAATTTGACATGTATGACTACCTCAACGGCACGCCGCTCGACACTTCGGCCAACAGCTTCGTCACTAGTCAACTGACCAGACTCGAACATCCCGCGAATGGGGTCTACACAATCTATGCCAGCATGTCGCTCGGCGTTCCGGGCACACAGTACACCAGCACGAAATTATCCGCGGGAATTCCTACTCAGCTCTATGGCACGTCACTGCCGGGCGGATTCGATGTCACTGCCTCTCGCGTTGCGTAGGGCGCTGGGTGGACACCGTTCGGGCCGCGCCCACCAATGTGTCGGCGATGGAGCGTTCCGATGCCATCAATATCTTTAACACCTCGAACACGATGGCGGTGGCATAGGTAACTGCGATCCACACACAGACTTCTTCAATGGGGAGCCCAGACCATACACCGATAAACAGGCCAATCATCTGGCGGTGCTGGAAGCCCCACCACTGGTACGGAACGGCCAGTGTGGCTTCCCACATCAAGCTCAGGAGTACCATGAAAAAAAGCGTGAGGCTCAATGCGCGCCAGTTGATGAAAAGCTTCGCCACGGGAAAAAACGTCATTGCTGGAAGTAGTGCTCCGACAATTAGGAACGTGCAGTACCCGGGGAAACCTGCCTGGTCTTGCGGCAGAGCGAAATACTTCTTGTAGAACCATGCGGCTCCAACTAACACCGCCGCGATAACAAGCGAGGTGGGATGAAAATGCAGAAGGCGACGCACTTTTCTAGCCTCGCCGGGGTAGTCGACCACGTTGTAGGCAGCCAGCCAGAATTCACCGAGCCAAACATACAAAAGAAGATCCATGAGAAAACCAGTGAGATAAAAAATGTACTCCTCTAGAGGGACTGGTCTTCCAAGTGCGATTGCCGAGATGCCTAGAGTTGCGCCAACATTGGGATACTTGAAGAACCATTGTGCAAAAATAAAGTCGAGCAGGCATCC
>Ga0070730_10006192_pt1 | contig 10246 bp, 8 predicted proteins | sample Coa_R1_3_FD_66447 | JGI IMG/M metagenome (GOLD analysis project Ga0070730, IMG submission 66447) | Surface soil microbial communities from Centralia Pennsylvania, which are recovering from an underground coalmine fire - Coalmine... | ecosystem: Environmental > Terrestrial > Soil > Unclassified ... | reverse complement strand
TAGGAGGCCTTCACCGCGCTGGTGAGCTGCGCGACCGCGTCCTTCGCGTCGCCGAACAGCATCTGGGTCTTCGGGTCGAGGTAGAGGTCGTTGTCGATGCCCGCGAAGCCCGGCTTCATGCTCCGCTTGATGACGATGACGTTCTGGGCCTTGTCCACGTCGAGGATCGGCATCCCGTAGATCGGGCTGCCCGGCGAGCTGCGCGCCGCGGGATTCGTCACGTCGTTCGCGCCGATCACGAGCGCGACGTCGGCGCGCGGGAACTCCGGGTTCACGTCCTCCATGTCCTTCAGCTTGTCGTAGGGGACGTTCGCCTCGGCCAGCAGGACGTTCATGTGCCCGGGCATGCGGCCGGCGACCGGATGGATCGCGTACACGACGTTCACGCCGCGTGATTCGAGCACGTCGGCGAGCTCGCGCACGTTGTGCTGCGCCTGCGCGACCGCGAGGCCGTAGCCGGGGACGACGATGACGTTACGGGCGTAGGCCAGGAGCGCGGCCGCGTCGTCGACGGTCATCGACCGGACGGTCCGGCCGTCGTCCGCGCGCGCCGCGCCACCCGCGACGGCCGCCGGCGCCGCGCCGAACGCGCCGAACAGCACGTTCCCGAGCGACCGGTTCATCGCCTTGGACATGAGGCGGGTGAGGATCGTGCCCGAGGCGCCGACGAGCGTTCCGGCGACGATGAGGAGCTGGTTCCCGAGCACGAAGCCGGCGGCCGCGACGGCGAGGCCGGTGAACGCGTTCAGGAGCGAGATCACGACAGGCATGTCCGCGCCCCCGATCGGCATGACCAGGGCGATGCCGAAGAGGAGCGCGAGGATGGCCACGCCGGTCATGACCGCGAGCTGGGGGACGCCCGCGACGAGCCCCGCGGCCGACGCGACCAGCAGGAGCGCGAGGATCACCATGCCGCCGAAGAGGATGCTCGTCACGAATTGCTGGCCGGAGTACTTGAACGCGCGCGGGGTGATGAGCCCCTGGAGCTTGCCGAACGCGATCGCGCTGCCGGAGAACGAGACCGCGCCGATCATCAGACCGAGCATCGAGCTGAGGGCCGCGCCGGCGGCGATGCCGAGCGCGCCGTTCGCCGGCGATGCGGTCCGCGCGACCTCGAGGATCGAGACGAGCGCGGCAGCGCCGCCGCCGGCGCCGTTGAACAGCGCGACCATCTGGGGCATCGCGGTCATCTTCACGACCCGCGCGCCGTAGAAGCCGGCCGATCCGCCGACGAGGATGCCGACCACCGTGACGATCAGGCCGGTCGTGCCGAACGCCTGGAACTCGACGTCGAAGAACGTGGCCGCGACCGCGAGCAGCATGCCCGCCGCGGCGATGCGATTGCCGTTCACGGCGGTCTTCGGTCCCGAGAGGCCCTTCAGGCCGAGGACGAACGTCACCGCCGCGACCAGATACACGAGCGGGATGAGGGTGTGGAGGTCCACTATTTCTTCGGCTGCCCCGGCTTCTGTTTGAACATCGCGAGCATCCGGTCGGTGACGACGAATCCGCCGACGACGTTGGCGGTGCCGAGCACGACGGCGACGAACCCGAGGGCGAGCCCGAGCGGGCCGCCCACCGCGGCCGACACGAGCATCGCTCCGATGATGATGATCCCGTGGATCGCGTTCGCGCCTGACATCAGCGGCGTGTGCAGCGTCGAGGGGACCTTCGAGATGACCTCGTTGCCGACGAAGATCGCGAGGATGAACACGTAGAGCCCGACGATCGCCTCGGTCGTCATGCCTGGCCCATCGCCTTCTTCGTCGCCTCGTGCACGACCGCGCCGTCCTGCGTGATGACCGAGCCCTTCGTGATCTCGTCGTTCATGTCGAGCGCGAGCTTCCCGTCCTTCATGAGGTGCCCGAGCAGCGCCGAGACGTTCCGCGAGTACAGCTGGCTCGCATGGACCGAGAGCGTGCTCGGGAGGTTGACCTCGCCGATGATCGTGACCCCGTTCTCGACGACGGTCTTGCCCGATTGCGTGAGCTCGGCGTTGCCGCCCATCTCGGCAGCGAGGTCGACGATGACCGAGCCGGGACGCATCGACCGGATCATGTCGGTCGTGACGAGGATCGGCGCGCGCCGGCCGGGGACGAGCGCGGTCGTGATGACCACGTCGGCGTCCTTCACGTGCTTGCCGACGAGCTCGACCTCCTTGCGGTGCGCTTCCTCGGAGAGCTCCTTCGCGTAGCCGCCGGTGCCCTCGCCCTGCTCGCCGAGATCGATCTCGAGGAACCGGGCGCCGAGGCTCTGGACCTGCTCCTTCACGACCGGCCGCGTGTCGAACGCCTCGACGACGGCACCGAGACGCCGAGCCGTCGCGATGGCCTGGAGACCCGCGACGCCGGCGCCGAGAACGAGCACGCGCGCAGGCGTGACCGTGCCCGCGGCGGTGGTGAGCATCGGGAAGAACTTGGGCAGCGCGTTCGCGGCCATGAGCACGGCCTTGTAGCCGGCGATGTTGCTCTGCGAGGAGAGCGAGTCCATCGGCTGCGCGCGGGTGACGCGCGGGATCGCGTCCATGCTCAGGCTCGTCGTGCGGCGGGCGGCGAGCGCGCGGACGAGCTCGGCGTTCGTGAGCGGCTGGAGCGTCGCGATGAGCGCGGCGCCTTCCCGCAGGAGCCCGACCTCCTCGGTCGACGGCTTCTGCACCTTCACGACGAGATCGGCAGCGAAGGCCGCCGCGCGATCGGCGATGGTCGCTCCGGCCGTGCGGTACGCCGCGTCGTCGTGCCCGCTGCCGAGCCCGGCGCCGGATTCCACGACGACCTCGGTCCCGCCCTTGGTCAGCTTCGCGACCGCCTCGGGTACGAGCGCGACACGGCGTTCGCCGGGCACGGTCTCGCGCGGCACTCCGACCTTCATGTGATGACGAAAAGTTAGCAGGTCATCACGAAGGCCGCGTCGGAGCTAGCGCGAGGCCGCTGCCACCTCGGCGCGCCCGAGCGCCGCGCGCGCGTCCTCGATCGGGAGCTGCCACAGCTGCGACTGCCACGCGACCTTGAAGCCGAGCTGCGTGTTGATGGCGAGCATCTGGGCGTTCGTGTTCGCGTTGCCGGTGCGGATGAACCGTGCGTCCGGGAGCTCGCGCAGGATGCGCTCGAGCATGGCGGCCTTCATCCACAGGCCGAGCCGGTGCCCGCGGTGCTCGCGCGTCACCGCGGTGCCCTGCTGCCAGATCACCCAGGGCTGCTTCGGGTCGTAGGTGATCTCGGTGAAGCCGGCGCCCTGGCCGGTCGCCTCGTCGATGGCGATGAGCAGCCACCAGCGCGTCCCGGTCTGCTTGAACCACGACTCGCGGTCGCGGACCTGCTCCTCGGTGAGCTTCCAGTCGCCCATGTCCAGCGTGCCGCGGGGCATGTCGTTGATCCCGTTCGCCGCGACGATGTACGGCGCGACGAGCTCGGCGGGCACGACGTCGTCGACGCGCGCGAGCCGGTAGCCCTTGGGGTCGAGCTTCGCCCACCCGGCGACCTGCTCGCGGTCGACCTCGGCGATCGTGAGCTGGTTCGTCTTCATCGGCAGCCCGGCCTTCGCGCCGAGCGCGCCCAGAAAGGCCTCGCCGCCGGGGATGCGGTCGTTCGTCATCCCGGTGAACGTGAGCTTCGGGTTCTGCCCCTCCGCCGCGGCGACGAGGTGGGCGAGGATCGCCCGGCCAAGCCCCTTCCGGCGGTGGTCCGGGTGCACCGAGATCTCGGTCCAGAGCACGTGCGCGTTCTCCGGCTCGTTCAGGCTCCGTGACGTGTAGCCGACCCCAACGACGTTGCCTCGCGTGTCGCGCGCCCGGACGCGCGCGACCCACTGGTTCGGCACGTTCGCCCGCAGGCGCGGGAGGATCGCGTCGATCGGGCGCTCGGGGTCCTCAGGGAGGATCTCCTTCGTCATCCGCTGGAACAGGCGGGCGATCGCGATCTGCTCGGATTCGGGAAGGTCGCGCGGGTCGGCGCGGTCGAGGGAGTATCCGTTCACGTCCATGCCGGCAGCCTAGCCATCCGCTCCGCCCGGACCATCAACCGCGATACGTTCGCGCTAGCATCGCCGCCTCGCGAGCACCGGAACGAAGGGGACCACGATGGGAAAGACGCTCATCACCGGGGGCACGGTCGTGACGGCGGCCGACAGCTTCAAGGCCGACGTGCTCGTCGACGGCGAGAAGGTGGTCGCGGTCGGCGCCGACCTGAAGGCGTCCGGCGCGAAGCGCATCGACGCGAGCCGGAAGTACGTCATCCCCGGCGGCATCGACGTGCACACGCACATGGAGCTCCCGTTCGGCGGGACGATGGCCTCGGACGACTTCGAGACGGGCACCGTCGCGGCCGCGTTCGGTGGCACGACGACCATCGTCGACTTCGCCGTGCAGGGCTTCGGCGAGCCGTTGGAGAAGGCCCGCGATCTCTGGATGAAGAAGGCCCGTGGCAAGGCGGTCGTCGACTACGGGCTGCACATGATCGTCCGCGACGTCTCGGACAAGGTGCTCAAAGAGATGGAGGCGATGGTCAAGGACGGCATCTCGAGCTTCAAGCTGTTCATGGCCTACCCCGGCGTGTTCATGGTCGACGACGCCGCGATCTTCAAGGCGCTCGTGCGCAGCGCCGAGATCGGTGGACTCATCTGCATGCACGCCGAGAACGGCGGCGTCATCGACGTGCTGGTGAAGAAGGCGCTCGCGGCGAAGCACACCGAGCCGAAGTGGCACGCCTTGACCCGACCGCCGGAGGCCGAGGGCGAGGCGACCGGCCGCGCGTTCAAGCTGGCGGAGATGGCCGGCGGCGTGCCGCTCTACATCGTCCATCTCTCCGCGGCGCAGGCGCTCGAGCAGGTGCGGCTGTTCCGCGACCGTGGACTGCCGGCGTACGCCGAGACCTGCCCGCAGTACCTCTTCCTGAGCTACGACAACTACGAGGAGCCGGGGTTCGACGGCGCGAAGTACGTCATGTCGCCGCCGCTGCGGCCGAAGTGGCACCAGGACGAGCTCTGGAAGGGCCTGCAGCGGAACGACCTGCAGGTCGTGTCGACGGATCACTGCCCGTTCTGCATGAAGGAGGGATTCAAAGGGCTGCCGAAGCAGAAGGAGCTCGGGAAGGGGGACTTCTCGAAGATCCCGAATGGCGCGCCCGGTGTCGAGACCCGCATGGCCCTGCTCTTCGACGGCGGGGTCGCGCAGGGGCGCATCACCGCGAGCCGTTGGGTCGAGCTCACTGCGACGACGCCCGCGAAGATCATGGGCCTGTTCCCCCGCAAGGGGACCATCGCCGCCGGGAGCGACGCGGACATCGTCATCTGGGACCCCAAGGCGACGCAGACGCTGTCGGCGAAGACCCATCACATGCGCGTCGACTACAACCCGTACGAGGGGCGCAAGGTGAAGGGCAAGGCGGTCACCGTGCTGTCGCGCGGCGAGGTGATCGTCGACGACGGAACGCTGCTCGCGAAGAAGGGGCGGGGGAAGTTCCTGAAGCGCGGGAGCCCGATCCTCCAGACGTAGTGCTCGCGCACGTCCTGCGGCACAACACCTGGGCGAATCTCACGCTCCTGGACTTCTGCCGCGAGGTCGATCCAGCGATCCTCGACCTCGGCGCGCGGGGCACCTACGGCACGGTGTACGGCACGCTCCAGCACCTCGTCGGCGCGCAGCAGTGGTACGTGCAGCTCATCACCGGCGAGTGGCTCGGCGCACCCATCCGGCGGACCGAGCGCCGCACCGTCGACGAGCTCATCGCGGTCGCCCGGGCGACCGGCGACCGGCTGCTGCGCATCGTCGAGACCGAGGATCCCGACCGGCGGGTGGACATGAACGACGGCCGCGCATCGACGGTGGGGGTCATCCTCGCGCAATGCGTCCATCACGGGAACGAGCACCGCACGCAGGCGACCACGATCCTCGGCGCGAACGGCATCGTCCCGCCGCCCATCAGCGGATGGGGCTATGGTCGCGCGGCAGGGATCTCGGAGGCAGAGGAATGAGCGATCTCGCCGTCCTGATCGACTACGACAACTGGGCGACCGAACGCATGGCGGACTTCTGCGCGAAGCTCACGCCGCAGCAACGGGCGCTCACGACGCCCGGCACGATGGGCACGGTGGGCGCGACCCTCATCCACCTCGTCGCGGCGAAGGAGCGCTACGCCTCGGCGCTGGGCGGCAGGCCGGTGCCGGAGGACGGCGTGCGCGAGACGACGACGACGGATCCGGCCCAGGTCGTCGCGCGGGCGAAGAAGCTGAGCGACTGGTTCCGCGACTTCGGGAAGCGCGAGCTGGATCTCGAGAAGATCATCGAACGGCGCGGCGCCGACGGCAGCACGATGCTCGTGCCGCTCGGCATCCTCCTCGCGCAGTTCCTCCATCACGGGAACGAGCACCGCGCGCAGCTCGGCTCGATCTTCGGCGCGAACGGGATCGAGCCGCCCCATTACTCCGCGTTCAACTGGGGCCAGGAGCAGGGGAAGATCAGCTAGCCGCGACCTCGCGCTCCGCGGTCACGGCGAACGCCGGCACCGGCTGATGGAATCCCTTCAGCTCGACCTCTCCGACCGAGGTCATCTCGACCGCGTCCTCGATCGCCGCGTGGACCCGGCTGCTCACGAGGATCTCACCGGGCTTCGCCTTGTCCGAGAGGCGCGATGCCTGGATGACGACCATGCCGACGGCCCCGTAGTCGAACCGGCCCTCGAAGCCGATGCGGCCGAGCGTCGCGTAGCCGACGGCGATGCCGATGCCGATGCCCAGGTCGTAGCCGCGCTTCTTCCAGCCCCCCTGCAGCTCGTCGAACCTCTTCCGCATCGCCAGCGCCATCCGGGTCGCCCGGAGCTCCGGCTCGGCGACCACCACCGGGTCGTTGAAGAACACCATGAGCCCGTCGCCGGCGAAGTGCTCGACGGTGCCCTCGTGGTGGAAGATGACCTCGCCCATCGCGGCGTGGTACGCGCGCAGCACCCCGAGCGCTTCCTCGGGCTCCGCGGTCTCGGAGAACCGGGTGAAGCCGCGGAGGTCGGCGAACACGACGGTGATCTCGCGGCGATGTCCGGCGAGGAAGTCGTCCGAGCCCTGCGAGACGACCAGGTCCGCGATCTGCGGCGAGAGGAACCGGCGGAGGCGGCCGAGGCGCCCGAGCTCGTCGACCTGCTCCTTCACCCGCTGCTCGAGCGTCCGGTTCCATTCCGCGAGCTCGGCCTTCTGGCGCTCGGCCTCGTCGTGATACGTCTTCACCCGAAGGAGCGAACGGACCCGCGCGAGGAGCTCGGGCTGGTCGAACGGCTTCGCGATGAAATCGTCGGCCCCGGCTTCGATCGCCTTCACCTTCTCGGGGAGACCGCTGGCGGTGACCATGACCACCGGGAGGAAGCTCGTCTTCGGGTCGGCGCGCAGGCGCCGGCAGACCTCGTAGCCGTCGATCCCCGGCAGCATGATGTCGAGCAGCACGAGGTCGGGCTTCTCCTTCAGGACCTGGAGCAGCGCATCCTCACCGGTGCCGGCCGTGACGACCTCGAAGCCGTTCGGCGCGAGCACCGCCTCCAGCAACCGCAGGTTCTGCGGGACGTCGTCGACCGCGAGGATCTTCGTCATCGTTTCGCCTCGAGATACCCGCGGACCTGGGTCGGGAACGCCTTCACATCGATCGGCTTCGAGATGAAGCCGTCGAATCCGGCCTGGTCGAACCGCTCCCGGTCGCCGGACATGACCGACGCGGTGAGCGCGACGGCCGGGATCCCCTTCGTGGCGTCGACTGAGCGAATGCGGCGCAGCGTCTCGATGCCGTCGATCCCGGGAAGCTGGATGTCCATGAGGATGAGCTGGGGCAGCTGCTCGCCCGCGAGCCGCACGCCGGTCTCGCCGTCGGGCGCTTCGATCGTGCGGAACCCGTGGAACTTGAGCACGTCCCGCGCGAGCTTCAGGTTCTTCTCGTTGTCCTCGACGATGAGGATGAGCTCGTTGGCCATCAGGACTCCTTCACCAGCGGCAGCGCCACCGTGAACGTACTGCCTTTCCCGGGAGCGCTGTCGACGCTGATGGTCCCACCGTGCAGCTCGACCATGCGTCGCGACAGGGTGAGGCCCAGGCCGGTGCCCTCGCGGGACTTCTCGGTCTGGGTCCCGGCCTGCTGGAATTCCTCGAAGATCCGTTGCTGGTCCTCGGGCGCGATGCCGATGCCGGTGTCCTTCACCGCCAGGCGGACCCGGCCGTCGTCCCGGTCCGCGCGCAGCGTGACCGTCCCGCCGTCGGGCGTGAACTTCACCGCGTTCGCGAGCAGATTGACGACGACCTGCTTCACCTTGCGCTCGTCGGCGATGACCCTGTCGACCTCGGGTGCGACCTCGAGCTGGAGCTTGATCCCGTGACTCTGGGCCCGCTCGCGGACGAGGGTCACGGCGTTGTTGAGCGCGGCGACGAGCGAGAACGGCGCGAGCTCGAGCTCCATGCGCCCGGCCTCGATCTTTGACAGGTCGAGGATGTCGTTGATGAGCGTGAGGAGATGCCTGCCGGAGCTGCGGATGTCCTCGAGGTAATCGGCCTGCTGCTCGTTGAGCTCGCCGAACATCTTCTGCAGCAGGACCTCGGAGAACCCGATGATCGCGTTGAGCGGCGTGCGGAGCTCGTGCGACATGTTCGCCAGGAACTCGCTCTTGTGGCGGTTCGCGATCTCGAGCTGCGCCGACTTCTGCTGGATCTCCTTGAACAGCCGCACGTTCTCGATCGCGATCGCGGCCTGGCGCGCGAACGACTCGACGAGCTCGATCTCGCGCTCGTCGAACGGCCGCACTTCGATCCGGACGAGGACGAGGACACCGAGGACCTCATCGCCTCGCAGCAACGGAACACCGAGCCCGGTGCGAGCGCCGATGCGTACCATGGCGGCCGAATTCGAGACCGTCGGGTCCTCCGCGATGTCCGCGACGTGGACGGTGCGCCGCTCGCGGTACGTGCGGCCCAGCAATCCACCGCCCGTCCTGACATCGAGCGGCGGGAGAGCGGTGGCAACCGTCTGATCAGGCCGCCTCGCAGCCACGGTGCGGGACGTGCCATCGCGGTCGAACTGCCTGATCCAGCCGTACTCGGCCTTGCACAGCGCGAGCGATTTCTCGAGGACCATCTCGAACACCGGCTTGAGATCGAACGCGCTCTCGCTCATTGCCGCAAGCAGCTCGCTTGTCGCGGTCTGCCGCTCGAGCGCCTCCCTCGTCTCGTTGAACAGCCGCACGTTCTCGATCGCGATCGCCGCCTGATCGGCGAACGTCTTGAGCAGGTCGATCTGCTGCGCTGAGAAGGGCTTGACCTCCGTCCGGCGGATGACGATGCAGCCGATCGCCTGATCGTGTCGCAGCAGCGGCGCGACGAGCGCGGTGCGGTACCCCCAGCGTTTCTGGAGCGTGAAGCTCACCGGATATTCCTCTTCGGTCAGCTCGACCGCCGCGTCGCGCACGTGGACGATCTCGCGGTCCACGATGCCGCGGCCGGCGAGCGATCCACGGCTGAGCGGCAGGACCTCGCCTTCTTCGAGCCCGGGGATCGGCCCGAAGTGCGCGGCCTGCTCGAGGTGATCGGCGGCGACGCGGTAGATGTGCGCGTCGGTCGCACCGCAGATCGCCGCGGCCGTCTGGGCGATCGCGTCGAGCACCGGCCGGACGTCCGTTGGCGACGCGGCCATGACCCGCAGGATCTCGGCGGTCGCGGTCTGTCGGGCGAGCGCGTCCTTCGTCTCGTTGAACAGCCGCACGTTCTCGATGGCGATGACCGCCTGGCGCGCGAACGTCTCCACGAGCCGGATCTCACGGTCGCTGAATGGCCGGACCTGGCCGCGGTTCATCGCGAAGGTGCCGATGACGCGGTCGTCCCGGACCATCGGCACCACGAGCGCGGTCCGGTACGTTCCGACGGACGCGCCCTCGGACCAGGCGTACTCGGCGTCCTCGCGCACGTCGGCGACGTGGACCGTGCGCTTCTCGAGGAGGACGCGGCCGTTGACCGTCCCGCGATCCGCGGTGTACCGCTTGGTCGCGTTCAATGCCCGCCATTCGGCGGTGCCGCCGGCCTGCTCGACCGGGACCAGGGCGTCGCCGTCGAGCTGCTGGATCGATCCCCAGTCCGCGTCGCAGATGGACACCGCGCGCTCGAGCATCGCGCGGAACACGCCCGCGAGGTCGAACGCCGATTTGCTGATCACCTGGAGGACCTCGGCGGTCGCGGTCTGCTGCGCGAGGGCCTCCTTCGTCTCGTTGAAGAGGCGCACGTTGTCGAGTGCGATCAC